>Ga0335073_10003158_pt1 | contig 22845 bp, 20 predicted proteins | sample Lox_Sample_22_FD_207093 | JGI IMG/M metagenome (GOLD analysis project Ga0335073, IMG submission 207093) | Soil microbial communities from Loxahatchee National Wildlife Refuge, Florida, United States - Lox_Sample_2.2 | ecosystem: Environmental > Terrestrial > Soil > Wetlands | place: USA... | reverse complement strand
GCTTGAATCCCGGCGTCGCGACGCTCTTCATCCAGTCGCACGTGCTGGAGCATGCGGAGCTGCACCTGCTGCTCTCCATGATCACGCCGCTCGGCTGGCTGGAGCGCGTGCCGACCTACAAGGACCAGCTCGAGCAGCTGAAGGAGAAGGATCTCACCACTTACGGCTTCCTCGGCTATCCGATGTTGCAAGCCGCCGACATCCTCGTCTATCGCGCGGCGCACGTGCCGGTCGGCGAGGACCAGGTCGCGCACGTCGAGCTGACGCGCGAGGTCGCGCGCCGGTTCAACCATTTCTACGGCCGGGAGCCTGACTTCCAGGAGAAGGCGGAGCGGGCCGTCAAGAGCCTGGGCGGGCGCAACACGACGCTCTACCGGCAACTGCGGCGCCGCTATCAGGAGCAGGGCGAGCGCGACGCGCTCGAGCGGGCGCGCGCGCTGGTGCAGAGCAACAACCGCGTCACCGTGGCCGACCGCGAGCGCCTGCTCGGATACCTCGAGGGCACCGGTGTCACCATCCTGCCGGAGCCGCAGGTGCTGCTGACGGAGACCCCCAGGGTGCCCGGGATCGACGGCCGCAAGATGTCGAAGTCCTACGGCAACACCATCGAGATGCGCGAGGAGCCGGAGTCGGTCACGAAGAAGCTGCGCGCCATGCAGACCGATCCGGCGCGGGTGCGCCGCACCGATCCCGGAGATCCCGACAAGTGTCCGGTGTGGGACCTGCACAAGATCTACTCCGACGAGACCACCCGCAACTGGGCTGCGGAAGGCTGCCGCTCGGCCGGCATCGGCTGTCTCGACTGCAAGCAGCCGGTGATCGACAAGATCGTCGCCGAGGTGACCGAGATGCGCCGGCGTGCGCAGGAGTACGTCGAGAATCCGGAGTTGCTGCGCGAAATAGTCGCCGAGGGCGGCGAGAAGGCGCGCGAGGCCGCGCGCGAGACCATGGAAGAAGTGCGCCGTGCGATGCACCTGCGGACGGGCTGAAGCATGTCGAAGCCGGAATTGACCATCGTCGTATCCAATCCGGGCCCGGAGCCTCATCAGAGCGAGCCACCTCCGGAGCAGGTGGAGATGCCCTTTGCGGTCGTGAACGGCGAGCCGATCACCGAGCTGCCGCGCGATCTCTACATTCCGCCGCAGGCGCTCGAGGTATTCCTCGAGGCGTTCGAGGGTCCGCTCGATCTGCTGCTCTACCTCATCCGGCGGCAGAACCTCGACATCCTCGACATCCCGCTCGCGGAGATCACGCGCCAGTACATGCGCTACATCGAGCTGATGCAGGACCTGCAGCTCGAGCTCGCGGGCGAGTACCTGGTAATGGCGGCCACCCTCGCGGAGATCAAATCGCGCATGCTCCTGCCGCGGCCGAAGCTGACGGCCGATGGCGTCGAGGAGGATCCGCGCGCGGAGCTGGTGCGGCGCCTGCAGGAGTACGAGCGCTTCAAGCGTGCCGCCGAGGGGATCGATGCGTTGCCGCGGCTGGAGCGCGACGTCTGGGCGACCTCGGCGGAGCTCAAGGACCGGCAGGTGACCCGAGCGCTGCCCCAGATCACGCTGCAGGAGATGCTGGTCGCCTTCCAGGAAGTGGTCGTGCGCGCGGAGATGTTCGCGCACCATCACATCCAGCGCGAGCGGCTCTCCGTGCGCGAGCGCATGGGCGATATTCTCGCCGCGCTCGAGAGCGCGAGCTTCGTCGAGTTCGTGCGCCTCTTTCGCCCGGAGGAGGGACGCATGGGGGTGACCGTCACCTTCATGGCGATACTCGAGCTCGTGCGCGAGGGGCTGATCGACATCGTGCAGGCGGAGCCGTACGCGCCGCTGCACGTCAGAGGCGCGACCCCGGCGCGCAGGCTCCGGGTGGTCGCCGACAACGAGGAGCCGGGCGCGAGCGGTGAGCCCGCGGCCGCGGAGCGCGCTCCCGGGACGGACTCAGGCGAGGAGGACGCGACAAGCGAATGAACGAGCACTATCTGCGCAACGTGATCGAGGCGGCGCTGCTCGCCGCGGGCCGACCGGTGCCGCCGGCGGAGCTGATCCAACTCTTCGACGAGAATGCGCGGCCCTCGAGCGAGCAGCTGCGCGCCGCGATCGATGCGCTCGCCGCCGAGTACGGCGCGCGCGGCATCGAGCTCAAGGAGACCGCGAGCGGCGTGCGCATCCAGGTGCGGCGCGAGCTCGCGGCCGAGGTCTCGCGCCTCTGGCCGGAGCGTCCGGTGCGTTACTCGCGGGCGCTCCTCGAGACGCTCGCGCTGATCGCCTATCGCCAGCCGATCACGCGCGGGGAGATCGAGGCGGTGCGCGGCGTCGCCGTCAATCCCAACATCGTGAGGACGCTGCTCGAGCGCAGCTGGGTGCGGGTCGTCGGTCACCGCGAGGTTCCCGGCCGGCCGGAGCTGCTCGGCACGACGCGGGAGTTCCTCGATTACTTCGGCTTGAGGAGCCTCGATGAGCTGCCGCCGCTCTCGGAGCTCAAGGCCGTGGGCGACATCAATCTGCAGCTCGCATTGAGCGCCGCGGCGCCGGCCGTGGCGGAGCCGGAGGCACCGCCGACAGCGATCGCCGAGCCGCCGGGCGAGGAGGAGGAGGGCGAGGAGGGAGGCGAGCTGTCCGCCGAAGGCGGCGACTCCCACGAGCTCGTCGCCGCGCCCCGCGACGGCGCCGACTGACTCCGATGCCCCATCAGCGCGGCGAGCCCGAGCGGCTGCAGAAGGTTCTCGCCCGCGCCGGACTCGCCTCCCGCCGCGAGGCGGAGGAGTGGATCAGGGCCGGGCGCCTCACCGTCAACGGGCAGGCCGCCTCTCTCGGGGTCCGCGTCAGTCCCGACGATGAAGTACGGCTCGATGGCCGGGTGATCCGCCAGCGCGCGCCGCAGTCGGGTGGCCGCGCCTACCTCTATCACCGCTCGCCGGGCGAGAGCCTGGATGCTCCGCCCGCCGACGCGCCGGATGCAGTGCCGCTTCTGGCGCGCCTGCCGAAGCGCGCGGGGCGGCGATTCATCATGGTCAGCCCCATGCCTCGTATCGACGGCGGCCTCGAGGTCGTGTGCGGCGACGGTGAGCTCGCTGCGCGTCTGCAGCGCGCCGTGCACGCGCTCTCGAGCGAGCTGAGCGTCAGAGTCCGGGGCGAGCTCACCGAGCAGCAGATCGAGGGCGTCCTCGGCGGCGTGCTCGACAGCGGTGAGAAGTTGGCAGTGCTCGGCTGCGTCAGCGCCGGCGGCGAGGGCGCCAACCGCTGGTATGCCATCACCGCGCGCGGCGCGAGCGGCAAGGACGTACGGCAGCTCTTCGAGCGCCAGGGTGCGATCGTCAGCCGGGTGCTGCGCACGCGGCTCGGTACCCTCGCGTTGGAGCGCTCACTCGCGCGTGGACACTTCCGCGAGCTGACGCGCGAGGAGATAGAGGCGTTGCTACCGGCGCCGTGCGAAAGCAAGTCGGCAAGCGGCCCAGGGCCGCTCCCAAAGCCCTCAACCCAACTGCAACCGCCCCGCCGACGCGGCCCTCGCCGCCCGCCAGGCGCGCCAGTTCGCCGCGGCCGCGCTCGCGATTGATGCGGCGGGCGCGCGCGGCAGCGCGCGCTGCGCCCGCTGCGATGCCTGCCAGGCGAGCGCGGCCCAGACGAGGAGCCCGCGGCCGCTCTGTTGGATGGCAGGCGCGAGTGCCGCGATCGCCGCCGCGAGCTGCCGCCGCAGAGCCTGATGACGCCCGTGGAGGATGCCGGCCAGTCCTGGCGGCCACGGCGGTGTCGCCAAGGCCTGCGGCGCCACCGCCGCCTGCTCGAGCTCATCGAGCGGAATGCGCACCTTGCCGGAGCGGGCATCCCGCGCGAGCTGACCGAGGAGCTCCAGCTCGCACAGCGCCGTGCCGAAGTCGGTCCAGTCGACTTCGGCAGCGCCGAGGGGAGCGACCATGGCCGCCGCCCAACGGCGGCAGTAGGCCGTGAGCTCCGCGCGGCGCTCGAAGGGGGCGCTGGCGAGATCCCAGGTGGCGACATCGGTGAGCCCCGAGAGCCCCGCGAGGACGGAGTCGACTCGCGCCGCGGGCGCGAGCCGCTCCAGATGGATCCGCAGCTCGCGTGTCAGCGGGTGCACGGGCCGGCCCGCGGCGCAGCGCGCGCACTCCTCACGCCACCACTCGAGGCGCGTGTGCGCTACCTGGTGATCGACCCCTGGCCGCAGGCTCGCGCCCACCTCGCGCTCGATCGCGCACAACGCGGCGAGCACCGGCTGTTGGGCGGGCGTCGAGTAGAGCCAGGCGAGAAAGCGCGGGGTGTCGGCCTCAGGTTTCTCGGACATCGCTCGGCTCGGCGGGAGCGACGGGACGCACCGGTTGCTCGATGGCCCCGAGCTCGGGCAGCGCCGCATCGGTGGTGACCCCGAGATCGGGGAACCGCCGCGCCTGCGGCAACACCTGGCGCTCCAGCGAGCCCACCGATGCGTTGTAGGCGTCGACGGCGGCGCCGAGCCGCGCACCGAGTCGCTCGAGGTGACCCGTGAAGGCTCCGAGCCTGCGATAAAGCTCCTGACCGAGCTCGCGGATCAGCTTGGCGTTCTCCGTGACCGCGGACTGACGCCAGCCGTAGGCGATGGTTTTCAACAACGCGATCAGGGTGGAGGGCGTGGCGATGATGATGTGCTGCTTGAGCGCCGTGTCGAGCAGGTCCGGTCGCTCGGCGAGCGCCGCCGACAGGAATTGATCGCCGGGCAGGAACAGCACCGCGAACTCCGGACTTTGCTCGAACTGCGCCCAGTAGGCCTTGGAGGCGAGCTGCCGCACGCGGGCTTCGACCTGCTGCGCATGCTTCTTCAACGCCTGTTGCCGCTCCTCATCGGTTGGCGCCTCGAGCGCCTCGAGATACGCATCGAGCGGCGTCTTCACATCGACGACCAGGTCGCGAGAGTCCGGCATGTGTACCACCAGGTCCGGCCGCAGCGCCCCCTCCTGGCCGAACAGATGCAGCTGCTCCGTGAAATCGCAGTGCTCGCTGAGCCCGGCGAGCTCGACGAGCCGCCGCAGCGTGAGCTCGCCCCAGCGCCCGCGCACTTCCGGGCGCCGCAGCGCGGTGACGAGATTGCGCGTCTCGCGCTGCAGCTGCGTCTGACCGCTTGCGAGCGATTCGATCTGAGTGCGCAGCGCGGTGTAGGCCTCGTGCCTCTCCCGCTCGAGCGCCTGCGCCTGCTGCTCGCTGCGCTCGAGCGCAGCGCGCATCGGCTCGATGAGCTGCGCGATGGCGGTCTCGCGCTCCTTGAGACTGCTCTGCGCGACCGCCTGGTCGCGTCCGAGCGCTTCGCGTGCGAGCCGCAGGAAGAGCTCGCTGTTGGCGCGCAGCGTCTCTCCGGCGAGCGAGTCGAAGGAGGCGCGCAGCCGCGCCTCGGACTGCTCGAGGAAGGCGATGCGCTCGGCTTCCTGGCGCGCCCCGGCCTCGAGGCGCACCCGTGCGCTCTCGAGCTCGACGCGCAACGACTCGATGCGCCGCACGGCGCGCAGCTGCCCCAGGAGGAACCCGAGCGCTATGCCGACCAGGAGCGAGGCTGCCGCTATCGACATCGACAGCATGGGCACCAGCAGCATGAACGGGCTACTCCTGCACCCGCTCGAGGTGCACGAGATAGTTGACTGAAGGATCGCGTGTCAGACGGCAGCTCTCGGTGTAGGGATTGACCTCGATACCGGCAATGGCCCGGGGCACGAGGCCGGCGCTGCGCGCCCAGCGCGCCAGTTCCGAGGGGCGGATGAGGCGGTCGTATTCGTGCGTGCCGCGCGGCAGAAGCTTGAGCACGTACTCGGCGCCGACTATCGCCAGCAGGAAGCTTTTGAGATTGCGGTTGAGCGTCGAGACGAACACCGAGCCGCCGGGGCGCACGAGCGAGGCGAGTGTCGCGAGCATCTGCTGCGGCTGCGGCACGTGCTCCAGCATCTCCATGCAGGTGATGACATCGAAGCTCTGCACGCTGCTCGCGGCGAGCTCCTCCGCCGCGGCCACGCGGTAGTCGACTTCCAAGCCTTCCTCGGCCGCGTGCAGCCGCGCCACCTCGACCATGCCGGGGGCGAGGTCGATTCCGGTAACCCTGGCGCCTTTGCGCGACAGCGCCTCGCTGAGCAGGCCGCCGCCGCAGCCGACATCGAGCGCGCGCGCGCCGCCGAGGCTCGCATGCTCTGCGACGAACCCGAGCCGCACCGGGTTCAGCAGATGCAGCGGGCGGAACTCGCCGCGCGGGTCCCAGAAGCGGTGCGCCAGCGCGTCGAATTTCGACAGCTCGCCGCGATCGGCATTGGGCGGCAGCTCCATGGACGTGTGCATGATCCCTATATGCTAACATTCCCGGATGTCCGAGATCGCCCGAGAAATCCTGCCGGTCAGCCTCGAAGACGAGATGCGGCAGTCCTACCTCGACTATGCCATGAGCGTCATAGTCGGGCGCGCGCTGCCCGACGTCCGCGATGGCCTGAAGCCCGTGCACCGGCGCGTGCTCTTCGCCATGCGGGAGCTCGGCAACGACTGGAACAAGGCCTACAAGAAGTCCGCGCGCGTGGTGGGCGACGTGATCGGCAAGTACCACCCGCACGGCGATACGGCGGTGTACGACACCATCGTCCGCATGGCGCAGCCCTTCTCGCTGCGCTACCTGCTGGTCGACGGTCAGGGCAATTTCGGCTCCGTCGACGGGGACATGCCGGCGGCCATGCGCTACACCGAGGTGCGCATGTCGCGCATCGCGCACGAGCTGCTCGCCGACATCGACAAGGAAACGGTCGATTTCACGCCGAATTACGACGAGTCGGAGCTCGAGCCCTCGGTCCTGCCGACGAAGATCCCGCACCTGCTCGTCAACGGCCAGACCGGCATCGCGGTCGGCATGGCGACCAACATCCCGCCGCACAACCTCACGGAGATCGTGGGCGCGTGCCTCGCGCTCCTCGACGATCCGACGCTGCCGCTCGCGGCGCTGATGCAGCACGTGCCGGGACCCGACTTTCCGACGGGCGGCATCATCAACGGCGCGCAGGAGATCGCCACGGCCTACCGCACCGGCCGGGGCCGGCTCTCGGTGCGCGCCCGGGTGAGCATCGAGGAGGTCGGCAAGGGTGATCGCCAGGCCATCGTCGTGACGGAACTGCCGTACCAGGTCAACAAGGCACGGCTGATCGAGCGCATCGCGCAGCTCGTGCGCGAGAAGCAGATCGAAGGCATTGCCGGCGACGGCCTGCGGGATGAGTCGGACAAGGACGGCATGCGCATCGTCATCGAGCTGAAGCGCGGCGAGGTGAGCGAGATCGTTCTCAACAACCTCTATGCGCAGACGCCGATGGAGACGGTGTTCGGCATGAACATGGTGGCGCTGCAGGACGGGCAGCCGAAGCTGATGTCCCTGAAGGACATGCTGGATGCCTTCATCCGCCACCGGCGCGAGGTGGTCACTCGCCGCACCATCTTCGATCTCGCCAAGGCCCGTGAGCGTGCCCACATCCTCGAGGGCCTGGCGGTGGCGCTCGCCAACATCGACGAGGTGATCGCCCTCATCAAGGCGGCTGCGGCGCCCGCCGAGGCGCGCGCGGCCCTCATCGGCCGCGCCTGGCCGCCGGGGGCCGTCACCGGGCTGCTCGAGCGCGCGGGCGCGGTGTCGACGCGACCCAACGGACTCGCCGCGGGCACCGGCCTCACCAACGGCCCCAACGGGCAATACCGGCTGTCGGAGGCGCAGGCCCAGGCCATACTCGACATGCGCCTGCACCGCCTCACCGGCCTCGAGCAGGACAAGATCATCGCCGAGTACCAGGAGTTGCTGACGCGCATCGCGGACCTGGGCGACATCCTGGCGCGTCCGGAGCGCCTCACCCAGGTGATCCGCGACGAGCTCATCGAGATTCGCGACGCCTATGGCGATGCCCGGCGCACGGAGATCAACCGCGAGCACCTCGATCTCAGCACCGAGGATCTCATCGAGCCGCAGGACGTGGTGGTGACGCTCTCTCACACCGGGTATGCCAAATCCCAGCCGCTCTCGGAGTACCAGACGCAGCGCCGCGGCGGCCGCGGCAAGGCGGCCACCGCCGTCAAGGACGAGGACTTCGTGGAGAAGCTCTTCGTCGCCCACACCCATGACACCGTGCTCTGCTTCTCGAGCCGCGGCAAGGTCTACTGGCTCAAGGTCTACGAGCTGCCGCAGGCGGGGCGCAGCTCCCTCGGCAAGCCCATGGTGAACCTGCTGCCCCTCGAGCCGGGAGAGAAGATCAACGCGCTGTTGCCCGTCAAACAGTATGACGAGCAACACTACATCTTCATGGCGACCAGCCAGGGTACGGTGAAGAAGACGCCGCTCACGGCGTTTTCACGCCCACGCCCGAGCGGCATCATCGCGGTCGACCTGCACGACGACGACAGGCTCGTCGGCGTTGCGATCACGGACGGGGAGCGTGAGATCATGTTGGTCTCGAGCGGCGGCAAGGCCATCCGCTTCGCCGAAGGCGAGGTTCGCCCCATGGGGCGCGAGGCCGCGGGTGTACGCGGCATCAAGCTCGGGGACGGCCAGGAAGTCATCGCGCTCATCGTGGTCGGTCAGAACGGGGGCAATGGCGAGGGCAGCGGCGCAGTGCTCACGGCCTCCGCCTCGGGCTATGGCAAGCGCACGCCCGTCGACGACTTCCCCATGCATGGACGCGGAGGTCAGGGCGTCATCGCCATGCAGACCTCTGACCGCAACGGCACGACGGTAGCGGCGCTGCAGGTGCTGCCCGGCCAGGAGATCATGCTGATCAGCTCGACCGGCACGCTGGTGCGCACCGGGGTGGACGAGGTGTCCGAGCTCGGTCGCAACACCCAGGGCGTGCGGCTCATCCGCCTCTCCGAGGGCGAGCGCCTGGTTGGCATTGAGCGCATCGAGAGCCTCGAGGGCGAGCCGGCGGAAGACAGCGAGCCCGGCGAGAGCGACCGGCCGCCAGCCTGAGGCATAGGGGGCCAGGGCCGCTCGATATACCCAAAAGTTCTGACGCCCCAATGGACGCTTGCTAGTATCGCTTACTCCCTGGTCCCTTTTTTACCCGAACCCGGAAGCCATCCGTGCGCGTATACAATTTCGCGTCAGGACCGGCGGCGCTGCCGCTGGAAGTTCTCGAGCAGGCCCGTGACGAGCTCACCGACTGGCGCGGCAGCGGCATGTCGGTCATGGAGGTCAGCCATCGCAGCAAGGCCTTCACGGCCGTGGCGGAGGAGGCGGAGAGCACGCTGCGCTCGCTGCTTTCGATTCCGTCCGCTTACAAGGTGCTCTTCCTCCAGGGAGGCGCGACCGGCCAGTTCGCCGCCATCCCGATGAATCTGACGGCGCCCGGCGCCGTGGCCGATTACCTGAATACCGGCGCCTGGTCGAAGAAGGCGATCGGTGAGGCGAAGCGCCTGCAGGTGAAGGCCAACGTCGCGGCCGATGAGGCCGCATCCAACTACACCACCGTGCCCGATCAAGGGAGCCTGGCGCTGACTCCCGGAGCTGCGTACCTGCACTACACACCGAATGAGACGATCGGCGGCGTGGAGTTTCCCTACGTGCCGCAGGCGGGTGCCGGGGTGCCGCTCGTCGCGGATATGTCTTCGACCATTCTCTCCCGGCCGATCGATGTCTCGAAGTTCGGCCTGATCTACGCGGGTGCGCAGAAGAACATTGGCCCCTCCGGTCTCTGCGTCGTGATCGTACGCGAGGATCTCCTGGGCAAGGCTCGCCCGGTTACTCCGTCCGTGTGGGACTACCAGGCGATGGCCGCGGACGGCTCGATGCTCAACACACCGCCGACTTTCGGCTGGTATGTCGCCGGGCTCGTCCTCAAATGGGTGCGGGCACAGGGCGGTGTCGAGGCGATGGCGGCGCGCAACCGCGCGAAGGCCGAGCTGCTCTACCGCACCATCGACGAGTCCGGTTTCTTCCGCAACCCGGTGGCGAAGTCCTGCCGCTCCTGGATGAACGTGCCGTTCACGCTGGCGCGGCCGCAGCTCGAGCAAACCTTCCTCACCGAGGCGAAGACCGCCGGGCTCGTGAGCCTCGAGGGCCACCGCTCGGTGGGCGGCATGCGCGCGAGCATCTACAACGCCGTGCCTCTCGAGGGCGTGCAGGCGCTGGTCGCCTTCATGAAGGATTTTGCGCGCCGCCACGGGTAGTATGAAGTACCGCATTCTGACTCTCAACAGCATCAGCGCCCGCGGGCTGGAGCGCCTGCCGCGCGATCGCTACGAGGTCGCATCGGGCCTGGAGCGTCCGGATGCCATCCTGGTGCGCTCGGCCGACATGCACGGCACCGCCATCCCCGACACCGTCCGCGCCGTCGGCCGCGCGGGGGCTGGCGTCAACAACATCCCGGTCGCGGAACTGAGCCGCCGCGGCATCCCCGTCTTCAACGCCCCGGGCGCCAACGCCAACGCGGTCAAGGAACTCGTGCTCGCGAGCCTCTTCCTGGCCGTGCGCAACGTCTGTCAGGCCTGGGCCTTCGCGCGCTCCCTGAGCGGGGACGACCAGGCGATCGACGAGGCGGTCGAGAAGGGCAAGAAGGCCTTCGTCGGCTTCGAGCTTCCCGGACGCACGCTCGGGGTCGTCGGTCTCGGGGCGGTCGGCGTCGAGGTGGCCAACTCCGCCGAGGCGCTCGGCATGAGCGTCCTCGGCTACGACCCGCAGATCACGGTGCAGCGCGCCTGGCAGCTCTCCTCGAGCGTCGAGCAGGCGCTCTCGCTCGATGATCTGTTCGCCCGCTCCGATGTGATCACCGTGCACGTGCCGCTCAACGATCAGACCCGAAGGCTCGTCAACGAGCCGCGTCTGCGGCTGATGAAGAAGGGCGGGGTGCTCCTCAACTTCTCGCGCGCCGGCATCGTCGAGGATCCGGCCGTCGTGGCGGCGCTCGATGCCGGGCGCCTGCACGGCTACGTCTGCGACTTCCCCACCAATCTCCTCAAGGATCACCCGAAGATCGTCACCCTGCCGCACCTCGGCGCCTCGACCGGCGAGGCCGAGGAGAACTGCGCCATCATGGCGGCCGACCAGGTGCGCGACTTCCTGGAGAACGGCAACATCCGCAACAGCGTCAACTACCCGGAGGCGGTGCTGTCGCGCGTGCCCGGCACCACGCGCCTCGCCATAGCCAACAGCAACGTCCCCAACATGGTCGGCCAGATCTCGACCTGCCTCGCCGAGGCGAGGATCAACATCGCGGATCTTCTCAACAAGTCACGGGGCGAGTACGCCTACACGCTCATCGACGCCGACGGCGCCGTCGGCGAGGAGTTGCTGGCACGGATCCGCGGCATTGCCGGCGTTCTCTCGGCGCGGCTCGTCTGATTCCGCCGCCATGGCCGCCAAGAAGACCTCTCGTCGGCGCGGGGCGAGCACGACCTCCGCCTCGCCGAACACCGTGAAGCTCGAGGCCGTCCGCGCACGCATCGACAGCGTCGACGAGCAGATCCACCGCCTGATCAACGAGCGCGCCAAGCTGGCGCAGCTCGTCGGCATCTCCAAGAGCCGCGACGGGCACACGGTCGATTTCTACCGCCCGGAGCGCGAGGCGCAGGTGCTGCGGCGGGCGCGGGAGCGCAACCACGGGCCGCTGCGCGACGAGGAGGTCGTCCGCCTCTTCCGCGAGATCATGTCCGCCTGCCTGGCGCAGCAGGAGCCTCTCAAGGTCGCCTACCTCGGTCCCGAGGCCACCTTCAGCCAGACCGCGGTGCTGACGCACTTCGGACACTCGGTGCGCGCGCTGCCCCTGGGCTCGATCGATGAAGTCTTCCACGAGGTGGAATCCGCCGCGGCGGACTTCGGCGTGGTGCCGATCGAGAATTCCACCGAGGGCACGGTCAACCACACGCTCGACCGCTTCATCGCCTCGCCGCTTCGGATCTGCGGTGAGGTGGAGCTGCGCATCCGTCACTACCTCATGGGCAACATGGGCGGCCTCGGCCGCATCGTGCGCATCTGCTCGCACCCGCAGTCGCTGGCGCAGTGCCGCGGCTGGCTGCAGGAGCACCTGCCGAGCGTCGAGCTCGTGCCCGCATCGAGCAACGGGGAGGCCGCCCGCCGCGCGCGCGACGAGCGCGGCACGGCTGCCATCGCGGGGGAGACGGCGGCGGAGGTCTATGGCCTGAAGGTCCTGGCGGCGGAGATCGAGGATCGCGCCGACAACACCACGCGCTTCCTCGTGCTCGGGCGCAAGCTCCTCGCCGCCAGCGGCCAGGACCGCACGACGCTGCTCGTGTCGGTCTCGCACACCGATTCGCCCGGGGCGCTCCATCGGCTGCTCGAGCCTCTCGCGCGCCACCGCGTCAGCATGACGCGCATCGAATCGCGCCCCTCCCACCGGCGCAAATGGGACTACATCTTCTTCATCGACATCGAGGGGCATGCCGAAGAGCCGCACGTGGCCCGTGCGCTCGAGGCGCTCAAGCGCCGCTCCTCGCTTTTTCGCGTGCTCGGGTCCTACCCGCGCGCAGTGCTGTAGAGTGTCGGTATGACGGCATCCAGCACAGGCGCACGCTATCGGGTGCAGCCGGGCGGCGAGATCGCGGGCGAGCTCACGGTGCCCGGCGACAAGTCGATCTCCCATCGGGCGCTGATGCTCGGCGGTATCGCCGAGGGCGAGACGGAGATCACTGGCTTCCTCGCCGGCGAGGACTGTCTCGCGACGCTGCGCGCACTACAGGCGCTCGGCGTGGGTATCGAGCGGCCGGAGCCGCAACGCGTGCGTGTCAGCGGCCGGGGCATGGAAGGGCTGACCGCAGCGGGCGCGCCGCTGGACATGGGCAATGCCGGCACCGCGATGCGGCTTTTCATGGGTCTCCTCGCACCCCAAACATTCGACTCCACCCTGATCGGCGACGAGTCGCTCATGCGCCGGCCGATGGAGCGGGTGGCGGTGCCGCTGCGTCTCATGGGTGCTGACATAACCACCCGGGAGGGCCGGCCGCCGGTCCTGATCCATGGCACGCCCAAGCTGCGCGCACTCGACTACGCCCTGCCGGTTGCGAGCGCCCAGGTCAAATCGGCCGTGCTGCTCGCCGGCCTCAGGGCCTTCGGCCGGACACGGGTGACGGAGCCGGCGCCGTCCCGCGACCACACGGAGCGCATGCTGAGTGCTTTTGGCGTCGAGGTTCTGCGGGAAGGGGCGACGGTCGCAGTCGAGGGAGGGCAGCGCCTCAGCGGCCGGCCGGTGGCCGTGCCGGCGGACTTCTCCTCCGCGGCCTTCTTTCTGGTTGCCGGCTGTCTCGCGGCCGAGCACGGCCTCCTGCTGCGCAACGTCGGCGTCAACCCGACCCGTACCGGGCTGCTCGAGATGCTTCGGCTCATGGGGGCGGACATCCGGGTGCACGCGCTGCGTCAGGAGGCGGACGCCGGCGGTGAGCCGATCGCCGACATCGAGGTGCGCAAGAGCCGGCTGAAGGGGATCCGCGTGCCCGAATCCCTGGTGCCGCTCTCGATCGACGAGTTTCCGGTGTTCTTCATCGCGGCGGCCGTTGCGGACGGGGAGACGCTGGTCCGGGGGGCGCTGGAGCTGCGTATCAAGGAGAGCGACCGGCTCGCCGCCATGGCGCAGGGCCTGAGCGTGCTCGGGGTCGAGAACCAGCTTCTCGACGATGGCCTCTGGCTCCGCGGCGGCTCGGTCCTGGGCGGCGGCACGATCGAGAGTCACGGCGATCACCGCATCGCCATGGCGTTCGCGGTCGCCGGGCTCGCCGCGCGCGGCGCCATCGAGATCCGCGATGTCGCGAACGTTGCGACCTCTTTTCCGGGCTTCCCGGAGATCGCCCGTTCCGCGGGCCTGCGAATCGAGATCGGATGACCGACGCGGCCCCAGTCGTGACGGTCGACGGGCCGAGCGGCTCGGGAAAAGGCACGATCAGCCGCGCGGTGGCGCAGCGTGCGGGCTGGCACCTTTTGGACAGCGGAGCCCTTTACAGGCTGGTCGCCTACGCCGGCCTCGACCGGGGGCTCGACTCTGGCGATGTGGAGGGCCACGCGCGGCTCGCCGCCGGCATGGAGGTGGCCTTCGGCGTGGGCCCGGACGGCAGCGAGCAGGTCCTGTTGCAGGGCCGGGACGTCACCCAGGCCATTCGTACCGAGGCCGCCGGCCAGGGGGCCTCACGGGTGGCGGCCTGGCCGCCGGTCCGTACGGCGCTCCTGGAGCGCCAGCGCGCCTTTGCGCGCCCCCCGGGGCTGGTAGCCGACGGGCGTGACATGGGGACGGTCGTCTTTCCGGGCGCCCTTCTCAAGATCTACCTGACGGCCAGCGCCGCCGAGCGGGCGCTGCGGCGCTATAAGCAGTTGAAGGAAAAGGGGTCCGGTGTTAGCCTTTCCGCCCTTTCGCGCGAGATCACCGAGCGGGACGCGAGGGATTCGACGCGGGCGGTGGCGCCCCTGATCCCCGCCCCCGACGCGGAGGTGATCGACTCGACGGGTCTGCCGATCGAGGAGGTCGTCGGCCGTGTGCTGGAGCTTGGAGCCCGGCGGTCGCTGTGGGGGTTGCGGGCGTGAAGCCCTGAGCCCGGGCAACCGATCTCGCTGAAGGTTTTTTCCTGGTCGGTGCGCAGCATGAGGCGCGCGCCGTATTTGCATCTGCCTGGCCCGCCGCAGGAGCACGAGGTCGCCAGTATTTCGACAGAGAGTATGACAGAAAGTTTTGCACAGCTTTTCGAGCAGAGCCTCGCCAACCAACGCATCCGCCCGGGGATGATCCTCACCGGACTGGTGGTAGACGTCACCCCCGACGTCGTAGTCGTCAACGTGGGCCTGAAGTCCGAGGCCGTGATCCCCGTCGAGCAGTTCAAGAACGAGCGCGGCGAGATCGAAGTCAAGTCGGGCGATCAGGTGGAGGTGGCCCTCGACTCGGTCGAGGACGGCACCGGCGAGACCCGTCTCTCGCGCGAGAAGGCGAAGCGCGCCCGCACCTGGACGCGCCTCGAGGAAGCATTCAACAAGTCGGAGATCGTCACCGGCATCATCACGGGCCGCGTCAAGGGCGGCTTCACCGTAGAGATCGACAACGTGCGGGCTTTCCTCCCGGGATCGCTCGTCGACGTGCGCCCGGTCCGCGATACCTCCTATCTCGAGGGCAAGCCCCTCGAGTTCAAAGTCATCAAGCTCGACCAGAAGCGCAACAACGTGGTGGTGTCCCGCCGCGCGGTGGTGGAGCAGGAGTTCTCGGCCGAGCGCAGCGCGCTGCTCGAGAACCTGCAGGAGGGCTCGGTGGTGCACGGCTCGGTCAAGAACCTCACCGATTACGGTGCGTTCGTCGACCTGGGCGGCATCGACGGCCTGCTGCACATCACCGACATGGCGTGGAAGCGCGTCAAGCACCCCTCGGAGGTGGTGAAGGTCGGCGATGAGATCGACGTGCGGATCCTGAAGTTCGACCGCGAGCGCTCGCGCGTGAGCCTCGGTCTGAAGCAGCTCGGCGCCGACCCGTGGGAGAACATCGCCCGGCGCTACCCGCCGCACACCCGCGTCTTCGGCAAGGTCACCAACATCGCCGACTACGGCGCCTTCGTCGAGATCGAGGACGGCGTCGAGGGCCTGGTGCACGTGTCGGAGATGGATTGGACCAACAAGAACGTCAACCCGGCGAAAGTCGTGCACACCGGCCAGGAGGTCGAGGTGATGGTGCTCGACGTCGACGAGGACCGCCGCCGCATCTCTCTCGGCCTCAAGCAGTGCAAGGCCAACCCGTGGAAGGAGTTCGCGGAGAACTACAACCGCGGCGACAAGGTGTCGGGTCAGATCAAGTCGATCACCGACTTCGGCATCTTCATCGGGCTCAGCGGCAACATCGACGGCCTGGTGCACCTCTCCGACATCTCCTGGGACCTGCCCGGGGAGGAGGCGGTGCGCAACTACCAGAAGGGCCAGCAGGTCGAGGCCATGGTGCTGACCATCGATCCGGAGCGCGAGCGCATCAGCCTCGGCATCCGGCAGCTCGCCAAGGACCCCTTCTCGAGCTACATCGCGGAGAACCCCAAGGGCACGATCGTCAAGGGCGTGGTGAAGGAAGTGGATGCCCGCGGCGCGACCATCGACCTCGGCAACGGTGTCGAGGGCCAGCTGCGCGCCTCGGAGCTCGGTCGCGATCGTATCGAGGATGCGCGCAGCGTGCTCAAGGTCGGCGACGAGGTCGAGGCGAAATTCACCGGCGTCGACCGCAAGTCGCGCGCCATCACCCTCTCGATCAAGGCGAAGGAGGCGCACGAGGAGGCGGAGGCGGTACAGAGCTACCGCTCCTCTGAAGGGGCGCCCACGGGCACGAGCCTGGGCGACCTCCTGAAGGAGCACATCGGAGACCGCAGCTGAACAGCCGGCGCCCCATCGGGATTCGGGGCGGGCCGGTCGCGGCCCGCCCCCGGGATTCAAACATGACGAAGTCCGAGCTCATCGAGATCATCACGGCGAAGCAGAAACACCTGCCGGCCAAGGACGTCGAGCTCGCTCTGAAACAGATCCTGGAGATCATGAGCGATTCCCTGTCACAGGGGGATCGGATCGAGATCCGCGGCTTCGGCAGCTTCTGCCTGCATTTCCGGCCGCCGCGGCAGGGACGCAACCCCAAGACCGGGGAGGCGGTGGCGCTTTCCGGCAAGTACGTACCTCATTTCAAGCCCGGCAAGGACTTGAGAGAGCGGGTCAACGACGGCGCGGACAATCCCATCCGAGATTAGATGGAGTATCGTAGGCAGCGTGATCGAGCTGCCTGCTTTGCTGCTTGCGCTGGCGTTTGTCGCCGTTGGCGTTGCCGCCTGGTTTCTCGGCCGGCGGACCAGCCCCGGGCGGACCGTGCGGTTGCCACGCGATTACTACGTTGGTCTCGATCACCTCATCAACGACCGGTTCGATCATGCGGTCGAGATCTTCGCACGCATGGCGGCAGCGGACGGGGATGCGGCGGAGATTCAATTCGCGCTCGGGAGCCTCTTCAGGCGCCGCGGCGAGGTCGACCGCGCGATCGCGATTCACTCGCGCCTGCGCGACCACGGAGGCTGCTCGTCGCTCAACGACAAGGCGGCATTCGCGCTGGCGCTGGATTACCTGAGCGCCGGGCTCATGGACCGCGCGGAGCGGCTGCTCGAGGAGCTGTCGGCCTCGCGAGAGTACCGCCGGGCGGCGCTCGATCACCTGGTGCGGATCTACGAGGCGCAGGGCGACTGGGCCAACGCCCTGAAGATCTTTCACGCCCTGCCGCAGGCGGTGCAGATCGAGCGCTGCCGGGTGGCAGCGCATTACCTCTGCGAGCTCGCGGAGCAGGCGCTGGTGCAGGGGGACGCAGAGCGGGCGCGGACGCTGCTGCGACAGGCGCGCACGCACCTGGCGGACCTGCCGCGCGCGGACGTCCTGACGGCCCGTATCAGGGAGCTCGCAGGGGATCCGGCCGGGTCGCTGACGCTCTACCTCAAGGCGCTCGAGGAGTCGCCGGAGCTCGCGCTCGAGATCATTCCGCGGGTGCTCGGGCTCTGGGGCAATGCCCGTGGCGCGGTGGAGGAGATCGCGGCGAGATTGCGCCGCAACGGCACCATCAGCTCCAGGCAGCTCGCGTGGCTGCTGGCGACGGCGTTACCGCCGCAGGAGGTGCGGCGCCTGCCCGATATCGCCGGCGAGGCGGGCTCGGAGACGGAATCGGCGGCGGATGCCCGCTCGCTCGGGGCCTTGCTGACGCGGATCGGGGACACCGGCGGCCGCTATCAGTGCGATGACTGCGGCCTGCTCAGCGTCGGCTGGTACTGGCGCTGCCCGAAGTGTCGCTCCTGGGACAGCATGCGGCCGTCGGTCTTCAAGTGGGCGGAGAAGAGCGAGGAAAAGGCGGTTTCCTGACCCGGCATGTCCTTTGCGTACCCCGCTGACACGGTACACTTGGCGCCAAGCCACGAATTTTGCGGGAGAGCTCCCATGAGGTTGACACCGAAGTCCGTGATCCGAACCGCCGTCTTTCCGGTGGCCGGACGCGGTACCCGCTTCCTGCCCGCCACCAAGGCGAGTCCCAAGGAGATGCTGCCCGTCGTCGACAAGCCGCTCATCCAGTACGCGGTGGAGGAGGCGTTGGCCGCGGGCGTCACGCGCCTGGTGTTTGTCACCGGCGCCTCCAAGCGCGCCATCGAGGATCACTTCGATTCCGACCAGGAGCTCGAGCAGCTCCTCGAGCGCCAGGGCAAGAGCGACCTGGCGAACCAGCTGCGCAGCGTCCTCCCGTCCTACGCCACCTGCATCTACATCCGCCAGCCGGCGCCCCTCGGGCTCGGGCACGCGGTGCTCTGCGCGCAGCCGGCTGTAGGGGCGGAGCCCTTTTTCGTGCACCTCGCGGACGACCTGATCAAGAGCGAGGTGGCCTGCCTGGCGCAGATGGCCAAGGTCTACGAGTCCAAGCGCGCCAGCATCCTCGGCGTGCAGGTGGTGCCGCGGTCCGATACCGACAAATACGGCATCGTCGCGGTGGAGGCCGACAAATCCAACACCAGCCGCGTGCGCAGCATCATCGAGAAGCCGAAGCCCGCCGTCGCCCCCTCCAACCTGGCGGTCGTCGGCCGGTACGTGCTCGCCCCGGCGATCTTCGAGCACCTGGAGCGGCTCGGGCAAGGCGCGGGCGGAGAGATCCAACTCACCGACGGCATCGCGGCGCTGATGCGCGAGGAGGCGGTGTACGCCTATCGCTTCGACGGCAAGCGCTATGACTGCGGCAGCAAGCTCGGCTACCTGCAGGCGACGGTCGAATACGCTCTGAGCCATCCGGCTCTGGGCAAGGATTTCCGCAAGTACGTGAAGGGACTCGACGTCGACGCGCCGGAGTTCAGGGAGCCTGACTCCGCGGAGCGTACTGCCGCCAGCCGCCGCAGCGCTCGCGGCGGCAACGGCGCCGCTCGCGCGACCAATGGCACCGGCACGGGGACGCATACTGGCGGTTCCGGCGCGCGGCGGCGGACGGGGCGGCGCGTGCAGGTGTAGCAGGGCACCTCCGTGCGCTAGACAACCTCCACGAAGTCTCCATAGCCGCCGAGCCTGTCATCGTCGGTGAGCAGAATCATCTTTTCCACCGACGCTTGCGCGACCAGTAGCCTGTCGAACGGATCCTTATGCAGGCGAGGCAGATTCACCACCTCTGCCGCATGCTCTCCGGTGATGTTCAGGTGATCGAAGCCCGCAGGCTCGATGCCTGAGAGCACCTCGGCTGGGTTGGCCTGTAGCTTGCCCAGCGAGGACTTTATGCTGATTTCCCAGATCGATGCCGCGCTTGCGAACACCGCGCTCGATTCGATTCGCTGCCGAGTCTTCGACGAGAGCTTGCCCGGAGATGCCAGAGCCCAGAGGAGCAGGTGGGTATCGAGCAGGACCTGCAAGGCTAACGTCCCTCGAAGCTGGCCAGCACCTCATCCGGCAGCGGTGCGTTGAAATCCGCGGCAACCTTGATCCTGCCTTTGAGCAGGCCCAGCCTTTTCTTTTTCACGCCGGCAATCATGGGGCTCAGTCGTGCCATGGGTTTGCCGGCCTTGGCGATGATGACCTCCTTTCCTGCTGCGACTTCCTCGACGATCCGGGAGAGGTGAGTCTTCGCCTCATGGATATTGAGCACTTTTGTCATGGCGGCAATCTCAGTAAACTAAGTCTAGTCTAGTCATTTTGGCTTGCCGCCGCAAGCCGCGCTCAGGGGAGGTGAATCGAGACCACTGCGCCACCGCCCTGGCGATTGGCGAGGGTGAGCCGGCCGCCATGCGCCTCGACGATTTCTCGGCAAAGGGTGAGACCGAGGCCTGTGCCGGAGGGCTTGGTGGAGAAGAAGGGCAGCAACGCATCCCGCAGAACCTGCTCGGAGAGACCGCTGCCACGATCGGCGACCTCGATCACGAACCCCTGGGCGCGGGGATGGATACCGACGCTGACGGCCTCGGGCGCGGAGCCTGATTCGGCGGCGTTCTTCAGCAGATTGATCATCACCTGCTCGAGCTGCCCGACATCGAACGTGGCGTCGCGGTGCGGCAGCGGCCCCTCGATCCTGAAGGGTTGCGCCGCCGCGATTCGCGCCAGGAAATCGGCCCAGGCGACGGGCGCGGGCCGCGGCTTCGGCAGCTTGGCGAATTTCGCGTAGCCCTCGATGAAGGTGGCGAGATGCGAGGCGCGCTCGCCGATGGTGGCGAACACTCTCTCCAGGTTGGCGCCCTGGTTGGCGTGCTGGGCGCCGACGGCGAGCAGACTTCCGGAGTGAGCGAGCGAGCGGATCGGCGCGAGCGAGTTGTTGAGCTCGTGCGCGATGACGCGGATGACCTTCTTCCAGACGATTACTTCCTGCGCCGCGAGCTCGCGGGTCAGCTGTTTCAGCAGGACCAGCTCGTGCGGCTGGCCGTTGAGGACGAAGCCGCGCCGGGAGAGATGGTAGACCTCGGGCTCGCCGCCGATCTCCATGGTGAAGAGCGTGTCGCCATTGCCCTGCAGAGCCTCGCGCAGCGCCGCGGGCGACTTCTCGAGGAGCCCCTTGAGGGCGAGGCCCTCGAGCTTGCGGCCGCCGCGAAGGAGCTGGCGCGCGGCGATGTTGCCGTAGACGATCCGCCCCGCGGCGTTGGTCAGAGTGAGAGCGAGCGGCGTCGTCTGCAGCACCGTGTCGAGGAGGAGCTCGCGCTGATAGATGTCGAGCCTCTCCCGCCGCAACACATCGCCCAGGGAGTTGTAGGCGCTCACCAGCTCGGCCAGCTCGCGGCCACCGCGCGGGGCGATGTTGACGCTGAAATCACGGTCGCGCAGGCTGCCGATGCCGCTGCTGACGGCCTCGAGCACGAGGCTCCAGGGCCTCGACACGCGCACGCCCAGCCATGCGGTCAGGGGCAGTGTCAGCACCGCGCCGGCGAGGAAGCCGAGCGGCACCGATCGCAGCCAGTGGGCCGCCAGTGCCCCGACCGCGGCCGCGATCAGCGCCGCGAGCGCGAGGGCCGCGACCAGCCTCCCCGAGAGGGATTGGGGAAACATTCAGTCGGACTTGATGCCGAGCTTGTCCATGCGCCGATAGAGTGCCTGACGGGAGAGGCCGAGGTCACGCGCCGCGTGCGCCACGACTCCTCCGGTGCGTTGCAGCGCGCTCTCGATGGATGCGCGATCGACCGCGGGCTCCCCGGTGAGGTCGGCCGACGGCTCCGCGACGGGAAGCGCCAGAGCCTCCGCCGCGATCGCCGGCGTGGCGGCAAGCAGACAGGCCCGCCGGATGACGTTCTGCAGCTCGCGCACGTTCCCCGGCCAGGAGTGCCTGACCAGCGCCCGCTCGGCTTCGGGCGCGAGCTCGCGGCCGGCCCCGAGAAAATGGCGCGCGAGCGGCAGGATATCCTCGCGCCGGCGGGAGAGGGGCGGGAGGTCCAGCTCGATGACGTTCAGCCGATAATACAGGTCCTCGCGGAAGTGTCCCGCGCGGATCGCGGCGCGCAGGTCCGTGTTGGTGGCGGCGACGATCCGTACGTGCGTTCGGCGGGTGACATTGGAGCCAAGACGCTCGAACTCACCGGTTTGCAGCACACGCAGCAGCTTGGCCTGTCCGGCGGGAGCGAGGTTGCCGAGCTCATCGAGAAAGAGCGTGCCGCCGTTGGCCGCCTCGAACCGCCCGACCCTGGCGCGCGCCCCGGTGAACGCGCCGGATTCGGCACCGAAGAGCTCCGACTCGATGAGCTCCTGGGGCAGGGCACCCAGATTGACTTTGAGGTACGGTCCCGAGCGCGCGGCGGAATTCGCCTGGACGATGTCGGCGAGGACCTCCTTCCCCGCGCCATTCGGTCCGGTGATGAGCACCGGCACGTCGGCATGCGCGACCTGCGTCGCCATGGTGACGAGGGTGTGCATGGCCTCGCTCTCGTATATCGCGCCGCGAAGATCGAAGCGCTCGGCGAGTGCGCGGCGGGCCTGCCGCCGCTGCGTCTGTATCCGCGTGCTTTCGGCGCGCGCCCTCCTCAGGTCGAGGAGGTTGCGGACGGTGGTGAGCAGGCGCGTATCGTCCCAGGGCTTGGAGAGGTAATCCGCCGCGCCGGCCTTCACCAGCTCGATGGCGGTCTCGAGATGCGTCCAGGCGGTCAGAAGAATGATCGGCACGTCCTCGTGGCGCCGGCGGATCTCGCGAAAGAGCTGCACCCCTTCCTCGCCGCTGGTCGCCTCGCGCCGGAAGTTCATATCCTGCACGACGATGTCGACCGGCTCCCTTCCCAGTACGGCCAGGCCCTCCACGGGCGAGGCGGCGCCAACGACGCGTGCGCCGTGAAGGGACATGAGCACGTCGAGAGCGGTTCGCACCGCCTCGTTGTCGTCGATGACGAGCATGACACTATCGGCGAGGCTCGGCCGTGTGGCGGCGGTTTTGATCATGACGGCAATCCTACCGAAAGAGCCATCAGATCGTGCGAGTGGCGACAGACGGCGGCACGGAGGCTGCCCGCCGAGCCGGCTGCCAGGCTGCGAGCTGCCCAATGAGCCACAGCAGCACGACGCCTGCCAGCAGGTAGGCGAGATCGAGCCGCGGCAGGCTGTAGTGAGCGGTGAGCCAGTAGCCGAGGAGCAATGCCAGCACGCAGCCGAGTAACGCGCCCGCGGTAAGGATGATGGCGTTCTCCATCATGAAATACGCCACGATGTCATGCCTGCGCGCGCCCACCGCCCGTCGGGTACCGATCTGGCGGGTGCGGCTGCCGACGTTGAAGGTCATCAGGCCGAAAATGCCCAGGCAGCATACGGCCAGCATCACGACGGTGACGGCCGAGAGGAAGATGGCCATGTTGCGATCGTCGGACTCGAACCCTTCCTTTGCGTCACTGAGTGTCATCGTTGTGACGATCACCGCGTCGCGATGCGAAGCGCCGATGTGCCGCTGCGCTTCGCCCAGGA
>Ga0335073_10003157_pt1 | contig 22846 bp, 17 predicted proteins | sample Lox_Sample_22_FD_207093 | JGI IMG/M metagenome (GOLD analysis project Ga0335073, IMG submission 207093) | Soil microbial communities from Loxahatchee National Wildlife Refuge, Florida, United States - Lox_Sample_2.2 | ecosystem: Environmental > Terrestrial > Soil > Wetlands | place: USA... | reverse complement strand
ACATAGGGACCAAAGCGGCCGATCCCGACATCGATCGGCTGCTTCGTTTCCGGATGCAGCCCGATGGTCCGCGGCAGCGACAGCAGCCCCAGCGCCTGGTCCAGCGTGACCGCATCGCCGTCCATGCCGCGCGGCAGCGACGTACGGCGCGGCTTCTGCTTCTTGTCCTCGCCGTTCTCGCCGAGCTGCACGTACAACCCGTACGGTCCGCGGCGGACGGTCACCTCTTCGCCGGTGTCCGGATGCGCGCCAAGGGCCCGCAGACCCTCCTTCAGCGTCTCGCCGGCATCGCCGCCCGATTCGACCGCCAGCCGGCGGGTGTACTGGCAGTTCGGATAGTTCGAGCATCCGATGAAGCTGCCATAACGTCCGAGCTTCAATCCCAGACGCCCGTCACCGCAGGCGGGGCAGGCACGCGGCTCTGAGCCATCCTCCCGCTGCGGGAAGAAATGCGGCCCCAGGTCCTGGTCCAGCGCCGCGATCACGTCGCTTATTTTCAGGTCCTTGGTTTGCTCCACCGCCTTGGAGAACTCGTCCCAGAAGTCGCGCAGCATGGCGCGCCATTCGACGTTGCCTTCGGCGATCTCGTCGAGTTTTTCTTCCATCGACGCGGTGAAACCGGTGTCAACGTAATGCTCGAAGAAGCTGATCAGGAACGCGGTGACCAGCCGGCCGCGATCCTCGGGAATGAAGCGCCGCTTCTCCAGCCGCACATATTTGCGGTCCTGCAACACCGTCAGGATCGACGCATAGGTGGAGGGCCGGCCAATGCCGAGTTCTTCCAGCTTCTTCACCAGCGAGGCCTCGGAGTAGCGCGGCGGCGGCTGGGTGAAATGCTGCAAAGCGGTCACCTCGCCACGGCGCAGCGGGTCACGCTGGGCCATCGGCGGCAGCATGCGGTTGTCTTCAGCCTCCGCCGCCCCGGCGACGGTTTCGTCGTCGGTGTCCTCGCGATACAGCTTCAGGAAGCCGTCGAAGGCGACGATCGAGCCGGTGGCGCGCAGCGTGGTGCCCTTGTTGTCGGTGACCTCCACCGTCACCTGGTCCAGCTCCGCCGACTGCATCTGCGAGGCCACCGCGCGCTTCCAGACCAGTTCGTAGAGGCGCCGCTGATCCGGGGTCAGGTCGCGCGCCACCGAGTCCGGCGTGCGGGCGACGTCGGTGGGGCGGATCGCCTCGTGAGCCTCCTGCGCGTTCTTCACCCGGGTCTGGTATTCGCGTGGTGCGCCGGGGACGTAGTCCGGGCCGTAGGTGTCCTTCACGTGGTCGCGGATGGCGAACACTGCTTCGCGTGCCATCTGCACGCCGTCGGTCCGCATATAGGTGATCAGGCCGACGGTCTCGCCCTCGATATCGACGCCTTCATAGAGCTGCTGCGCTGTCCGCATCGTCTGCTGCGCGCCGAAGCCGAGTTTTCTGCTGGCTTCCTGTTGCAGCGTCGAGGTGGTGAACGGCGGCGGCGGATTGCGCCTGACCCGCTTGCGCTCCACCGAGGCCACGTGGAACGTGCCCGCCTCGACCGCTGCCTTGGCGGCGTTCGCCAGCGTCGCGTTGTTGAGGTCGAATTGCTCCAGCCGCTTGCCGTTGAGATGGGTCAAGCGCGCGGTGAACGGGGCGTTGGCGGGGGTGAAGAACACCGCCTCCACGGTCCAGTATTCGCGCGCGCGGAACACCTCGATCTCGGCTTCGCGCTCGCAGATCAGCCGCAGCGCGACCGACTGCACGCGCCCGGCCGAGCGGCTGCCCGGCAGCTTGCGCCACAAGACCGGGGAGAGCGTGAACCCCACCAGGTAGTCCAGTGCGCGGCGCGCCAGGTAGGCCTCGATCAGCGGCAGATCCAGCTCACGCGGCGCGGCGATGGCGGCGCGGATGGCGCTGCGGGTGATCTCGTTGAAGCTGATGCGCTGGACCTTCACCCCCTTCAGCGCCTTGCGATCGTCCAGCATGGTTTTGACATGCCAGGAGATTGCCTCGCCCTCGCGGTCGGGGTCGGTGGCGAGGAACAGGTTGCGGGCGCCCTTCAGGGCCTTGGCGATGGCGCCGACCTGCTTTTCGCCGCGCGCGTCGGACTCCCAGTCCATCGCGAAGTCTTGCTCCGGGCGCACCGAGCCGTCCTTCGGCGGCAGGTCGCGCACGTGCCCCAGGCTGGCCAGCACGGTGTAGCCGCCTCCGAGGTAACGGTTGATGGTCTTGGCCTTGGCGGGCGATTCGACGACGACGATGTCGGTCATTCTGTTATGCGAGCCTCGTCAGACAGCAGCGCGACCCGGTTCCCCGGCAGCAATTCGAGGCGGCCGGCGAGCTCCAGTTCCAGCAGTGCCACCATGACGGCGGCCGGCGAGAACTGACAGCGGCGTACCACCTCGTCAACTGTTGTCGGAGAAGGGCCAAGAAGATCAATTACTTGCGACAGAACGGCGGGCGGGTCGGGCAGCTCTTCAGGCGGGTCGGGGCGCGGCTCGGCCAGTCCGGGCGATGCATCGACTCCCGTGGCGAGCAAGTCGGCGTAGATGGGGTGCCGCGGCAGGTTGTCCAGGACGTCATGCGCGGTTTCCGTCAGAATCGCCCCCTGGCGCAGCAGGTCGTTGCCGCCGCGGGAGCGCGGGTCGCTGGGGGAGCCGGGCACGGCGAACACCTCCCGCCCGGCTTCCTGGGCGATGCGCGCGGTGATCAGGCTGCCGGAGCGCTGTGCTGCCTCCACCACGACCACGCCGAGCGCCAGGCCGGCGACGATGCGATTGCGCCGGGGGAAGTGCCGCGCCTGCGGGGCCGTGCCGAGCGGCGCCTCCGCCACCACGGCGCCGGTCTCGGCGATGCGTGCCTGGAGGGCGGCATGCTCCGGCGGATAGGGCATATCCAGCCCGCCCGCCACGACGGCGATGGTGCGGCCGGTGGCGAGCGCACCCTGGTGGGCGGCAGCGTCGATGCCGCGGGCCAGGCCCGACACCACGGTGACCGCGCGGGCCAGGTCGGCGGCGAGCGTCTCCGCGATGTGCTGGCCGTTGGCGGAGGCGTTGCGGCCGCCCACCACGGCGACCGCCCGCGCGGACAGCAGTGCGCTATCGCCCTGCACGGCGATGACCGGCGGGGCGTCGTCGAGCATGGCGAGCAAGGGCGGGTAGTCCGGCTGGCCGAGCACGAGCAATCGGGCCCCCATTTTGTCCAGCCGCAGCAACTCTTGCTCTGCGTCCTCTGGCGTAGGGATGGCGAGCGGCCCCTCGCGTCCGCCGGCGCGGGCGAGGCGGGGCAGGGCGGCGAGCGCGGCCGTGGCGGTGCCGTACCGGGCATGCAAATTCCGCCAGGCGATCGGGCCGACGCCCTCGGTGCGGGCGAGGCGCCAGCAGTCGGCGAGGTCGGTGAACGGGGGGTGGTGTTTCCGCACGGCAAGGTCCCGGATGCGCCGGCGGCCTGGCCGGCGGGTGAGAGCATGGCTGAGGGGGGAGAAAGCATCACACAATTACCAACGACGTCTTAACGGCGGGGCCGTCAGGCGCCGGACGGCGCTCCGACGTGGCGTTGCGGTCGGGATTCGAAGGTCGACGGCCGATGCGGCGAAGCCCGCTGCGAAGCCCGCGGCGGATCACGGTGAAGCGCGCGAAGCCCGGTGAAGCGCGCGAAGCCCGCTGCGCGAAGCCCGCTGTCTCGCAAGCGTCTCGTTTGGTTTGCGGTGAGACGGCGGAGCGGCTGGCGAGACCAAATGTCATCTCGCCGAGGCGCCGCCCGTGATGTCCGGGCCGGGAGGCGGCAAAGGCGAAGGGGTTTGCGGTGGGCCCGCCGTGCGGTTGGCGGTCGGTTGGAACCGGGTCGGTTCGTCGCTGTGGGCGGCAGCGGAATCTCATCACGGAGTTGGCGCGGCGGGCCACGGCGGGCCACGGAGCGAGTGTGCCTCCCGGGCTGATCTCGGGACGGCGCTCTGGCTCGGTGGCCCTCTGTGGCCCTCCGCGCCAACTCCGTGATGACATGATACCGTCGTCCGAACGGTCACCGGCGACGCCGGGTTTCCCCGGATGCGCGTCGGGCTCGGGACGATGGCGGCCATGCTTGCCGCCATCGCGTCACGGCGGGTGGCGCAATGCAAGTCGCGGTGTAGATGGTGCGGAACGGCGCGCAGCGGTGCAGCGGGGCCGGCCGCGTCCCGGTCCCGCGCGCATCAGGCATGAGTGGTCGCAGCGTCCAATTCAGGGCGGGCCGGTGCCGATCGGGGCGATGAACGTCATGGCCGGCAGTGCGACGTCGGGGGAACGCGCCGGCACGGATGCATCGGTGCCACTGGCCGCGGCCTGGCCCTCACCCGAGGACGGCGCCGCCCGGTGCGGATCAACCGGCCGCTCGCCGATCAAAAACCCCAGCACACGCCGGACGCCATCGAGCGTCTCCGCCGGCAACCCCGCATTCGGATGCTGCCATTGCTCCTTCGCGAAGCGCTTCTCCCGCCGCAGCATCTCCAGCATCACATTGCCCAGGCTGCCGCGATAGAACTGGATCGCGGCGAGCAAGCGGTCCCAGAACGGGCCGGTGCACAGGATGGGGGCGACGCCGAGGTCGCGGCAGATTTCCACCAGGGTGCGGCCGATCGGACGGTGGCGCACCTCGATCATCAGCCGCGCCATCGAGGGGAGGTTATCGAGGGTTAGCAATGCATCGGGGATGCCAGGGCGGCGCGGTTGCCGCGTCGGGGCCACCGGCGTGGCGGGCGGCGATGACGCGGCCGCTGACGCCGCCGATGACGCGGCCGCTGACGCCGCCGATGACGCGGCCGCTGACGCCGCCGATGCTGCGTCCGCTGACGCTGCCGCTGACGCTGCCGACGCGAATTCGGCGGCCGCCGGCCCAGCATCGGCGGTTGATGAAGCTGGCTGGGCACCGGCCATGGGTGCCGCTGCTTGTTCCGATGGTTCCTCCGGCGGGTCCTCGCCGCTGACCGTGCGCCAGCAATAACCGGGCGGCGGCCGGGGCACGAGGTCCCGGCCCCGCGCCGCACGCGCGCGCAACACACGTTCCAGCGCGACCGCGCGCATGATGCCGCGCTGGATGTGTGCCAGCATCACCGGCACGGCGGCGGTGCCGAAGAACTGTGCGATGGTGGCGAAGCCGCGCCACAGGGCGCGATGCTCCATGGTGTCGAGCAAGTGGCGGCCGTAGTCGGCGAGGATCTGAACCACCGGCAGGACTTCCGCGATCCGCGCGGGCATGGCTGCGCTGTGCCGATCCGTTCCGGGACCGGGGCGGGCAGCGAGGCCGGCGATGGCCGCGGCAGCGGGCATGGTCCTCCTTCTGACCAGTGGCATAGCCGCCCCGCGCGGGGGCGTGGCAGCGGCGATACGTCAATGTGACTAACTAACATCTCCACGCCGAAAGTCAAGCGATTTCCCCTGGGCGAGACCGCGATCCGGACGCATATCAGGCAGCCGGGTGCTGGCGTCCGGCTGACACGACTCGACGGGCAGCGCCAGTATCCGCGCCGCGAAGGCGCACGCCGCAACCTGGAATGACCGGCCATGACCATCGACATCGACAGGCTGAGCGAGCAGGAGCTGATTGACCTGAACCATTGCATCGTGGCGCGGCTGCGCGTGCTGAGGGATATGCGCGCCCATGTCGGGATGCTGGAGTTCCGGATCGGCGACCGGGTGACGTTCCACCCGCCCGGGCGTGAGCGCCTCGCCGGCATACTGACGCGCTACAACCGCAAGACGGTGACGGTCATCGCCGATGACGGCATGCAATGGAACGTGGCGCCGAGTTTTCTGGCCAAGGCGGGCGCGGCGAAAGGCACGGCCCCGGGCGCTCCCACGGTGACGCTGGTGCCCCGGCGCTGACGCGCATGCCGGCGTGCCTGTCGGCGGGGATGCTGTCGGCGGGGATGCTGTCGGCGGGGATGCCTGCCTGACCAACCCTTGCCGCCAGCGGGGCGGGGCTCGCGGCGCCAGCCGCCGCGGATGCCTGCAGCCGCGGGTCGGCCGCCGGCCGATGGCAATGCGTCCTGCTTTCACCGGCATTGTTGGACGACCATCCGCCGGAGCGTGTGCGCTGCAGTTGGCGGCGGCCAGGTACGGATGGCGGCGGCCCGGTACGGAACGTTGTTGTCACGGCACGAGCACGCTGGCAATCGCGCCCCGCAGTCGTGCCTTAGGATTTTGGTAACCGTTTCGTCCTAAACGCATTGCTTCGGATATTCACAGGTGCCGCATGACCGCACCGGCCGCCCGGCCGACACGTGCGCGCAGTCTCAAGACGCGCACGCTGATGATCATGGCCGTGATCACCACCTGCATCATGGCCGGGATGACCACGATCGACATCCGTCGTGACCTGGCGGACCAGCGGGAGCATCTGACCACACGCGCCGCGTTGCTGGGAGAAGTTCAGGCCGAGGCGATCTCGCCGGCGGTATGGGACCTCGATGCGGGCAAGGTCGCGGCGGCCATGGTGGGGCTGGCGCGCGACCCGGACTTCCAGTTCGCCGAGGTGCTGGACAGCGACGGCAAGCGTCTCGCCTCGCGCGGTGCGCTGCTGCCGGGGCAAAGCGTGATCCAGCGCTCCACCGATATCATTCATCTCGACAGTGGCAAGTCGTCTGTGATTGGCCGGCTGGTGTTGAGCCTGTCCACGGCGCGCCTGCAACAGGTGCTGCGCGAGCGGCTGCGCGAGGGATTGCTCGACGCGGTTGTCGTCCTCATTGGGCTGCTTGGCACCAACTATGTGACGCTGCGGCTGATCACCGTCCCGCTCAGCCGGATGAGTGCCGCGATGACGCGGCTGGCCGGCGGCGACACGTCATTGCAGGTACCGGCGTTGCAACGGAACGATGAGATTGGCGCGATTGCCCGTGCCGTCGAGGTGTTTCGCGATCACATGGTGAAGCGCGGCGAGCTTGCGGCACAGCAGGCGAAGGCGCGCGAGCAAGCCGAGGCCGAGAAGCGTGCGGCCCTGGTCGGCATGGCCGAGACGATCGAAAGCGAAACCGGCAATGCGCTGGAGCAAATCCGCCAGCGCACCCAGGCGATGACGCGGATCGCCGATGCGATGAGTGCGTCCGCCGGTCGCACCGAGACTCTGGCCGCCGACGCCTCGGCCGCGGCAGGACAGGCGCTGGCCAACGTGCAGACGGTGGCCAGCGCGGCGGAGCAATTGGCCGCCTCGATCAGCGAGATCGGCAACCAGGCGAGCCAGTCGCGCGCGGTGGTCGGCCATGCGGTGGACGCCGGCAAGGAAACCCGCTCGACGATCGAGGCGCTGAGCCAGGAGGTCGACCGGATCGGCAGTGTCGCCGACATCATCGGCGAGATCGCCGCGCGCACCAATTTGCTCGCCCTGAACGCCACGATCGAGGCGGCGCGGGCGGGTGATGCCGGCAAGGGCTTTGCCGTGGTGGCCTCGGAGGTGAAGCAGCTTGCGACGCAGACGGCGCGGTCCACCGAGGACATTGCCCGTCATATCGGCCAGGTGCGCACGGCGACCGGCGCCTCGGTCGCGGCGGTGGCGCGGATCGAGCAAACCATCACCGAGATCGACAGCATCGCCGGATCGATCGCCGCGGCGGTGGAGCAACAGGGCAGCGCGACGCGGGAGATCGCGCGCAGCGTGACGGAGACCGCGAACGCTGCGAACCGGGTGACCGCGCGTACCTCCGAAGTCTCGGCCGAGGCCAGCGACACCGGCCGCCATGCCGCCGAAGTGCGGGAGAACAGTGGCAATCTCGATAGCGCGATGGAGGCGCTGCGGCATTCGGTGGTGCGTGTGGTGCGCACCTCGACCAGCGAAGTCGATCGTCGTGGCGGGCGCCGCGTTGCGGTCGACCTGCCGTGTCAGTTGACGGTCGCGGGTGTGACGCACTCGGCGCGAGTGGTCGATCTGTCCGAAGGCGGCGCCAATTTGCGTGGTGCTCCGGCGCTGGCCGTCGACACGATTGGCACGCTGGCCATCGAAGGGTTCGGTGCAGCGTTCCCGGTGACAGTGCGAGCCGGCGAAGGCGACGCCCTGCATCTGATGTTCCGGCTGGACGAGCGGGGCACCGAAACGCTCAAGCGTCACTGGTCATCGCTCGCGGAACGGCTGGCCGCATGACGGTGCGGGGTTCCGGCCGACCGCGATTCGCCGTGGCTGGCATTGCGACGTGTGTCCACCGGCCCGGGCAGACGTGCCGCGCACGGGCGGCACGCGCGTTCCAAAACTTGCAAGCATCGGTCTCATCGGAAGGAGCATCACGACAATGAAGCGACTCTGCCTCGTGCTGGCGTTGCTGGCCGCGGTGCCGGCGCATGCCGCCAGGTTCCGCGTGGTCAGTCCCGACCTGCCGCCCTGGGCGATGGAAAGCGATGGCAAGCCGGCCGGGCTGGGGATCGAATTGGTGCAGGCCATGGCACAGGCGGCGCACGACGAGATCAGCATTCAGGTCCTGCCGCGCGCCCGCGCGCAGAAAGCGGTCATGGACGCCGCGGACGTCCTGATCGTCCCGCTCGGCCGCATCCCGGACCGGGAAGCGAATTTCCGCTGGATCATCCCGCTGGCGCCGGACCGCTTCGTCGTGGTTGCCAAGGCTGACAGTCCGCTCAAGACGATCGATGACTGCCGCAATCAGGTGGTAGGCATGCAGATTGGTGGGCCGGGCGAGGCCGCGGCGCACGCGCATGGATTCGAACATATCGAACCGGTCAGCGATGAAGGCCTGGATGCCAAAAAGTTGCTCGCCGGCCGCATCGGTTGCTGGTTGACCGGCGAGCTTGCGGCGCGGGCCTCGCTGCGGGCGGCGGGCAGCAACTTCGCGGCGGTCAAGGAGCTCGGCCTGGTGAGTGAGAACATGATGTATCTCGCCGGCTCAAAATCGTTGGACGATGCCGCGGCGAAGCAATGGGAGGCGGCGCTGGCGGCGATCAAGGCGAATGGCAGCTATGAGCGGATCATGCAGGAGTACCAAAACTAGGCTGGCGACATGCCGGGGCGTTTCCACCTCCACTGCTGCGGTTCGCGCTGGTCTCGTGTGGGGGACAGGTTGCGCATCTCTGCTTAGCAGGCTGCTGAAAAACTCCAGCGAGCGAGGAACGAAAGTCGGAATGGAATCGATGCGGGTTGATGTTCGCAATTTTGTTGCGAGACATGATGGCGTAGCGAATCATTCGTTCGTCGTTAGCCGGTGACAAACGTGTTTCAGCAGCCTGTTAGGCCTTCCCCGGACTATGCTCCCCGATCCGTGGCTCGGTGCCCGCAAGCAATCGGCGGATGTTGCTGTGGTGGCGGGTGTAGATCAGCACGGCAATGGCCGCCGCCAGCCAGATCATGCCGGCGTCCGCCAGTCCCCAGGCCAGGAACGGCGCCGCGGCGAAGGAGATCAGCGCCGCCAGCGACGACCGGCGCAGCAGTGCCGCCGCGAGCAACCAGATCGCGCCGGCCGCCAGCCCCACCGGCCAGGCGGCGGAGATCAGCACGCCGTAGCCGGTGGCCACGCCCTTGCCGCCCTTGAAGCGCAGCCAGACCGGGAACAGGTGGCCCAGCACCGCGCCGAGGCCGCCCCATAGCGCCGCCTCCGGTCCCGCGAGCCAGCGGGCAAGCAGCACGGCGGCGGCGCCCTTGCCGAGATCCAGCAGCAGCGTCGCGGCGGCCAGCGCCTTGTTGCCGGTGCGCAGCACGTTGGTGGCGCCGATGTTGCCGGAGCCGATGGCGCGAATGTCGCCCAGCCCCGCCGCGCGTGTCAGCAGCAGGCCGAACGGGATCGATCCGAGCAAGTAACCGGGTAGCAGATAGGCGAGGGGGGCCATGAAGCGTCGGTCCGGAGGGAGGGTGCCGCTGTCTCCGGCGCGGCAATTGCTCATTGCGATGGCTGTGGCGCCGAGGCAATCCCCCCTGCCGAGGCACCCTTCCAGGCGCCGGGCCCTCAGGGCCGATGCGGACGACGGTCTGCGATCCTTGCAGGGTAATCACCGCCATGGCCGGGATCGTGCCGGCCGTCCACGCAAGGACGCAACGATCGCACTGCGCATGGGCGTAACGATCGCGCTCCGCATGGACGTAACGATCGTACTGCGCATGGGCGTAACGATCGCACTGCGCATGGGCGAAACGATCGCGCTACGCGTGGGCGCAACGATCGCACTGCGCATGAGCGTAACGATCGCGCTCCGATCGAACCGCAAAGATGGCCAGGAGCCCGACTATGGTGAGAGCGGCGCGCATGCCGCTCTCCCGGCCGAGGTCCATGCGATCGCAACGATCCGCGCCCGCAACCGAGCGGCGGCCGTGTCGTGCCCGGGACCTACAGCCGCATGGCGGTTGTCCGCGTCGGCTACACCGGCCATGCGGTAGCCGAACCCAGCCTCTCGCGTGGCTCCGAGACGGAGGCTGGCAGCCGTCAGGCAACCTGACGATGCAGCACCGCATCGGCAAGATAGGTCATGTCGTTGCCGCAGAGCTGGATCTGCAGCACCACGGGCCGCGGCAGCGCCGGCAGCGGCAGCACCGCGCTGCCGTTGGTCCATCGGCGCAGTGCCTCGCCGCCGGCAGGTTCCACTGCCCACCACCCGGTCGAGAGGCTCGGATGGTCAAGCGGCACCTCTTCGAAGTCCAGGGCATTGCGCAGGACGATTCGCGCGACATAGACACCGAGCCGCCTGCGGTCCTCGAGCCATGGCCTGACCGCGCTGGGCGTATCGGCACGCGACTCGAGGCGCACCGCGACTGTTCCCGGCGGCAGCACGAACACGTACTCGCCATTGGCGCACGACAACGGGCGCAGGCGGCGGCCGTCGGCGACGATATGAAGCTGCGGGTCACGCGTGGTAGCGGGCGACGGCGGAGGGCGGTCAAGCGCGGCGGCCCGCTGCGCGAGGCGTTGCCAAATCGGCTGCACGCTCGCCGCATCCCAGACGAAGGGCGCGCAGGATGCGGCTTCGCGGCGCGGATAGGCCTCGCCGCCCGTCAGGTCCGGATGCAAGACCAGCGGCTCGCCGGCGTTGCCGAAGAAGCCGCGATTGCCGGTGTCCAGATAGCTCTCGGCAGCCAGACCGTTGGCCAGCAGGATGCCATGCGAGATCAGCTCGACATGGAAATACTCGACCGACGCGGCAGCCGTCTGCTGGCAAATGGTGGTGTGGTTGACCAACTGCCGGGCGCAGACCAGCTTGCCATCGACGAAGATCGCATGGTCGGGCGAGACCGTCAGGTCGCTGTGCGGCGTGCCGTCAGCGAAGGCGTCGCGCATGATCAGGATCGGCGCCACCGTCTCCGGTCGCGGATGCAACCTCAGATCGATCCGCCGCCGGCCGATCCATCGCACCGGCTCGGCTTGTAACCCTCCCTCCGCCAGCCGGCAGACCATGTCGCCCGGCCGCAAGGATTCGACATTCTTCTCGCCCTGCGCGGTGAGGATGCGGGTGCCGGCGGCGAAGCAGGCCACGTCGATGAACTGGCCATTGAACGAGAAGGTGGTGCCGGGGAGCGCCGAGAGATTGTCCATGGTCAGGACGGTTGTGCTGCCGTCCATCACCGTCAGCGTGGTGCCGCTATAGGTGTAGGTGTCGCCGGTGAAATCGGCGTCGTCGAATTGGATGGCGTCGCCGGCTTGCACGTTGGTGAGCGTTTGGCTCGCGACCTCGCCAACGCGGAAATGTGATGAATTGATTTCGAACAACCCGCCGCTGCCGGCGAACGTAAAGGTAATATTGGATCGTCCAAGGTCGATGCCGTCGAAGATCGCGCTGCCAAGCTCGACCTCGCCGCCGGCCAGCACGATTGTCTCGGGATTGGCGGCAGACAGGTCGCTGCGTATAAGCAACTGACCCCCCGCATCGACGGTGATCGCGGCGTCGCCGCCCGGACCGGAATACGCCACACTGTTGGTAAAGAGCGCGCCGCTGATGCTCAGGCTGGTGATGTCGCCAAGCCCGCCACCGGCGATGTTGAGGCTGTCGATATCGAAGATATCCGGCCCCCCCACGGTCACGGTGTAGCTCGCGCTGCCGGCGCCCAGGAAGGCGTCATCGACGCCAGAGGTACTGCCCCCGGGAGGCCCGCCGCCCGGGGTCCAGTCGCTTGCCGTGCTCCAATCGCCGCTGGGGGTACTGGCGATCCATGTGTAGCTGGTCATGGGCTGGCCTCCGCCTGTTGGTTCACGGGAATGCGTGGGTGCCGCCGGGTGCGCCGCAGCGTTGCGACGGCAACGCCGCTGGCGCGCACCACTGCTTGGGGGTCAGCGCCGGTGACGCCCGGGGCACGAACAATGTGGCTGTCGCAGCGCCATGACGTTCCGGTCGGTCGCTGCATCGGCTCCTTCCCACACGCGGCGGCCACTGGCGCCACGACACGCCCTGCGCCCGCCAGATGACGACATGCGCGCTTCCTTAGGGAAATTGTCGTATTCCCCTGTCGCGGCTTACAAGGTAGCTGTCTACCACTAGGGGAGACGAATGATCAATGAAATTCTATCTGAAGTTGTATAACTATGATATTTACCGATGATGGCGTGTAGCGAAGCACGCCACCCGCGCCATCCCGTTCGGGACGCGCGCCGAAGCGGAGGCCGGCCGCTCATGGCGGCGACCGCCATGCCAGGCCACTGCGTTGACGTCCGAAAACCGCGAGACAACCCGCTCCCCCTGCGCCATCCTCGGCGCATGGACATGGACGACAACGCCTGTTACCGCGCCATCGAGACCCGCGACCGTCGCTTCGACGGCCGACTGTTCGTCGGCGTCACCACCACCGGCATCTACTGCCGGCCGTTCTGCCCGGCGCCCACACCGAGGCGCCGCAACGTCCGCTTCTTCCCCACCGCGGCCGCGGCACAGGAGGCGGGCTTCCGCCCCTGCCTGCGCTGCCGCCCGGAAATCTCGCCGGAGCTGGCCTTCTGGCGCGGCAGCTCCAACACCGTCTCGCGCGCGCTCGCGCTGATCGAGGCGGGGGCGCTGGACCAGGCCGGCGTAGCGCATCTCGCGGACCGGCTCGGCATGGGCGAACGCCAGCTTCGCCGCTTGTTCTGCCAGCATCTCGGCGCCTCACCGGTCAGCATTGCCCAGACCCGGCGGATCCTGCTGGCCAAGCAGCTCATCCAGGACACCGCGCTGCCGATGACCGATGTCGCGGCGGCGGCCGGCTTCGGCAGCCTGCGGCGCTTCAACGAGACGTTCCGACAGCTTTTCCGGCGTCCGCCGACCGCGCTGCGACGCGCCGGTGATGGCGCCCAGCCGGCTGGCACCCCCGCCGCCGTCACCGTCAGGCTCGGCTACCGGCCGCCGTATGACTGGGACGCCATCCTGGCGTTCCTGCGGGCACGCGCCATTCCGGGCGTCGAGGTCGTCACCGCGGAGCGCTACGCGCGCACCATCGCCATCGGCGCCGCCCGCGGCACGATCACGGTGGAACGCGCCGCCGGCGACTGTCTGAAGGTCTTCGTCGGGTTCCCGGAGGTGCGGCACCTGCCGGCGATCATCGCGCGCGTCCGCCGCGTGTTCGATCTGGCGGCGGACCCGGTGGCGATCGGCGCGCATCTCGGCACCGACCCGGTGCTGGCGCCGCTGGTGGCCGCACGGCCCGGGCTGCGCGTGCCCGGCGCCTGGGACGGGTTCGAGCTCGCCGTGCGGGCGATCCTGGGGCAGCAGATCACGGTCTCCGCCGCGACATTGCTCGCCGGCAAAATCGTCGCCTGTTATGGCGAGGCGCTGCCGCCGCCGGCCTCACATCCCGGTCTGACCCACGTCTTTCCGACGCCGCAGGCGCTGGCAGCCACCGACCTTGCCGCGATCGGCATGCCGAAGACCCGTCGCGACGCCTTGTCTGCGCTGGCCTCCTCCGTCGTCGCCGACCCGCTGTTGTTCGGCCCGCGCCGCAGCCTGGAGGACGCGATCGGCCAGTTGCGCGCGCTGGCCGGCATCGGCGAGTGGACGGCGCAATACATCGCCATGCGCGAGCTGCGCGAGCCAGACGCATTCCCGGCCGCCGATATCGGCCTGCTGCGCGCCATGGCCGATCGTCGCGGGCTGCGGCCGACGCCTGCCGCCTTGCTCGCGCATGCCGAGCGCTGGCGGCCATGGCGGGCCTATGCCGCGCTGCATCTCTGGGCGTCGGAAACTCATGCCATGGTGGAGAAACTGCCTCATGACCGGCAAGCTGCCTGAGCGCCTGTACCTCGACCGCATGGCAACGCCGATCGGCGAAGCATTGCTCGTCACCGACGAGGCCGGCCAGCTCCGCGCATTCGACTGGGCCGATCGCGTGGACGCCATGGCGCGCCTGCTGCGCCTGCACTACGGATCGCCGACGCCGCAGCAGGGGGCGGCGCCGGAGCAAGTGAGGCGGCTGGTGCGCCGATACTTCGACGGCGAGGTCGGCTGTCTCGCGGCGATCGCATGGCGCACCGCCGGCACGGCGTTCCAGCGCGCGGTGTGGCGCGGGCTGACCACGATCGCGGCGGGCGAAACGCTGAGCTATCGCGCGCTGGCCGCGCGGGTGGGCTGCCCCACGGCGGTGCGCGCCGTTGGCGCGGCCAACGGATCGAACCCGATCAGCATCGTGGTGCCCTGCCATCGCGTGATCGGCGCCGACGGTTCACTGACCGGCTATGGCGGCGGTCTGGACCGCAAGCGCTGGCTGCTGCGGCATGAGGGCGCCGCGTTCCGCGACACACCGGTGCGCCTGGCGCAGGCGGCGTAGGGAGATAGCGCCGCGGGGACGTTGCACGGGCGCCCATCCCTCCCGCATGGTGCGGGCAGCCACAGCGGACCGATGTCATGCGCTTGCTCCTCGCCACGCTTTCGCACGAGACCAACACCTTCTCCCCGGTTCCCACACGGCTCGACCGCTTCTGCCGCGATGGCACCGCGTTGCTGCAAGGCCAGGCGGCGATCGAGTTCTACCGTGGCACCGGCACCTGCATGGGCGGCTACCTGGCGGTGGCGCAGCAGCAAGGGGCCGAGGTCGTGGTGCCGGTATGCGCCAGCGCGCCACCGAGCGGACCGGTGGACACCGATGCCTACGAGACCTGCGCCCGCCTGATCACCGACGCCGTCGCGCATGGGGGTTTCGACGCGATCTGGCTCGACCTGCACGGCGCCATGGTCACGCAACAGCATGACGACGGCGAGGGCGAGCTGCTGTCGCGCATCCGCGCGATCGATCCGGTGACGCCGCTCTGCGTCGCCTACGACATGCACGCCAATGTGTTTGATCCGATGGTGCGGCATGCCCAGATCGTCACCGGCTACCAGACCTATCCGCACATCGACCAGCGCCAGACCGCCGAGCGCGCTGCCCGCGCCCTGCTGCGGGTGATGCGCGGCGAGGCGAGGCCCACCGCCGCCTGGGGCAACGCGCCGATGCTGCCGCATGTGATGGCGCAGGGCACCCACCGCGCGCCCAACCAGGAGCTGCAAGCCCTCTGTGCCGAGTATGAAGCCGGCGGACGTGCGCTTGCCGCCAGTTTGTTCGTTGGCTTCCCGCATGCCGATGTGCCGATGGCGGGGCTCTCCGCCGTGGTGGTTGCCGACAATGACCCGGGCGCGGCGCAGGCGATGGTGGACGAGCTGCTGTCGCGTGCCTGGGCCGCGCGCCGCGACTTCATGTTCGAGGTCGAGCCGCTGGAGGCTTCCGTCCGCCGCGCCCGCCAGCTTGGCGCGCCAGGGCAGCGACCCGTGGTATTGCTCGATCATTACGACAACTGTGCCAGCGGCGGCACGATGGACACCACCGACACGCTGCGCGAGATCATCCGCCAGGACCTCGACGATGTGGTGTTCTTCGGCATCTACGATCCGCAGGCCGTGGAGCAAGCGGTGCAGGCGGGCGTTGGTGCCACCGTCACGCTGTCGATCGGCGCCAGGCTGGCGATGCCGCAGCTTCCTGTTGCGAGCGCACCTCTGACCGTCACCGGCACGGTGCAGACCATCTCGTCGGGCCGCTTCCGCCTGAAGGGCGGCCTGACGCCGGGGCTGCAAGTGTTCATGGGCCGCACCGTGGTGCTGGATACCGGCAAGGTGCAGATCGTGCTGCTGTCGCGCCATATCGAGCCAACCGCGCAGGAGATGCTGCAAGTGCTGGGCATCGATCCGTCGCGCAAGCAGTTCGTGGCGATCAAGAGCCGCGTGCACTGGCGCGCCGACCTGGGCAAGATCGCGCGCGAGACCGTGGCATGCGCCGGCGTCGGCGTGTGCACATCGGACTATGGCCAGCTAACCTTCCGCAAGGTGCGGCGGCCGGTGTTTCCGCTGGACCCGGAGCTGCGGTGGAACCACCCGGCGTGAGGTTGATGCTCTCCGTGTTGTGCCGCTGCCGTGTTTCGCCGCCGCTCCCCGTCCCACGCGCCTCGTGCTAGCCTCGCGCACGTGCCAGGTCCCCTCGTCTGCCGCGATCCCGCGCCGCCGGCCGTCCGCCATGCTGCCGCTCTCGCTTAGCCTGCTGGTGCTGGCGGCCTGCATCGGCCTGGCCCTGGCCACGCTGCATCTGACTGCCGCACGCCTCCGCCCGCTCCGCTGGCCGGTCTGGGCCATGCACGGCCTGCTTGGCGCGGCCGGGTTCAGCGTCCTGTTGCTCTGTCTCGGCGGTCCGCCACGCGGCGCCGCCATGGGTGTGGCCGGATTCGGCCGCGTCGCCGCCATTTTGCTCGGCCTCACCTTGCTCGCCGGGCTGGAGATCCTGTTCGAGCGTCTGCGCCACCACCGCCTGCCCGTCCTGATGGTCGGTCTGCATGCCACGCTGGCGATCGCCGCGCTGACCGTGCTGGCCGCCTACACCGTGGTGGGCTGACGCCGGCACCGACTGCCTGCGTTGTGCAACATCGCACATAACGATGTCCTGCGCCGACCGGCAGGCACGCCGGGCCACGCGCGCATCGACGCCGCGTGACCCTGATCCGCGTCACGACCCGAGCCGACACGGGGAACGGAGAATTCGCCTCGCCGGGCGTGATTTGCCTGACCTGGACGCTTCTGGCATATCGCCGCGCCACACCCATTGCCCTCCCATTCGGAACCAGTCCCGGGACACGTCACCGAGGTTCCAACAAGGAAAAACCCCAGATGCAACTGGCCCTGATCCTGATCATCGTGTGCGGTCTGCTGTCGCTGATCTACGGCGTGGTCACCGCCCGCGAGGTGCTCGCCGCCGATGCCGGCACCGCCCGCATGCAGGAGATCTCCGCCGCGGTGCGCGAGGGCGCGCAGGCCTACCTGAACCGCCAGTACACCACCATCGCCATGGTCGGCGTGGTGATCATGATCATTCTCGGCGTCACCCTGGGCATCCACGTGGCCATTGGCTTCCTGATCGGCGCGGTGCTGTCGGGCGCGGCCGGCTATATCGGCATGAACGTCTCGGTGCGCGCCAATGTCCGCACCGCGGAGGCCGCCAAGAACGGCCTCGGCGCCGGCCTGGCCATTGCCTTCAAGTCGGGCGCCATCACCGGGCTGCTGGTGGTCGGCCTCGGCCTGCTGGGACTTTCCATCTATTACGCGATCCTGCGCGGGGCCTACGGCGCCACCATCAGCGACGTGCAGCTTCGCGGCGTGCTCGACGCGATGGTCGCGCTGGGCTTCGGCGGGTCGCTGATCTCCATCTTCGCCCGTCTTGGCGGCGGCATCTTCACCAAGGGCGCCGACGTGGGTGCCGACCTGGTGGGCAAGGTCGAGGCCGGCATCCCCGAGGATGACCCCCGCAACCCCGCCGTCATCGCCGACAACGTCGGCGACAACGTCGGCGACTGCGCCGGCATGGCCGCCGACTTGTTCGAGACCTACGCGGTAACCATTGTCGCCACCATGCTGCTGGCGGCGATCTCGTTCACCGGCGAGGTGCGCGACCACCTGCTGATGCTGCCCCTGGGGATTGGCGGCATCTGCATCCTGACCTCGATCGTGGGCACGTATTTCGTCAAGCTCGGGCCCGACAACGGCATCATGAAGGCGCTGTACCGCGGTCTGCTGGTCACCGGCGCGCTGTCGGTGGTCGGCATCGCCATCGTCATCGCCTGGTTCGTCGGCTTCTCCACCCCGCTGGCGATGGCCGGCGGCACCTCCGTGACCGGGCTTCAGCTCTTCATCTGCGCGCTGATCGGGCTGGCGGTGACCGGAGCTCTCGTCTGGATCACCGAATACTACACCGCGACGGAATACCGCCCGGTGCGCTCCATTGCGCAGAGCTCCACCACCGGCCACGGCACCAACGTGATCCAGGGCCTCGCGGTGTCGATGGAGGCAACCGCGCTGCCCGCCATCGTCATCTGCATCGGCATCATCGTCACCTACATGGTTTCCGGCTTGTTCGGCATCGCCGTGGCGGTGACCACGATGCTGTCGCTGGCCGGCATGATCGTGGCGCTGGACGCCTACGGTCCTGTCACCGACAACGCCGGCGGCATCGCCGAGATGGCCGACCTGCCGCGCGACGTGCGCGTCACCACCGACGCGCTGGACGCGGTCGGCAACACCACCAAGGCGGTGACCAAGGGCTATGCGATCGGCTCGGCCGGCTTGGCCTCGCTGGTGTTGTTCGCCGCCTATACCCAGGGCCTGTCCGACTACTTCCCCACGCTGAAAGTGGATTTCTCGCTGCAGAACCCGTTCGTGGTGATCGGCCTGATCATCGGCGGCCTGCTGCCCTACTTGTTCGGCGCCATGGGCATGACCGCGGTGGGCCGCGCCGCCGGCGCCGTGGTGGTGGAGGTGCGTCGCCAGTTCCGCGAGATCCCCGGCATCATGGAGCATACCGCCAAGCCGGAATACGGCCGCGCGGTGGACATGCTGACGCGGGCGGCGATCAAGGAGATGCTGATCCCGTCGCTGCTGCCGGTGCTGGCGCCGATCGTGCTGTGGATCGTGATCGACATCATCGCCGGCCGTGCCGCGGCGTTCGCCGCGCTGGGCGCGATGCTGCTGGGCACCATCGTCACCGGCTTGTTCGTGGCGATCTCGATGACCTCGGGCGGCGGCGCGTGGGACAACGCGAAGAAATACATCGAGGAGGGCAACCACGGCGGCAAGGGCTCCGAGGCGCACAAGGCCGCGGTGACCGGTGACACCGTGGGCGATCCATACAAGGACACCGCCGGGCCCGCGGTGAATCCGATGATCAAGATCACCAACATCGTGGCGATCCTGCTGCTGGCGATTTTGGCGGGGTGGCTGCACTAAGCAGTCGTCAGTCTTCGGTTGCCAGGGTTCGGAGGGGAGCCACCGACTTCCGTCCGGGGTTCGTTCCCGGCTTTCGGATTTGGCAAGGCAGATCGCCTTTCGGAGGCGTACGCACGAGCATGCCAGTCTGGCACATTGCCCAACTCAACGTAGGAACCACCGTGGCGGCGCTGGACAGCCGGGAGCTGGCCGACTTCGCCGCGGCGCTCGACGGCATCAATATGCTCGCGGAGGCATCCCCTGGATTCGTCTGGCGGCTCAAGAGCGACAGCGGCAACGCCACCGATATCAAAGTCAGCGACGACCCAAACTTCATTGTCAATATGTCCGTCTGGGTGTCGGTCGAGGCGCTGTTCACGTTCGTCTACCGGTCTGTGCATACCACGGTGATGGCGCGCCGTCGCGATTGGTTCAGCAAGCCCGACATGGCCTATCAGGTTCTATGGTGGGTGCCAGCGGGCCATCAGCCAACGGCAGAGGAGGCGCTCGCCCGGCTGGAGCATCTGCGTCGCAAGGGTCCCACGGCGCACGCCTTCACGTTCAAGGACCGCTACCCTGTGCCCGATAGCGGCGGCGAACCCGTGGACATGCAGCCCGAACCGTACTGCGTCGGCTGGGCGTGAGGCGCGGCGCGGGTTCGTCCGCGGGTCGCCAAGTGGCACATGTTCCTTCTCCGTCCGCAGGTCACCCTCCGACCGCGGTCGCCAGGTCGCGCGCATTGCATCCCCGACCGCGGCTCGCGGAGTGGCGCGTATTCCATCTCCGACCGACGGTCGCCAAGTCGCGCGCATTCCATCCCCGCCCGCGGGTCGCCAAGCGGGATGCGTTCCTCCTATGATGCGCTCCGGCAGAGGAAAGTCCCTATCGTGATCACGCTTCGGCTGGCCAGGCTTTGCTCCGGACGGCTGCACTACGCCTGGGTGGTGCTGGTCGTCATGTTCGTCTCGATGCTGGCGGGCGTCGGCGTCCGCGCCGCGCCAGGCGTGATGATCGTGCCGCTGGAGCATGCCTTCGGCTGGGACGTCGCCACCATCTCCGCCGCCGTTTCCATCAACATCATCTTGCTCGGCGCCACCGGGCCGTTCCTGACCGGGCTGATCGATGTAATCGGCCTGAAGCGCACCATCCTGGCCTGCATGACCATTCTGATGGCGGCCACGGGCCTGTCCATTTTCATGACCGCGCCCTGGCAGTTCTTCCTGACCTGGGGGCTGATGGTCGGGCTTGGCTCCGGCGGCGGAGCAGTTGGCATCGCGGCAGCGGTCTCCAATCGCTGGTTCGTACGGAGCACGGGACTGGCGATGGGCATCCTGACCGCCGCCAACGCGGCCGGACAGCTCGTGTTCCTGCCGCTGTTGGCGGTCCTCGCCAACCTCTACGGCTGGCGCGGCGTCGCGGTGGGGTGCACCGTCGCGATGGCCGCCGCCCTGCCGCTGTTGGCGATGCTGCTGCCGGAATCACCCGCGTCCGTCGGGATCGGTGCCTATGGGGCCGATACCGTGTGGCGACCGGCGCCGCGCCAGGGCAATCCATTCTCGATCGCCGTCACGGCGCTGGGACGCGGCGCGCGTTCACTCGACTTCTGGCTGCTGGTGGCGAGCTTCGGCATCTGCGGCTTCTCCACCAACGGGCTGATCAACACCCACCTGATCGCCTATTGCGCCGACCACGGGATTCCGCCGGTGACGGGCGCCAGCTTCCTGGCGGTGATCGGCGTGTTCAGCCTGATCGGCTCGACGCTCTCCGGCTGGGCCTGCGACCGCGTCAATCCGCGCGTGCTATTGTTCTGGTATTTCGGACTGCGCGGGCTGTCGCTGGTGGTGTTGCCGTTCACCCAGTTCGACACGCTGAGCCTGTCGGTGTTCGCCGTATTCTACGGCCTCGACTGGGTCGCGACCGGTCCGCCGATCTTCACCCTGACCAACGAAGTGTTCGGACGCCGCGATGCGCCGGTGATCGTCGCGTGGATTTTCGCCGGGCATCAGGTGGGCGGCGCACTGGCGGCGTTGGGCGCGGGCACCGTGCGGGACCTGACGGGAACCTACATGCTGGCGTTCATCACCAGCGGCCTCGCATGCTTGCTCGCCTCGATGCTGGTGCTGCGGATTTCGCGCGGGGAACTGGCGGCGGCCGCAGCGCAGTAGCGTGCGAGGTGCATGCGCCGGCGGGCCAGGGGATTGTTGACCTGCGTGTAGGACGATCGGTGCGCCGCGCGGAGATTGCCGCCGATGCCTGACACGCCGGTTGCGGGGCCGCATGGCCCGTACTACGATGGCCACATGGCAGCACGGGTATCGCGGCTGGAGAGGAAGAGATGCGTGAAGAAAACGCCGCACGCGCCCGGCTGGAAGCCGCAGTGCTGGAGATCAAGACAATCCTGACGACGCTGCTGCCGCATCTCGCGACCAAGGCTGACATTGCCGAGCTGCGGGCTGAATTGCGCGGCGAACTCGCCGAAAAGCCCAGCAAGACGTACATGTGGGGCATACTTGCGGTATTGCTTACCGCATATGCGTGCGGGCTGGCCGCGCTCGCCGTTCTCAAATAGCCATCAGGTCAGCCTGATATCGGGGTGCACGCCTCGCGCTGGAAGTATTCCATCCGACGCCGATTCAATACCGCACAGTTGGCAAAGTGCCGCTCGCCTACGCCCTCTCCCGCAGCTCCTTCAGCCCTCGCAACGCCACCCAGTCGGCGTCGAAATTCGCCGGGTCCAGCCACGCCGCGAACGCATCCCGGCAGCGCGGCCACTCGTCGGCGATGATGCTGTACCAATCGGTGTCGCGCTGCCGGCCCTTGGTCACCACGTGCATGCGGTGGCAGCCCTCATAGACAAAACCCAGCCGTTCCGCGGCACGCTTCGACGGCGCGTTCAGCGCATTGCATTTCCAAACCACCCGCCGGTAGCCCAATTCGTCCGCCGCAAGCCGCAACAGCAGGACCATCGACTCGGTCGCCGCGCGCGTGCGTTGCAGCCGCGGCGCGAACCAGATGCTGCCGAGCTCGATCGCTGCGTTCTTCGGCTGGATGTCGAGAAACGAAAGCCAACCCGATGCCAGGCCGCTGTCGATCGGCCGGATCGCCCAGACCATTCGGTCTTGCTCTGTCGCGAACCCCGCGACATAGCGAGCCATGGCCTGCATCGAGGCAAACGGCCCGCAGCCGAGATAGGCCCAACTGTCGTCGGCGCCTTGCGCGGCATCCCACAGTTCCTCGGTGTGCCGCAATGCGAGCGGCTCCAACAGGACATAGCGGCCGGCGATCGGCACACGCGCCGGCAAGGGGCGCGGCGTGGTATCGACTTCGGGGCCAAGCGGTGGCGCCATGATGGTGTCCTCCGGCTGCTGCCGAACGCAGGGACTGCTGTCATTGCGGGGCCCGAAGGGCCGCAGCAATCCCGGTCGTGAGAGCGTCCAGACGGTTCGTGTGGCGCCCGCCCGAGATTGCTGCGGCCCTCTGGGCCTCGCAATGATACACTCTGTGGCTTCGGCCCTCTGGGCCTCGCAGTGACACGCTCTGTGGCTTCGGTCCTTGGTGCCTCGCGCTGACGCCTGTGATTTCGGCTGTTTGGGTCCCGCAATGGCAGTTACGGCTCCGACCCATTGGGCCCGGCGATGACACTTATGGCTCCTCCCGTCGGAACGTCACCACCAGCACGTCCCGGAACCCCGGAGCCCGCGGATCCATCGGTTCCACCGCCGTCACGCCGTGCAGCACGCGATGGTCGTCCACCAGCG
>Ga0335073_10003156_pt1 | contig 22850 bp, 11 predicted proteins | sample Lox_Sample_22_FD_207093 | JGI IMG/M metagenome (GOLD analysis project Ga0335073, IMG submission 207093) | Soil microbial communities from Loxahatchee National Wildlife Refuge, Florida, United States - Lox_Sample_2.2 | ecosystem: Environmental > Terrestrial > Soil > Wetlands | place: USA... | reverse complement strand
CCGATCACCCCAGCCGCCGACATCTGGTCCCTGGGCGCCACCCTCTACGCCGCCGCCGAGGGCCGCGGCCCGTTCGACCGCGACACCACCGGCGCCACCCTGCGCGCCATCCTCATCGACCAGCTGCCCGCACCCCGCTGCTCCCCGCCCCTGGCCACCGCCCTGACCGGAATGCTGCAACGCGACCCCGCCCACCGCGCCACCACCACCCACGCCCGCGCCGCCCTGCACACCGCCACCCAGCAACCACCACCCACCTACCCAGCCACCACCACCACCGGCCCGGCCACCACCGGCCCGGCCACCGGCGCCAGCCACCCGCCACCCACCTGGGCCCAGCAGCGCACCACCCACGCCCGCGCCGCCCTGCACACCGCCACCCAGCAACCACCACCCACCACCACCACCGGCCCGGCCACCACCACCGGCCCGGCCACCACCGGCCCGGCCACCACCGGCCCGGCCACCGGCGCCAGCCACCCGCCACCCACCTGGGCCCAGCAGCGCACCACCCACGCACCACCACCACCCCCGGCCCCCCCGCCAGCCCGCCACACACCACCACCCGGCCAGCCCAGCCAGCCCGCCCAGCCCCGCCGCACCGCCGTCATCGCCGGCACCATCGCCGCCGCCCTACTCGCCACCGCCGCCATCACCGGCATCCTGGCCACCAGCCACCACACCCCACCACCGAAACCACACTCGAAACCGGTCACCGCCGCCCACTCCAAACGGCTGACCGCGCCCGCCCTGCACAGCATCGCCGCCACGCTGATGGACCCCGGCGGCCAGAGCGAAGGCGTGAACTCGGTCACGTTCAGCCCGGACGGCCAGACACTGGCCGCCGGCGACGGTAACGGCGACACCTATCTGTGGAACACCGCCACGAACAGGGTCACGGCCACCCTGGCCGATCCCAACAACTCAGCGGTGAGCTCGATCGCGTTCACGCCGAACGGCCAGGAACTGGCCACCGGCGACAACACCGGCGGCTGCTACCTGTGGAACGCTGCCACCCACGCTGAAATCGAGTCCCTGAATGACCCCGGCAGCGGCAGCGTCGACTGGGTCACGTTCAGCCCGGACGGGCAGAGACTGGCCAGCACGATGCAGGACAGCAACAACAACACCGTCTACGTGTGGGACGTCGCCACCCAGAAAATCACCGCCCGGCTGACCGATCCCAACACCATCAGCCCGGAGTATGGCGCTTACAGCCCGACCGGCCAGACGCTCGCGATCGCCGACGATAACGGCGGCATCTACCTGTGGGACGTCGCAACCCGCAGCGTCACCGCCACCTTGGTCGGCCCCAACAGCGGCGGCGCGGTATCGGCCGCATTCAGCGCGAACGGCCAGACGCTGGCCGCCGGCGACACACACGGCCGCGCCTACGTGTGGAACATGGCCACCCACGGCCTCATCGCCACCCTGCCGGACCCGGGCAGCACCGCGGTGGCCTGGGTCGCACTGAGCCCGGACGGCCAGACGCTCGCCACCGGATACGACGCACCGTTGAGCAGCAACAGCAACAGCATCAATCCCTACGGCAACACCGTCTACCTGTGGAACACCAGCACCCACACACTCACGGCCACCCTGACCGACCCCAACAGCCAGGGTGCGTATGCCGGCGCGTTCAGCCCGAACGGCCAGACGCTCGCCATCGCCGACGGCAACGGCACTACCTACCTATGGACGGTCCCACCAGGCGGGTAGCCGGGCCCGTGCCCTCCTGCGGTGCGGGCGAATACAACGACGTAATAAGGAATAGTGCAGCACGGTGATCTTGAAGCTGACGGCACAGGACGCGGACTCCCGCCAGAGCAGCGACGTAGAGCTGGTGGCGGCACCGGACAGTACCGTTGGGTCGCTGCTGAGCTCACTGCCGGTGGCGCTCAACGGCCGGGCCTGCTTCGTCGGGGCTACCTTGCTTGACCCGCGGTCGAGGCTGGCGGACAGCCCGCTGCTGCCGGGTGCGGTGGTCAGCGTGGGCGGTCCCGGGCCGGATTACCATCCGGTCCGCGGCGGCGCGGCGGGCACGATGCACGTGGTCGCGGGAAAAGACACCGGGTTCGGCGTTGCCCTGCAGCCCGGCCGGCACACGGTCGGCCGGACCACCGAGTCGGGCGTGAGCCTGCATGACGGGGATGTCTCACGCAAGCACGCTGTGATCGAGGTTTTCCCCGACGGCCGGGCCGGGATCTCCGACGTGGGGTCCACGAACGGCACGTTCCTGAATGGTGTGCGCGCCACCGCCCCGACGGCACTGGCCTACGACACCGTGGTACGGATCGGCGCGGACACCCTCCGCTGGGCATCCGCGGGACCACGGGAGCTGCGGGTGGCGCAGACCACGGACGGGCGGCTGGAGTTCGACCGGGTCTTTGCGGCTACACCGGCGATCCCGCAGGGTGAGGTGGCCCTGCCTCCCCCGGAACCGCAGCAGCGGAACCCGGCCGCGATGTTCGTGGGCGGGGCAATCGGCGTGGTCACCGGCGTCGTGCTGGCGGTGGCGATGCACCAGAAGGCGCTGGTCCTGGTCAGCTTCTTGTCGGTGCTGGGCACGCTGGCGATGTACCTCATCGAGAACCGTCAGCGCGGGCAGCGAGGGATCGGCCTGGCCAAGGCCAGGCAATCCGCGCAGGCTCAGATCAGCGACATGGCCGCCGAAGAGGACCGGGTACGCCGCCTGCTGGCCCCGGCACCGGCCGAGATCGTCGCCATGGCCAGCGGCGCACGGGCCGACCTGTGGCGACGTGACGCGCAGTCGCCGCAGGGCCTGGTGCTGCGGGTGGGCGCGGCCGACCAGGCCGTGTCGGCCCAACTGCGCGGCGAGCCGTTCCCCGGTTTCCAGGTCCCGGTCCTGCGTGGCGTCCCGGTCACGCTCGACCTGCGGGAGACCGGTGTGCTGGGCGTGATCGGCACCGGTGAACCCGTCCGGGCGCTGCTGCGCTGGCTGCTGGTCCAGCTCGCGACGCTGCGTTCGCCCGACGATCTGCGGGTCGTGCTGCTGACCTCAGGCCGCGGCGAGGACATCGCCTGGGCGCGCTGGCTGCCGCACCTGGATCCGGGCCCGGCCGCGCCGGTGCCGTGCTGGATCGGCAATACCGACGCCAGCCGCGCCGCACGCGTGGACGAGCTCAGGCAACTGATCGCCTCCCGCCTGGCCAACCGGGCCCGGCCGTCCTCGGCGCGGCTGCGCGATGAGGTCATCGTGGTGCTGGACGGCGCGCTGGCCCTGCGTAACCTGCCTGGCCTCCGCGAGGTGCTGCGTGACGGCCCCGAGGTCGGGGTCTACGCCGTGTGCGCGGACAGCCAGGGGATGAACGAGTGCCGCGGCCTGTGCGAGGTGACAGCGGACGGCATCAGGCTGTTCCGCACCCCGGACGCCCCGGTCGCGACGGCCGCGCCGGATGGGATGGACGCGGCGCTGGCCGAGCAGGCCGCCCGGGCGCTGGCGCCGATGCGCGACCGGATCTCCGCCGCCGACGTGGACAAGGCCATTCCCTACCCGGTACGCCTGCTGGACCTGCTGGGCCTGGGTACGCCGGCCGCCGAGGACGTCCTGGCGTTGTGGAACCGGGCGAAGGAAGGGCCGAGCACGCGGGTGGTGGTCGGGGCCGACGCGGCCGGGCCGGTCACCGTGGATCTCGCCGGGCAGGGGCCGCACACGATGCTCGGCGGGGCCACCGGCGCCGGGAAGAGCATCCTGCTGCAGACCCTGGTCACCTCGCTGCTGCTGGCTAACCGGCCGGACGAGCTGAACCTGGTTCTGGTCGACTTCAAGGGCGGCAGCGCGTTCCTGCCGTTCCAGGACTGCCCGCACGTCACGGCGCTGATCCGGTCCACCGGTGAGAGCGCCGCCGACAGCTTCGACGAGGCCGACGCCGCGCGCATGCTCGCCTCGGTGCGGGCCGAGGTGCGCCGCCGCGAGTCGATCCTGGCCCGCTACGGCGGCGAGATCGACTCCTACTGGCGGGCCCGCGAGTCCCAGCCGGCGATGCCGCCACTGCCCCGGCTGGTGATGATCTTCGACGAGTTCGCGCGGGTGCTCGACACCGCGCCGGGGTTCTTGAAGGAACTGGTCAACGTCGCGGGCAAGGGGCGCTCGCTGGGCATGCACCTGGTCCTGGCCACCCAGTCGCTGCAGGGCAAGCTGGGACCGGAGCTGAAGAACAACATCTCGCTGCGGATCAGCCTGCGGCAGAACGAGACCGCCGACAGCACCGAGGTCCTCGGCGCGCCGGACGCCGCCGCGATCCCCGGCACGCTGCGCGGCCGCGGCATGATCTTGTGCACCACCGACGAGAACCGCACCCCGCGCATGTTCCAGTCCGGTTACCTGGGCGACCCGCCCCCGGGGGCCAGCGCCGGTCACACCGCGGTCCGGGCCCTGAACTGGACCGACCTGGGCGAGCCACGCCCGGACCCCGGAACCACCGGCGGCGGTGACACGACCGACCAGGACCTGACCATCAAGGCACTCGAGGAAGCCGCCCGGCACACCGGCGTGGCGGCACCGTTCCGCGCGCTGCTGCCGGGCCTGCCCGCGCACGTGCCCCTGGAACGGCTGCCCGGCTGCTGGACCGCCGAGCCACCGGACGCGGCCGCCGCGTTCGGCCTGGCCGACGCGCCCGACCAGCAGGCCCAGCCTGCCTGCTATCTCGACCTGGCCGCTACCGACCGGCTGCTGGTGGCCGGCGGCCCCCAGTCCGGGCGCACCACCTTCGCCCGCGCCTTGATCACCAGCCTGGTCACCAGGTTCCGGCCCGACCAGGTCCACCTGTACGTGGTGGAACACCAGCCCGCCGGGCTGTCGGACTACGCCGGGCTCCCGCACTGCGGCGGTGTCTTCTCCCCTGCCGAGCCCGACCGCATCCGGCGGCTGGTCGGCTGGCTGGACCAGGAAACCCAGCGCCGCGCGGCGAACCGGTTCGATCCGGGTGGGCGCGGCGATCCGGTCATCGTCGTGGTCGTCGACGGCTGGGAGCAGTTCGAAAGCCGCGCCGACCCGACCCTGGCCGACGTAAGCCTGGGACCGACGCTGCGCGAGGTGATCGCGGCAGGCGCGCCACTCGGCGTTCACATCGTGCCGGTGGGCGGCCAGGACCTGCTGACCGGCAAGGTCCCGGCCCTGTGCAACCAGCGGCTGCTGCTGATGTTCCCGAACGAGGACACCCGCCGGGTGCACCTGCGCACCGGCATGGCCAGCCCGCCGTCCCTGCCCGGCCGGGTCATAGACGCCGCAACCGGCCGCCACGCACAGATCTGCCAGCCGACTGTGTCGGGCGCCGAACTCACAACTTCTATCCAGAACGGTTACGCCACAACCGCCCTGGACACCAGCCGGCTGCCGAGGCGGTTCCCCTCGCTGCCGGCCCGCGTCAACGTCTCCGACCTGCCACTGCCGCAGCCGCTGCCGTCGCCGTGCTGGATCCCGGTCGGCGTCGGCGGCCCGGACACGGCCACCATCGGCGTCGACCTGTTCGACGCGGGCCCGCATCTGATGTTCATCTCCGGCCCGCCCGGCTCCGGCCGCACCACCGCGATCGCCACCCTGGCCAAGCTGCTGGCCTGGAACGGCATCGACGTGGTCGCCGTCGCCCCGCCGCAGTCCCCGCTGGGACGCATGCTGGCCGGTGACGAAGCCATCCACGTCGTCACCGCCGCCACCGTCGAGGACGCCGCTCTGCGCGAGGCCGCCGCGCCGTTCGGCGAGCGCCGCTACGCCGTCCTCCTCGACGACGCGGACCGGATCACGGTGCAGCCGTCCAAGCAGGGCTTCAACGACGGCCCAACGCTGCTCGAGGAGATCGCCCGCCCGGCCCAGTTCGGTCACCACGCCCTCATCCTGGCCGCCGACGCCACCCCGATCCTGTCCGGCCAGCGGCGGTCCCTGGCCAGGGTCACCAACGAGATCCTGATGAGCGGCACCCGCCTCCTGCTGACCCCGGCCAAGCGCGCCGACGCCAAGCAACTCGGCATGGCCCTGGAACCCGACCAGTACTTCACCCGCCCCCCCGGCCGCGGCTACCTCGCCACCACCGGCGCCCCCACCCTGTTCCAGCTAGCAACAGGAACGGCCGATGACTGATAGTGAGACTCATGTGCAGGGCCGGATGGCGGCAAGCCGGCTCCCCGGCGGCGAGCAAGCCCAGTTCGAGTGGATACCCCAATGGAAAGGGCTCGGCAAAGTCTTCTTCGGTCTGGGGTCCAAGACACGAAAGGCTCTCGCCGACGGCGTGAAGATAGGCGTCCTCGTGTTTGGGTGGGGGATCAGGGTGACCAACCAGGAGGGGGAGACCAGCATCCGCTGGGAGGAGATTACGGAACTGCGGAAGGAAGTCACCCAGCACAACATCCACTCGACGTACCAAATGCACTACACCTACCGGCTCCAGCTCGCCAGCGGCCAGGGCAAGGTATTCGGCGGGATGCTCGGTGAGCGCCTCGACCGGCCGAGCCGGGCCACGCGGCTCGTTGTCACACCCGGAGTCACCACGCCGGTGACCATCGAGCAGATCGGCCGCCTCCTGGACGCGGGCGTGGCCCGCGTCCAGCTTCCCCTGGCATTCCAGCGTTTTGAAGCGGGCCAGACGGTCTCGTTCGGGCCATTAACGGTCAGCGAGAAAGGCATCGCCACGGGCGATAAAATGCTGCCGTGGAACGAGATCAAGGAGGTGACAGCGCGGCGCGGCACCGTCAATGTGAATAAGGTGGGTAAACGGCTGCCGTGGACGTCGGCGGCGGTCAGCAAAATCCCCAACTATTCTGTCTTTGACGCTCTGGTGCGTGCCGTCCTCGCGCCCAGGCCGTGACAGCCGGCTGGCCGATGAGCGGAGAACCCGTCATCGCGGCAAGACTCACACCTGGACCTGACGGGCCGGTCACCGTGGCTTTTCCCACCGGAGCGTGTAACGGAAGAACAGACGTCGTCGGACCGTGCTGCCCCGAAGGTTTGCTCTGGCAGCCTTCGTGATCTCGGCCAGGGTCGTGGCCGGGTCCATCACCGGCACGGCCGACTGCCCGCCCAGGGTGGGCTGTCGCAGCCGGACGGGCCGGGGATGCTTGATCATCCCCATGACCGGGTTCGCGGCCGCAGAGACCACGTCGAACGCCAGATCGGCCAGCGAGTCCGGTGACGTGCATTGATCTTGGCCAGCGACTGGTGGCCGGGGATCGGGAGGTCCCTGATATCCATACAGGCAGCCTGCCACGCGAGTGCGCACTAATTGGCCCTGGAACCCGACCACTACTTCACCCGCTCCTCCGGCCGCGGCTACCTCGCCACCACCGGCGCCCCCACCCTGATCCATTTAGCGACAGCTGGGTGACGCACGGCACCAGCTCAGCCGACTCGCCACAGGTAGGAGTGGTTATTTATGTCGTTGACGGTCTTGCGGCGGGCGCAGCTGCGTGGGCAGCGTGCGGTTTGCTATTGCTCGCACCAGGTGTAGTCCGTGCGGAGACCGGGCAGGTCGTCGGCTCTCAGCAGGACGGTGAGCCCGAGTTTCCGTGGAGCCAGCGCCTTGCGTGGCACAGCCGATTCATTGCCCGCCATATCCACCAGTACCTCTCCCTCGTCATTGGAGACGGTCAAGTAGTAGGGGGTGTCGTCCGTCAACAGCGAGATCACTGAGTAATCGTCCTCTAGTGCGATGATAAGGACGTCGTCCCCGCCGTCGTTCCAGGTGACTGTGGCCGAGTCTTTGAGTTGCTCGTATATTCCAGGAAGTTCCTTCTCCGTAACAACTGCCTGCGCGTACTCTGGAAATTGGGTCTCTACCAGGTACTCCATCGGCTTTCCCCTCATTTCCCTCGGACGGGCCAGTGACCACTCAAGCAATTCTACCGTCGGGACCCCATATGCCGACCCGGCCCGCGGGGCCATAGACCGTTATCGTGTCGAGGCCGAGGAGACGGACATAGCCCTTCATGGAGTTACGGCAAAACGTACACGTATACCGGTCGGTGTAGATCGCCGCATTACCTCCGAGGTAGCCCCGCTTCATGGCCTCGTAAACCATGTCGCCTTCCGCTTGGTCTTGGAAGGACTGAGGCATAATGTGGTAACCCTTGCCGGGGTATGCCAGCGTCCGGTCCGGGACCTGTCCGTTATTGCCGTAGACCGGGTCCCGTCCGCCGTCGAACTCCATCTTGCCGAGAGTATTCTTCACCCCTGATGTGCTGCTGCCCAGTGCCTTGAGCCTCGCGTACTCCGCATCTTCCTCCTGAACGCTGCTCATGTTCATCTCCTGGCGCATCTGCGCTAGCTCGTTCTGCACGCTCACCGGGCAGGAGAACAGGCCGAGAGGGTCGAACTCGGTTAGCGGGTTGACGACGTATGCAGTGTTGTTCGCAGACCAAGCCAGGCCCAGCGGGTCTGGACTTAGGAAGGAACCAAGGCCTGGATCGTAGTAGCGATTCAGGTTGTAGTGCAGGCCGGTCTCGGGGTCGGCGTACTGGCCGGGGAAGCAGAGCGGGGTTTGGGCACCGCCGGGATTCCAGTGAGTAGCGCCCCAGAGGGTGTGCCTCCGGTATCCGGCCAGGGTTCCGTCGGCTGCGGTGAGCTCGGACGGGGTGCTCGCCAGGTCGGTGATGATCGCGTAGAACCGTTGGTCGATCTCCTGCTGGGGGACGTCACGCCCGGAGATGCGCTCGGCCTGGGTGAGCGGGGTGAAGGTGCCAGGCTGGTAAGTCCAAGTGGTGACCTCCTCCTGGCTGTCGGCCGTCTCGGCCTGTTCGGCGATGAGGACGCCATCCCAGGAGAAGGTCGTTTCCTGCAGGACCTGCCCGTCGGGAGCGAGGCGCTGCTTGGCAATGCGGCGGCCGAGCGGGTCGTAGTGGTAGCGCCAGGTAACGCCGTCGGGGGTGGTGACGGCGGTCAGCCGGTCGTCAGCGTCCCACTGATAGCGCCAGGTTTCCGGGGGACGAGAGATCCGTACCCGCTGGCGGGTGGTGACCCGGCCGGCCCGGTCGTGGCGGTAGCGGATGTTCCCCGCCCGGCTGGTCAGCGTTCCGGTGATCGCGCGGGGACCCTGGGTGCCGCTGTCAGGCCAGGCAGCAGCCGGAGCCGATGGCGGCGGCGCGGGCCAGCTGGCTTGGGCAAGGTTTCCCGCCGAATCGTACGCATACCGCTCGGCCCAGTTCTGCCCGGTTACGGCGGTGACTCGGCCGACCTGATCAAGGCCGATGGCGCGGCTTCCCGCGAGCAGGTCGTCGATGCCCGTGACGAAGCCGTCGGCGCGATAGCTATAGACGCGGCGCTGCAAGAGCTGTCCCCCGCCCGCCGGGCCTTCCGGCAATCCCGCCCCGGGTATGCCCGGCTGCCCCTGACCGGCCGACATCGATCCGACCGACATCGATCCGGCCGACATCGATCCGGCCGGCGCCACACCGGCGAGACTCTGGCTGACAAGGCGCCCACGCAGATCCCAGCCCTGAGTGAGGGTCACGCCGCCAGGCAGCTCGCGGCGGATCTCCTGGCCGGCCGCGTCGTAGCCGAAGCGCAACCGGTGTCCGCCGACGGTCATCACGACAGGAAGTCCTGCCGAGTCATACTCCCAACTAGCCGCTGACCCGGACGGGGCAACACGGCGGATGAGCCGCCCGGCCGTGTCGTACTGAGTGGTAACGGTGCGGCCATTGCAGGTCTCTGACGTCACCCGGCCCAGAGCGTCGCGAACGACCCGGACCTCGGCGTCGGCATTTCGTGCATACGTCAGGCGGCCCGCTGGGTCATAGCCGAACGTCGTCACTGCACCGTTGGCGATCTGCTCAGCAAGATTGCCGAGCGCGTCGCACCGGTAGGCAACGTCCTGGCCGGATGCGTTCACCCGACGAGTGAGCTGTCCGGCGGCGTCATACTCGTAGGACGTTGTGGCGCCGTTGTAGTCGGTTTCCGCGATCAGCCTGCCGGCGGGATCATAGTCGTAGCGCCACGTCAGCCCGCCATGCACCACCTGGGTCAGGCGCAGCTGATGGTCGTAGCGGAACTCACCGCGCGTTCCGTTGGGACCACTTATTGTCGCGAGCTTGTCGAAGGGCCCGTACTTGTAACGGGTCATCGCGCCCGCCGGGCTTACGTGTCGGACGAGATTCCCTTCCCCGTCCCAGCTCCAGCTCTCTGCCGCCCCGTCCTGCAGCGTCCGCGATATCGGTCGGCCTTCGGGTGTCCAGTCCAGGCTCGTGACTCCGCCGTCCGGGGCAGTAGCCCGCATGACCCGGCCGAACCCGTCCCGGTCATACCGTGCCTGAGCTCCGTCTGGCCCGATCAGCTCGACTGGCAGGCCCGCCGCGTCGCAGCGCACGACGGTCACCGCGCCGTCAGGGCTGGTCACGTCGGCCAGGTGCCCCTGGTCGTCATAGCCGAACCGCATAACAGCTCCGTCTGGCGCAGTCAGCCGGGTCCGATTGCCGCGCACGTCGAACTCCTGGCGCCACACAGCACCGTCGGGGCCAGTCAGCTGCAAGGGCTGGCACTGTTCGTCGTAGTCGGCGGTCGCCCGGCTGCCGTCCCCGCGGGTGATCGTGACCAGGTTCCCGCGACCGTCATGGGCGTACCGGGTTATGCGGCCCAGGGGGTCAATGTGCGCCGTGATCTGCCCGCGAGCGTCGTGCTCCCACCTCGCGATGTTGCCCAGGGGATCGGTGATCGCGGTGACGAGGGCGGACTCGGTCACCGCGTAGGTGGTGGCTGCTCCGGCGATCGCGGTCCAGCGGGTGATGCCCGGCTCGTAGCTGAACGTGCCGGACAAGGCCCCCCGAGGGCCTTCGCCGCGAACGCAGCGACCCTGAGCGTCATAGGCGTACCGGTAGGAGTGTCCGTTGCGGTCCAGCCAGCCGGTCAGCCGACCCGCATCGTCGTAGCTGAACCGCAGCGGCCGACCGGAGGAGTTGATGACCTGGGCCAGGTTCCCGGCCGCATCGTACTCAAAGCTGCGCAACGGCACGTCGCCGGAACCCTCACCGCCGGTGAACGCCAGGGCGGTCACGTGACTGTCAGTTACGGTCACGCCGACGCGGTACCCGCCGGAATGGGTGACGGCGACCGGCTGCCCGGCTGGGCCGTAGCTGAAGACGACCTCGTGGCCAATACGGTCGCGTACCGAGACCAGGGGCAGCTCGCCCTGACCTCCGGTCGACGCCTCATACCCGGCGCGGTGCTCGAACCGCCAGGTCAGACCGCGCTGCGGATCAGTCACCGTGTAGGAGCCGTCCAGGTTGCGCCGCAGCGGCCACACGGCCCCGGTCACTGGCAGGACCTCAGAGCCGCCAGACCCGTTGGGGTAGGTCCAGGTCAGTACCCGCCCGTCAGCGAACGCCCCGATGACCCGGTCGGCGGTGACCAGGAGCCGCTGGTCGAAACTGGACAGCCATGACCGCCCGAACCAGCGGCCCGTACGCCACGACGAACGGTGGCGGCGCTCCAGCACCAGCGGCAGGATGCCCGGCAGCGTGACGTCGGTCTCCCTGAGGATCACGTCACCGGTCGCAACGTCGACGGGGTCACCACCGGTGAAGACGTTGTCCGGGTCTCGCGGGGCCCCCGAAGAGGTGCTGGCCCCCGCGAGGTCGCGTGCGCCCGCGCCAGCAGGTGCTGTCGCGCCTGGTGACGCTGGGCCGGGGGCTGGTGTCAGGCCCAGCCGGTCGGCCAGCGACTGATCCACTTCGCGCGTGCCGCTGGCGAGATCGCCGAGCAGTTCCGACGCGCCGCCCACCCGGGTGGCCAGGTCATCGGTCAGGCTGGACGCGGCATTGGCGTACTCCCCCAGCGCCTCAGCAACCTGCTGCACGCCAATCGCATCAGGGTCGCCCAGCCAGTCACTCACCGGATCGATCTGATCGCGGATCCCGGCCAGCTGGGACGACGACGATTGCGCTAGCTCTGGGTCAGAGCCAAACAAGCTCGCCATCACGAATCCTTACGTGTCACCATGAGCAATCCCGGGAATCTGGTCACGTGAGCTGCGGGGGCGGCACGCTGGACGCGGCATTCTGGAGCGCCTGTGAACACCGGCTGACGGAGTCCTGGTAGTCGTTCACGAGGTCGTTGATCGCCCCGACGGCCGCCTGCCGGTCATCCTCGGCGTCCCCCGCGTACTGGCCGACCTCGGCCGCCCAGTCCAGGAGCTCCGGGTTCTCGGTCTCCTCGGCCATCGGCTGGGCCAGTTCCGTCGCCGTGGCCGAGTTCAGGCCCCGCCACACCCCGGTTCCGGAGAACTCCAGCGGCACCACCGAGCAGAAGTCATCCAGCGCCGACCGGTACGCCGCATCGGCGTCCGTGCCCTGCTGCAGCGCCTCCGCAGCCTGCGACTGGATGCCGTCCAGCTCGCCCGCGAACACACTCAGCGCCTCGCCGCAGGACTGGTGGGCCTCGCTGAGCGCGGTCGTGTCTGATGGCAGGCGCTCGAGGATGCTTTCGAAGCTGGCGGCGTAGTCCCCTTGCATCCGGCCTTCGTTGCTGGCGTGCACCGAGGCCAGCTGGGCACCGCGTTCCTGCGCCTGGCCAGCCTGGTTCAGGAACTGATGAACCAGGACCGTGACCGCGTCCGGGTCACCGGGCACCGGGTTGCCGGTGTAGTCGACGACTGCCCAGTCACCGGCATCCAGCGACATCGACGTCATGGCGAGAAGCCTTTCGCCGGCGCTGCTGCGTCGCCATTTGCTCTGGGCAGCGTGACGAGCATGCAGGCACATGATGCAACGAGCGCTGTAAGCAACAGGCAATAAATCCAGAAATCGGGAGTTTCCCCGAGGCTGATAATTCGAGAAGCCTCGTGATAGCCTTTTCCGCTGTCGATAATGAGATACGTTATGGCTTCCGCGGTCATCGGCACGACCGCTCCTGCGAGCATTACGGAGCCATCGCCGATCGGGCGACGCAGAGCGGCAACGATCGCGACCGCTATTAGCGCAACCATGACCGCGACGACCCCAGCGGCTTCCAGGCCCCCGGCCGCGAAAGTGCTTTTCGCGGTGATGCTGTGCGAGATCCCGTGCTGCACCCAGGTGACTTTCGTCCAGGACGGCAAAAACGTTATGGCTGTACCGATCGAGGCGGCCACCGTCACGAGGCCGAGCGGCGTCACCCCACCTTGCGGCGAGCCGCCGCGCGGCCCGCCGCGAACCGTGAGCGCGTACACCGATCCGGCGGTGCAGGCGAGCCAGCCGAGCGCGCTGAGCACGAAGCCCGGACCGGGCTTGACCTGCCCGGAGATCACATATCCGAGATCGCCCAAGAAAAAGCCGAACAACACAGCACCGAGCCCTGCGCCCAGCAGAGCCGCGGACCGGGCCACGGTCTTGCCGCCGAAGACACCTACAGTGGCGGCAGCCCAGACGGCGATGTAGGACAGGGGCCTTATAAGCTCGCGGGGCTGCGACACGAGGGTGAGCCCGGCCCAGTAGCGCGGGAACAGCCCGGCGAGTCCGAGGATGACGCCGAGGCCAAGCAGAGCGCTCGCGGGAAGGCGGCGGCTTGCCGGGCCTGAGGCCACCGTATGGCGATGCGAGGGCCCTATGGAGCCGGGGCCGGGTTGCCCGGAGACGCCCGGGCGCGGTGAGCGGGCCGATGACGCCGAAAGCCTGGTGGGAACCTGGTCCCACTGCTGCTCCGGAGAAGCCGGCGAAGTGCCCTGCGGGTCCTGGCCGGGCAATCCGGTTGCCGGGAAGATGGTGACGGCGTGGTCCTGGGTCATCCCCGTCAGCGCAGGCGTCTCGGCAGCGGGCTGGGCAGCCGCCGCCTGGAGCTGGGCGCGGGCCTGGTCGACGGTGGCCCGGCGGGCCGGGTCGCGCTGCAGCATCCCGCCGATCGCGGCAGCCAGGGCTGGACCGCAGTGTGGCACCGGCAGCTGGTCGATCAGAAGAGCACGCAGCGTGGCCCCGGTGGTATCGCGCTCAAACGCGCCGCTGCCCTCAGCTGCGTGATACAGCGTCGCGCCCAGCGACCACAGGTCAGCAGCCGGGGTGATCGGCGCGGACTCGAACAGCTCCGGGGCAAGGTAGGCCTGGGTGCCTAGCACGCCGGTCCGGGTCAGCCGGGGATCGCCGGCGGTGTGCGCGATGCCGAAATCGGTGAGCTTGGCCTGATTCCCGGCCGCGATGATGATGTTGCCGGGCTTGACGTCCCGGTGGACAAGCCCTAATGCGTGCGCCGCCTCCAGCACCGACAGCACCTGCAGCCCGTAGCCGGCCACCACGGCATCGGGCAGCCGCCCGTTGCGCTGGATAGCTTCGGCCAGCGTCGGGCCCTCAACCAGCTCCATGACCAGGTAGATCGCCTCATCACCGGGACTGGCCGGCAGCACGTCATGCAATTGCACCGCGCCCGGGTGATGTACCCGGGCGACGCTGCGGGCCTCCTGCAGCGCCCGCCGCCCGAGCACTTCCCGCTCGGCATCGGGCAGCCCTGGCGCCGGCCGCAGTTCCTTCACCGCGACCCGGCGGCCGACCAGCTGGTCGTCGGCCAGCCACACCACGCCCATCCCCCCGCGGCCCAGCTCACGCACGAGCCGGTACCGGCCCGCAACCAGCCGGGCCCTGATCCCCGCCTCGCTCCCGGACATTAATCTCCCCGTCGCTCTCGTCGTCTAAAGCGGCCTGATTTCATCGGCATCCAAGCCGGTGCAGTTAATGAATTCGGCGATCAGCTGTTCCGCGGAACTGGCCTGACCGCGCTCGAGTACCGCGGTGTCGGTGCTGCCAGGCCACCACGGAGTGACCAGCGCCACCTCATCCCCGGACCTGAGCCTGAGCATCAGCACATTACGGTCGCTGCCATTTATGGTCAGCTTGACCATGATTCTGTGCAGCCGTTCCTGCAGCTTCTTCACGCTCAGCCCGATACGCGCGGCCGCCCTGGCACCGGCGAAATTCTCCCAGTGCGGCGTGTCGAGCACCTGGAACGGCAGTTCTGGCCACGGCCGGGTCTCGTCCAGGCGGGCTAGCAGCCGGCGCAGGAAATCCCGGTACGCTTCCTCCGTGTGCGGCTCCGGGATGAACTCGGTCAGCTGAGCATCCGACCGCAGCGCGTCGGCCAGCGCATCATATTCCTGCTGCTGAGTGAGGGCCCACGGCGGCTGGCTGAGCAGCCAGCGGGCGATCCTGTCCACCGTGGCGCCGTCGAGTTCCCGGGCGAACTGCACGGAGTAGAGGACCCCGCCATTAACGCAATGCCACCACTGCGCCACGTCAGCCCCAGAGTCCGGCTCCCGGGCCGCCGGCGTGCCGCTTTCACCAGCCCTGCCCGTTACCCCCACGGCGTCAGCCTCCAGATGTCCCGGATCTTCCAGATCCCCAGGGCCAGACCCGCCGCTCCAACGAGCCCCATCCCGGGGTCCGCGCCGCTGTGAATCAACTTCGCTTGAGGGCCTTTCGGGAGGACGCCCACGATATTGCTCGCGAGGGCCTGATCCGCAGCCTTGGTCAAGTTATCCGGGTCAGCGAATGGCGAATCATCATCCAGGTAGAACTTGCCCGGCGGTGGCGGTTCCCAGTAGCCCGCCGGCGGGCCAGGGAGTTCGCTAGGAGATCTCCCTACATTTGGGTCCTGAAAAACGGCGATGAGGGGAGAGCCCTTGAGCCCTAGCGGGTCGATGAAGGCCAGCGGATTGGCCACATAGGCGTGCGGATTTGGCGCGGGCGCCAGGCCAAGAGGGTCAGGGCTAAGGTAGCTGCCACTGACCGGGTCGTAGTATCGCTGGCAGTTGTAATGCAGGCCGGTCTCGGGATCGAAATACTGGCCGGGGAAGCGCAGCGGGGTCTGGGCGCTGCCCCGCCATAGAGTGCTGCCCCAGACAGTGCGCTGCTGGTAGCCGGCCAGCGTCCCATCAGGCGCGGTAAGTTCAGCCGGATTCCCGACGAGATCGGTGACGATGGCATAGAACCGCTGACCGGTTTGCCGCTGCGGCGCGCCCGGCATGAAGTCGTGTTCAGCCTGCGCGACAGGTCTGAACGTGCCGGGCTGGTAGTCCCAGGTGGTGACGTGCGCGCGGGAACCGGCTGTTTCGGCCTGCTCGATGAGGAGCGGGCCATCCCAGGTGAAGCTGGTCTCCCCGGCGACCTGGCCGTCGGGGGTCAGGTGCTGCTTGGTAATACGGCGGCCGAACGGGTCGTACTTGTAGCGCCAGGCCGTGCCGTCCGGCGTGGTCACGGTGGTCAGGCGGTTGTTACCGTCCCACCGGTACTGCCAGCTCTCAGGTCTGCTGGAGACACGTGTGCGCTGACGCGTGATGACGCGGCCGGCCAGGTCGTGCCGGTAGCGGAAGGCGCCGGCCTGGGTGATGTGCGTTCCCTCGACTTGGCGCGAACCGGGCCATCCGGAGTCCGGCCACGTGGCACCGGGATCAGAAGGCCCGGGATCAGAAGGCCCGGGATCAGAAGGCCCGGGATCAGAAGGCAGAGTGGCCCAGGTCGCGGCGGTGACGTTGCCGGCGTGATCGTAGCCATACTGCTCGGCCCAGTCCGGCCCGGTCACCGCGGTGACCCGGCCGGAGGGGTCAAGGCTGATCGCGCGGTTTCCAGCCAGCAGATCGTCGATGCGCTCAGGGAACCCGTCGGCGCGGTAGTTGTAGGCACGGCGCTGCAGCAGCTGCCCGGGGACGGAGGGTCCGTCCGGCCCGGCCGCCGCTGCTGGCTGGCCCGGCCGGGCCAGAGCCTGGACGGCTAGACGCCTGGTGGTATCCCAGTCCTGAGTAAGGGTCAGGCCTCCGGGCAGCTCGCGGAGGATTTCTTGCCCGGCCGCGTCGTAACCGAAGCCCATCTGGCGCTCACTGACGGTCATCGCCGTGGGCTGCCCGAAGCGATCGAACTCCCAGCTTGTCACTGCGCCGGATGGCGTGATGCGGCGGGTGACGCGGCCAGCCGCGTCATGTTCGGTCCCCACCGTGCGGCCATTACAGGTCTCGGCAATCACCTGGCCGAGGGAATCACGCTGCAGCCGGACCTCGGCGTCGGGGTTGCGCGCATGGACGAGACGGCCGGCCCGGTCGTAACCGAACGTCGTCAGGACCCCGTCAGCAGAGCTTTCGGTCAGGTTGCCGAGCAGGTCATACCCGAACGCGACTTCCTGGCCGGCTCCATTAACCCAGCTGGTGAGCTGCCCGGCCGCGTCGTAGGCATACGTCGTGGCGGTCCCGTTGTAGCTGGTTTCCGCGACCAGCCTGCCAGCGAGGTCATACTCGTAGCGCCAGGCCAGGCCCCCGTGCGCAACCCCGGTCATGCGCAGCCGGTGATCGTACCGGAACTCGCTGCGCGTCCCGTCTGGCCAGATCACGGCCGCGGCCTTGTCAAAGGGGCCGTATTCGTACTGACTTGCCGCGCCCCCGGGGCCGGCCAGGCGGGTCAGGTTTCCTTCCCCATCCCAGCTCCAGCTTTGCACCGAGCCGTCTGGGAATGTGCGCGTTGCCGGTCGTCCCTCGACTGTCCAGGTCAGCGCCGTGCTCTCGCCACGGGGACCGGTCACGCTGGCCGCCCGTCCGAAGCGGTCCCGGCTGTAGCGCGTCTGCGCGCCGTTCGGCCTGGTCACCTCCACCAGCAGGCCAGCCGGGTCACAGGTGACCAGGCTTACGGAGCCGTCCGGCCCGGTCACGTCGGCCAGGTGCCCGCGGTCGTCGTAGCCGAACCGGCTAACGGTGCCGTCCGGCGCGATCAGCATGGTCCGGTTGCCGCGCGAGTCATGCTCCTGCCGCCAGACGCTGCCGTCGGGTCCGGTCAGCCGGAGCGGCTGGCACTGCTCGTCATACTCGGCGGTGACCTGGAGGCCGTCCGGGCGAGTGATCGTCATGAGGTTCCCGCGGTCGTCGTGGGCATACCCGGTTACCCGGGCCAGGGCGTCGGTGCAGCTGGTGATGCGTCCGCGCTCGTCGTGTTCCCACCTGGTGACGTTGCCCAGCGGGTCGGTGACCGCGGCGATGAGGGCGGCGTCGGTGACCTCGTAGGCGGTGACCGCCCCGGCGTGGTCGGTCCACCGGGTGACGCCAGGCTGGTAACTGAACGTGCCCGACAGCACGCCGCCGGGGCCCTCGCCGTGGACGCAGCGGCCCTGGGCGTCGTAGGCGTACCGGTAGGAGTGCCCGTTGCGGTCGCGCCAGCCGGCCATCCGGCCCGCGCCGTCGTAGCTGAACGTGAAGGGCTGTCCGGACGAGTTGACGACCCCGGCCAGGTTTCCGTCCGGGTCGTACTGGTAGCTCATGAGCGGCACCTCGCTGGTGCCGTCACCGCCGCTCAGTTCCAGGCCGGTCACGTGCCCATCTGTCACGATCACCCGTACGTGGTATCCGCCAGAATGGCTGACGCTGACCGGCTGACCGGCCGGGCCGTAACGGAAGACGATCTCGTGCCCGACCCGGTCAGTGACACTGACCAGCGGAAGCTCCGCCCGGTCCGCTACGGCGGCGTCGCTCCCCGGCCGGTCCTCGAACCGCCACGTCAGGCCGCGCCGCGGATCGCTCACCGTGCACGAGCCGTCGGCGTTGCGCACCAGCGGCCACGCGTCCCCGGTCACCGGCAGCACCGGCGAGCCGCCAGACCCGTTGGGATACGTCCACGTCACAATCCGCCCGTCAGCGAACGCCCCGACGATCCGGTCGGCGGTGACCAGCAGCCGCTGATCCAGGCTCGACAACCACGACCGGCCGAACCACCGGCCCGTCCGCCACGACGAGCGGTGGCATCGCTCAAGCACCAGAGGGAGGAGACCCGGCAGCGAGACATCGGTTTGCGCGAATACCACGTCGCCGGTGGCAACATCCACCGGGTCCCCAGCCCGGACAACATAAAAAGGATCACGCGAAGCACCCGGATCAGACCCGGCGCCATCCAGGCCACCCCCAGCTCCGTCTCCGCCCCCGCCACTGGGTGTCACCGGCCCCGGTGGCGGGGGCTTGGGCGAAGACGGCAGTACGCCCAAGCGCTCGAGCAGGGACTCGTCCACCTCGTGCGTGCCGCTGGCTAGCCTGCCGAGCAGGTCGGATGCGGCGCCCACTCGGGTGGTCAGGTCTTCGGTCAGGCTGGACGCCGCATCCGCGAACGCACCGAGTGCCTCAGCGACCTGCGGCATGCCGACGGCGTCAGCGTCGCCGAACCACTGACTCACCGGGTCGATCTCATCCTCGATCTCCGACAGCTGCGACGATGACGACGCCGCTAGCTCCGGGTCGCAGCCGAACCAGGTCGCCATGAAGAATCCCAGGATTGAGGTCAGCTAGACAGAACAGGGGACGGCACGCTGGACGCGGCGTTCTGGATGGCCTGTGCGCACCGGCTATTAGTGTCCTGGTAGCTGGCCACGAGCTCATCGATCGCCGCGATGGCCGTCTGCCGGTCGTTCTCGGCCTGCCCCGCGTACTGACCGATCTCGGCCGCCCAGTCCAGGAGCTCTGGGTCCTCGGTCTCCTCGGCCATGGGCTGAGCGAACTCCGTCGCCGTCCCCGCGTTCAGCCCTCGCCAGACCCCGGTTCCGGTGAACTCCAGCGGCACCACCGAGCAGTACTCATCCAGCGCCTCCCGGTAGGCAGCATCGGCCTCCGTGCCGCTCTGCAGCGCTGCCGCGGCCCGCGACTGGATGACCTCCAGGTCGGCTGCGAGCGGGCTCAGCGCCGCGGCACAGGACTGGTAGGTATCACCGAGCGCGCCCGAGTGGGCCGGCAGAGCGGCCAGGGCGTTCTCGAAAACCTCGGCGTAGTCGCCCTGCATGTGGTTCTCGTTGTTGTCATGCACCGACGACAGCCGGGTGGCGCGCTGCTGCGCCTGGCTAGCTTGGTCAAGGAACTGATTGGCCAGGGATGAGACCGCGTCCGGGTCACCGGGCACCGGATTGCCGGAATAGCCGACGACCTCCCAGTCCCCGGCATCCAAAGACAGCGACGTCATGGCCGGAAGACCTATCTGTCAGGGCCGGTCAGGCCAGGCCGCTGGCCCCCGATGACAGGTTGCTGTCCAGCTCCTGGAAACCGCTGACCGCCTGGTTCAGGAAGCTCGACATCCCGTCCAGCCCCTCGAGCATCTGCTGCGCGCCCTGAGTCCACTCTTCGTACGACTCCCGGAACCTCGGAGACGCGAGCTGCGTGCGGAACTCACCACCCACCAGGCTGTCGATCATCGACCGCAGCGACTGAAGCTGCTCGGTCATCTCCTCCTGACCTTGCTGCAGCTGCGACGCCGCGCTGTCCATTCCCTCATAGCCAACACTGACATCTGTCATTGGTGTTCTCCCTAAACCCGGCGACCCCGGCGGCCGGCAGACGGCTTTCTGGCGTGCTTATGGTCCCGCGTGGCATGTCTGCCGCACAGGCAAGCCAGTATGCGCCGCTGATGTTGAATAAACGTTGAGGAAAGCTGCAATCACGAGGCTCGTCCGGGCCGCGCACGTCACGTTCTCGGTAAACGTGCAGCTCATGGTTCTACGTCCGAGACCGCCGAAACCTGGTCGTGGGAGAAGACTTGAGCCATCGCGTGTCCGGCTGCCCGCGCGAATTTCCGATGACTGGCGCTACTGCTTAATCCACGACTACGCTCCCGTAATGGCATTACGTGCATTCTGTAAAAGATGGCAACGGGTGGAAGATCGTGCGGGATAGCGAGACGCATGTGCAGCGCCGGCTGGTGGCCGGCCGGTACCGGCTGGAGCGTGAGCTGGGCCGGGGCGGGATGGGGGTGGTGTGGCTGGCCGAGGATCAGCTGGTGGGCCGGCCGGTGGCGGTCAAGGAACTGCGCCCGCCACAGGGACCCAGCCAGGCTGAGTCGCAGACGTATGGCCTGCGGGCGCTGCAGGAGGCGCGCAGCGCCGCGCGAATTGACCATCCGGGCGCCGTCACCCTCTACGACGTGCTGCCGCCCACGGACGGGGACGACGCCGTCTACCTGATCATGGAGCTGGTGGAGGGGCCCACCCTGGCCCAGCTGATGCAGCGCGGGCCGCTGCCTGCCCTCGACGTGGCCAGGTTCGGGCTGCAGCTGCTCGGGGTGCTGCAGGTCGCGCACGGCCTGGGCGTGGTGCACCGGGACATCAAGCCCGCCAACATCATGATCACGCCGGCCGGGCAGGCGAAGCTGACCGACTTCGGGATCGCCTATACCGTGGGTGATGCGCGGCTGACCCGCAGCGGGATCATGGGCACCCAGGCCTACATGGCCCCGGAGCTGTTCGAGTCGGCGCCGATCACCCCGGCTGCTGACCTGTGGTCGCTGGGCGCGACGCTGTTTGCGGCGGCCGAGGGTCAGGGCCCGTTCGAGCGGGACACCACCGGCGCCACGCTGCGCGCGATCCTGATCGATGACCCGCCGGTACCCCGTTGCGGCCCCGGCCTGGCCGCCGCGATCACCGGCCTGCTGCAGCGCGACCCCGCCCGCCGCGCCACCATCGACCAAGCCCATGATGCCCTGCTCCGCGTCACCACCCAGCCGTCCGCGTCGCCACCGCCGGGCCGGCCAGCACCCTGGGCAACCGCCGCCACGACCCGGTCGCCGTCACCGCCGCCCGTCCCGGGCCCGCCTCATGGCCCCGCGCCGCCGCTAGCTCCCGGTCAGCCCGGCCGTAGCCGTCGCCCGCTCGTCGCCGCCGCCGTGGCGGCAGCGGCGCTCGTGGTCATCGCCGCAGTCGCCGTGCCCGTGCTGATGCTCAGGACCGGGCCGGGTTCCACGCATGACAAACCGGCTCCCAGGTCTTCCCCGGCCGTCACCCTGGCCGATCCAGGTGGCAGCGGCGGCAATACGGAGGTGAACTCGGTCGCGTTCAGCCCGGACGGCAAGACGCTGGCCGTTGCTGACTTTAACGGCGATGTCTACCTGTGGGCCGTGGCCACCGGCCATATCGCCGCCACCCTGACCGGCCCGGCTGGCAGCGCGAGCGTGGACTCGGTCGCGTTCAGCCCGGACGGCACAATGCTGGCCGACGGCAACGGCGACGGCAATACCTATCTGTGGGATGTGGCCAGCCATCGTGTCGTTGCCACCCTGGCCGACCCGAACAGCGAGGGCGTGGACTCGGTCGCGTTCAGCCCGGACGGCACAATGCTGGCCACGGGCGACGACGATGGCAGCACCTACCTGTGGGACATCGCCACCGGCCGGGTGACCGCCACCCTGAACGACCCATCGGGCGGCGGTGGTCAGATGAGGGCCGTCGCGTTCAGCCCGGACGGCAAGACCCTGGCCGCTGGTAACGAGGACGGCAGTACCTACCTGTGGAATGTGGCCACCCACCGGCTGGCTGCCAGCCTGGCCGACCCCTCGAGCTCGAGCCTGAACGCCGTCGCGTTCAGCCCCGGCGGCAAGATGCTGGCCACTACCGACACTGACGGCAGCACCAGTCTGTGGGATGTGCCGACTGGCCACCTGGCCGCCACCCTGACCGACCCGGGGGAGGTGGTGAGCGGGTACGCGGTCGCGTTCAGCCCGGACGGCAAGACGCTGGCCACCGGCGACGGTGATAACAGCACCTACCTGTGGAACGTAGCCACCGGCCGCGTCGCCGCCACCCTCACCGACCCGGCGACGCCGGGCGTCGGCTCGGGCATAACGTCGGTCGCGTTCAGCCCGGATGGCAAGACGCTGGCCACCGGCAACGGTGATGACAGCACCTACTTGTGGCCTGCCGGCTGAGCCGGATCCGCGCCCAACCTCTGGGCCGGGCCCACGTTGTCCAGGTGTGCACGCACCTGATCCGCCCCGGGGGCGCCGAGCTCGGTGAACAGGCTGAGGGCCTGCTGCCAGTGCCATCGGGCCTGCTCGGCATCGCCCATGGCGCGGTGAGCCAAGCCGAGCCCGTTGTGCGCACGGGCCTCCTCCCATTTGTCGGCGATCTTCGCGGATATGGCCAGCGCAGCGGTGTGCTGAAGGCGCGCGTC
>Ga0335073_10003155_pt1 | contig 22852 bp, 20 predicted proteins | sample Lox_Sample_22_FD_207093 | JGI IMG/M metagenome (GOLD analysis project Ga0335073, IMG submission 207093) | Soil microbial communities from Loxahatchee National Wildlife Refuge, Florida, United States - Lox_Sample_2.2 | ecosystem: Environmental > Terrestrial > Soil > Wetlands | place: USA... | reverse complement strand
CGTTCGGGCCCATGCACCTGATCGGGATCCAGGGCATGCCGCGGCGCGTGGCCGAGTACGCGGAGAAGTTCGCGGCCTGGAACCTGTTCATCTCGATCTCGGCCTTCATCCTCGGGCTGAGCACGCTGATCTTCCTCTACAACATCGTCGTCAGCTGGCGCGGCGGACCGCGCGCGCCGAGCAATCCGTGGCGCGCGCTGACGCTCGAGTGGCAGGTCTCCTCTCCGCCGCCGATCTTCAACTTCGACGCGGTGCCGACGGTCGTCGGCGGCCCCTACGAATACGGCGTGCCGGGCGCGGTGCACGGGATCTTCAAGCCACCCGCTGAGGCAGCACGCGTAACGGCGGGCGCGCTGACGACACCACCGAGCCAGCAGAGCCACACATGAAGACCGTCCTCGTCGTCGCCAACGAGACGCTCGGCGGCCGAGCCGTCATCGACGCGATTCGCAAGCGGGCCGCGGGGGGTGACGTCCGGTTCGTGCTGGTCGTGCCTCAGAACCGCCCGCGCGCGGGCCTCGTCGTCTACGACGACTCGGTCTTCGACGCCGCCCAGACGCGAGTCGACCTCGCGCTCGAGGCCGCCCGCGCCGAGGGAATCGACGCCATCGGCGAGGTCGGAGATGAGGATCCGTACAGCGCCACGATCGACGCCGTCCACACCTACCGCCCCGAGGGGATCATCATCTCGACGTATCCGGCCACGCGGTCGGGTTGGCTGCGGCGGGATTTGATCGAGCGCGTGCGCGACGCCACCGGCCTTCCCGTCGAGCACGTGGTCGCGGACCCCGACACCGAGGGTCTGCCGTTCGACGTGACGCTGGCGGTCGCCAACCGCACCGCGAGCGGCGACGAGCTGCTCGACGCGCTCAAGGCCAAGGCCGACGCCGAGCCCGAGGATCGGGACCGTCTGTTCGTGGTCGTCGTCCCGCAGGAGGGCGGCAGCGGCCAGGACACCCGGCGTGCGCGCACCCGTCTGAAGCTGGTCCTCGACCGGATGCGCTCCAACGGCCTGTTCGCGGCCGGCATGATCGGCGACCCCGATCCGTACACCGCGATCATGAACGCGCTTCAGTACTTCCGGGTCGACGACATCGTGATCTCGACCTTCCCCGACACCAAGTCCGGGTGGCTCCGCACCGATCTGATCGAGCGCGTGCGCCGCACCACCGGAAAACCCGTCGAGCACGTCGTCCACGAGGACGTCGCGTCGAGCACCGCGTAGCCATGGAAGCCGCCTCGATCGCCCACGGCCACGCCGAGCACCACGGCCCGCCGCCGGCGCACCAGTCCTCCCGCGTCCACGCCCCGACGCTCGGGATGCTGCTTTTCATCATGTCGGAGATCATGATCTTCGGCGCCTTCTTCACGGCCTACTTCTTCATCCGGGTTGTGACCCACAACCCCTGGCCGGCGCGCGGCACGACCGTGCCGGAGGCCGTCGCGGGCGTCAACACGGCGATCCTGCTGTCGTCGTCGCTCACCCTGCACTGGGCGCTGACCTCGGCCAAGAACGGAAACCGCTTTGGCATGAAGGCCGGGATGGCCTCGACGTTCATGCTCGGGCTCACCTTCCTGTTCATCCAGATCAACGAGTACATCCACCTCGGCTGGGCCCCCCACGACTCGGCCCAGGCGACCGTCTTCTACTCGCTGACCGGGCTGCACGGAGCCCACGTGTTCATCGGGCTCTGCCTGCTCCTGACGGTGACGATCCGCACGTTCCGCGGCCACTACACGCCGGAGCACCACGCCGGCATGGAAGTGCCAGGGATCTACTGGCACTTCGTCGACATCATGTGGATCATCGTGTACACGTCGGTCTACGTGCTGTAGCGGCGCGCGGTGGCGAACCCCTTGCGTTACGAGGCGGACGCCTTCAGGGTGTTCCTTTACTGCCTGGCCGTGATCGCCGCGATCGTTGCGATCGTGTTGATCGTCCGGGCGCTGACCTAGCCGTTCCGGCGGTGGTGCGCCACCATTGATGATGTGGTTGCCTTGATCTCGGTGCCGTTCGCGGGCGCGGGCCCGATCAACGGCATCGTCCCCTCGGTCGTCGTGCTGTTGTGCTGGCTGCCCTACCGCGCGCGGGTGCACACGCTGTCGCACGAGCGGCGGGCCGTTCCGGGGTGGCGGCAGGCGTGCTACGCCGCCGGGCTCGTGACGCTGGCGATTGCCCTGAGCGCGCCGGTCGACTCACTCGCCGATCAGCTCCTGGTGGCCCACATGGCCGAGCACCTGGTCATCGGGGACATCTCGGCGCTGCTGATCGTGCTCGGCTTCACCGGGCCGCTGCTCGCGCCCCTGCTGCGACGGAAGTACGTGGGGAAGCTGCGGGTGTTCGCCCACCCCCTGGTCGCGTTCCCGGCCTGGGCGATCAACTTCTACGTGTGGCACCTGCCGGTGCTCTACCAGGCGGCGCTCCGCCACGACCTGATCCACGGCCTCCAGCACGCGTGCTTCCTCGGGTTTGGGATGGCGATGTGGATGGCGCTGCTCGGGCCCTTGCCGAAGCCCGCCTGGTTCGGCAACGCCGCGCGCCTGGGCTACATCATCGCCGTCCGGCTGGCGGGGACGATCCTGGCCAACGTCATGATCTTCTCAGGCACGGTGCTGTACCCGATCTACCGAGGTGGCGACGCGCATTGGCACATCAGCCCTCTCGGCGATCAGATCGCCGCGGCGGGAGTGATGATGGTCGAGGAGAGCCTGCTGACGATCGGGCTGTTCTGCTGGCTGTTCCTGAAGGTGGCGCGTGAGGCCGACGAGCGCCAGGCTCTGCTTGACGCAGCGGCCGCCAGCGGCCTCGAGCTCGATGAGGAGCGGGCCGCGCGGGCGGTGGCGGCGGGGCGGGGCGACGAGTTGCTCGAGCGGATCCGGGCCCGGGGCGCCACGACCGTTTCGTAGAGACTGGGTGGGCAGGTGGGCGGGTGGGCGCTGGCGCTCGGTCGTCGCCAGGTCCCGCGGTCCGAGATCGCGACTCCTCCAGCATGCTTAGTCTGACAACGGAGTGCGATCAGCGGGACCTTGGCAGGGCGCGCATGAGGGGGCGTGCGTGTTCTGCCACGGTGGCCGGGTCGCGCGTCGAATGGCAGTTCTCGCAGGCGCGCGGAGGCAGCGGCGCCGGCTGGGCGCTCCGATGCTGCATGACACGCCACCGGAGCGCTCCCGCGCCCACCGTGGCGGGTGACGCATGCCGCACGTGGACCACGCGCCCCGGTCCGGCACCCGTGTCGCCGGTGGCGCGTCGTGGAGGTTCTCGGCGAGCGGCGAGCGGCGAGCGGCGAGCGGCGAGGCCCGCGGAAGGCCCCTCCGTCATGCATGAGTCGACAATCGAGCACGATTCCGCTGACCGTGCCGTGTGGTGCATGCCCCACATGCTTAGTACGGCAAGGTCCCGGCGAAACTGCGCCGTTGCCGTGTAATGCAGCTCGGGCACACAGTCTGCCGCGCCCTCCCAGCCCGGGCGCCGGCCGCCCGCGCGCGAAGTTAGTGCGATGCCGACGACAAGAACGCCACCAGCGCCTGGATCTGACTCGGGCTGAGCGTCTTGCTGAACGTGTTCGGCATGATGCCGGCGTGATAGCCGGACGGGATGTACTTGTACGGATCGGTGATCGCGGTCTCGATGCACTTCTCGAGCGTGGCGCCGCGGGCCTGCTGGGACGCCGGTGTCGCGCAGGCCTCCTTCAAGGTGTTGAGGTTCGGTCCCACCGTCCCGGTCGTCCCCGCCGCCGCCAGCGTGTGGCATGAGCCGCACCCGCCCACGCCGGTGAAGATCTGCTTGCCGACCGCCGGCGTCGGGTTCACCTTGGCCGCTACCGCCGCCGCCAGCGCGCCGGTGTCCTGCCCCGGCCTCGCCGCCACCGCCGCCACATACGCCGCCACGTCCGAAGCGTCCTGACCCTTGACCAGCATCGCGGGCATCACGCCTTGGGTGTTCGGGAACTGGATCCAGTAGGAGATCAGACCCTCGATCGACGTGCTCTTCACCCCGTCGATCCGGTCCTGCCGAAACGCGTCGTCCAGGTTCGGTCCCACCGTCCCGGTGGAATTGGCGTGCGAGAGCGTGTGGCAGGACGCGCAGTTCGTGGCGAACAGCTTCTTGCCCGTGACCAGGTTCGCGGTCGGGTGCTTGATCGCGCAACCACCCACGATGACCGCGATACATACTGCCGCCATCAGCGTGGCGATGCGTCCCAGCGACTTGGCCATACCTTGAGAGGCGGCACTCTATCCAAGCCGTCGGCACGGAGGTCCGGTGGCTGGGTGCGCGCCCGGTGGCGGGCTGTGCGCGGCCGGGCCTGCGATCCGCGCGCCACGACCGGGCCGCCCGCGCGCCACCGCCGCGCCACCGCTGCGCCACACCCGCGACAGCCGCGCGCCATCCCGGCGACACCCACGCGCGCCACCGCCGCGCCACCGCCGCGCCACCCGGCCCCACCCCCCACACGCCCACGCCGACCCGCCGGCGAGGGCGCGAGCGTCCGTTCCCTGCTATACGATGGCGAAGGATGAGGACGCGTCAGAGGTACCGTTTTAGGACGCCATCCACGGGTCGTGAGGTCGTGATCGAAGCCGACCCCGGGCGGACCTACATCGACCGCGAGACCGGGGAGCCGCTCGAGGTCGTCGGTGAGCTTCTGCCCCTCGCGCCGACCCCGTCCGAGCTGCCGTGGGCCGTTGAGAACCTGCGCTTCTGCAACTGGTGCGACCAGCACTGCCAGAAGGACCTCAACGACTGTCCTCATTGCGGCAGGCGGATGGATCCACTCGAGATCTGAGGTTCCGCTCGTGCCTGGTCGTTCAGCCGTCGTTCGTAGTTCTCGCATTGTGGCCGCGCTCGCCGCCGGCGCTGCCGTCGCCGCGGCCGTGGCGGCGTGCGGTAGCGGCTCGGCCGCGACCGACACATCGGGCACACCGCCGCTGACGGTCCCGACCGCCACCATCAGTGCTGCGCCCGCGACGACCGGGGCGACGACGACCAACACCACGGGCACGACGACCACCTCGTCGAGCTCCTCGCCGTCGTCGTCATCATCCGCGTCGTCCGGCAGCGGCGGTTCGTCGTCCGGCTCCTCGAGCGGCGGTTCGTCGGACGGCACCTCTGGTGGTGGCACCTCCGGTGGCGGAAATACCGGCGGTGGCGGAACCTCCGGGAACACGAACGCCCCGGCCGGCGCCGGCGGCGGGGCTACGCCGAACGGCGCCACATCATCGGGCAACACCAACTCCGGCTCCGGCGGCTCGGGCAGCGGCGGAGGCGGGCTGCCCTAACCCCAGGGCCCGCGCGCCCGTAAGCTCGCAGCCACCCCGCGCGCCCGCAAGCTCGCAGCGACCCCGGCCGCACCGGCGCCACCAACCAGAGCCGTCAACCGGCGCCACCGACCAGCGGCGCCGGCCACCAGGCTCACTTCTTCTTGGTCGTCTTCGTCGTGGTCGTGGTGGTGGTCGTCGTCGTCGGCACCGCGTTCGTCACCTCGGTGGCGCTGTACTCAACACGCGTCCCCGGGTAGTCGCACGAATAGATGGCACTCCCGCCGATCGTGGCCTGTGCCTGGCTCGTCGAGGGCGGGTTGTTGCAGTTCTTCGTGCGGCTCTGGCGATAGGCGAAGTGATCGGTCGCGAGATCGATCGTGAGGACCGGCGCCCAGGTCGGCGTGGTCAGCGCGATCGTCTCGCCGCGCACGACGGGAATGCTCGTGGTGAGCGGGAACTGCGCTACCTGCCCGAGGTAGGGCTGAACGTCGACGAGCGGGCTTTGGGCGACGACACTCCAGGTCCAGGCGTTCTTCTTCCCGACCCGCTTGAGGACGGTGATTCCGACCTGGGCATCGCCGCCGTAGGTCTTGTCGAGGAACTGGACGTCGCTCGCCGCCGTCTTGGCGTTGGTTGAGAGCGACGACAGCCCGACGGTGAAGGCGACGACGCGACCCGCAGACTTGACCGTCGTCGGGTAGGCGATGTTGTCCCTGATCGTCTCGAGCGCTGTCGCCCGGGTCAGGATGATCGTGCATTGTGAGGGCGGCACGCCCTTCGGGCAGGCCGGCGCGATGAGCGGCGACGTGGTGGCGCCGAGTTCGGTGATCGTCGCTTGCGCGGCAGCTGGAACAAGCCCGCAGAGCGCGACGGCGCCGACGGTTGCCAACAGAGAACGTTTCATGTTCAGATTCAACACGACACCCCGGCGCCAGTTGCGCCGCACAGGGCGACGATCGCCATCCTGGCGCCGGCGGATCGACTTCTCTACTACAAAGCGGCTAGTCCAGCCGCCGAGCTAGAGCTTCGTGACGTTGACCGCCTTCGGTCCCTTCGGACCGGCCTCCTCCTCATATGCAACCTTGATTCCCTCGGACAGCGAGCGATAGCCGTCCCCCACGATGCCAGTGAAATGAACGAACAAGTCGCGCCCGCCGTCATCGGGCGTTATGAAGCCGAAGCCCTTGTCGTCGCTGAACCACTTGACGGTACCCGTTGCCATGTACTCCCCTTGTATGCCTGCTATCGGACACGCCGGTTACGGTGCCCGAGGGCCCCGACCAACCCGGGGAAGGTAGCAAGGAACTCCATCGCATGGCTTTCTGGAGTGATTCCTGCAAAGTTCCCGGGTCAGGAATCGCCGCCGAAAGTCTCAGCGAAGCGCCTGCGCCGCGGCCTCGATCTCGGCCGAGTCGCCCGGCGTCGGGATCCACGGAAGCTTCAGCGGATCGTCGTCGTAGCGCGGGATCACGTGCACGTGGAAGTGGAAAACGGTCTGCCAGCCGGCCGCCCCGCACGAGTTGAGCAGGTTCACGCCGTCGGCATCGAGACGGTCCATGATCCGGCGCGCGATCGTCTGTGCCATGTTCGCCGCGGCCGCCAGGTCATCGGAATCGATCTCGAGCAGATCCTGAGAATGTTCCCGCGGGATCACCAGCACGTGGCCGCGCGTGGCCGGGTTGATGTCCATGAACGCGATCGTGCGCTCGTTCTCGTCGACGATCTGAGCCGGAATCTCGCCGGCGACGATCTTGCAGAAGATGCAGTCCGGGTCTCTCACAGCCGCGCAGCCTACCGATCCTCGCCGGCGCCCCGGTCACCGCCGGCGCCCCGATCACCGCCGGCGCCCCGATCCTCGCCGGCGCCCCGATCCTCGCCGGCGCCCCGATCCTCGCCGGCGCCCCGATCCTCGCCGGCGCCCCGATCCGCCCCGGCGCTCCCCACAATCGCCCGCGCCCGCTCGATCGCCTGCTCAGACGAGCTGATCTCGCCGGCGAAGCTCGCCTCCTCGAGCTCCTCGAGGATCCGCCCGAGCTCGGGACCGGGTCGGAGCCCGATCGCCCTCGCGAGCTCGTCGCCTCGCACCGGCGGCCGCGGACGCTCATCGCGCCACGCCAGCGCCTCTCCGAGCAGCTCGCGCGCCAGCTCGAGATGGCGGGCGATCGCCTCGTCGGCGCCCCGTCCGCGCGTGGCCAGCCGGTCGGCGACGCTGAGCAGCGTCACGTCGACCTGAACGGGCTCGCAGGCCCGCAGGTAGCGGTAGATCGCCCGCCGGCTGACGGGCATCTCGTGGACGAGGAAGCCCAGTCGCAGGTGGTTGCGCGTCAGCGCCGCCACGTGCTCGCGCAACCGCTCGCTGGCCCGGAGGCGCGCGAGCACGCCAGCCGCGACCTCCGCGCCCGCGATGTCGTGCCCGACGAACGTGATCCGCCCCTCGGCACTGGCCCGCCGGGTCTCCGGCTTTGCGACGTCGTGAAGCAGCGCGCCGAAGCGCAGCGCCTGGCCGCGGGTGAGGTCATTGGCGAGCGGCTCGGCCAGGAACAGGGCGACCGCGTCCGAGTGCTCTCCGAACCACTTCTCGGGGCTGCTGGACAGCTCGATCGTCGAGGCGAGCACCAACCGCGTGTGCTCGTAGACGTCGAGGTGGTGGTACTGGCTCTGCCCGACCCCGCGCATCCGGCTGAGCTCCGGCAAGACCACGTCGGTCGCGCCGAGCACATCCATCAGCGCGAGCCCTTCCAGGGCGCGGTCGGCGATCACGATCCGCTTGAGCTCGGCGAAGACCCGCTCGGGCGCGACCCGGGCCAACTCTGGAGCGCTCGCGGCGGCCGCCGCGGCGGTTTCGTCGTCCACGTCGAACTCCAGCTCGCACGCGAGCCGGGCCAGGCGCAGTGTTCGCAGGGGGTCGTCGAGGAACGCGTTTGGCGACACCATCCGCAGCGTGCGCGCGCGCACGTCCTCGAGCCCGCCGAACGGATCGACGTAGTCGCCGCCGCCGACTGGTTCGGCGATCGCGTTGACCGTGAAGTCCCGCTGGGCGAGGTCGGTTTCGATCGACCGGCCGACGACGGGGAGCACGTCGACCTGCCAGCTGTGATCCCGGGCGACGACCCGCCAGACGCCGAACGTCTCCGACAGCGCAAACGGGTGCGCATCCACGGCGCGGGCGAGCGCCCGGGCCACCCTGCGCGCGTCACCGCCGACCGCGATGTCGTAGTCCTCGGTGGGACGTCCGAGAAGCCGGTCGCGCACCGCCCCGCCGACGAGCCACGCCGAGTCCGAAGCGACCGAGACAAGCGCCTCCAGAGGCGCGCTAAGGCCCAACGGGCGCCCCGTCGCGGTGGTAGACGCGCGACACCCTCGGCGTGAGCCCGCACACGATCTCGTAGCTGATCGTGCCGATCCGGCGCGCCACATCCTCGGCCGTCTGGCGCTCGGTGCCGTCGGCGCCGATGATCGTCACCGGATCGCCGCAGCTAACCGAACCGGGGCCCGGCCCGAGCTCGACCGTGATGTTGTCCATGCTGACCGTGCCCACCACCGGGTAGCGCCGGCCGCCGATGAGCACGTCGCAGTTGTTCGTGAGCGCGCGGCGGATCCCGTCGGCGTAGCCGATCGGCACCGTCGCGATCCACGTCTCAGAGCCCGCGATCCACCGCCGGCCATAGCCGGCGCTGTCTCCGGCGCGCGCGAGCTTCACCGCCGCGACGTACGACGTCAGCTCGAGCGCCGGCTCGAGTCCGTGCGCAAACGGGTCCTGGTTCATCGGGTCGCAACCGTAGATCGCGATACCGCAGCGGACAAGATCGAAATGGCTCGCGAGATCGCGCAGCGTCGCGGCGCTGTTGGCGGCGTGCACGACGAGTCCCGGCCAGCGCTCGCGCATCGCCGACACGAACGGCTGAAACCGCTCCATCTGAAGCGCAGTGAATGAGGGGTCCTCGTCGGCGCTCGCGAAGTGGGTCATCGCGCCGGCGAGCTCGAGCGCCGGCCCGGCAGCGGCAATGCTCTCGGCGACGGTGAGAGCCTCTTCGGCGTCGCGCGTCCCCAGACGCCCCATGCCGGTGTCGAGCTTGACATGGACGCGTACCGGAGCCGCACTCGCGGCCGCCCGGCGCAGCCGCTCGACGAACTCGGCCGTCCAGGCGACCACCTCGCCGCGAGCTCCCAACGCCACCGGCAGCTCCTCGTCGCTCACCGCCCCCATCACGAGGATCGGACCCGAGATGCCCCCGTCCCGCAACTCGGCCGCCTCACCCGCGGTCGCCACCGCCAACAAACCGGCTCCCCCCGCCAGCGCCGCGCGAGCCGCCGGCAGGGCGCCGTGGCCGTAGCCGTCTCCCTTCACGACCGCGCACACTGCGACCCCGTCCCCGACGCCGCCACGCAGCCGGGCGACGTTGCGTTCGATCGCAGCGACGTTCACCCGGGCCAGCGCACGGACGGCCATCGCTACAGGAGGCTCGTAAGCGCGCGGGGCAGTGCTCGGATCACATCGCCGGCGATCACGCCCTCGTGGCCGATCTCCTCGGCGCACAGCTGCCCGGCGCGGCCGTGGACGAGCACGCCGGCGCACGCGGCCGCGAACGGATCCATGTGCTTGCCGAGGTACGCCCCGATCACGCCCGAGAGAACGTCGCCGGTGCCCGCTGTCGCGAGCGCCGAGGACGCGCCCCGGTTGACCGCGGCGCGGCCGTCAGGCGCCGCCACGATCGAATCGTCGCCCTTCAAGACGACGATCGCCCGGGCATCGCGCGCCGCTCGCCGCGCGCTCTCCAGACGCCGCGCGCCGATCGACGCGCTGTCGGTCTCGAGCAGCCGCGCGAGCTCCCCGGCGTGCGGGGTGAGCACGGTCGCGGCCTCGCGCTCCGCGAGCAGGAAAAGCGCGCCGGCATGGGCGTTCAGGCCGTCGGCGTCGAGCAGCAGCGGTACGGGCGCCGCCCGGGCCAGTTGCCGGGCGAACTCCTGCGCCCCCTCTCCGCGGCCGAGTCCCGGCCCGAGCGCGATCGCATCGGAGCGGTCAGCGCGCTCGAGTACCTGCTCGACGCCGCGCGGCTCGAGCGACCCGTCGGTGTCCGGCAGCGAGATCGTCATGACCTCGAGCAGCTTCGATCCGAACACCGAGCTCAGTGACCCGGGAATGCAGGCCGTGACGTAGCCCGCGCCCGCGCGCATGGCGGACTCGGAAGCCATGCACGGCGCCCCGGTCAAGCCGGACGACCCTCCGCACACGAGCACGCTGCCGACGGCGAACTTATTCGACTCGCGGCCCCGCCGCGGAATCGAAGCCACGATGCGCGCCGAGATCAGCCCGACGCGGGGCTCCACCGGGCCGCCGGCCGGGATCCCGATGTCGATCACGTGCACCTCACCGGCGTGCGTCTTGCCAGGCTCGATCCACAGCCCCGGCTTTCCCGCGTTGAAGGTCGCGGTCGCACGCGCCCGCACCGCCGCGCCGGCGATCTCCCCCGTCGACGCGTCGACCCCGCTCGGAACATCGCATGCGACGACGGACCCGCCCGAAGCCGCCGCGTCGTTGATCGCCGAAATCGCGCCGGCCGCGGGCTCGCGCGGTTCCCCGGAGAACCCGGTCCCGAGGATCGCATCGACGATCCCGGCAGCACCGGAAAGCACCCCGGCGTCGAACGCGGCGACACTGGGTCCGGGCAGCCTCGAATGATTCGTCGCAGCGTCCCCACGCAGCTCACTCGGGTCCCCCAGCAGCAGCACGTCGACCTCGCGACCCCGGGAGCGCAGCACGCGCGCGGTCACCAGCCCGTCGCCGCCGTTGTTCCCCTTGCCGCAGACGACCACGACCCGCCCGTCGGGGACGAGCGAGCCGACTAGGTCGGCCAGCCCGGTGCCGGCACGCTCCATCAGATCGAGACCGGGAATGCCGCGGTCGTTGATCGCCCACTCGTCGAGGGCGCGCTGCTCGGCGGCGTCGGGCAGGGGGTCAAGCCAGTCGGGAAGACTCACGACGCGCAGCGTAGGCGATCGCAAACTTCAGGCGGCGATGACGACCGCGGCGGCGTTCTGCCGCGTGTGCGTCAGCGACACCTGCACCTCGACGCCGAGCTCCGCGGCCCGGGCCGCGGCGGTACCGGACAGGCGCAACACAGGCGGTCCGCCGGTCCCGATCACCTCGACCTCGTGGAAGTTCCACGACTGGATGCCGAGCGCCTTGGCCGCCGCCTCCTTGGCGCAGAAGCGCGCCGCCAGATGCTGCCCAGGCCGCCCCTGCGAGGCCGCATACTCGCGCTCGGCCGGCGTGAACAGCCGCTCGGCCAGCCGCGGCGTCCGCGCCAGCGCCCGCTCGAGCCGGTCAATCTCCAACAGATCGATGCCGACGCGCAAGCCGGCGCCGCTCACACGGTCACTCCACGGTGACAGTCTTAGCCAGGTTCCGCGGTTGATCGACGTTCAGTCCGCGACTGCGGGCGATGTGGTAAGCGAGCAGCTGGAGCGGGATCACCGCCAGCAGCGGCGCCAGCATCCACTGCGTGCGCGGCACCTCGATCACCTCGTCGGCGTGCTGGGCGATCTGCTCGTCGCCCTCGGTCGCCACCGCGATCACACGCGCGCCGCGCGCCCGGACCTCCTGGATGTTCGAGATGACCTTCTCGAGCACGGGCGACTCGGTCGCGACCACGACCACGGGCGTGCTCTGGTCGAGCAGCGCGATCGGGCCGTGCTTCATCTCACCGGCGGCGTAGGCGTCGGTCGCGATATACGAGATCTCCTTCAGCTTGAGCGCCCCCTCCAGGGCGACCGGCAACCCGACGTGGCGTCCGAGGTACAGGAAGAACTCGGCTCCGGCGACGCCCTCCGCGACGGCAGCCACGCCGCCGGTGTCGCGCTCGAACATCTCGGCGATCCGGTGCGGCAGCCGCTTGACCTCGCTGATCGTGGCCTTCAGATCATCCGGCTCGAGCGTGCCGCGGAGCTCGGCGAGCCGCAGCGCAAGCAGGTACATCGCGACGACCTGGCTGACGAACGTCTTCGTGGCCGCCACCCCGATCTCGAGGCCGGCGCGCGTGTAGAGGACGCCGTCGGCGTCGCGGGTGGCTTGGGACCCCATGATGTTCGTGATGGCCAAGACGCGGGCGCCGCGCTCGCGCGCCGTGCGCATCGCCGCGAGCGTGTCGGCGGTCTCGCCCGACTGGGAGATCCCCACGACGAGGTCGCCGGGGCCGACGACGGGGTTGCGGTAGCGGTACTCGGAGGCGATCTCGACCTCGACCGGCACGCGCGAGAACTCCTCGATCGCGTACCGACCGATCAGCCCGGCGTGGTACGAGGTGCCGCAGGCCACGACCACGATCCGGCGCGCGGTGCGCAGCAGCTCGTCGTCGATCGGACCGAGGTCGCCCAGGTCGATCCCGACGCCGCGCGCGGCACGCTCGCCGATCGTCTCGGCGACAGCGTCGGCCTGCTCGTGGATCTCCTTGAGCATGAACGTCTCGTAGCCCTGCTTCTCGGCGGTGTCGGCGTCCCAGTCGATCTCGACGATCTCACGCTCGAGCGCGGCGCCGTCGGCCGTGGAGAACTCGACATCGTCGGGCCGCAGCACGACGATTTCGTCGTTCTCGATGTACTGCACGCGGCGCGTGTGGCGGAGGAACGCGGGGATCGCCGACGCGATGAACTGCTCGCCGTCGCCGCGGCCGATGATCAGCGGGCACTCCTTGCGCGCCCCGACGAGCACGCCGGGCTCGTCCGCGGTCATCGCCACGAACGCGTAGTGGCCGCGGAGCTCGGCGTAGGCACGGCGGACGGCTTGGACCAGATCGCCATCGTTGTGGTGCGCGACCAGATGCGCGATCACCTCGGCGTCGGTCTCGGACGTGAACTGTGCGCCCTCGGCGACGAGGCGGCGCTTCAGCGAGATGTAGTTCTCGACGATCCCGTTGACGACGATGTGGACGCGGTCGGTGTTGTCGAAGTGCGGGTGGGCATTCTCCTCGGTGACGCGCCCGTGGGTCGCCCAGCGGGTGTGGCCAATGCCCGTCCCCGGAACCGGCCGCTCGGCGACCGCGACCGTGGCGCCGTCGCCCCCGTCGCCGTGGTCGCGCCCGCCACAGGACGCGATCGCGTCGCGGAGCGCGCTCAGGTTTCCGACGGCGCGGACGGCATCGATCCGGTCCCCGTGGAGCACCGAGATGCCGGCACTGTCGTAGCCGCGGTATTCGAGCTTCTCTAGTCCTGCGAGCAGGAGCGGGCGCGCTTTACGCGGTCCGACGTAGCCGACGATTCCACACATACGCGCTTACTTCCCCTTTCGTGGCGGGCAAACGGGTTCGATCGCCTTCCGGTGTCAGGTCAGAGGAATTCGACGATGTTAGCCGGAAGAACGGTCGCCTCAATCAACGCACGAGGCCATGCGAGACTCGCGGCCACCGCGCCCGGCTACGTCAGGGCGGTCTCCACGACCTGCCGGAGCCGGGCGCAGATCTCATCGGTCTCCTCCTGGCTCGGCGCCTCGACCATCACCCGGATCAGCGGCTCGGTGCCGGACGCCCGGACGAGCACCCGCCCCCGGCCGCTCAGACCGGCGTGTTCGCGCGCCACCGCCTTCTCGACGCCGGGGTCCGCCATCGCGGCGGCGAGGCCGGCGCGGTCGGCCGCACGGATGTTGACCAGGCGCTGGGGAAGCTTCTCCATCGCGCTCCGGTCGGCCAGCTCGCGGCCGCCGAGCGCCTCGAGCGTCAGCAGCGCGCTCGCGATTCCGTCGCCCGAGGGACCGAAGCCGAGGTCGATGATGTGGCCCGACTGCTCGCCGCCGAGCGACCAGCCTCGCGTGCGGAGCTCGTCGAGCACGTAGCGGTCGCCGACGGAGGTGACCGCGACCTCGATCCCGGCATCCGCCATCGCCTGGTGAAAGCCGTAGTTCGTCATCACCGTGACGGCAACGCCGTTGCCGGGCAGCCGGTCCGCCGAACGCAGGTGCAGCGCGGCGAGCGCGATCAGCTCGTCGCCGTCGACCACGGCGCCGCGGCGGTCGACCGCGAGCACGCGATCGCCGTCGCCGTCGAACGCGAACGCCACGTCGTACCCGCCACCGGCGACGCGCTCGATCACCCCGTCGAGATGGGTCGAGCCGCATCCCTGGTTGATGTTCATGCCGTCTGGTTGGTCGGCGATCACCTCGACGTCCGCCCCCAGCCGCCGGAAGATCTCCGGAGCGGCCTGGAAGGTGGCGCCGTGGGCACAGTCGAGCAGCACGCGCAGTCCCGACAGGCTCAGGCCCGAGAACCGCTTCTCGAGCGCCTGGAGGTAGTCCTCGAGCGCCCCGTCGAAGCTCCGGACCCGGCCGATGTGCGCGGGTGGAGTTGGCGGAGTCTCGAGCGCGGCCTCGATCTCGTGCTCGGTGTCGTCGTGAAGCTTGAAGCCATCGGCGGCGAACAGCTTGATGCCGTTGTCCTCATACGGGTTGTGCGACGCCGAGATCACGGCGGCCAGGTCGAGGCCGTGGCGGCGCACGAGCAGCGGGGCGGCCGGGGTCGGCAGAACCCCTGCGAGCAGGGCCTCGCCTCCCGCAGCGGCCACGCCGGCAGCGATCGCCGACTCGAGCATCTCACCCGACTCGCGCGTGTCCCTGATGATCAGCACCCGCGGCCGCTCGGCCTCGAGCCGCGCCACCGCCGTCCGGGCCAGCGCGAGCGCGAGGTCGGCGGTTAGGAAGTGTCCCGCCCGGCCGCGGACGCCGTCCGTGCCAAACAGCTGTCTCGCCATGTGGAACTAGCGCTTGGAGAACTGAGGCCGCTTGCGGGCCTTCTTCAGACCGGCCTTCTTGCGCTCCTTGACGCGAGGATCGCGCGTCAGGAAGCCGCGGCGCTTGAGCTCACCGCGCAGGTTCGGGTCGGCCACGATCAGCGCGCGCGAGATGCCATGCCGGAGAGCGCCGGACTGAGCCGACACGCCACCGCCGTGCATCCGCGCGACCACGTCCATGCGCGTCTCGTAACCGACGGTCTCGAGCGGCTGGCGAATGATGCGCCGGAGCGTCTCGCGCGGGAAGAACTCCTCGAGCGTCTTCCCGTTGATGACGTAGACGCCGGTGCCCGGCTTGATGATCACGCGCGCGACCGCGGTCTTGCGCTTGCCGGTGGCGGTGTAGCGCGCGCCGGCGGCCAGGTCGATCGCGGCGTCGGCGATCGGGCTCGAGTCGTCTTCCTCTTCCTGCTGGCGGGCGGCGAGCTCGGCGGCCTCGGCCTCGGCGGCGGCCTGCGCCTCCGCGTCGAGGAACTGGTCGCCCTCGGGGATGATGTCCGGGATCAGGTCGGCCCCCGGAATCTCGGGCTTCACGCGCGGAGCGATCTCCTCGAGCTCCTCGTCCTCTTCCGGGTTCTGCTCGGCTTCGACTCGCACGGGCTGAACCGCGTCCGGATCGCCCACCTCCGCCTCGCCGACGATCTCCTCAGCGTCGGCAGCCGGCTCCTGGGCTGCCGGCTCCTCGGCGGCGGGCTGCTCCTCGGCTACCGGCTCTGGCGCTGCGGCGGGCTCTTCGGCCTCGGCGGCGGGCTCTTCGGCCTCTGCCGCGGGCTCTTCGGCCTGCGCGGTGGGCTCCTCGGCCTCCGGCTCCTCGGGAGCGCCCGGCTCCTGCTCGTCGGCCTGCTGCTCGTCCTCGGGACGCTCGGTCACTTCTCGATCTCCATCGGTTGCGGCTTCTGTGCGGCGTGTGGATGCTCGGGGCCGGCGTAGACCTTCAGCTTGGTCAGCTGTTTCCGCGCGAGGCGATTGCGCGGCAGCATCCCCTTGACCGCGAGACGGATGACCTCCTCCGGCCGGCGCTCGAGCATGTCGTTGAGCGTGCGGGACTTCAGCCCGCCCGGATATCCGGAGTGGCGGTAGTAGCGCTTATCGGAGCGCTTGTTGCCGGTCACCGCGATCTTCTCGGCATTGACGACGATCACGAAGTCGCCCGTGTCGACGTGCGGCGTGTACGTCGGCTTGCGCTTGCCGCGCAGCGAGTCGGCGATCTGGGTCGCCAGGCGCCCGAGGGTCTGCCCCGAGGCGTCGACGATCAGCCAGTTACGCTCGCGGTCAGCTGGTGTGGCTACGTAGGTCTTCATGGCATGCACAAGCCGCGCGACGATCGCGCGGCTTTGTCCCATGATAGGCGATCCCGCGCCACACGGCCGCTCGCGCCGGGTGCGTACCCTCAGGGTATGAGACGCCTCCCCGTGTGGCTGCGGCGCGCGCTGATCCGGTGCGCCTATGTCGGACAGCGGACCTACTGGTTCCTGTTCCGGCCAAACGTCACCGGCGTGAAGTGCATGGTGACCAACGAAGACGCGGTTCTGCTCGTGCGCCACACGTACGGCCGCCGCGTGTGGGACCTGCCCGGCGGGACGGTCCGCCGCCGCGAGGCTCCGATCGACGCCGCCCGGCGCGAGATGCACGAGGAGCTCGGCCGGCGGATCGAGCACTGGGAGGATCTCGGGCAGCTGTTCGCCACCGACAACCATCACAGCGACACCCTCCATCTGTTCCGGACGTCGCTCGGGGACCGCCGCGTCGACATCGATCTGACCGAGCTCGCGGCGGCGCACTGGTTCCGGCGCGATCAGCTGCCCCCGGATCTCGGCCGCCTCGTCGAGAAGATCCTGGCGCGCGCGGCGATGGCGCGGGCTAGCGAATCCTGACCGCGGCGACCCGTGTGGTCGTCGTCGCGCGCGTCGCGTGCGAGGTCGCGGCCAGCGTCAGCCTCAGCGAGACACGCTGGTGCCGGCGGCCGGCCGTGCGCAGGTCGCCCAACACCGCACCCGAAGGCCTGATCACGAGCACGGTCGGCCGCCCCCCGGTGACGGTCGTCCGGAGGCTGCCGAAATCGATCGTGAATCCCCTGAACCTGCCTTTGCGAGCACCCGTGGCCTTTACCCCGATCGTCACGTTCGCGCGGGCGTCGCAGGTCACGACCATCCCCAACACCGCCGGGTGCGCCTTGAGCCTTCCCGGCAGCGCCTTCAACCTGCATCGCTGAGCGCGCACGCCGACGATCGCGCTGTCGGCGCTTGCGGTGTGTGCATCGTCGCCGCCGTAAGCGGCGTCGACCCGCGCCTGCGTCGGGGGAAGCTGCGTGGGCGTGAACCGGACCTCGCAGATCGCCACACCCGGAGTCCCGGTCGGGCCGAGCACGCACCCCGAGTCGCTGGCGAACGACGCGCCGGCCGTGGGCGAGCTGACCGCGACCGTGCCCGTCGGCGTGATCGCAGCGCCCGCGCCGACGTCCGCGACCGTCGCCGTGCACATCGTCGAGGCCGTCACCGCCACCGGCGAGGGGGAGCACGTCATGGTCGTCACGCTCGCGCGCGGGGCCACCTGGATCAGCGTCTGCGAGGACTGCTCGTCGCCGCTGAGGTCGCGCACGGTCACGGTCGTCGTGTAGTCGCCGGTCGCGGCGTACGCGTGGGTGCCGATCACGTTGAGCGCGCCGCCCGATGCAGGCACGATCGTGCCGTCGGTGCGCGTGCCGTCGCCCCAGTCGATCGCGGCGCTGGCGCCCGACTGAGTGTTCGTGAACGTGTCGAGCACCGGGGAGAGTGGCACTCCGGCGGTGGCGGCCACGGTGGGCCGAGCCGGCGCCGGCTCGGCCAGCACGACGTCATCGCCGGCGACCGAACTGGAGCCGCCGGGAGTGAGTGTCGTTCCGTCGTACCCGAAGATCTCGCCGCCGCCTAGGGTGACGACGACGCGCGTGACGACCGCGTCGGGGTACAGAAGACCCGCGAACGACGGACCACTCGCAACCGGAGGTGCGGAGACGGAGTCGAGCAGGATGCTCCCGTTGTAGTAGCTGATCTGGGTCGATGCGGTGGCGTTCAGAAAGACGATCCCGAGTCCTCGGGTCTGCGCGGGTGTGGGGGTGCTCCCCTGCCCGGCCGGAGCGACGACATCGAACTCGGCCGTACCGGTGTTGAACGTCCCCCAGATATTGGGCGCGCTGAACGGGGTGAAGTGGGCGCTCGAGACCGACTGGAAACCGTTGTTGGACACCGCGATCTCGGGGCCGAGGTCCAACCCCCACGGCTGCAGCCGACTTCGCGTCGGTGCGACGACCTCAGGGTCGATGAAGGTCACGCCGGGGTCGCTGCCGTCGAGCGCCAGGCTGTCCCAATTGACGTGGCGGAACCCGCTCCCCTGCTCGCCGGTGGTCGTTCCGTTGTCGGCTCCGCCGGCCGCCGCCTCGAAGCCGGCCATCGTGCCGGCGGTCGACGCGCCAGAGCCGGCGAACAGGGCCGCCGGGCCGCCGGTCGGCACGCCCAGCGACGCGTATGCGTCCGGCGCGACCGCGCAGCACCCCATTGCCGTCGCCACGGCGATAGCGAAACGCCCCCAAACTGCTGCCCCAACCTTCAACAACGCTGCGTCAGGTTACTCCCATTCGATCGTTCCGGGGGGCTTGCTCGTGATGTCGAGCACCACGCGTCCCACCGGGCGGATCTCGCCGATCATCCGAGCGGCGATCTGTTCGAGCAGGTCATAGGGCAGGCGCGCCCAGTCGGCGGTCATCGCGTCATCGCTGGTCACGGCGCGGATCACGATCACGTTTCCGTACGTCCGCACGTCCCCCTGAACGCCCACGGTGCGGATGTCGGGCAGCACGCAGAACGACTGCCACAGCTCCCGGTAGAGCCCCGCCTTGCGAATTTCGTCCTGGAGGATCGCGTCCGCCTCGCGGAGCATGTCGAGCCGCTCGCGCGTGGCCTCGCCACCGACGATCCGGATCGCCAGGCCCGGGCCCGGGAACGGCTGGCGCCACACGAGCCGCTCGGGCAACCCGAGCCCCTCGCCGACGGCGCGCACCTCGTCCTTGAACAGCGCCCGCAGCGGTTCGACCAGCTCGAACTCGAGATCGTCGGGCAGGCCACCAACGTTGTGGTGGGACTTGATGGTGGCCGCGCCCGTGCTCCCACCGGACTCGATCACGTCCGAGTACAGCGTGCCCTGGACGAGGAAGCGGACGTCGTCCAGCTTGCGCGCCTCCTCCTCGAAAACCCGGATGAACTCGGCGCCGATCCGCTTGCGCTTCTCCTCGGGATCGGTCACGCCCGCCAGGCGCGCGAGGAAACGGTCCGACGCGTCGACCGCCACCAGCGGCACGCGGAAGTGGTCGCGGAACGCCTCGATCACCTGGGCGCCCTCGTTCTTGCGCATGAACCCGTGGTCGACGAACACGCACGTCAGCCGGTCGCCGATCGCCCGGTGGACGAGCAGCGCCGCCACGCTCGAATCGACCCCGCCCGAGAGCCCGCAGATCGCGCGCCCGTCGCCGACCTGGGCGCGGATCGCCTCGATCTGCTCGTCGATCACCGACCGCGGGCTCCAGGTGCGCTCACACCCGCAGGCGTCCTCGAGGAAGTTCGTGAGGACCTGCTGACCGTACGGGGTGTGGACGACCTCGGGGTGGAACTGGATCCCGTAGATCCCGCGCTCGACCGACTCGAACGCGGCGACCGGGGAGATCGTCGAGGACGCGAGCGCGGCGAACCCGGGCGGAGGCGCGAACACCGTGTCGCGGTGCGACATCCAGCAGCTCTGCTGATCCGGCGTTCCCGCCAGCAGCCGACCGGGCTCGGCGACCGTCAGCTCAGAGCGCCCGAACTCCCCGACGTCGGCGCGCTCGACGCGACCCCCCAGCTCGCGCGCCAGCAGCTGCATGCCGTAACAGATCCCAAGCACGGGGACGCCCAGCTCCAGCAACTCGCGCCGGAGCGCCGGCGCGCCCTCCTCGTATACCGACGCGGGCCCACCCGACAAGATCACGCCCTTCGGCCGCCGGCGCCGGACCTCCTCCAGCCCGACGTGATGGGGAAGAAGCTCGGAGAACACGCCGCACTCACGCACCCGGCGGGCGATCAGCTGCGAGTACTGGCCTCCGAAGTCGAGGACGAGGATCTCTTCGGTTCTTGGGGGCCGCTGCGCGGCATCCGTGGGACCGTGAGGGCCCGTCCGGACGGTGGTCGTGCTCACGCGATCCCGCCTAGCGAGCGAACACCCCGCCGGGCAAGGACGCCCGGCGGAACGGCGCCCGCGGCCGCGGCGCGCTCAGCATCCGTGCCTCGCTTAACTGCGCCGGCCGCGATGTCATCCAGCCGGACGCCGAGCGAAGCGAGGCCCGAATTAGTCCACACTTGCCGCGGCGGCAGTTGGCCTCGCGCCCATGCCGACGCCCTGCTCGCGCTGGAGGTGCTTGCCCTCCGTCTGCAACGCCGGCGCCACCGCCAGCTCCGCGCGGTTGAACTCCGCGATGTCGCGGTAGCCGCACGTGGCCATCGACGTCCGCAGCGCGCCCATCAGATTGAAGGTGCCGTCGTTCTCGCGGGCCGGGCCCTTGACGATCTCCTCGAGCGTCCCGTTCGGCGTGGTCGCCACCCGCGCGCCGCGCGGGAGCGTGGGATGGAACGTCGCCATCCCCCAGTTGTAACCGCGCCCCGGCGCCTCGTACGCGCGGGCGAGCGCCGACCCGAGCATCACCGCGTCGGCGCCGCAGGCGATCGCCTTGGCGATGTCCCCGCCGTTGCGCATCCCGCCGTCGGCGATGACCTTGACCATGTCTCCGGTCTCGAGCATGTGCTGCGAGCGCGCCGCCGCGACGTCGGCGATCGCAGTCGCCTGCGGGACACCGATCCCGAGCACGCCCCGGGTCGTGCAGATCGCTCCGGGACCGACGCCGACGAGTACGCCGGCCGCACCGGTCCGCATCAGGTGAAGGCCGGTGTGGTACGAGGCACAGCCGCCGACGATGACCGGCGTCGGCGCCAGCTCGCGGATGAATTCCTTGAGGTTGAGCGGCGGCCGGCTCTCATCGCGCGACACGTGCTCGGCCGATACCACCGTGCCCTGGATGACGAGGATGTCGAGGCCGGCCTCGAGCGCCACTTCGTAGTAGGTGCGCACCTTCTGCGGGGTCAGCGATGCGGCCGCGACGACGCCGTGCTCCTTGATCTCCCTGATTCGCTGGGCGATCAGCTCCGGCTTGACCGGCTCGCGGTAGATGTCCTGCATCTCGCGCGTGGCGATGTCCTTCGAGAACGTCGAGATCCGCTCGAGCTGAGCGTCCGCGTCCTCGTAGCGGCAGAAGATGCCCTCGAGGTTCAGCACCGCCAGCCCGCCGAGCTTGCCGATCACGCCCGCGGTCTCGGGCGAGACGACGCCGTCGAGCGCGGCGCCCATCAGCGGTAGCTCAAACAGATACGGCCCGAGGTTCCAGGAGATGTCGACGTCGTCCGGGTCCCGCGTGCGCCGCGAGGGCACGATCGCGATCTCGTCGAACCCGTACGCCCGCCGGGCCTTCTTGCCGCGTCCGATCTCTACTTCCATTGCGGAATCGTATTAGTCGGGGCGGACGCCAACGGGGAGCAGAGGTCCGCTGCTGGGGGCAGGCAGCGAGGCACGAGAACGTCGATCGTAGCAGCGGGTTATGGAGCTTCCGCGGGCCTGCGCGCGCTGCTGTTACACCAAACTGCGGGGTGTTTCTCAGCCGATCTCGGCGCCGATCTGAAGCGGCTCGAGCTCGACCTCGGGCAGGAGCCGATCGACCGCCGCGGGATCGAGCAGGCCGGCGCCGAAATGCTGGACCGATTCGGCGCCGCACGCCACCCCGTAGCGGAGGCATTCCGTCGGCGAGCGGCCGAGGTAGCGGGCGGCGATGTAGCCGGCCAGGAACGCGTCCCCGGACCCGATCGCCGAGCGCGCCTCCTGCTCCTCGATCCGGACCCGATAGAGCGCGGGGCCGCCGTCGAGCACGTGCGCGTAGCAACCGTCCGAGACAGTCATGATCGCCTCGGCCGGGCCGAGCCGCGTCATCTCGGTGACGGACCGGGCTCGGTCGTCGATGTCATTGAACTCGTGGCCGACGAGCTCCTCGGCCTCGAGCTCGTTCGGCGAGACGACGTCGGGCTCGGCGCGGACCGCCATCCGCATCGGCTCGCCTTCGGTGTCGACGATCGTGGTCACGCCAAGCTTCTTGAGCTCGCGGATCAGGCCGGCGTACACATCCGGGGCCACGCCGCGCGGAAGGCTGCCCGCGAACACGCACATGCTCGCGCCCTTGGCCAGGTACAGCAGCTTGTCGCGGAACAGCTCGAGGTCGTGGGCCGAGACCGATGGGCCGCGCTCGTTGATCTCGGTGTGGACCCCGGTCGTGGGGTCGAGCACCGCCGTGTTCGTGCGCGACTCCTCGCGGATGCGGACGAACCCGTTGAGGATCGCCTCATCGTTGAGCGCGTCGACGATCATGTTTCCGGTCGCGCCGCCCGCGAGACCGGTGGCGATCACCGGCTGCCCGAGGCGCTTGAGCGCGCGGGCGATGTTGACCCCCTTGCCGCCGGGCATCGTCGTCTGCTCGACCGCTCGATGCCGCCGCCCGACCCTGAAATTTGGGACCTCGAGCGTCTTGTCGAGCGCGGCGTTCAGAGTGACGGTGATGATCATCGCGGCTTGCCGGACCGAGGCCTGCGGCCTCTCGTTCCCCTGGTCCACTCGCGCCAAAACATGGTCAGCCCGATTGCCGCACCTGCCGCCACCACAAGTCCCGACAGGGTAACCGATATGACCAGTGCGCTTACGGCGGAATGCTTCTTGTGGA
>Ga0335073_10003154_pt1 | contig 22854 bp, 23 predicted proteins | sample Lox_Sample_22_FD_207093 | JGI IMG/M metagenome (GOLD analysis project Ga0335073, IMG submission 207093) | Soil microbial communities from Loxahatchee National Wildlife Refuge, Florida, United States - Lox_Sample_2.2 | ecosystem: Environmental > Terrestrial > Soil > Wetlands | place: USA... | reverse complement strand
CGGGCCGCCCGCCACCGGCGCGGAGTACCGCATCGTCGGCGTGATGCTCGGCCGGCGCGTCGAATCCAGCTACCAGCTCACCGCCTACGAGCCGGGACGCGGATACGCGGCGACGATGACCTCGCCGATGTTCGGGTTCTCCGAGCAATACCGCTTCGAGGCAGCCGACGGCGGGACCCTGGTCTCGATGAGCGGGACCGCCGAGCCCCACGGCGTCTTCCGGTTCCTGTCGCCTGTGATGGCCGCCGGCATGCGCCGTCAGGTCAGGGCCGATCACCGCCGCCTCAAGACCCTGCTGGAACAGCGAGCGCCGGTCGCCGACCCGAGTCACTGACCGGCGGCCTCGGGGCAGCCTGGGCGCCGGTCGCGGCTTACACGGTGGCGTGCCGCTGGCGGCGGTAGCGGCGCGCGCTGCGCTGGGCGGCCAGCCGCATGATGACCGGCGGGGGCTCGAGGCCGAGCTGGCGGAGCATCCCCGGGACGTCCTCCTGGTGCCAGATCTCGGCGAACTTGCCGTCCTGCGCGCGGAAGATCTCCTGGCCGGTCATCGTGACCGGGCGGCCGGTGGGCGGCAGCCCGAACAAGTCGAACGTGCCGGTGTTGGTGCCGGTCATGGTCCAGCGGCCGACCACGAACTGCCCGTCTGACACCACCACATCAGGGGTGAAGCGCAGGTCGGGGAACGCCCGGCGGACCATGGCCACCGCCCAGTTGTGCCCCGCGAGCCCGGATGGCTGGCCCGGGTAGGGGTTGTGGTCGATCACGTCCTCGGCTATCAGCTCGCCGGCCACGTCGGTGTCGCCCTGACCCCAGACCTCAGCCAGCCAGCGCCGGTACATCGACTCAAGCTCAGGTGCGTCCATGTCTGGACGATACTCTCATTGAGAGTATTCTCCAAGAGATGCCCGCGCTGACGTCGACGTCCTACGCCGTCCTCGCCCTGCTTTCCCTGCAGCCGTGGACCACCTACCAGCTCGCCAAGCAGATGGAGCGCAGCCTGGGGTGGATCTGGCCGCGGGCCGTGTCGCGGCTGTATGAGGAGCCGAAGAAGCTCGTGGCCGCCGGGCTGGCCACCAGCCGATCGGAGGCGACCGGCCGGCGGCCCAGCACCGTGTACAGCATCACCCCAGCCGGACGCGAGGCCCTGGCGGCGTGGCTGGCCGAACCGGGTACGGGGCCGTTGCTCGAGTGCGAGGCCCTGGTCAAGATCGCCTACGCGGACCAGGGAACCCGCGAGGGCCTGCTGGCCAACCTCGACGCGCTCATCGACGACACGACGGCCAAGCTGCATTTCGGCGAGATGATCGCGAGCAGCTACCTCCAGGGCCGCGGCCCGTTCCAGGAACGCCTGGCCCTCAGCGGGCTGATGTGGCGGTTCCTCTGGGACTTCCACGTGGCCGTGCTGCGGTGGGCTCGCTGGGCCCGGGGCCAGGTCGTTGCCTGGCCAGACGATCTGTCCGAGTTCGATGCGACCGCCGAGTTCCGCAGGATCGTGTCCGAAGCCAGTAGCCCGTGGACGGGCCCGCAATGAGTCTGCTGAAAGTCTTGCCTCGGCATTTAATCGCAGCTCGTTCAGTGTGTGGGAGGAGGTCGGCTGGCCCTGGATGACTGCCGCAACCTTCAGCCAGCACCCGGCATCCATTTAATGTGCGCGCTGAAATGCGAGAAGGCATGAGATATGACAAAACGCGGGACGGCCGTATAGCGGACATGGAGATGTTCACCATACTGCTTGGGAGCTTAAAGGGATCCCGCGTCGCACACGCTAGCACCACCGCCGCGCCTCAGCGCGATTCCCCGCAATCCGTAAGCGGCACGTAAGAATTAGCGCAGTGCTCTCACAATCGCCGGTTGCATGATCACACCCCGGTCCGCATTCATCCGCCGACCAAGCCGGATCCCCTGGCCTCGGAGACCGACATGGCCCCCAGGCACTGCAGGATTGCCAGGCGGTTCACACGATGTCGAGCGTGGTGAGCAGCACGTAGATGCCGATGAAGATGAAGGCCACCGGGAGGACCCACCAGTCGTGACGGTCAATGGCCTCCGTCACCCGCGGGTGGCTGGTCAGCAGCCCGCCCGCCAGGCACCAGGCCGCGACACACACAATGAACATCATGCACGTCACCAAGATCCGGTCCGCCCCGGCCGTCGCGAAGAAGGGTGTGTAGGCGGCCAGATCGTCCGCGCCGTCGATGATCGTGATCATGGCGACACCCCATGCGCTGCGCGGAGGCGGGGGATGGGACTCCTCGTCGCGGCTCCGCGCCCTGAGCGCGTTCACCAGGGTGACGACGCCTATGCCAAGCGGGACGAGGGCGAGTAGCCAGAGCCAGCGCTCCGGCGCCAGCGCGAGCCCGCGTCCGATCAGCGCCGACGCGAGGATCAGGGCACCGAACCCGAGGTACTGCCCGGCCCAGATGTGCCGGTTCCGCAGCGGACTGTTCCTCGACCGGGCGTGCGCGCTGAACAGCGAGATGAGCAGCAAATCATCGACGTTGGTCCCGGAGAACAGGACCGTGGCCGTGACGGCGTCGGCAACAGTCGAACTCACCGGTAGACGGTAATCCATCGCTGAGCCGTTCGCGTCGTTGACTCGTAATGCGACGCTTGGCAACTCGGCGGGGTTCGCCGGCTGCGACTGGGCGCGCAGCTTCCGACCGGGCCCGTGGACTGCCAGCGAAGAAGAACTCCAGGAGCGCATGAAGCCCGGAAAGACATCGTTGACAGAGCTTGTTTCACGGCATGCGCATCACGGTGTGATCACAGTGAGTGCCTGGTCATTCTGAGTAGCGGAAATCAGGCCAACGAGTATCTTTACACATACTCAGATTACAGGAGCATAAATCGGACAAAGTTGAAAAGTTTTTAATTCGCACCTTTTGGCGCGCGATGAAGGTCTACGGTTCATCACGGGAGTGTCACGACGGACTAACGGAGGTGGATACATGTTCACCGGGCATCGGTCCAGACGGCGTCGTAGGGGCCGCGGAAGGTGGCCCGCGCGGGGTGCGGTATCGATCGTCATCCCCGTGGCGATAGCCGTTGGGGTGGTCGTCTCCCTCATCGTTTTCGGCAGCAGGAACGGTGCGACCTCGGCCAGGGACGCGGCGCTGGGCACGTGCGCCTCACCAGTTGCCTACCAGCAACCGGCTACTAGCGGGTCGTCCGCGCCGGACGCTGATGGATCGCCGGCGCCGGGCCCGACCGACTCGTCCGGGCTAGCCCCCACCGACTCGCCCGGTTCGTCCACACCGGACCCGACCGACTCCTCGACACCGGCTCCCACGGACTCGTCCAGTTCCTCCGCTCCGGACCCGACGGACTCGTCCAGCTCGTCCGCGCCGACCGCCACGGACTCTTTCAGTACGTCCACGCCGGACCCGGATGACTCGTCTACACCGGCAGCGAGCGACTCATCCGCGCCGGACCCGAACGACTCGTCTGGCTCGCCCGCGCCAGACGACGACGGGTCGCCGACCGCCACGAGCGGATCCCCCGCGCCGTCTGCGCCCTGCCCATCGCAGACGTCGGCGGTGGCGGGCAGCACACCGTCGGCCAGCAGCACAGCGACGGCGACGACGACAGCGGCGAACGTCAGCTGTGACATCATCGTCCCGGCGAACCCGCTCAGCGCCGCGGGCCTGGCCACGCCGTACCAGCTGACCGGGGCCGACGGGATGAGCCCTGCGCAGTCCGGCTGCACGATGACCAACGCGACCGCCCTGGGCGCCTTCGTCCAGGCGACGATCCTGAACACGCAAACCGGGCAGCTCTACGTCTACGACCCGCTGGTCATCACGCAGGGCACCACGCCCGCCGTGGCGCCGGCCTGGCCGGTGCTGCCCCGCCATTATGTGGCCACGATCGACTTCGGGTTCAACGGCACCAACCTTTACCAGGTCGGCGCCACGTCCAACGCCCTCGCGCAGGGCAACTGCGTCAACGGCACGCCCGGGTCGATCTTCGGCCAGGTGTCGTTCTGCAACGGCATCAACTTCTTCAACGTGGCCCACCGGATGGAAGCCGAAGGCCGGCTGTTCGTGCCGTCGGAAGGACGCTCGAACAAGATCATCCCCTCCGGCGGCCGGATGGGCACCGGACGGGATTGCCCGGTCATCCGCAACTTCGACATGGTCGACCAGGACCCATCGGACAACGTGACGACCGAGTATCTGCTGAACCCGGTGACCGGGCAGACCGCGCAGGACACCACATCGAACCAGGGCAACATCCCCGGCTCCACGCTGCTGCTCAACGGCAGCGACAACACGCTGCTTGACCTGTTCATGGACCCGGTCCTGGGCTGCACCCCGTTCCAGGCCCCGGACCTGGCCAACAACGGCCAGCCGGCGTCCTCCCAGGCGCTGGATGAGCTGCTGGCCCAGAAGAACGAGCCGGGCATCCCGGCGCTGGTCCCGGAAAACGACGAGATGACGCTGAACGGCCAGGGGCAGTTCGACGCCGCCAAGACCGACCTGTACCGCGCGGAGGTCGGCCAGAACCCGGTCAACTGGTCTAACAACCGGTTCGACAGCCCCGCGATGTACTGCCAGTACATGATCGACGTTCAGGCGCCGTTCCTGGCGGCCAACGCGAACCGACTCGCCAGAGGCGTGCCGCCAGTGGCAGGGGTGGGTGACAACCTGCTCACGTTCCTGGGGAACCGGCTGAACATGTCCTTCACCAACCTCGCCTGCCAGGACTTCGGCCTCACCAACCCCGTGACCGTCACCCTGGACGGGAACGGCGTGGCCGTCTCGGCGTTCTTCAACACCACGCGGCAATACGCGGTCAACACCTCGATGACGCCGCAGATGCCAGGCTCAAATCAGCGGATGGGCCGTCATCATCACCAGTTGATGAACCCGTCAGGCATGTAGTCCCGCCTGTGTCGGTGGCGGCCCCGGGACCCTGCCGGGGCCGCCACCGTCATCGCAGAACGCTTCCCCGCAACGGCGGCCGTCTCACCCGCTCCGCGGTGAGAGCCGCGACTGTTATCTGGTTACGATAATTCGTTACGAACTTATTCGCCCCCGCCCGCGTCTGCGGAAATCCCTGATGTTGGTGGCCGATTCGGGCTGGACCGGTGCTGTCCTGAGGCTGTGGCCCGCGGGCGGTACCGGCCGCGGGCCCCGCCCATGAACATCACCGGCCCCGGCTACCACTGGCGTCAGATCAGTAAAGCCTTGCGGGAACCCGCGCGCCGCGCTGCGGGCCGGGACGGCAAGATCACCAGATCGGGGATGGAAAACGTAGCCAGGGCTACCCTGAATATCCCATGATCTTGGAAACCGGCTGCTGGCCAGGGCGGGCGCCGTGATCGCGGACGACAAGCGGCGCGAATTGGCCACCGGCATCATCCCTGATGCCATTTCATTCAGGATGGCACCGAGCCCGTGAACTGATTTCCTCCGTCGGGGCGGCCGGCTGTTACGGCAGCAGCCACTCGGGTCTTGGTCTGAGCTGCGGGGGCGCCGGGGTCTCCGGCGGCCTTCCTATCCGGCGGCTCCCGGGAGGTTGGTGGTCACCGCTGTGGGCGCCGGCGCGGGGCGGACCTTGTGGGGGAAGACGGAGTGGATGAAATGGGGGAAGGCGTGGGTGGCGAGCGGGGGGCCGACCAGGAGGACGGCCGACAACGTGACAAGGATGCCGCCCGCTATCAGCTTGGTGCCCGTGGAGATGCGTTCTACGCTGATGCGGATCTTTCCGTCGCGCACCTTCCGGCCGAAGTACAGGCCGGCCATGAGGGCCAGGAACGACTGGACGACGATGGCGGTGATGGCCTCAGCCGCGGTGAAGTACTGACTGTAGCCGATGGTGAAGCCGACGATCAGTTCATCCACGCTGATGCTGAGGCCGAGCGCGATGATGGCGCGACCGCGCGCTGCCACCAGCGCCCTCGCCTTCTCCGCCTCGTCGTCGTCATCGTCGTCGTTGAAAGCCTCATCCAGCATCAGGATGCCAATGACGCCAACGATCACGGGCACGACGAGCGGGACGACATACCGGCCGATGAAGGTCAGGTCGATCTCGTCGGCTAGGTGGGAGCGGTAGGCAAGCTGAAGTTCCTTGAACTCTGTAGGGCTACCGAGTTGGTAAGGGTCGATGGTGATGTGCGGGGGGCCGGCCATCAGGTGAATCAGCGGCGTCCCCACTGCCAACCCGATCAGCGGCATCACGGCTTCGAATGCGATGAACACCACTGTGACACGCAGCAACTGCGCGCGCGTCAGCCGAATTTCCCCCAGGACGGCGAATGCAATAGCAAAGTTGTCAAGACACAAAGGCAGGGTAAAAGCCAGCAGTCTAAGCATGCTCCCCACCTTTCACTACCCTGCGTTACCGCCGCGTCTACGGTGGGCTGGCCTCGCATCACGAGGAGGTAACGTCCATTTAACAGCGGATCGGCCCGACTGGCTCAACGTTCCGGAAAAAGCCAGGCTACCTGGACTTTGTCCTCATGCAGGCGAGGACACGGCGGAGCGGCGACGGGCATGTTACCACTAGGCGAAGGCTCGCGAAGGCTTTTCATAATTATAAGATGGTATTCGCGTTCGCGCTCGCGGAGGATTCGGCCCCAAGCGTTTGCTCTGGCGTATCTCAGGATCATCACGCGCTCCATCCGAGGCGTTAGAGGTAGAACTCCCGAATTTCCCGCGTCATGTCGCCTGGCTGGGTAAAATTTGTGCCACTAAGAGCGGCGCAGCTTGCCGTTCCGGCGGTGCTGGGGCTGGTGATCGGGGTGGTGCTCGCGTTCCAGTCGGGCACGAGCAACTCAGGTCTTACCCAGATCCCTCTCGGCACGTATGTGACCCCGACTGCCTCCGATACCGCCGCGGCGCTGGCGACGACTGCTCCAGCGGCGGGGATGGATTCCAATACCACCTGCGACATCATCGTTCCGGCTAACCCGCTGAGCGCGCAGGGGCTGGCTACTCCCTATAAGCTCACGGGTCCCCACGGGATGACGCCGACACAGTCGGGGTGCGAGATGAGCAACGAGGCCAAGCTGGGGGCCTTCGTCCAGGCCACGATCCTGGACCCGGCCACCGGGGCGCTGTCGGTCTATGAGCCGCTCGTGATCACGCAGGGCACGTGGCCGGATACGCCGGACAGGAAGCTCAGCCCGCCCGCGATCCCGGCGGACGCGGTCGTGACGATCGACTTCGGGTTCAACGGCACGGACCTCGTCCAAGTGGGGGCGACCCCGGCTACGCTCGCGGATGCCCACTGCGTCAGCGGCCGGGCGAGGTCCGCATTCGGGCAGACATCGTTCTGCAACGGGGTCGACTTCTTCAGCGCGGTGCGGCAGGCCGAGCGGAAGGGGCTACTCAAGGTGCCGTCACCGGGTACCTCGAACGCGATCGTCCCGTCGGCCGGCGACCTGGGCACGGGCCGGTCGTGCCCGGTCATCAGCAACTTCGAGGTGGCCGGCCTGGATCCGGGCGAAAGCGTGACCACCACCTACCTGTTCAACCCGCTCACCGGTCAGACGGCGCAGGACAACCAGACGGACCTAAGTTACGTCGCAGGGGCGACGCTGCTGCACGGCAACAGCGCGAACACCGTGCTTGACCAGTACGTCGACCCGATCCTCGGGTGCACTCCGTTCGAGGCGCCCGACCTGTCACGCGCTAACGTGCCGGCCTTTTCCGAGGCGCTGGACGAGATAGCGGCGGGCGCGTATCAGCCGAAGACCGCGGCGCTCGTGCCGGAGAACGACAAGGTGGTCATGGACGGCGGCGCGCCAGCCCCGGCGAAGACCGACCTGTACCGTGAGGAACTCGGGCAGGCCCCCGTCAGTGCGGCGACCGACAAGTCCAGCAGCCCGGCGATGTACTGCCAGAACCTCGTGGACATCCAGACGCCGTTCCTGGCGGCCAACCAGAAGCTGCTCGCCGCCGGCCAGTCGCCGGTGACGGCGACCGCTGACAACCTGCTCACCTTCCTGGCCAACGGCCTGAGCGTGTCCTTCACCAGCCTTGGCTGCCAGCAGTTCCACCTGACGAATCCCGTCACGCTCACGCGGAACAGCGCTGGCGTGGCGATCGCGGCGACCTTCGACACCGCCGTGCAGACGGCTGCGTGACAAAGGAGTCAGACGATGGATGTTCAGGAAGTAGGCGAAAGCGGACAGCACACGCGCTCGGACGACGACGATGACGACGCGAGCACGCGTGCTGCCGTGGACTCCGAGGACGGCGACGATGACGATGATGATGATGATGACCGCGGCGTCCCGAAAGCCTGGCGGAGCAAACCCTTCAGGCTCACCGTGATGGGGGCGGTGGTCATCCTCATGGCGGGCATCGGTTTCGGCGTCGGCAAGCTGGCCGGGGTCGGCAACAACGTGGTTCGCTCGGACATCCCAAAGCCGGAGACGACCGCTGACCCGTTCATTGAGGGCTCAGGCTCCATCGCCGACAACAGCCAGGCGAACATCCTGTCGACGACGGCGCCTGGCATGGTCCACATCCTGTCGGGCGGGAAACCGGTCGGGATCGGCTTGGTGCTCACGCAGTCGGGGAAGGTGCTGACCACGTACCAGCCCGCCAAGGGCGCGCAGAACCTGACGGCGGAGTTCGTTCTGTCCCGTGCGACGTTCAAGGCCACGGTGATCGGCACGGACCAGGCGGCGGGCCTGGCGCTGCTTCAGATGGCGGGCCGACCGGGGTGGCCGTTCGTGACCGTCGAGGTCGGGAACTCGGACAGGCTCGTTCAAAACGCGAGAATCTCTAGCTTTTCGTCCTACCATCTGCCGGGCCAGGTCTACGACACCGCGGTCGGCACCGTGGGCACGACGACCAGGGTAACCTTCGACGCCGGCACCCTGACGGCCATGAACGTGACCGTCGACGTCGCCAACACCAGCAAAACCCGGAGCGGGCTGATGGCGTCGGCGCTGCAGTCTGACACGCTGTCGGTGCTCGGCGGCCCGCTGGTGGACCTGAACGGTAAGGTGATCGGCGTCACCATCGGGGGTTCGGGCAGCGGCCTCGACATCACCGGGTACGCGATCCCGATCAACACTGCGCTCGCAGTCGCCGGACAGATAGCTGACGGCGACTAGCAGCCCTGGCAGTCAGCGCGCGCAATCCCTGACCTCGCCCATCGGGCGACGGTTCCCCCGCACGCGAAACCACCACCCGGTCTCCGGAATCCCTTTCATTCCGAACGGGCGGTGGTTTCATCTTGGAAGGCCAGCTTTCACCGGGCCTTCGGGCGGGCGTGGGTCAGCCGATCTGGTGCAGGACGCCGGCGCCGATGATCATGAGGCCTCCGGCTACCCCGTTGGCCAGCCACATGTGGCGCCGCACCGCGGGGATCGAGTACGCGACTCCGATGCCGATCGCGAGTCCGACGCCGGCCTGGATGGCGCTTGACGCGAACTGCTCGAAGGCCGAGAGGTAGACCGAAGCGCGGTGGGAAACGCCGTCGACCGCACCGTAAGTGATGTTGTCGAGGCTCAGCAGCCACGGCAGGATCCACACGCCCCATCGCGTCTTGGGATTCTCCTCCGCTTTTGCTGCCCTCTTCGAGATGATGGCGACCACGATCCAGTAGGCGCCGAGAAGGGCGACGACCGCGGGGGCGAAGTTGCCCCAGCTGTCAGGGTACGACCAGTGCAGCGCGCAGCCGAGCAGGTAACCTAGCCCGTCACCGATGCCGAAGAGCAGCGCGAGCGGTACGAGCACCGACATTCGCCGGGACATGATGGGCCCGATCGCGATACACGCGATCAGGCTGTCGGTGCCTAGTAGTAGCCAAGCGCCCATTTCTTTCCTTCCGATCTTGCCGGGAGCATCTGACCGTGACCGCTTCCGGCGAACCTGTGTGTTTCCTTTCCATAGAGCACGCGTTATCTATCCCCGACATGCTGACACGAGGTGCAAGCAGCTTAAAATGGCATGTCAAGACTGTCAAGAGCCATTTGGGAAATTCATTCTGGCCTGCGATTTGTAATAGATGTTGCGACAAAATGTAATACGTGTTGCGAAATTGTTATAGGTGTTGCTTGCGGCTCGCGGTAAATCTCAGAATGAAACACGTGTTGCAGCTGAATTGCTCCGGATAAGGATGCGTCGGCCTCGGGGCCGGGAGGCCAGCGGTGCCGGCGGGGGTCGGCGTAGAAGCGCAGGAGCTCGCGGACGTCCGCCGCGGCGAGCAGTCCGGCCTCCTGCGCGCTGTCCAGGACTTGGGGATAGCTGGTGACCGCGCGGACCGTCCAGGGGGCCAGCAGGTCGCGCATCTCCGGGAAGTTCCAGTTGGCGATGGACTGGACGCCCGCCACTCGCAGGTTGGTCTCTGCTAGCAGCGCCCGGATGGCCCGTGCGGCGCTGCCCCCGCTCGCCACGACGTCCTCGATGATGATGGCCCGGCCGCCTGTCTCCGGCTCGCATTCGACGAGCGGCCCGCCGGGCTCACGCGCCTCGGCGCGCACGTAGGCGAGCGGCAGGTCGAGCCGTTCGGCGACACTCTTCGCCCACGGGATCCCGGCATGGGCGACGGCGACGATGTAGTCGGCGCCCGGGAATGAGGAGCGGGCGGCGTCGGCGAGCGCGTCGTCCACAAGGCGGCGGAGGGCGGGGACGGCGTTGAGGCGGCGGCAGTTGCAGCCGCAGGGGGCAAGGATCCCCGATTTCCAGCGGAACCACTGGTCCCGGGGCATTCGCAGGTCGGCGGTGAAGGCCCGGGACGAGACGAGCGCGGCGGCGACGGGGCGGGCGTGGCGCGCGTCGGTCAGTCCGGCGGGAGGCCCGCCCGGCCCGCCCGGCGGTGGTTCCGCGCCCGGCGCGCGGGCCACTATGGGGGCTGGCAGGCCGCGAGCGGGCTGCCAGGCCTGCCAGCCCTGGCGCTCAGTTCCGCGCGGACGAGGGCATGGCTCGGGGCATAAGGCGCCATTCGCGCGTAGCGGTCCCGGCGGCTGTTGCGGTGCAGGTCAGCGATGAACCAGTCGGGCATGCGTCGCAGGAACCGCGGCAGCTGGCCGTGATTGGCCGGGCTGAGGGTGAACTTGCACACGCGGACGTTCCAGGCGAAATCTTCGGCTTCGACGATTTCGGCCAGGTCGTCGAGGGTCTTAACGGCGGCGTGGTTGAGCGCGTCTTCCTGGGCGGGGTCGAAACACCCGTTCAGCTGGCCGGGGAAGGCGGCGATGTAGAGGAAAATCCTGGCAGCGAGGGGAAGGGCCTCGCTCGCGCGCATGAGAACCCGCTGATGGGCCCCGGTCACTCGCACGTCGTCGACGACCAGCAGGTGCGCGCCGCGCAGCTGTGCTGGCCGGAACCGGCGGAACGACAGGACATTGGCCGCCATGTGCAGGTCCCGGGCCTGCGCGGAGAGCGTGCCGTAATCCCCGGCGGACGCGGCGATCCGGTCCACCCGCAGCAGCGGGGCGGGGGCCAGCCCGTTGATTGCCCTGGCCGCATTGAGCACGGGCTGCAGCGCGCGGGCGAGGGTGGCCGCGGCCGCGGGGACGTAGACGTAGGGAGAAGAGGCCATCAGCAGCCGTGGCGCGAGGGCGAGTTCCGGGTGAGCCTCGCAGAAGGCCGCGCCGAGCGCTCGCGCGAAGGTTTCCGCGGCGGCGACCGAGCCGTATTTGTATCTGCTGTAGCGCGCGGGGCTGAACGGAAGACGGCAGGCTCCGTTTATGGCCGGACTCGGACCGCCAAGCGAATAAAGGGCGAACTCGTGTGTCGGAATAACGGTCGCCAGCAAGGTACCTCCATTCCATTTTTGAATTGGCGACAACGCGCCGACGTGGACCTCTTCCCGTAGGAAGCTAAATCAGGTGACTTTAGCTGTCAACAGCCCTCGTCTCGAATCTCTGGCTTCACATGGCCCACATGAGAGACCGAGCTCCTTTCAGGATTAGCAACCCGGCCCGCCACGCGTGAGCCACTTGTAATATTTTTCCTGTTCGGCGGTGCGCTACGCGTGGAAGAGGTCTTGCATGCCAACGGACGCGGACGGCTCTCCATCAAGCTGGCTTCTTCTCCTGACCCAGCTCCCGAGCTCGGCGTCCAGCCCCCGGGTCGCGTTGTGGCGCCGCCTGCGGGCCGCCGGCGCCACCACGATGGTCACCAGCGTGTGGGTGCTGCCGCAGACGGGTCCGCACGCGGAGTTGCTCGAGCAGTTGCGGGACGGACTGCTCCGGCAGGGCGGGATTGGGTTCGTGCTGAGCATCCCAGCTTCGGCACCGGACTTGAACGAGGCCATCGTGTCGCGCTTCAGGGCCGACCGCGGCCGGGAGTACGACGAGTTCGCCGAGCGCTGCACCGCTCTCCTTGAAGAGATGGGCAAGGAGGGCAAGGCCGGGAAGTACACCTTCGCTGAGCTGGAGGAAAGCGAGCAGGACTTGGAGAAGCTGGTCCGCTGGCTGGCGAAGATCCAGGCGCGTGACTTCTTCCCCGATGAGCGGAGGCAGGAGGCGGCCGCAATGCTGGCGCGGTGCCAGACCGCAGTAGAGGCCTTCTCGCAGGCGGTATACGCGGCCGAGGAAGTGACCGGTTCCGATGCCCGGGGGCTTGCGGCAGCCGGTGGCGCGGACAGCGGACAAGTGGACCCGGCTTAGGCCGTGTGAACGGAGAACGGCCGGGCGGGATCTGGCGGCGCGAACGCCTCGTCGGTGGCGAGGGCTCCTGTGGCAAATGCGGCGCCCCAACTGCAAGCATGCAACGTTGTTGACAGTCCAGCTAACTTCATGTCAGTCTTACTGACATGAAGAGCCGATCCGGGTATCACTCGCCGCTTCGCCAGGCGCAGGCCGCGGCGACCCGGTCCCGGATCCTGGCCGCGTGCGCCTCGCTCATGCAATCCGGCACCGAGCTGACCTACAGCGCGATCGCCAAGGCGGCTGACGTGCAAGAGCGGACCGTGTACCGGCACTTCCCCAGTAAGACAGACCTGCAGACAGGGCTGTGGGAGTGGATCACCACTCGCCTCACGCACACGGACTTCGAGCCGCGCAGCACCGACGAACTGATCGCCAATATGCGCAACGCGTTCGACGGCTTCGACGCCAGCGCGCCGCTCGTCCAGTCGATGCTGCATTCCCCGCAGGGGATAGAGGTCCGCGTCAGGCAGCAGCCCGGCCGCCACGCGATGTTCCGCGGCTGCGTCGACGCGGCCGCTCCGCAAGTGCCGCCGCAGGTGCGCGAGCGGGCCGCGGCCGCCTTGCAGGTGCTCTACTCCGCTCCCTCGTGGGACCTGCTGCGCACGTTCTGGAACATGGACGCCAGCCAGGCGGCGGACACGATCGAACTGGCCATCCGGTCACTGCTGGCCGGGCTGGCGACAGCGAGTCAGGAAATAGCGGCTCAAGAAAATCAAGAAAGGGAACCGTCATGACGCACACCACTCATCAGGCGCACGGCGAGCACGCCCACGCCGGGACAGCCGCCCGGCACGCCGCCAAGACAGGACCCGGTGAAGGCGACGCCTACTGGTTCTTCGGCGGCCGGACCATCATCCGCAGCCCCGAAGGCGCCCTGCCCGTGGTGATCGAGATGGAGCTCGGCCCGGGGGGCCACGCGCCGCTGCACGTCCACCATGACATCGACGACAGCTTCTACCTGCTGTCCGGCCGCATCGCGGTGCGCTGCGGGGAGGACTCGCTCGTCGCCGAGGCAGGCGACTACGTATCGCAGCCGAAAGGCGTGCCGCACACGTTCTTCGTGCTCGATGACAAGCCGGCGGTCATCCTGCAGACCCACGACGGCGAGTCGTTCCTGAACTTCATCAAGACGGCGGGTGTCCGCCTCACCGGGCCGACTCCCCCGGCCGGCGAGCAGCCGGACATGGACTGGCTGTACGAGGTGGCCGCCACGACAGGCCAGCCCGTCCTCGGGCCACCCATGACGCCCGACGAGGCCGCCGAGATCGTGGCCGCCAGCGACCCCGGCTGATCGTGCCGGCACGCGTACCCGGCGGTGACCGCGCTTGAGTCTGTCCCGCCGGGAACGTCATGATATGGATCACCAGACCGGCCCAACTTAGTCATGGTGGTGCGATGACGACGACCAAAAAGCCCGGGCGCGAACTGCGCGCCGAGGTACCCGGGGGAAGCATTATCGCGTGGCAGGCCGGCGACGGGCCATGGGTGCTCGTCCTGCATGGCGGGCCCGGCCTGTCTGACTACACCGAGTCGCTGGCCGACGAGCTTGCGGACGCGTACAGCGTGATCAGGTTCCAGCAGCGCGGTCTGGCGCCCTCGACCACGTCAGGGCCGTTCGACGTCGAGCGGCATGTCGCGGACGCGGTGGCTGTGCTCGACGCGGCCGGCGCCGAACGCGCCTACGTCGTCGGCCACTCCTGGGGCGGACACCTGGCCATGCACCTGGCGGTGGCGCACCCGGACCGGCTGCTCGGCCTGCTGGTGGTCGACCCGCTGGGCGCGGTGCCTGACGGCGGAGTCGGCGAGATGGGGCAGAACCTGGTCAGCCGGATGTCGCCCGCGCAGCTGGCACGGGCGGCTGCGCTGCAAGAGCGGGAAGAGGCGGGCGAAGCCACCGAGGAGGATGCCCTGGCAGGCCTGGCTAACGTGTGGCCGGGGTACTTCGCCAGGCCCGATCAGGCTCCCCCGATGCCGCCGATCGGCCTTTCCGTCGACTGCTACGCCGGGACCTTCGAATCGATCCAGCGGCACTTCGAGGACAAGACGCTCGAGCAGGGCCTGCCGTCGCTGCGGATGCCGACCGTTTTCGTGCTGGGCGCGGGCAGCCCGATCCCGAACCAGTATGGCGTCGCTTCCGCCGCCCTCATCCCCGGCGCCAGCCACCGCATCGAACCGGATTGCGGGCATTTCCCCTGGCTCGAACGCCCGGGAACAGTGCGGGCAGCGTTGGACAGCATCTGCGAGTAGAGCGCGGCCGGACAGGGACGGTCGTCACGGTTTGCGCGCGACGCCGGCGTAGTTGGCCAGTTCGCGGGTGGCGGATGGCTCTCCGGCACCGGGCCGCCACCGGTGAACTTGCACCAGGCCGGGCTCCAGCAGGTCCAGGCCGTCAAAGAAGCGGCTGACCTCGGCGTGGGTGCGGGCCGTGACCGGAGCGGCGCCCTGCTGGTTGTAGTTCCGCATCGACTTGTTGATCCGGTCGGTGACGTCGCTCGCGGGGTGCGCGATGACGAGGTAGCTGCCCGCGGGTACGGCGGCCAGGAGCCGGGACACGATCGCGGCGGGGTCGTCCGCGTCGGGGATGCAGTGCAGCACGCCAAGCAGCATGAGCGCGACCGGCTGGCTGAAATCGAGCACGGTGCCCGCCTGCGACAGGATCGTGCCGGTGTCGCGGATGTCGGCCTCGATGTAGGAGGTCGCACCCTCGGGAGTGCTGGCCAGCAGCGTCTTCGCGTGCAGGAGCACGATGGGGTCGTTGTCCACGTACACGACCCGCGACTGCGGCACCGCGCGCTGGGCCACCTCGTGCGTGTTGTTGCCCGACGGCAGCCCCGTCCCGATGTCCAGGAACTGCCGGATGCCTGCCTCGGTGACCAGGTAGTGCACCGCCCGGCCGAGGAACGCCCGCTGGGCGCGGACGCTGACAAGCACATCGGGGAAGGTGGCGATGACCTGCTCAGCGGCCGCCCGGTCGGCCGCGAAATTGTCCTTGCCGCCCAGCCAGTAGTCGTATACCCGGGCGATATGCGGAACGCTCGTGTCGAGCGAGACACTCTCGCTGGGTTTATCAGTCACCTAGCCTGCCTTCGCGCTATCGGTCGAAACGACGTCCATGGCAAGCCTCTCGCGCGGGGCGAAGCTGCGCAACTTGCGGCGTGTGCGCACGACCGGACCGGGACTATGGTGACCGTTATGGAGCAGTCCGCGGCCGCCGGCGCGGTCGGCGGCGGGCTGGGCAAGGAGGCCTGACGTGTTCGCAGGGAAGCTCGCGGTGGTCACTGGCGGCGGGTCGGGGATGGGGCGCGAGCTTGTCAGGCAGCTGGCCGCGGCCGGGTGCTCGGTCGCCACCTGCGACTGGCACGCTGACGATGTGGCGCAGAGCGCGGCCGAGGCGTCGGACGGCGCGCCGGAGGGTGTCCGCGTCACCGGTCATTCCTGCGACGTGTCCGACGAGGCGCAGGTGCTGCGGTTCCGTGACGAGGTGCTTGAGCAGCACTCCGCCAGTCACGTCGACCTGCTCTTCAACAACGCCGGCGTCGGCGGCGGCGCCAGCTTCGTCAACGACAGCCGGGAGAACTGGGAGCGCACGTTCGCTGTCGACTGGTGGGGGGTGTATCACTGCACCCGGGCGTTCCTGCCGCTGCTCATCGCCAGCGGGGACGGCGTGCTCGTCAACACCAGCAGCGTGAACGGCTTCTGGGCCACCCTTGGCCCTGGCATGCCGAACACGGCGTATGCCGCGGCCAAGTTCGCCGTGCGCGGCTTCACCGAGGCGCTCATCGAAGACCTGCGTACCAACGCGCCGCAGGTACGGGTCGCTGTCGTGCTCGCCGGGCACATAGGCACCAACATCCTCGCGAACAGCCTGCGCGCCCAGGGGCTGCCCGAACCTGAGGCCATGAGCGCGGCTCAGCTCGAGGAAGTGATCTCGCCGCGAGCACGGGCCGCGCTGGTGGACGCCGGCCTGCTGCCCGCCGACGCGTCAACCGAGCAACTGCGCAAGCTGCTCGCGCGGATGGTGGACGACTTCCGTGACAAGGCCCCGGTCAGCGCCGCCGAAGCGGCGACGGCCATCCTCGACGGCGTCCGGTCCAGGACGTGGCGGATCCTCATCGGGCAGGACGCCAGGATGATCGACGCCGCGGTGCGCGCGAACCCTGAGGCCGCCTACGACTACGCCGAACTGTTCGGCCAGGCCGCCGGGTAGCCGCGAGCGGGTGGGTAATCCGGCCCCGCAGGATGGCTGGTGCGGGAAAGCTAGATGATGCCTTCCTGCAACGCCAGGCGGGTTAGGTCGGCGCGGCGGCGGCCACCGGGCGCGGGCACGTCCTCGCCCGTCTCGGATCGCGGCGTTGCGAGTCAGGTCCCCGGCCTGGCCGGGTTGGCGGGTTGGCCAACGGGCCGCGTTCAGCTTGTGGGGCCGAAGCGTTCGGTTTTGATCATGTCCGGGTCGTGGCCGGCGGCGACCAGGAGGTCGGCCGCGGTCTCGACGAAGCCGGTCGGGCCGCAGATGAAGATGGCGGGGGTCATCTGCGGGGGCCAGGCCAGCCTGGCGATCGCGTCAGCGTTGATGCGGCCAGTGGGCATGCCGTCTGGCGCCTGTCTCGTGTAGAGGTAGGTGGTTTCCAGGGGGGAGGCCACGGATCGCTGCGACAACTCGGGAGCGTAGATCGCGTCGGCGGGGGTGCGGACCGAGTAGATCAGCCGCAGCGGGACCTTGCTGTCCGCTTCCGCGTGGGCGCGGACCATGGCCATCAGCGGGACGATGCCGCTGCCGCCGGCCACAAGCAGGACCGGGGCGGTCCCCTTCGGGGTCCACACGAACCAGCCGCCGATCGGGCCGCGCAGCTCCAGGGGGTCGCCGGGCTCGAGGACCTCGGTGAGGTACGGGGAGACCTCGCCGTCGGCGATGCGCTGCACGGTCAGCTCCAGGCGGGCGCCGTCGGGGGCGGAGGCGATCGAGTACGAGCGCTGCGCGGTGTAGCCGTCCTCGGCGGTCAGCTTGACGTCGATGTGCTGGCCGGCCAGGTGGCCTGGCCAGCCGGGCACGTCGAAGACCAGCGTGCGGGCGGTCGCCGTCTCGTCCCTGGCCGCCGCGAGCGTGGCGACCCGCCAGTTCAGTCGCCCTGGTACCGCTGCTCGCGCCACGGGTCGCCGTAGTCGTGATAGCCGAGTTCCTCCCAGAAGCCGTGCTTGTCGTGCGTCATCAGGTCGAGGCCCGTGACCCACTTCGCGGACTTCCAGAGGTACAGGTGCGGGACGAGCAGGCGGGCGGGGCCGCCGTGTTCGGGGTGCAGCGGGGCGTTGTCGTACTCGTAGGCGATCCATGCCTTGCCGTCGCGCAGGTCCGGCAGCGGCAGGTTCGTCGTGTAGCCGCCGTAGCTGCGCGCCATGACGTAGCCCGCGTTTGTCGGCACGCCGTCAAGCAGGGTGTCCAGGGAAACGCCGCGCCAGTGCGTGTCCAGCTTGGACCACTTGGTCACGCAGTGGATGTCGGTCGTGACGCTGTCCGCCGGCAGGGCCATGAACTGCTGCCAGTCCCACCGGCGGGTCTCGCCGGTCTCCGTCGTGATCGTGAACTGCCAGGTCGCCGTCTTGACGGGCGGTGTCGGGCCGGCGGACAGGACCGGGAAGCCCCGCTCCAGGTACTGGCCGGGCGGCAGCTTGTCGCCGCCTGGCTGCCTGCGGCCCGAGAAGCCACGGGAAATGATGTTCACGTATTGAGCTTAAGACGCCAGTCGTGCGGGACGCGCTCGGCCGGCCCCGGAACGGTCTGGTCGAGCGGGTGGTGCCGCGGCGGGGCCAGTTCCGGGCCGCTCTCGTAGAAGTCCTCTTCCGGGTAGGACCAGAACCAGTTCTCCCCCGGCTCGAAGCTGCGGATCACCGGGTGGCCGGTCTCCTTCGAGTGCCTGGTCGCGTGCTGCTCGGGCGAGTTGTCGCAGCAGCCGATGTGCCCGCACTGGGCGCAGCGGCGCAGGTGCAGCCACCAGCCGCCCGTGGCGTCGCACTCGGCGCAGCCGGTGCCGCTCGGCGGGACGGTCGGGTTGACGCCTGGCATCTCAGTCATGATCACACCTCATCGTCGGAAGTGCCCGCCTGGAGCGGGAGCCGTACCTGGAAGCGGGTATCCCCGGGCTGGGACTGGACCCGCAGGGTGCCGTGGTGCTTGTTCGCCACGATCCGCCAGGAGATGTCCAGCCCGAGGCCGGTCCCCTGGCCCGGCGGCTTGGTGGTGAAGAACGGCTCGAAGATACGCTCCTGAAGTTCCGGCGGAACGCCCGGGCCGGTGTCGTGGAACTCGATGAGCGCCTGGCCGTCGTCCCTGGCGGTGCGCACGGTCAGCGTGCCCGTCCCGTTCATCGCCGACAGCGCGTTGTCGATCAGGTTCGTCCAGACCTGGTTGAGCTCGGCGGCGTAGGCGGGGATCTTCGGCAGGCCGCGGTCGTAATCCTTCACCACGGCGATGCCGGTGCTCATCTTGGCCGACAGCATCAGCAGCGTGCTGTCGAGCAGGTCGTGCACGTCGATCACCTGGAAGGCGGCGCGGTCCAGCTGGGAGTACTGTTTCGCGGCGCTGACGAGGGTGGCGATCCGCGTGGTCGAGTCGTCGATCTCGTTCATCAGCAGTTCGGTCTCGACCGTGTAGCTCAGCCAGCGCAGGGCGGGCTCGAGCATGTGGTCGCCGACGGTGTCCCGCACCCCGTCGAGCCACTCGATGTCCAGGCCGGCCTGGACGAAGTTCGGCGCGATCTGCCAGGCGTCGGAGCAGCCGCGCTCCTCCAGCCAGTCGCTGAGCTCGTCCTCGGCGTCGGAGGCGGCGAGCGGGTTGAGCACGGGCGCCTTCGCCACCTTCTCCACCGCGCGCTGCTGCAGTTCGATCAGGCTCTGCAGGGCGGCGCTGTCCCACTTGCCCGCCGAGAGCAGGCGCAGCTTGCTGCGCATGCCCGCGACCCGCTCGCGCAGGTTCGCCGTGGCACGGACCGCGGCCGCGGCCGGGTTGTTGAGCTCGTGGGTCAGGACCGCGGTCAGCGAGCCGAGGGCGACGAGCCGCTCGCGCTGGCCGACCGCCTCGCGGGTGGCCCGCCCGCCGAAGAACAGGCCTTCGAGCAGGTGCACCGCCATCGGGAACCACTCGTGCATGATCTGCGCGAAGCAGTCGGCGCCCAGGACGAAGAACCGGGACGGTTCGGTGGCCTTCAGCGAGTTCTGATAGAGCTGCGGGACCCGGTCGCCCAGGTAGGCCTGGTAGGCGCCGCCGTACACGCCGCGCTGGCTGGTCCTGCTGATCTCCACGTCGTCGTCGCCGACCTTCCGCGACATGGCCACGGTGCCTTCCACCAGCACGTACAGGCAGGTCGCTGGCTCGCCTTCTGTGTAGACGGGGCCCGGCTCGAAGGTCTCGTAGTCGCCCTCGTGGCACAGCCTGGCCAGCTGCTCGTCGGAGAGCTTCTCGAACAGGAACAGCGACCGCAGCTCTTCGGGGTCGCAGGCGGGGGCTTTCTTGCCTGGCACGGGCTTGCTTGGCGCGGGCTTGCTTGGCGTGGTGGTCACAGCATCTCCAGGTAACGGTGCACGAGCATGACAGCCATCGCGCCCTCCCCCACCGCGGACGCGACTCGCTTGGCGGACTCGGAGCGGACGTCGCCGACCGCGAACACGCCAGGCACGCTGGTTTCCAAGTGGTACGGCGGGCGGTCGAGCGCCCACTCGTCCATGTCCCCGTTCTGCAGGTCAGGGCCCGTCACGACGAACCCGTGCTGGTCCCGCGTCAGCACGCCGTCCAGCCAGCTGGTCCGCGGCTCCGCGCCGATGAAGATGAACAGCCGCTGGGTGTCGACGGTGTCGATCTTGCCGCTGTTCAGGTCGCGCAGCGACAGGCTCTCCAGGTGGCCGTTACCGTGCGCCTCGGCGACCTCCGTGCAGGTGCGGACCGAGATCTGCGCGATGCCGGCGAGCTGCTGGATCAGGTAGTACGACATCGACTGCTCGAGCGACGGGGCGCGCACCAGCATCGTCACCGACTTGGCGTACCGAGCCAGGTAGACCGCGGCCTGCCCGGCCGAGTTGGCGCCGCCGACGATGTACACGTCCTGGTCCTTGCAGCCTTCGGCCTCGGCGAGCGCGGCGCCGTAGTACACACCGCAGCCTTGCATCTGGTCACAGCCGGGCGACTCGAGCTGTCTGTAGGCCACGCCGGTCGCGAGGATGACCGCCCTGGCGTCGATCGCGCTGCCGTCGGACAGCCGCACGGTCCGGGCCGAGCCGTTCACCTCAAGGCCGGTGACCTCGCAGGTGGTCAGCAGCTCGGCGCCGAACTTGACCGCCTGCCGCCGCGCACGGTCGGCGAGGGCGGCGCCTGAGACCCCGTCGGGGAAGCCGAGGTAGTTCTCGATCCGCGAGCTCGTGCCCGCCTGGCCGCCGGTCGCGAACTTCTCCACCAGGATGGTGTGCAGCCCCTCTGACGCCCCGTACACCGCCGAGCCGAGCCCGGCGGGCCCGCCGCCCACGACGATCAGGTCGTAGAAGTGCCGCTCGGGCGCGGTCGCCAGGCCGACGCGGATGGCGACCTCGCCGCGCGTCGGCGCGATCAGCGCCTCGCCGTCCATCGTGATCACCACGGGCAGCTGCAGGCCGTCGGCGCTGGCGGCCTGCAGCAGGCGCTGGCCTTCGGGTTCCTCGGCGGAGTACCAGCGGTAGGGCACCTGGTTGCGGGCCAGGAAGTCGCGCATCGCCGACGACGGCGCCGACCAGCGGTGCCCGATCACCTTGATCTCCCTGACCTGCTTGCGCTCGTCCTTGCGCCAGGCTTTCACCAGGTCGTCGACGACCGGGTAGAGCTTCTCCTCCGGCGGGTCCCACGGCTTGAGCAGGTAGTGGTCCACGTCGACGAGGTTGATCGCGTCGATGGCGGCGTTCGTGTCCGCGTACGCCGTCAGCAGCACCCGCTTGGCGTACGGGAAGATGTCCATCGCCTGCTCGAGGAACTCGATGCCGTTCATGCCCGGCATCCGGTAGTCGGCGAGCAGCACCGCGACCTGCTCGCCGCGCAGCTTGATCTGGCGCAGCGCCTCCAGGGCGTCCGCGCCGGACTCGGCGCGGACGATCCGGCTGCGCTCGCCGTATCTTCGGCGCAGGTCACGGGAGACGGCACGGGAGACGCTTGGATCGTCGTCCACACTCAGGATGACCGGCCGGACTTCGTTCGGCGGCACGGCTAGTCCTCGTGCCCGGAAAGCTGCAACATGGCCCCATCGTAAACCGGGCTGGGTGGCGGGCCCCGGCTGGCGGTGGGCGTCTTGGGGCGGGCTTGGGGCCGTCTTGGGGCTTGGCCGCGCCGTGCCGAGGGGGTGGCGTCACCGGAGAAAGCCCGGGACGTTCGGGATAATTACGGGTTTAATAACCCCGCGCACCGATGATGTTCCGCAGCGGCTGACCCGCCGCGTACCGCGCGAGCTGGGCGCTGACGATCGCGTAGGCGCGCTGGCGCGTGTCGGTGATCGCGCCGGCGACGTGCGGGGTGAGCAGCAGGCCGGGGGCCGCCCAGAGCGGGTGGCCCGGCGGCAGCGGCTCCGGGTCGGTGACGTCGAGCGCGGCCTTGATCCTGGTCGTGTTCAGCTCCTTGAGCAGGGCGTCCGTGTCGACGATGGCGCCGCGGGCGGCGTTCACGAGCAGCGCGCCGTCCTTCATGCTCGCGAGGAACTGGGCGTTCACCATGCCTCTTGTCGCGTCCGTGACGGGGACGAGGAGCACGACGACGTCGGCCTTGGGGAGGAGCGTGTGCAGGTCTTCGATGGGCCGCACGCCATCGGCGGGGCGGGCGGCGCGCGCGACGCGCTCGATCGTGACCTCCCAGCCGGCCAGGCGGCGCTCGACCGCGCCGCCGATCGAGCCGTAGCCGACGATCAGCACGTGCTTGCCTGCCACGGATTCGCTAAAGGCGGAATCCCAGCGGCCTTGTTCCTGGGCTTTGACGAAGCGGGGGATGTTCCGCAGGTGGGCGACGATGACTCCGACCGTCCACTCCGCGGTCGCCGCGTCGTGCGCGCCGCGGGCGTTGCACAGCAGGACGTTGTCCGGCATGAACGGGATGACGCGCTCGGCGCCCGCGCTGGTGAGCTGAAGGAGCTTCAGGCTAGGCAGGCGGGTGATCTTGGCGAGCGTCTCGTCGGTGACTCCGAACGGCAAGACGATGATCTCGACCTCGTCTTTGCTCGCGGGGAGCGGCTCGCCGCCCT
>Ga0335073_10003153_pt1 | contig 22855 bp, 22 predicted proteins | sample Lox_Sample_22_FD_207093 | JGI IMG/M metagenome (GOLD analysis project Ga0335073, IMG submission 207093) | Soil microbial communities from Loxahatchee National Wildlife Refuge, Florida, United States - Lox_Sample_2.2 | ecosystem: Environmental > Terrestrial > Soil > Wetlands | place: USA... | reverse complement strand
AAGTTGACAGGCAGGTGCACCGACATGTGCAGTGATCGCACTCAAGAATCCCCACATTAAGGTAGTCGTTGTAGATTCCAATGCCGCGAGGATTAAGGCGTGGAATTCTTCTTCCTTACCGATCTTTGAGCCTGGATTGTGGGAAGTAATCCGTGAAGTCAGAGACAAGAATCTGTTCTTCAGTCCCGACGTCGATACTGCTATTAAGGAAGCTGAGCTCATCTTCGTCAGTGTTGGGACTCCCACTAAACCGGGTGGACTAGGGGGTGGACTGGCAGCTGATCTCGGGTAATTACTGCGCGTTTTCCATTGCTCACATTCAAGGGCTGTTGAAGCGGCTACTCGCCATATAGCCCTGACTGCTCATAACTCCAAGATCATCGTCGAAAAGAGCACAGTTCCCTGCCGAACTGCTCATTCCATGCGTGTTGTTCTAGAAGCAAACGCTCGACCCGGAGTTCATTTCGATATTCTGTCAAACCCAGAATTTCTGGCTGAAGTAACCCTTCCGTGATCTCTTTTGACCTGGTGTAGGGATCAGCAATCCATGATCTTTTATATCCCGACCGCGTACTGATAGGTTCGAGACCTACAGAGTCTGCGCAACGTGCTACTGAATTACTCTCTGAGATTTATTCTTCCTGGATCCCTCCAGAACGAATTCTAACCACTTCATTATGGTCGAGTGAGTTGTCGAAATTGGCCGCCAATGCCATGCTCGCTCAACGAATAAGTAGCATCAATGCGCTAAGCGCGATATGCGAAGCCACCGGCGCGGATGTAGAAGAAGTCTCTCTAGCATGTGGAATGGATAAACGTATCGGACCTTACTTTTTAAAGGCATCTGTCGGTTTCGGAGGCAGCTGTTTCCGCAAAGATGTAAGTAATTTGGTCTACTTATCTGAAAGCCTGCACCTGTACGAGGTAGCAGAATACTGGCGACAGGTAATGTCCTGTCAAAAACTTAGGCTAACAGTAGGTGATCACGTTGAATGACTACCAAACAAAACGTTTTGCGGATCGTGTTATCCATAACTTATTCAATTCTCTTACGGGGAAAAAGATTGCGGTATTCGGCTTTGCTTTCAAGAAAAACACGGGAGATACAAGGGAATCAGCAGCCATCAAATTAGTAAAATCGTTCCTATCTGAAGGTGGACGCGTTGATATCTTTGACCCTAAGGTACCTGAGGAACAGGTGTGGCATGAACTAGTTACGCCTGAAACGACTCGCGAATCACGTATTCCCTTTTCTATTTGATATCTGATGTAGTCCAATCGTCTGTTCAGATTGTCAAATCCCCGTATGAGGCTGCTATCGGCGCTGCAGCAGTGGTGATCGCCACGGAATGGGATGAATTCAAGTGCGATCATTTAGACTATCAAAAGATTTATGATGGAATGCATAAACCTGCATATTTATTTGATGGTCGATTGATTGTCGACCAGGGAGCTCTTAAGGAGATTGGATTCAGAGTTGAAGTGATTGGAAAAGGAGCAGGAAGGCGAAGGGAAGGATTTGAGTAATTTAAGTAACAGACATTTTTTGGATCTCTTGGACAATGATTGTTGTAAGTAGACAGAGAATTCGGGAACGGATATCCGTATTGTAACACAATTAGGACTTGAACAATGGAGACGAAAGACGATGCATGTACGAAAAATGTTAAATACTTTTGACTATATACATTTTTTCAGAATGTCTATGACTTGACTCCATCGGTCGACTCCTGAGGCTCATCGAGGGCCAAATCCCTGGTCAATGCTTCCCTTCTTCGTTGCATAAGTGTATGTTCCTGTAATACATTTCGCTTCTCCCACGTATCATGTCGATAATGATTTCTCTTATCATCCTTATCTTTTGAAGGAGATTTCTTTCCATTGGCTTCTTCAGATGGCATTGGAGAAAGTGAGCTCGCTGGATCCGTGGTATGGTCATCAGACTCTGATTCTGACTCACTTGACAGAGAGAATATGACTTTCCTCTGAGGATCCTCAGGACGAGTCAGTTGTCCAGGTTCATCAGAAAATAAATCTTCCAACCATGTCCCAATTTTATCTACCGCCACTCTCCCCTCCTTCAAAAACGAAGTCATCTGGAGAAATCCATGACTGACACCTCTAATCAACATCATCTCAACCCAATCCTTGTCACCCTCCTCATTAGCAGACATAGCGATTCCACGTCTCTTATTGCGGACCGCCCGTTTAGCTTCTCTGATTCTGCCTGCCATCACAATCGTGTCGTCTACCAACGGATCCTTTTCTCCACACATCAAATACGTTTTTGGAAAATGAACAAGTAATTCCGGAGGTGCTCTGACTGGGGATAATAAATAATCTGTCTCGAAATCAGGCTTGTTGTTTGGTCCGATATATAAAATTGCCATTGCACGCATGAGTTCAGTAGTTATAATGCGATCTTGAGAGAATGCGACTCGACTTGTCATGGCAAGTCTCGTGGCTAGATTCTTTCTCTTTTGTTTCTTGGTTTGTACAGTGACCACAGGTTTCACATTCGCACCTTTTCCAGCGACTCCATTCGCACTGAGTGGTTTGAGGAAGGAAGAATCTTGGGAATCAGGCGTTATTTGTAATACCGATTTCCTTCGTTCGTAATTCTGTTTTGTGTCGAGAACGGCGGAGGGGATTTCTTTCATACTTGCAGATTTGAAAAGAAGCATTTGTTCCTCGGTCATCCAACTGTGAATGTTGTAGTCTAAGTTTGGATAGATGAGGACTAGACCGATTGGACGGGGGAGATTTCCGTGAAGGATCATGAGTTCGACTGAAGCCGCGAAGTTTCCGCCTGCGGAATCTCCGATTATAACGACTTTCCGTGGCTGGAAGGGTAGTATGATGTGAGGTTTCAGGCATAATAGTTTGTAGACGTCGAAGCACTCATTCAGAGCATATGGATAGGGGTATTCCGGAGCTTTCCTTTTCATTAGATAGAGCGACGGATGGGGATTACCTGTAATTCACAGAGAGGATAGGGATATTGAGTCTCTTGCTCCACGGAATGAGGTATTCGTCGTGACAACGAGGTGTCATGCTGACTCCTCCGCCGCCAGTAAAACTGAGAACCAGCTTGTCACACTTTGCCAATTCTTCTGCAGTCCCATTCCAATAAATCCAAGCCGACACCGGATCCTTCCCGTCTCTGGGAATCGAGATCTCCTTCAACATCTTAATCCGGCCAGCATGAAGTGACGTAACTAGCCTCACATAAGGATTCCTCAGCGGTTTCTCCCAAGACACACGAAGTTGCTCAACAGTCACGGTAGCCCTGACTTTTCGTACTTTCTCGTCGGCGGCCTCCGCAAATACAAGATAGTAGAACGAAAACAATATCGACGCGATGTCTCGTAGAGGTTTATTGCGAATCGGCAACGCTGTGAAGAAGCCTGCGTCCAGGGCAGTTGTAAACCAGGTAGCTCTGTAGAAGGAACGGGAATACAATCGCGCAAGAGGTTCGGGAGCTACTCGTTAGTCATCTCATCGGAAGGGATGGGGGTTACCTCCTAAACCGAGCAATTTATCAGTATTTTTGAGCAAGTAGAGACCTGTTAGGGTCATACAGAATACTTGCCATGTCGTGAGTTTCCCCGACGTCCGACGAGATATCGATCGAATGAAGTATGGTCCATGACGGTTTCCGCGGAGCAGGTATAAGGTCCAACTAAATAAGACGGCAAGGACTTGAACTGATTTGAGTTTTTGAGACGGGCGGCCGAGAATGTGATCTATCATGCTGAACAAACTTTTGATTCAAAACTAGGGTATCGTTGAAGGCATGAAAACAGAAAGTAATTCGAGAATGAGAACAAGACTACCCAGGAGGTATTCTTGGAGCAAAAGGGTTCGAGGGTTGTAGGCCGTCGGGGGCCTACTATTTAAGGAGAGATATGTCTCGGCAGCTATTTCACTTTGTGTTGTTGACATGTGATGATTGTCTCACGTGCCCCGCCGTAGGGCGGATCACATGCGTAATTCTAAAACCAGACTTTTTCCTCGCAATTGCCGGCGGTGACATATTCTTGTCAGATGCAAAACGTCGCATCAAGGCATCGTCGCATCTTAGCCGTAATAAATAATTAAAGCATGAATAGATATCTTCAGTTCAGTGATTCATACCAATCATCTACAGTATCTATCACCTAATTCTATCCTTTATCCATATAAAAGTGCCTACGCAAACTTCAAAGCCGAATAATAAAATCGCAATTCAACGTCGAAAATAATCAGGAAGAATCCCCACCACCTCTATAATCTTGAACAAACTCAAAACAATCAATGCATGGTAAGTCCCGTCACCAATTGAAACTAATCTAGACCGCCAATTCACCACTTTCTGTGGCCTACAGGGAGATTGTTGGCACCAGTACGTCCGCCGCGGAAACCACCTAACAAATTAGCTTTAGAAATTAGAAAACGGGGTATGGAAGTACCTCCACCACGACCACCTCTGCCACCGTACCCGTATCGAGAGCTACCTCCTCCACTAGAGTATCTTGCCATCTCAGCAAGCTTAGGATCAACAGGCTGATTTGCTTCTCTCAAGACGTTGACCAATTCTCTAGCTTGTTTAGAGTTGTCACTGGTGAAAAAGGTAATTGCTCGTCCTTTGGAACCTGCTCGTCCAGTACGTCCAATACGGTGAACGTAGTCTTCGTTATTGGTAGGATGATCGTAGTTAATAACAGTCTTGATATCTTTCACATCTGAACAAGAAGAAGTCAGTAAATTCGTTGGATTATCGATTCTCCTTCAAAGGCAAATTATGGAATCATAAACTCGGACAATAGTTCAAAAGGCAGCCAGGTCCCAGTGTAAGATGTAATCAGCCGCGAAAGCACTACAATTGAATCACTAGATAAAAAGCGATCAATGAGACTTGCACGACCAACACGGAGCACATTCCCTTTCCGCTGAAAATAAAAGCTGGTTCATAATAGCAGAAATTTTCACTTGTTGCAATTCGAGATCCATTGTCCTCACGGAAGAAACCTGACCAAAGACCAGATAAGAGGAAAGAATCCCAAATAAAAACGCAACAGACTCACAGTATTTCGCCTTTCCTTATCTTCCAGCGTATTAAACCCGAAGACTCCAAGCGAAAAGGTCCTGTAAGTAGGTAGGAAAGTATGTCGGCGCTCCTGCACAAGACTTGCCGCAGCCTTGTACAATCTATCAAAAGATCTGGCATCGTTGCTTGAGAAACATATATCATGTACGAGCCGAAGAAACCAAACCCGTGGCAGCCAAACGTGAAGAAGAATCCAGGAGGGAAGGGGATAACATACCAATACCACGACTGGCGACATCTGTAGCAACCATAATCGGTGCTTTTCCAGTTTTGAACTCATTGAGAACCCAATCACGTTCTCCTTGTGCTTTATCTCCATGTATTCCGAGAGCCGGGTAACCATCACGTCTCAAGAAGGCGACAATCTCATCTGCTGTTTTCTTTGTGCCGGTAAATATAAGAGTCTTATTACCATCTTCATTTGCGATTGCTTTTTCAAGATGATAAAGTAGACGTTCACGTTTTTCTGATTCGGAAATGACTTCGACAATTTGAGAGATGTTGTGATTTGCAGAAAGGCCATCGGCGCCAATATTGACTTGAATGAAATCTTTCAGGTAATCATGTGCTAGGCGTTGGACTTCCTTGGGCCATGTAGCAGACCACATCAAAGTCTGTCTATCAGGACGAATTTGATCGACGATTTTTCGAATTTGAGGTTCGAAACCCATATCAAGCATACGATCTGCCTCATCGAGAACAAGATATGTAACTCGTTTGAGATTCGTTTTGCCGGATTCAAGCATATCGATTAAGCGACCTGGAGTTGCAATGACGATTTCTACACCCCGTTGGAGATCACGAATTTGTTGGCCTCGTGGCACACCGCCGTAGACACAGGTGTTGCGGATGCGTGATGATTTGCCGAATTTGGTGCATTCTTGTTGGATTTGGACCGCAAGTTCGCGGGTTGGTGCGAGGATGAGGACGATAGGACCGTCACCTTGGGCGAGTAACGGTTGAGCGTTGATGTGGAGGATGGCAGGAAGACAGTAAGCAATTGTCTTTCCGGATCCAGTCTCTGCAATACCGACAACATCGCGACCAGATAAAGCCATCGGCCATCCTTGAGATTGGATAGCTGTAGGTGCAGTAAATCCTAGATCTCTAATCTCCTTGAGAACATAAGCTAAATGACATTAGTCTGATTCACATCAGCTAAGGGAAAGGGAACATACATGGAAAACCTGCTTCTTCAAAAGTTTCGACAGGACGGGGAATGTATTTTCCAGAAACGCGGATCTCCTTTTCATTTCTGAATTCCTCAATGTGTCTCTCTGAACGCGACTTGACAGATTCAGCTTCTCGATAGAAGTTCTTTTCGAACTTTGGAAGAGTTGCAAGATCAAACGTGGGTTTTTGTAAGGTTGAACCGAGGTCAGCCATCTTATCGTTGGTGGTGTGGCCGGTGCTGCCTCTGGTATCGTATTTGGAATATCCATTCGAGTACGAATTTGACGTTCCGTTTGAGTATGAGCCATTTGAATATGATTTAGAGCCACTAACAGTCAGACATCTGATATGCGAAGAGCGAAAGGTGCACTTACTAGTCTCTTGAGCCTGACGAGGCTCCAGTGTAGGAGCTGTATCCGTTGCTATAAGACATACTTGCGATTATGTCGTAGAGAGGGACAGATAAACTTGAAAAAGATTGAAAGAATGAAGTATAAGTTGGAGAACTGAAGATTAGTTCTTGTCAGCGGAGTCTGAATCGCGCTAGGATGGTTCAACAAAGAGACGGAGAAAAGCGAAAATTTAAGAAAAACTTTTCTTCGGTCCGATTCCGAATTGGTCCATAATCGCACCGCCACCCGGCAGAGTAAGGGGCTCGGCGATTTCAAATCTAGACGTACGCCTCCAGATTTTCTCATAATATCATTACACCCAAGACTGAAACCGATTAAGGTTGTTCATGATTGTGCGTCAAATCGTACGATCCCAAATCAGTCGAACGTCTTTAAGGTCATTCTATTCAAATCTAAGAAGGTATTCAATCATGGAAGGAGGTGTCTCGACTCAAGAACTTGAGGAGGCAATCAAGAAGCGACTGTCGGCTGTTCACACGGAAGTCAGGGATATCTCAGGTACCAGCCTTGCATCTCCCTCGATTTTGTCTAATTGGCAGGTGGATGTGGTCAATCATATGAAGTTGTGATAGTGTCCCCTGTGTTCACGAAGAAAATGACCCTCGCCCGTCACCGGTTAGTCAACACTGCTCTCAAAGACGAAATTTCTCGATTGCATGCTTTCTCGCAAAAGTCTTATACCCCGGAAGAATGGGAAGTTCGGCAGAAAGAAGCGGCTTCTTAGAGAAGGAAAGTTCACTGTACAATACATGGTTGGTAATAATATGGATCGTGGCTGAATCTAAAGCTCGTGAAGAATGTTCGGCTCTCTTGATTAGTGATGCGAAATCCCTAAATCATATCTAGAATATGCCTTGCCTACATATAACAAGAAAGTCCCCAAACAATTTTGATAAAATGCGAATTCCATGCAATCCCAACCTACCAATTGAATCTGAAAATCACTGCAGTAAAGGATCTGACAGTCAGCTCGCTCATAATGGCTGATATACCTCTATAATACTTCTTGAATTCGGCAGTCTTCCTGAAAGCAACTTCCGTCCTGAACTCATCTTTCTTCCGATGATCTCTAAACCGTCGTGCTTCCCGTTCAGCCTTTCTTCGTTTCGAAACCTCCACCATCATACTTCTTTCTCCAAATTTGCGTACTCCGACAACTCCCTTAGTGAAACCAGCCGGTCCCTCAATCATCAGTCTGTGCGTTTGTTCACCTTGCGAGACAGCCTTTTCTGGACGTAAATTCTGTCGATAATATCGTGCTAAACTACGATGGCCTAAGCGTTTGCCGACGTGTGGGAGACGAAGTTCGAGCATGTCGTGCGAGATTTGGACTGGTTTGAGATCTTCGCTTGCAATTGATGATGCATCTGAATCTGGATCGTCGGACCATTCCGAATCGTTGTCGTCGTCTACTGCGTCTGCTTGAGGATACGAGGAAGAGAAATCATAGAACTCTGAGTACTCTTGAATTTCCGTGGATGAAGAATATGGGATTTTGCAATGGCCTTTATCCAGCTATCATTAGCACCGTGAGAAGAGATATCGTACCATGTGTGCCCTGGTTCCTTCAGCTGAAGTGAATCCCTTGTCGCAATAAATACATATATTACCAACAGTGATTTTCTCTCCCAGATAGATGATTAGTCCTCGTAAGTCGACCAAAAACTCTCTCTCAGGGATGAATAAACCGTGAGCTCGAGCCATATGTAATACATTGTCATCGAATGTGGGCGAGGGATTCAAGCAAAACAGGCAAATCTCTGGAGGCAAGGTTTGGTCAGTATCCTCTTCTTCCTCCTCAACAAGATTCATTTGTTCCACCTGCCCTTGCAAGGTTCGAATCTCATCCAGGCTTGCGACACTATCCGTCATAGGATAGCTAATGGTTGAAGAAACCATGCTCTCGGCCACACTTGCTGCGTCATCGTGTCTAGCCGAAAATTTCATAGACGATAATCTATGTCTCCTGGAAGACAGATGATTTATGTACGCATTTTCTGAACTGAAAGTCTTCTTGCATGGAATGCAAACTTGCGAGTAATCTGCTTGCGCAGCATCAAGTTTGAGTTGCTGCTGTTGCGCTATTACTTTCTGCTGAAACACTTCCGCACTAACAGCAGGCAACTCGGCCATTTTTCTCTTCAGGTTATATCGATGCCTTTCAAAGTTAGTAACATATCGACATACTCATTACCAGTCAGTGCGATAATGCTGCCTTTGCAGTTCGGCGGTATGAAATCCTATTTGACATGCTAAGCATGTAAACAGTCCTCTCAGACTTTGTCCTTCATCAATGGATTCTGTCCTGGACGGTGACCATTGCTGGGTCGTAGACATATTGATTGTTTCCATCGTTGCAGCCTTTTCGCAATGGATGGCAGTGTTCCTGCGTTGATGCAGTTGCGCTCCGTCAACGGCTTCAGTCATCCCCTTTTAACACCTTTTTTTTTTCTCTTTCTGTTGCGAATCGGGCCAAGTTTCGGAATTTCGGAATTCCCCAGACCGCATTTCTAAGCGACGGAGATTTAACCGAATGGCCGTAATCAATCCGGAGAGCGGGGGAAAAGAGGAAAGCAACAGATGTAAAGCTCGTGTGACTCAAATATCGGAGATTTCGGTTTGAATATTATCAATTAACTTGTGTATCACAAGCTACCTAGTCCTTAGAAACCCAATTCACCGGATATCTGAAAACAATAAACCCCCCTACCTACTATTTTCTTCCACCTTGCAGTGTGAGATTATACAAATTCTCAACCCTCCTTGAAACCCTTTGTAATGGAACGATAATTGCTTGATGCGTAAAAGCAGGTAGTCTCATTCGATTCACTCCAATCCACTCCATAGGGGGCGTAGCTTCTCCCATCTGACGTAGTTGCGGAGTCTCGATAATAGCGGGCTCGAGAGCAACATAAGTATACTTCCGACTTTCGACAGTAGCTGTGTAGAGATCAGGTGATGCACTGGAAGACTTTGACTCAAATGTTTCGACTTCAACAGCTTGTGAGATTTCTTTCTCTTCGTTCTTCGTGAGATGTGTAACTCTGGCTTCCTCGCCCTGTTTCATTTTCATTTCAAACGTTTTCCACAATTCCTGTACGTACATCACAGATCCGTAATTCCAACCAATATCCACCTTTCCGTCGAGTTTGCTCTTGAATATATGTTCCACCGTATCTGATCCTTCTTTTTGCCTTGTCCACATCGACCCTTCTGTTTCCGGGACGGCAAGGATAACACCACCACGCATTGTAGAAACGTGTTTAATCCATTTCTCCACGTGCATTTCACCAAGCTCTTGACCTCCCATTCGTTTCAGCGGCGATAATGCAACTCCGAGGGTCCCTATGGACAGATCGAGTTTATTCTCCAAGGGGCCACGACTGACTGTCTGAGAGAACAATGCACGGATGTTCGAAATGTTCAGTCTGAAAACAGGAGAATCGTTCAATGCAGCTTTGAAAATTCCAACGTTGATTTTGGACAGCTTGATAGACATCTCCATATCGACACGGGATGCAAAGATAAGACTTTGTTTCGGTGTATCCTCGACAGGCGAAGACGGGTTGCTCGGATTAGGTACCGTCAGATAGTGATCTGCTTTCGTGAATGAAGCTAACTCCTTTGCTCTGCTCCGTTCTTTCTCCTCTTTCAACTGAATAATAGCTTTATATAGAGACAAAACCAGAGCAGGACCCTCAGCAGTAGCATACAGTTGAATCAACTCGGAATTACCCACAAACGCCAATCGATCACACCATAGATCCTCCGCTCCGAGGATACGACGATTGTATATTGTGAATCGTAAATTTGCACTGTCGCCAATGAGAAAAACATGATACTCAAACGAAGCTCGAAACTCGACATATCCAAGGCCAACATCAATTTGAACCAGTGGCGCCAAAATCACTTGATCTGACTGGAAGTAAATCGCAGTTTGAGCAGCCAGGTTATTAGCTTTCATGTACCCACTAAATCGCCCTTTGGATTCGGCTTCGGCAGATTCCATGCGGACAAAGATGCAATGATGGAATTCGGAACATTTACGATTTGAGACACGCAGACTGTGAAGTTCAAGATCCGTCGTCCCGATACTTTGACCCAAATCTAGAGCGAATTTGATCTTGTCGATCTCGATAGTGACGTTGATGGGGAAAGCAGGTGGTGCGGCAGCGACTTTGTGTAGTTGTTGCATTGAAATCGGATTGGATAGTCGTTTCTGTCCCAATTCCTCGATAGGATTCGATGGTGGTCCTTCGAGCCACAAGCTATTGAAAATCAAGAAATCTTGGCCTACTTGTTAGGAACTTTCATGCAATCCTATTACCTTGACGTGCATTCAATGAGATATCAAATGCAGAGGATTTTAATATCGCTGCGATACCAGGTTCCGTAGAGCTGATATGATCGTTGTTGAAAAGGCTCAGATGGAGATCATCCAACTTGATATTGGCACTCGCAATCCCAGAATAATGATGTTGAAGAGATGCATGAGCCCCAGATACCGTGACAGTCATCGCAAAAGCATGATTCTGGTCTGCAGCCTTGGAATTGACCAATGTTGCATAGATCTGGTTCACTCCAACTTTCGCGTCAACCTTGGCAAACGGATCACATGTCAATGTCAACTCCTGCGATTGGATTCTTAAACCGACACTGAACTTCAAGTCGCCGAGGATTGAAGCCGTACTAGGCAATGTTTCTGTCGAAACTTGAGTAATATATGTCTCTCCCCATGAAGACTTTCTACCAGACATGACACTTTCCAGACGGTGAAGAAACTCGTGAAGAAATGGTTTGATTTGTGGTGACAGACGATTTGTTGATTCGAGGATACAAACTTCAGCGTGGAACACATGGCGTGGTTTGCGTGAATATCTTGATCTCAAGGCAAGCCCAGGGATTTGCATAGAGCCAACATCACACCCATCACCTGAAACAAGGTATTTCGACATGTAGGCATCAGGTTTTGTGCCAACATCGTACTGAGCATTGATTTTAGCTCCTGAGAAGTCGATCGTTGTGACAACAGCCTTAAGTCGTTTGGTTTGCTGTAGCAGCGAATGTGCCGCGGAGGGATTAGCTGACGGTGCAGTCGGGGTCGATGGGAAATGAAGACGCAATGATGCAGCAGCCAAGCTAATTGATTCCAGAACAGCGTGGCCAGATTCGAGGCAAGATGGTGTAAAATTGACTTGCACTGTATCACCATGAGCATCCATCTGTAATTGCCAACCATCATCCTCCATACGTCGACGGACATTGAAATCGAGTTTTGGAAGCCTGGCATAATTGCTGGATAGGTTGGATCCCCGATAATTGAGTTCCACTTCTCCATCTTGTATAACAAACCGCCCTCTGCTAGCCATGTCGAGAACACTAGCATCCACATTCTTACATTGAAAAGTGAATCCATGAGAAGCTTCCGAAGGACCATCGACAAGCCACTTGATCTTAATTTGTGACAACGCGACCCGAACTGCATCAAGGTTCTTCAATGCTCTGAAAGGATCCTCGTCTTCATCTGCTGAGTCCTCATTCTGATCGCTTGCATCAGTTTCGTCTGATCTCAATTTGAGGTTGTGAAGGGTTTGTGGAATCTGCAGGCGTTCAATATCTTGTAGAATATGACTAGTTGCCTTTGCGGCTCGAGCAACTGATTCGGGACAGAGAGTAATCGTGAACATATTGGTAAGGAGATATAGCCGATATAGTGCATTATTGGCCTGATTCGAATGAACGGAATTTCCGGCTTCCCAATGCAAATCAAGTACCGACGTTTTGTCGTTTGGATCCTCAGCAGAAATGAGGGATAGAGAGGTCCTTTGAGAGCCCGCTGTGAATAATGTACGCGCAGATTCACCAGCAGTAGAGAAACGATTCGATACCGAAGCATAGATGTCCATACACTCAAATAAGATCTTTGTGTCCGGCGAGTCGGCGACTATCTCAACAGATTCCCATATTGAGTGCACTCGATAGGACAATTTAGGCAACGATGATGGCTTGGGGGAAGACACAGGCGGATCAGACGTTGGCTCAGACGACCCACTTTGGGCCATCTCCAATGCTTTGTGGCATTCAGATATATGTGCAACCACTTCATCAGACCCAATAGCCTGAAATGCTGCCGCCAGACTGGTGACAGAAATTGGGAATGTGCCGACCTGAATATCGGGATCGATTCTGCACAGGTCTTTGGACCAGTGGACTACTGTTTTGATGGCGAGGAACGGCGTAGCGATTTCGGCTATCTTGCCGACATTTTCTGACACACGATGGAGAGAAAATGTTGCCGGAGTGATATCTAGGAAGAACCACTGCTTAGAGTCCACAAGTTCACCCATAACCGCTTGGAATCCGCCGCTATCGAGACTGAGCAGTATTGTTTCGGGTACCAACCATGCTTCGAGTAAGATGCGATGCACACGGAGGGTGACTGTCGGAAGGTTGGGCTTCTTGATACTAATCTGGTGCGCTGGGATCGCCTCTAAAGGAGCACTGAAATGCTTCTTGATGATATCATTAGTGGCAGCCAGATGTTCGATCAACCATGGAAAAGGTTTGAGTAGCTGAAGCTTGACAGATACGAGACTCGCGGCAATGCCTGGTCGTTGCTCTAAAGACACCATCTGTGCTGACAGATGTTCGAGATTCAAAGTCGCGGCCGCGAGCTCTGATGCTGGTTCTTCAAGGATCGAGAATGACAGTTGGTCGAAAGAGGCGGAGAAAGAAGGTGACTCAACCTCATCTGTTCGTCGCAGTTGTGAGAACCCTGATACTCTAAGATTTTGTGCGCCCAACATCACACCAAGGTTGGCAAGGCGTCCAGAAAACTCAGCTTGTTGAAAGAGAATGCCACCACGCATTTCAAAAATTGATGGAGACGGTGACGATCGGGCGACCGATGGTGAGAGGTTTCCATTAGCATGTTCTTTTTTGACAGATTGTCCCTTGGTTACTTGCAGAAGCTCAAAGGCCTCGGTTTCAGTAACCACCGAAAAGGTTTCGCAAGTGACGTCGACTCCTATTACAGTCGTGGTTTTTATTGTCGAAGCCCCTTCAGGACGTTCAGTGCAACTAACCATGACATTCCGGACATCCACACTGTTTTCTCTGCCATCCCCAACATTCAGATGCCCAAGAACCCTCTTCAAAGCAACAACCCCGTCAATCGGCTTGTCTATAGGTGCCTTTGGTTTGGAGTTTGTCATTCCAGTCAGCCAGTTATAGAAATAGGAGCCTTGAATGTTTGATATTTCCCAACTCCTCCAGCGCGACAGTATCTCCATCACACCACCCATTGACTCAAGAGTGCATTCTGTGGAGCTCAAAAATTGCTGCTGTATTTCAGATTTAACGTCCGGTGGAAGAGCTCGTGCGATATGTCTGATACGTGCGGATATTTTCCAACTGTCGTCTGTACGAAGAATGTTCTTTGATATTCGCAAGACGTGAGATGGGCGCGTTAGGAAAGGAGGGTCATTAGATATCCGATATTTATCTCCAGCCAACACAATGGCAGCTATTAAATGACGGGCTTTGACTAGACGACGTTGGGACATGGTGTCTACGGCTGACGAGAACTCCTTGATTTGAGTTACCCATTTGTCGAATGCGCCAGAGATTGTGCCTATTTCATTGGCAGAGACATTGCCTTCGATATCACCCAGAGAGACGCTGGCCACAGTTTTGTAACCTTGCCAGAGGCTGACATCGAGATCTTGCAAAGATATGACACCCAGATCTTGCTTTTGTGGAGCCGGAGTGGGGAAAGTGTCTTGTCGTGGAGAATTCATTTGATAGACCGTCACATCCAGTCTAGACAAAGAGGCAATGATGGAAATCGATGATTCAGGAGACATTCCCGAATCTTGGTCAGCAAGATTTGCTTTGTAGTGAACAGATCTCAACTGAGGAGCAAGGTCGGCGACATCGAAAAATATTCCTTCTGTTAGAAAAAACCAGCTCACGGTTTACCAAATCCGTCATCGTCTTCTATAGATACCTTGACTTGCGGAACGATCAATTGGGCAAAGGCAACTGCAGAGCGATCGCGTTGACCCGCCATTACCTCTTCAACCATCTGCTGTTGGAATTCATCAGTTGCAGCAACCGGATCCTATCGTTAAAACGACCAAGACAGATGATACTTGAGTCTCCCATGCTTCGATTAATATCCTCAATGCATCAATTACTTCCATATTGAGCGACACTGTGGTATCCATAGAGAACTCAATAATGAAGGTTTTCTGGCCTGAAGGCAGATTATCGACATGCGTTGCGATTAGATCATTATAAGAACTGTGGAGCATCGGTGTGTCTTCTTTGTAATGCGGCGTCGGTGGTCGTATGTTATTTCCAGATGAACTCAAAATCCCGTAACCCGGAGATAGAAATGCTGAAGCAAAATGGACTTCTGGCACAGAGTGTCTCCCTTTTGTGAGGATGCATTTTGGAGAGTATTTTCTAGAATGGATAGTGTCAACCCGTTCCTTGGGGAATGGCGGTAAATCGATTTCGAACGTGTCGAGAGCTTCTTGGGCATAGCCTCTTCTCTTTGAGTAGAGATACCAGACCCGTTTCGAAGGCAGATCATTTTCGCGGACATGTTTAGCCTGCTTGGGACCGTGATCGTGTAAATCTTGTCGTCTTCCCAAAATCGTCATCCTTACGGCTGTGCTGAAGGATGCCACAACTTTCTCTCCGTGTAATATCTGGGCTGCAAACGATTGGATGTTCACTGTTTGCCTCGATGATCGTAATAAGCTTGTCCGATCATCAGTACCTAATGTGGTCGGTCCCAATTGTATCCGAACTTCATGTTTGTCAACGGGGATTCTCAATGTCGCACCCGCTGCATTACCTCGAAGAAATGTTATATCTCGATCGGGTGGCGTAATGTCCGGGAGAGCGTTCTCTACGTCGACAAGATGGTAGACGAAGGAATCGATTGCGCAGTTCATGGCCTGAATAAACGAAATAGTGGTCTCTCCTGTGATCATCCCGACATCAAAATCCCAACTACAGATGTACGCTGGATTTGACGGCGGCTTCCCGAGAATACGATGTGCATGGACAGTAAGTCCGTCTATGAAGGCTTGCGACTTCTTATCGGCAAGGTCATCGAAGATCTCTTCCATAGATTCGTGATAATGGTGAAAGCAAGAGACCGGTGTGATATTGACTTGTAGGTCTAGGGTCAGAAAGACGGGAAAGCGTACAATACCCATATAATAATCCATGAATCGCACATCAGCTTCCAGCAGGTCAAAATGAAGTCGGACTGCCTCACTTGCCTCATACAACCGACTCGGTAGAATCAAGGCACCTTGAGATACTTCAATCTCGGCAATCACATCGAGCACATTTTCGATTGGAGGTCGTTGTCCTCCGTATCCAATGCCCTTCCCAGGTAATTTAGCTTCCCGTTGATATTCCTCCAAAGTGACAAAGTGTGTGTGATCTCCGAAGTAATTGTTACGTACATTGAAAAAGTACCGCAACAGAAATCCGTAGTAGATGACACAGACATATGATGCAGATACCCGCATGTCAAGTGTCTCGATGTTGTTCCGACTTACATCTGATGGGTATGTGTATGAACCACTCATCTCGAACTTTCGTAGTTTGCCAACTTCTTGCTGTGCGAGGAGAACCGAAAGAGTATTCCATAGTGGCGCATGGACTGTGAGATTCATGGAGGGAGATTGCCATTCGAATTGGACAGAGTGTTCGACTGGGGAAATCTTGTCTGAAGGAACGGTAACCTTTCCAGAAATTTTGGGACCGCGAAAAGTGACATAAGAGTTGTCATTCAACTCTGAAGGCGAGGAAATGATATTTCCGTCATTGACATTCAAGAAGAGGCTGAAATCGATGAAATTGACATTGAGGGTGTAGATGTACGGTATCCAGGTAGCGTAATCAACTGGTGCACTGGTCCAATCCGAGCCGCAATCTGTAAAGAGCGTGATATGGTCGCGGAGAAGGAATATTGAGGGACGAAAAACTGTTATGTTAAATATCCAATTGTGGACGCCTTCCCACAGCAAAGGGTTCGAGAGATCGCATTGAATCCTTACACCTTCCGCTTCCATGAAAATTCCGTAATTGATAGATGTCGTAATGCGCAATTGCTTCAACTCGAGATTGAGGAAATTTGTCCAGCCATCTTGACGGGGTGTCAAGCCCATGTGATATGTAATGGTAGACTCGGACGATGCTTTGAGCTCGATCCAGCCAAAGGGTCGAGTTGTGACCCGCTGATCAATGCTTGAGCGGAGGTATTGAGCACTATACCGCCAATCCTGGAGTTAGTACGGTAAAGAGTGGACGTACTTTTGACTTTTCCCTGGTAGGTATCTTGAATACAACGTTCTCTTTGAACTCCATCACAACTTTGAAATAAGCAAACACTCGTACATCCCCAGTGTTCAGAGGTGGTGCCACGCTGGAATCTTCGTACGTTCCTGGAAAGAACATTTCTTGCAAAATTCGACGTTGTCGATCTGCCCACGGGCCGTATGTGATTGTTCCCCCTGTGACTTCTATATCCATTCCCCATTCAGGACTCAGATCTCCATTACCAATATGCATCTCATCACTCGGAAGTTGTTTCTGTATAGGAGGTACCAGTCCCGGTACGTCATAATAGAACGACATAAACAGTTCCGTGGAGTCGAGGACGGTGGTAACTTTGGCATATTCTGTAACATCTGTTGGTTGTAGAAGAGGATCCGATTCCGTATCTGGTACCGCAGAAGCATCTTCATCCGCACCCACTGAATATCTTGCCAGACCAGCCCATGGTTTCTCTTCTTTACCACCAGATTCGGGACGCGGAGTCTGAGGCTGTGCCAGAGATTCACTTGATTCTTGGAAGAACGGGATAAGGTCTCGTACAGTACGCCACACACTTGGCACCGTCCGACTATAGATTAGATCACGGATATCAGGAGAATACGTAGGGACTCTTGCTCGTGCATCTTCCATGACATGTGATGCCCTAGCCAGAAGAGGCTCTTTATAGTCGATATTCATTTTGATTTGAATAGTTGGATGAGTGAAATTGCAATCGTAAACCATCTTATACAAATCAAATTTGGATCTCGATTCAGCAGCGTCAATAGACAGATCCGCTTCAACAAACTGAGCAACGACGATGGATGGAGTGTTGGTATTGCCGACGATGATAGCTCCCTTTTTAGCCACCACTTGCATTGGAAGAAAATGAATCCAATTACCGGTTTCATCCAAATCTGCCGTATTCTTCTTGGGAGGTGGTGCAGCAGATTCTTGAGGTTTCAAAGATGCCTCTGAAGTTCGTTCAGCCGACGATCGCTTTGTATCTGTCCTTCCAATTCCACCATTTTCATGACTGGTCCTCTCTCTCTGGTCTCCTGCGATAGAAAGAATTGCATCGTACGCCGGAGTCCGGTTATATATAAACCATTCCACACCATCCAACTCCAGGAATATTCGACATGGCAATTTGGCATTGGTAGATTCTTTCACTTTGGTATTTGCTCGAACTCGTGTTCTGCGTAACCAATATCTCCATGTGATGTGACCTTTCAAGACATGTATGCTTTGATTTGAAGACTGATAGTGAAAGTTTTTGAAGAGTAGACGGCCGGCAAGGAAGGAGAGCTGGATTGCCTCGACATGGAAATAGGCTTTATGCCGATGCCAGGTGTACGTTCGTATTATGTAGGAGACTACGAATCCTAGAATCCGATTGAAAAAGAAGAGGAGAAAGACGACGACGATAACGACGACAATCAACTCAAGAAGAAACACCCTACGTATTAATCACGTTGGCCATTGCCAGGAATGAAGGTACCAATTAAAGCCTTGAGTCAATGCCTCCGGACCACCGAAGCTTAGGTTGACCATTTTGAAAAGTGAATTAGTGGCTACTGTATGCTACACTCTGCATTGGCATTGTTTGGTCCCCTGAAGTGGAATTAAGTGACATCCAGACAGCGATCAACACAAAGTTGGTTCGATCAAGGTTTCATTCACGTCGGTCATCCCAAATTTAGCCGCCGGCGAGCCGATTGGTCGAGTTTACGATCTCAAAACATCCTCATCTCACCATCGACTTCATCGACCAAAGAACCTTGCGCGCATGATTTACAGTCGAAGATAACAGTATATTAGTTCACTCTGTACTACTTCTTTGAATCCAGCCCCTAAATAACATCATTAACAGGTGTCAAGAAAATCCCAATACGGCCTACATCTGTGCCAGCAACCATTTTGCATTTCTGTTGAAAATCTTTTCCTTTAATAGCCCTCACATACTGACCCGGAAGATGCCAACCTACCTCCACAATCCTAAGCCCCTTCCCATCTACTTCCAGGGTTCCAGCATGCGTGTCAGCTTCCATCTGACCCTCCCAATCTTCAGGATAATCCAAATTAATTCCTCCCGCCCTGGCTTTATGCATTGAGTAAATCTGATTTCGATGTTCCAACGGACCGATCAGTTCGACATGGGTATTTCCAGCGGCGACTCTTGTTTTGAATACAGCTTTCGGTGACTCAATAGATTTATCCACATCGACTCGGATATCAATTCCTCCCGATTCAACATCAATGTCAAGACACTCCCTCAAAGTGAAAAGTCCGCTAGCAGATCCTGCATCCAATTTTATGATTGTAGAATCGGAATTCAAATCCCATGTTTCGCTTGTGACTAATCCCCACTTGGTAGAAAGATCGGTGCTTCTAATCTGTGCCTTTACTGAATCGCGAAAATGAATACTCGAATACAGGAAGCTGAGATTCAGGAAAGGAATCGAAGATCGAGAGGGTAATTCAATCTTGACATCTAATGCCAAACATTCCGGTACCTCTGTATAATCTTCATCAGTCTCTCATTAGTTTCTCAAAGTCAGGGGATAGGTACGATAAGAACGATCTCATTTCCAGCCTCGGATAATTGGATCTCAAAATTGTCTGCTATTTCGAGGGATGTAGTTCGGAAAGTGACGGTCGTTACAATTTCCTTGGTATCTGTCCCTTCGATACTGACTGTTCCTCGTCGTTGCACTCGGTTGCCAAAATGGCCTTGTCGATGAGCTATCGAGAGACCGTCGTGTGGAGAAACTTGGAAAGTTTTATTAATACTGATCCATTGTCTCGCTGGACAGAAATCAGGCGGCGGTTTATATTCCCATTGCGGACGCTACAGAGTCAGCGTGAAATAAAGACAGACGCCGAACAGTCAGATAGTTATAGGAATGGAAAGAAGCAGTGATAAGGATAAAGGAAAGTAGGATCCATGGCAAATAATAATAAGCAGGGTGACGAGGGGGAAAGATCGAGGCAATGTAGTTAGTCTTTCTTGGTGCTGTCGAAGGAGGAGGGAGAAGAGCTTGGTGTTCTTCTTGCTTCTCGGACATGTTTTGGAGATGAAGGGTTGCACCTGTCTACATTTAAGTCAATCAGGGCGGCCGACTGCGATGTGGCATGAGACTGTTCCTGAGAGCGAGCTTAGCGATGTTGGATTGATCATGTCGATCTCTGCACCGACAGATGCGAGCTTGGCACAGGAGCCGCCAAGTAAAAAGACCGGGAGATATCCATACACTAACCAATGCTATATATCATTTTCAGACGTAGAACTTGGCATACGGAAACTGCTTTCCTAAATGGGAAAAAAGTTACTTTCAGATGTCGTACAAACAAAAACTTTCACTATCCCACTGCAAATTCACCTCTTTCTTTTGTCTCATAACCATGGGTAAAAAGGCGCGTTCTGTCTTATAAACAATTCTTTAACCACGAGTACATAGCGGTCTCTAGCTTCCTCCATTGGCATCCCTAGTTATCAGCTCAATAGAACTTTAAGACGTCAGACCTCGAAGAGAGTTCCAAGCCTCCCATTTTTTGAGAGCTTTTAAATCCCATCCCGATGGCTTAGGAATGTTGCAGTCACCAATAGTCCCTTGTTTGTACCTGTCATTAGCTTGTCGTGCAGACTCACTGCTGTTATGGGTACAATGAATAGACACGGAGGAGGTCTTCGTGATTAAGGTCGCGAGGAAGGTCCCATACGCGGTCTGCTGCATAATCAAATTCTTCGGCCCCCATGGCGATAAATCAAAGCTGGATGGTAAAAGGGAGAGGAAAAGTTGACTCTCTTATATGACATTGGATTCTTGTCAGACGTCATCAAGCTGCGCGGAGGCATCCTGCAAATCAATGCACTCAAGTCATGCATGCGAAGGACATTGTTATTTTTGGAAGTACTTTCAAAATTGAAGAGGGCATACTGGTTGGGCGATGGGAAACAATGCGATCTCGAGCAGAAAGGGATATAATCCAAGCAATACATTTCATTGTATGATATTCTCTGCTGTATGTATGAGGTATATACTCCGTGCAATCACTCTATGCAGTCGTTGGAGCGGGATTCATCTATACATTAGCATCTCGTAAAATGGCAAAGTGGAATAATACCCTTCTCTTTTGGCCAGGTCGTTGATTTGCAACAGTCACAAATCGTCTGTTGTACTGCAATCGTTTAAATGCTCGACCCTTGGGTTTCTTTTTCTTCTCTTGTTTCTCTACTTTCGGAGTTTGAGACTTGACTTTTCCTGCACGGGCTAGGGAGCCGTGTTGTTTACCCTTGAAAGTTTAGTTCAGGAAATGACCTAGGGCAACATACCATGATTGAGAAGAGTTGGCACTGTCGTGATCTTGAAGCTGTTGAGACTTTGAAAAATGTTTGAACGGCCAACTGCTGGTGTGCGGGACGGGAATCGGTCCCAAGCCGCTTATCCCAGCCATCAAAGTTGTTGACCCGCTTGTTTGATTGACAGTTCTTCAGGTGATAAAGGTCTGTGCGAACATGTTGGTAAACAACCAATTTTGACCATATTCCTGCATTTTAATCTCCTTTACGACTTGCAGACTCTGAACTGCTCCCTTGACATTCTTTGAAATGGGACAATCCTGCAGCCAGTGTTGTGGCTCAGGTGCGGATGAGGAAGACAAGGTATGGCTCTGTCCTTACTTTTTGTATTATATTTGACCTCCAGACTGGAGAACGACAGCCTCTCCTCAATCACGAACATAATCTGTAAGTCTATTTACTTATCATATTCTGATGTTGCAGAATAATACATCAACCTGGTCCGCAGCGAAGTCTACAAGCTTCCATCCGTGAAGAAGAATCGTTGAAGCAAATCGTCGATCGCACTCGACTGTACACCCTCTTCTCCAAACTTCAAGGGACTAATACCAGAAATACAATTAATATTAAAGAATTGAATTCAAAGACAACGTCTATTGCGACTGTAGACTTTGGAGAACGATCACTGCGATATCAACAATTAGTCAAAAGTTTAAAAGCGCCAAGTCCAATTGTTGAACCGGAAGGTACCTCACTGGCAGAAGATGAGAGGGAATGGATTACAAGAGTTGGTAAGGATGTTAAAAATACGATCGGGAGTATGAAAGTTAAAGATGTAGGAGACGTTGTGGTGGGATTTAATTTATAAGTGTCGTGGAGGACTTTGTATTGGTAATTAGGATGGGTTGAGAGGAAGGTACACTATCGGACTCTTTTTGATTTGTGTACAGGTGCACGGGTATTTATTCTTTGCATAGGGGCGTTAGGATGCAAGTTTTTGGTAGGATAGTGTGCCATGTTCAATTTACAGTCTACAGTATTACTTCTTTTGTTGATCCTTTTTGGCTTCTTCTTCTTTCGGATCTGGTGGTGGAGTGGGAAGTTTGAAGGTTTCTGGTCTGTCTATGCGACCTTCACCTACTGAATCCCATGGAGTCGATGTATCAAAGTTTCGGAAAGCTGAGATCAGCGATACATTTCACGGGGATAGATACCTTGAGTTAATTCCAATGGTTCAACAACGACACGTTTCTTCTCGGTGTCGTAACGTACTTCAGTATACCCCGTCAACGGAAAATCTTTCCGTAACGGATGCTGTTATAATCAGATCAAGTAATTAATGGCAAATTTACCCCTTGGAATCCATAATCTGTCAAGATTCGTCGCAAATCAGGATGTCCAACGAAGAAGACACCAAACATATCATACACTTCCCTTTCATACCTGACGTCAATACAAGTCACTGGGATTGAGTACCAATTTGCTCCGCCAAAGATACCTACGATTGACGGCACAGGACTGACTTCATCAGCA
>Ga0335073_10003152_pt1 | contig 22855 bp, 18 predicted proteins | sample Lox_Sample_22_FD_207093 | JGI IMG/M metagenome (GOLD analysis project Ga0335073, IMG submission 207093) | Soil microbial communities from Loxahatchee National Wildlife Refuge, Florida, United States - Lox_Sample_2.2 | ecosystem: Environmental > Terrestrial > Soil > Wetlands | place: USA... | reverse complement strand
GTCGGCCTGCTCACGTTTACGATGCAGCAGAACGCGTTCCGCGCGGCGGGCCTGTCGGCATCACTGCCGTCCTTCGCAGTCCTGGAGCCGGTGGTCGGATCCCTGCTCGGGCTTGCGATTTACCACGAGCGAGTGGGCGGCGGTGGCGTGCGGATCGCGGTCGAGGTAGTCGCGGTACTCGCGGCACTCTGGGGCATCGCCAGGCTGGCCAGTTCCGTCATCGCCGAGCTCGCCCGGCTCGCTGCAGTCGCCGCGCCGCCCGCCGATCCTGCCGCGTAGTTCGCAGGTACAGCGATACGCAACGGCCCGTTTCCCTGGTTGGAAAGGATTTTGGCATGCCCTGGTACGTGCTCACCGGAGCGCCTGGCGCGGGGAAGACGGCGATCCTGCGCCAGCTCGAGCAGGACGGATTCGCCGTCGTCGAGGAAGCCGCAACGGACGTGATCGCGCTGGAGCAGGCGCGCGGCCACGCGGAGCCGTGGACCAGCCCCGGCTTCACCGACCAGATCGTCGCGCTGCAGCGGCGGCGCGAGCAACTGGCGGGCGACGGCGCGGCGACGGTGTTCCTCGATCGCTCGCCAGTCTGCACGCTGGCGCTCTGCCGCTTTCTCGGCCATCCGGAGTCACCGCTGCTGATCGCCGAGGTCGGGCGCGCGGCCCGCGAGCGGCGCTATGGCGAGGCGGTGTTCTTCGTGCGGGGCATGGGCTTCGTGACGCCGACCGCGGCGCGGCGGATCAGCCCGGCAGACGCTACCGCGTTCGAGAAGGTGCACGAGGAGACGTACCGCGAATTCGGCTTCGGTCTGATCGAGGTACCTGCCGGGCCGCTCGCCGACCGGGTCGCGGTGGTCAGGCATGCTGCGCTGGCGCTCGCTGGGCAGGCCCGCGCACCGATGTGATAATCCGGTGAAAGCGATCAAGGCAAGTCGAGGGCGGACGGGAGCGGGATGGTGGCCGGACCAGTCGCAGCGGGCGCGAAGGATTTCCAGACCAAAGTGGCTTCGTTCGTCCGGGAGAACCGGCTGCACGGAGCGGCAGCCGGCATCGTCCATGGCAGCGAGCTGGTGTGGTCGGGCGGTGTCGGGTTCGCCGATGCCGCGTCGCAGCGGGCGTCCGGCCCCGACGTGCTGTACCGGATCGCGTCGATAACCAAGACCGTCACCGGAACGGCGGTCATGCAGCTGCGCGATGCCGGCCTGCTCGACCTCGATGACCCCGTGGTGAAGTGGATTCCCGAGCTGTCCGACAGCGCCAGCCCGGCTGGCATCGGCGCGGTCACCATCCGGCGCCTGCTGTCACACGAGTCCGGCCTGGTCAGCGAGCCGCCAGGGACAGACTTCCTGGCTGGCGAGCCCAGCTACGAGGGACTCGCTGCGCGGAACCTGGAACGGGTAGCCGAGATCTTTGCCGCCGTACCGCCGAACACCCAGACCAAGTACTGCAACCTCGGCTATCAGCTGCTTGGCGAGATCGTGAGCCGGGTGAGCGGGACCCCGTACCCGCAGTACGTCGCCGACCGCATTCTGACTCCGCTGGCGATGTCGTCGACCGGATTCGAGCCGCTGAGCCCTGACCTGGACCGTCGACGGGCGACCGGCTACGCGGCCCGGGCGTTCTCCGACGAGCTATCGGTCGCGCCGAGTATGCCGCCGATCTGGGCAGAGGGCGGGCTCTGGTCGACGGTCGAGGATCTCGCCAGATGGCTGTCCTTCCAGGTCGCGGCACACGCTGGTGCTTCGGGCGACGCCGCGGCCGCTGACCAGGGCTCGGATGTGCTGGCCCGCGCGACGCGGCGGGAGATGCACAAGCCGAGGTATCTGAGCGAAGAGGACTGGTCAACCGCCTGGGGCATCACCTGGTATTCGGTCCGCAAGGACAACGTGACCTGGGTTCAGCACTCCGGCGGACTGCCCGGGTTCACCTCGAACGCGTGCTTCGACCGGGGCAGCACAGTCGGCGCGATCGTGTTGCTGAACGGGGTGGCCGATGCCTCAAGCCTCGCGATGAGCCTGGCCGCTGCCGGCCGTGACCTGGCCGAGGCGGCCGCGCCGGAGCTGCGCCGGCCCGTTCCGACGCCGTCAGATCTGGCTGCGCTCCTCGGTTTCTACGCGCCACCGGATATGAGCTTCCTGGTCAAGGTCGAGTGGCGGGACGGCAAGCTGACCCTGGTCGACACGTCGATGCCGGACGAGAAGATCCCGGTCGACCGGGGGGCCGAGCCAGGCACCTTCGTCGCCGCGCCGGGTTACCGCCCGTCCGGCGAGCCGGTGGTGTTCGGGCGGCGCGCGGACGGAACGGTGGAGACGCTGTTCTTTGGCGGCGGCTTGCTGGTGCGGCTCGATCCGGTCCGGTAGCTGGTCAGACGAACGCGCCGATGCCGGTGATGGCCCTGCCGACGATCAGCGTGTTGATCTCCCGGGTGCCCTCGTAGGAGTAGATGGCCTCGGCGTCAGCGACGAATCTGCCGACCTGGTTATCGAGCAGGATCCCGTTGCCGCCGAGCAACTCGCGGGCCCAGCCGACTGTCTCGCGCATGCGCACGGTGCAGAACGCTTTGGCCAGTGCCGAGTGGTGATCCTTCGCCTCGCCCTGCCGCTGGAGCTGCGACAGCCGAGCGCACAGGCACGCCGATGCCGTTACGTTGGACAGCATGCGAACGAGCAAGTCCTGCACCAGCTGGAAGCCGGCAATCGGCCGCCCGAACTGATGCCGCTCTTTCGAGTAGGCCAGCGCGTGCTCGTAGGCGCCGCGCGCGCAGCCGGTCGCCATCCACGCGACGCCCGCCCTCGTCAGCCGGAGTACCTGCGCAGTGTCGCGGAACGAGCTGGCCAGCTGCAGCCTGTTCCCTTCGGGCACGCGTACGTTGTCCAGGGTGATCTCGGCGTTCTGCACCACCCGCAGCGCGATCTTGTGCCGGATCTTGACGGGGCTGAAGCCCTCTGCGGGCGTCTCCACGACAAAGCCCTTGACCTGGTTGTCCGCGACGTCGCGGGCCCAGACGATGACGTAATCGGCGAATGTGGCGTTGCCGATCCACTTCTTCTGGCCGTTGAGCACCCAGACGTCGCCGTCGCGCTGCGCGGTGGTTGTCAGGCCGCCGGCCACGCCGGAGCCGACGTCCGGCTCGGTCAGCGCGAACGCGCCGATCTTCTCCATCCTGGCCATGGCAGGCAGCCAGCGCCGCTTCTGTTCGTCGGAGCCGCACAGGTAGACCGATCCCATCGCCAGCCCGCCGTGCACACCCATGAACGTGGCGATGGACGGATCGACCCTGGCGAGTTCGAGGGCGATCATGCCGTCAAGCAGTGTGCTGCCGCCCGGACAGCTGTATCCCTCGCACGCTAGCCCGGCGATGCCGAGATCCGCGAGGCCCGGCACGAGATCGAACGGGAACTCTTCCCGAGTCCAGTAGTGGTTGATGACCGGGGCGACAGACTTCTCCATGAACTCGCGGACGGCCAGCAGCTGGTCGCGTTCAGCCGGTTCGAGCAACTGCTCGAGTGCGTAAAAGTCGGCATCGAGGAGCAGGTCCATCGCAGGTCTCTCCTTTATCTCTCCGGCTATCTCTCCGGCGGTCCCGGCGCGGCAAGGAACTCGCTGACCACCGGCGCGAGCTGCCGGGCCTCGGTCACTAGGCCCAGATGACCGCCGTGGAACACATGCAGCTGGGAGCCAGGGATCAGCTTGTGCATCAGCCGGGCGTTGGCCAGCGGGATGATCGGATCGTCGTCGCCGGACAGGACAAGCGTCGGCTGGCGCAGCAATGGAAGGAACGGCACGCTGGTCCAGCCGAGGCCTGCGCCCAGCTGATAGAGGTAACCGCGGGCCGAGCCGACGCGGTTGTGCGCGTTCATGGCGGCGGTGACTGACGCCGGATCGGTCCGGGCACTGCCGCCGTACAGCTCCCCGGCGACGCTGGCCAGGTAGCCACGGTCGGTGTACCGCCGCGGCGTTGCCATCCGGGCCAGCACGGACGGTGCCGCCGGCACCATGATCATGCCAGTCGCGGTGCTGACAAGCACGAGCTTGCGGCAGTGCGACCGCTGGAACGCGGCGAAATGCTGGGCGACCGCGCCGCCCCAGGAGATGCCGAGCACGTCCGCGCTGTCGTGCCCGAGCTCGGCGAGCAGCTGGCGGATGAGCCGGCACAAGCCAGTGAACCGGTAAGGCCCGGCTGGCAGCGGCGATCCGCCGACTCCGGGCACGTCGAAACGGATGACCTCGAGCGAGGGGTCCAGCTCGTCGACGAACGGCTGGAGCAGCTCCAGGCTCGCCCCGATGCCGTTGACGAGCAGCAGCGGCGTCTGCGCCGGCTTAGTCCGGAAGCGGCGGCGCCCCGGCCGCACCGCGACGCGGATCAGCTGGTCGCCGATCGCGAGAGTCCGCACGCTCAGCCCCCTGGCGATCCCGGCGGCTGCGGGCGCCTGCGGGCTATCTGTCGTGGACATAGGTTCCCGGTGCCGGGGCCAGTGCCGCGAACTCCTTACTGCCTGGCCTGACCTTGCTCCGTTTCGTCCCGCCACTGTGCTCTGTCAGCCACGCCGAGTAATGCGGCCACCAGCTGCCGCTGACCGTCGCTGCGCTGGCGAGCCACTGAGCGGCATCGGGCGGGTTCTGCGACCCGACCTGGAAGGTCGCTTTGGGATTGTCGGGCGGGTTCACCATCGAGGCGATATGACCGCTGGTGGACAGCACGAACGTGACGTCGCCGCCGAGTAGCTGGGTGGTGCGGTAGCACGACTGCCAAGGACACAGGTGATCGGCGATCCCGGCCACCACGTACGCGTCGGTGTCCACCTTGGACAAGTCGACAGGCGAGCCGAGCATTTCCGCGGCATCCGGCTTCACCAGGGCGTTCTCCAGCGCGAGCCGGATGAAGTCACGGTGCAGTGCGGCCGGGAGCCTGGTGGTATCGGCGTTCCAGTACAAGATGTCGAACGCGGCCGGGGGACGGCCCTGCAGGTAGTTGTTGACCCAGTAGTTCCAGATCAGGTCGTCGGGCCTGAGCCAGGCGAACACCTCGGCCAATGACCGGCCGTCCAGGTAGCCGCGCGCGCGGGACGCGGCCATGGCCGCCGACGCCGTGCTCTCGTCGATCATCGCCCCCGCGGTACCTGCCCTGGCCTGGTCTAGCACCGTGACGCCGAGGCACAGGCTGGCCACGGTGTCGAGCTGGCCCATCGCGCTGAGGTGGGCGGCGACCATCGAGGACACGATGCCGCCCGAGCACAGCGCGCAGATGCTCGCCTTGGCCGCGTTGGTAATCGCCCGCACCACGTCGAGCGCGTCCGCTACCGCGGCTCCGTAGCTGTCGAGATTCCAGTCCTTATGCCGGTAATCGGGATTGCGCCAGCTAATCGCGAAGACCTGGTGACCCTGGCTGACCAGGTACTGCGACATGCTGCGGCCTGGTGCCAGATCGGTGATGTAGTACTTGTTGATCATCGGCGGGACGATGAGCAACGGGAATTTCCCGACCCGCTCGGTGACCGGCGCGTACTGGATCAGCTCGAACATCTCGGTCCGGTAGACCACCGCGCCCGGCGTCACGGCCAGGTCCTTGCCGACCTCGAATGCCCCAGGCTCCACCATCGCGGGAACGCGCGGCGCGGTGGACAGGTCACGCAGCAGCGCGCGCAGCCCGCGGACCGCGGACAATCCGCCGGTATCCACCAGCGCCTTCATCCCGGCCGGATTGAGCAGCGGGTTGTTGCTCGGCGATGCGGCCGCTATCAGGTTCATCAGGACGAACCGCAGCCGCTCGGCGTCCCGCCAGTCGAGGTCTGCGGTGGCCAGGGTGAACTCGGCCGCCCGGGCGGTCACCAGGTAGGCCTGCATGGCGCGCTTGAGCACCGGGTTCTGCGTCCAGGCCGGGTCGGCGAATCGCCGGTCCCTCCGCTCCGGCGCGACCTGCGAGCGCCCGGCCGCGATCCTGCCCAGCTCGGTGCCTAGGAGTGCAGCTTGCCCGGCAACGGCCTGCGGGCTCCTGGCCAGGCTGGCGGCCAGCCGCAGGGTCGCGCCGTCCGGCCGGAGTCTGCGCGCCACGCCCAGCGCGCCGTCAGCGAGCAGCAGGTCGAGGGCGCCCGCGAGGTCGCCCGCTACCTCGGGCAGAGCAGACGTTGTCCGCGTGTTCTCCGTGCTCGCTGTGCCTGCTGTGCTCGCGCGGCTCGCGGGGCTCACTGCGCGTCCTCGGGCGCCCTGACCTCACGGCGGAGGATCTTGCCGGTCGGCCCCTTCGGCAGGCTGTCGACCAGCCAGACGCGGCGCGGGTACTTGTAGGCAGCCACCCGTTCCCTAACAAACTGCTGCAATTCCTCAGGCGTGGCGTCGGCGCCGGGCTTGAGCGCCACGGCCGCGCCGACTTCCTCGCCCAGCTCCGGGTGCGCCATCCCGATCACGGCCACCTCAGCGACGGCCGGATGCTCATGCAGTGCCTCCTCGACCTCTCGCGGATAGACGTTGTAGCCGCCCCGGATGATCATTTCCTTCTTCCGGTCGACAATGAAGAAGTACCCGTCCTCGTCGACCCGGGCGAGGTCGCCGGTGCGGAACCAGCCATCCGGGATGGCCTCGGCGGTCGCCTCGGGCTTCCCCCAGTAGCCAGTCATCAGGTTGTGGCCGCGGATGACGATCTCGCCGACCTCACCCTGGCCGACCTGCTCGCCGCTGTCGCTGATCACGCGCATTTCCACGCCCTCGACTGGCGTGCCGACCGAGCCGGGCTTGCGGGGTTTGTCCGGGTGATTGAACGAAGCCACCGGAGAGGTCTCTGACAGCCCGTAGCCCTCCAGGATCATGCAGCCGAACTTCTCCTCGAAGCCGCGCAGGATCTCCACGGGCATCGCGGCCCCGCCCGACACGCAGACCCGGAGCGACGCGGTGTTCGCGGTCTCCGGGAAGTGCAGCATGGCCGCGTACATGGTCGGCACGCCCTCGAAGATCGTCACCTTGTCCCGGTCAATGACCTCCAGCGCCTTGGCCGGGTCGAACCTCGGCAGCAGCGTCAGCGTGCCGCCAGCGATCATCGTCGCGTTAAGCCCGCAGGTCAGCCCGAAAACGTGGAACAGCGGCAGGCAGCCCATCATCACGTCGTCCGGATGGTTATGCAGCAGCGTCTCTGCGGTCAGGCGTGCGTTCCTGGCGAGGCCGCCGTGGCTGAGCTGGGCTCCTTTGGGCTGGCCGGTCGTCCCGGAGGTGTAGAGGATCACCGCGTTGTCGCCGTCGGCAGCGTCGGCCGGCGTCTCATTGGCGCTGACGCCGCTCAGCACGGCGCTCAGGTCGGCGTCGTCGACCTGGATCACCTGCGCCCCGGCGTCAGCCGCGCCCTTGGCTGCCTCGCCGGCGAAATCGCGCGTCACGAACAGCACCCTGGCTCCCGAGTCGCCGAGGTAATAGGCCACCTCGCGGCCCTTCAGCAGCGGGTTCATCGGCACCACGACCGCCCCGGCGGTAAGAGCGCCAAAGAATGCGACAGGAAACGCCGGAATATTGGGCATCATCAGGCCCACCCGGTCGCCGCTGGCCAGGCCGGCGGAATTCAGCAGGGTGGCAACCCGCCGGGCAGCGTCGCTGAGTTGCCGGTAGCTGATCGTCAGGTCATCCAGCCGGAGCGCGGCCCGGTCAGGCTGAGCTGCCGCCGAGCGGTCCAGGATCGTGCTCAGGTTCGCCACCGCATACCTCCCTGCAGACGTACGTTCCAGTATCTGTTCGGGGCTACCGATTGGCCAGGGTGATCCCGTCAACTTCGTCGGGACCGCTAGCGGCATCGTCATGCAGGGCCGCTGTCGCCGCGCCCGGTTAGGCTGGAAGTCCGGACGCCGCCTGTCCCGGCGGTGCAATGGCAGAGCAAGCCAGCGAGGCGATGGGCATACGCGTCGGCATACTCGGCCCGCTCGAGGTGCGGGACGACCGCGGGCTGCCGGTTCTGGTCGGCGGCACGCGGCTGCGCAGCCTGCTCGTCCGCCTTGCGATCAGTCCCGGCCGGGCCGTGCCTGTCGACACGCTCGTGGCCGATCTGTGGGGCGATAACAGTCCTGCCGATGCTGGCAACGCCGTTCAGGCACTCGTCTCGCGCCTTCGCAGCGCGGTCAGCCGCGACATCGTCGGCCGCGAGCCGACCGGCTACCAGCTGTCCCTGCAGCCTGAAGAGATCGATGCCTGGGCGTTCGAGGTGGCGGTCGCGGCGGCCAGGGATTGCCTCGCCGACGGGGGAAACGCGCGCGCCGCCGCCAGCCTGCGCCGTGCGCTCGGCATGTGGCGCGGGCCAGCTCTCGCCGACGTGGCCGATGCGCCGTTTGCCGCCCCGACGATCGCGCGCCTGAACGAGCTCAGGCTTGCTGCGATGCAGGACCGGATCGACGCCGACCTCGCTACCGGCCGCGGTGCCGACCTTGTTCACGAGATCGAGGAACTGGCCACCCGTCACCCGCTGCGAGAACGCCTCGCCGGTCAGCTCATGAGGGCGCTGTACGCAGCCGGGCGGCAAGCCGACGCGCTCGGCGTATTCGAATCCACCAGGCGCGAGCTCGCGGCTTCTCTCGGCGTGGACCCGTCTCCGGCGCTAGCGGCCGTGCACCTGGCGATTCTGCGCGCGGAGCTACCGGTACCGGCAGCGCCGGCCGTGACCGCTTCGGCGGGAGCGCGCCAGCCAGCGCGGGCCGGCAACCTGCCAGCCCAGCTCACTAGTTTCGTCGGCAGGGACGAGGAGATCCGCCGGGTGACAAAGCTGCTCGTCGATTCGCGCCTGATCACGCTGACCGGCATGGGTGGCGCCGGGAAAACCCGGCTCGCCATCGAGGTCGGCAGTCGCGTCGCCGGCCAGGCACCGGACGGGGTCTGGTTCGTCCCCCTCGCACCGGTGCGGGACGCCAGGGACGTTCCGAACGCGGTGCTGACAGCTATCGACGGGCGCGATGCAGTCTGGCCAGTCGACGCGGTCGAGGCAGCCCGGATCGCTGCCATGGAACCACTGGACCGTCTCAGCGAGGTACTGACGGCGCGCACGGCGCTCATCGTGCTGGACAACTGCGAGCACGTCCTGGACGCTGCCGCCGCGCTGGCCGGCCGGGTTCTCGCCGATGCTCCGGGCGTGCGCATCCTGGCCACCAGCCGCGAACCGCTGGGCCTGACCGGTGAGACGCTCTGCCCGGTGCCGTCATTGCCTCTCCCGTCGGCCGACGCGGATGTCGACGAGGCGGCCGCCAGTCCGGCGGTGCGGCTGTTTGCCGACCGGGCGGCGGCGGTCCGCCCCGGGTTCCAGGTCAGCGCGGCCTCGGTGGATTCAGTCGTGCGGATCTGCCGGGCTCTGGATGGCATCCCGCTGGCCATCGAACTCGCCGCGGTGCGAGTACGGGCGCTGACGCCGGCTCAGGTCGCCGAGCGGCTGGATGACAGATTCGCGCTGCTCTCGGTTGGTACCAGGGACCCGCTGCCCCGGCATCAGACGTTGCGCGCGATTGTGGACTGGAGCTGGGACTTGCTCGATGATCGGGAGCAGGCCGTCCTGCGGCGCCTCGCGGTGTTCAGCGGTGGGGCCACGCCGGACAGCGCCGAGCAGGTGTGCTCGCTGGGCAGTGACCAGGCCGGCGTCGTCGACGTGGTCGCGTCGCTAGTGGACAAGTCGCTGGTCGTCGCGACCGGTGAGTACGAGGTGCGCTATCAGCTCCTGGAGACCGTGCGCGCCTATGCCGCCGAGCGGCTCGCAGCGGCGGGCGAGGCCGACCAGGTCGCCGCTGCGCATGCAGATTACTTCCTGGCCCTGGCGGAACGAGCCGAGCCCGAGCTCCGGCGTCGTGATCAGCTCACCTGGCTGCACCGGCTCGCTGCCGAGCACGACAACTGCTCGGCCGCGCTGCGCCATGTCCTCCGCATCGGGGACGGCGCTGCCGCGCTGCGCTTCGTCCGCGCACTCGTCTTTTTCTGGGCGATGCAGGACTACGACTCGGAAGCTAGCGAGTGGGCAGCGAAGGCACTGGACATCGTCGGTGAGGCACCGCCGGCTGGCCTGGCCGGCGCCTATGCCCTCTGCCGGATCATCACCGCAGTGACCCGGCTCGCCGGGGACGCGACTGACGACCTGGCCGATCTACCGGGCATGCTGAGCCAGCTGAGCGAGCTGGCCCGGGCTCCGGGCGCCGATGATCCGCTGCTGGCCCTGTTCGCGCCGCTGCTGGCCGTCTTCGCCGGCGACGGGGAGCGGTCCAGGAACGAACTGAGGGAGCTCTCCGGGCATCCCGATCCCTGGGTCCGCGCAGCGCAGCATGCCCTCGCGGGGCATCTCGCCATGAACGACGGCGACATCGACGCAGCGGCCAGCGACCTGGCTGTCGGCGACCGGCTGTTCCGCGAGATCGGCGACCGGTTCGGCCTGATCCTCTGTCTCACCGGGCTGGCGGAGGTCGCAGTGGCCCGGAGCCGCCCGGACGATGCGGTGCGAGCGCTCGAGGAGGTCCAGAAGTACGCCACCGAAGAACTGACCGGGCACCTGGGCAAGACCATGCGGATCCCGCTCGGCCGGGTGCGGGCCCTCGCTGGCGACATCACCGGTGCCCGCCGCGATCTCGAGGATGGCATCCGCCTGGCGGAGAAGGTCGGCGAGGTCGACGACGTGGCCCTGGGCTACGTGCATCTCAGTGAGATCGCACGATGCGATGCGGACTTGCCCGCCGCCCGCGAGCTACTAGGCCAGGCGCTGCAGATCGTCGAGTCCCATGTGAAGCGGCCAGATATGGCGGGCGCCGCCGCCGCGACGTTCAGCAAGCTCGGCTGCCTCACCGAGCAGTCCGGTGAGCTGGCCGCAGCCGGGCGCTGGCATGACCGCGCGCTTGGCTCGCTGCGGACAGGCTTCGGGGCGGCGATGCCCAGCAACCCGGTACTGGCGTTCATCGTAGAGGGGATCGCCGCGCTCGCAGCGGCTCAGGGCGACTACGTGCGGACCAGTGAACTGCTCGGTCTCGCGCACCGGCTGCAAGGCTTCCGCAACGCCGCGAGCCTTGAAGTCCAGCGCGCGCAGGCCGCCATCGACGCAGCCCTGAGCCGGGCGGACGCTGAGGCGGCCTACGCACGGGGCCGGGGCATGGGACGGGCTGACGCGCTCGCCCTGAACCCGGTGGCACTGGGCCGGTGAGCGCTAGACCCGCCGCCGGTACATCCGCATCGCGAGCGGGAAGGTCACGATGACGATCCCGGCCGCCCATGCCAGCGTGTAGAGGACATGCGTGCCCACCGGGCCGCCGATGGTCAGCGCACGGACTGAGTCGGCGAGGTGCGTGACCGGGTTCACCTTGACCCAGGCCTGCAGCCAGCCGGGCATCGTGCTGGTGTTGGACAACAGCACGCTGCTGCCGAAGACCAGCGGCATCGTCCAGATGAACGAGATCCCCTGCACTGTCTCGGGTGACGGCGCGACCAGGCCGACCAGCACCGAGACCCAGCACATCGCCAGGTAGAACACGTAGGCGAGGGCATAGGCCGCGATGATTGACAGCGGTGAGGTGTGGAAGCGGAAGCCGAGCACCGAGCCGAAGCCAGTCAGCACCGCCATCACCACGCAGAACCGGATCGTATCGCCGAGCACGGCTCCGAGTAGTGGCGCAGAGCGGGCTACCGGCAGGCTGCGGAACCTGTCGAACACTCCCTTGTGGATGTCCTCGCACAGCGCAGTGCCGAGGCCCATTGAGGCGAACATCGCCATCTGCCCGACCAGTCCGGGCAGGAGCAGCTCCAGGTACGCGTGCGTGCTGCCGGCGACCACGCCACCGAACACGTACAGGAACAGGACCAGGAACACGATCGGCATCAGCGTGACGTCCATCAGCTTCTCCGGCGAGTGCTTGAGCTGGGTCACGTTGCGCCAGGCGAGCGTCAGCCCGTTGGCGAGCCCCTGGCCGAGGCCGATCCGGCGCCGGACCTGGCGGCGCGGCCTGCTCGCCAGGTCCGCCTGCGCCGAGCCGGAGTACGCGCCTGTCAGTTGCGATGTCATGCCGCCCTCCCTCCGGGCGCGACTGTTGCTGCGCCTGAGTCTTCAGCGGGGTGCCCGGTCAGCGTCAGGAAGACCTCGTCCAGGCTGGGCAGCCGGAGCGCCAGTTCGGCGGCGACGATGCCCAGGTCGTCGAGTAGCCGGACGATGGCGGGCAGCATCGCCGCGTCAGTGATAGCGACGGTGACAAGGCCGGTGTCAGAGCTGATCTCCGGCCGGATGCCGACCACAGTTGCCACCGCGTCCGCGACGTGCCGGGTGTTCGTCCGGTCGGCCGCCCGCACCTGCAGTGTCTGGCTGCCGATCCGCCCCTTCAGCTCAGTGGGAGTCCCGGCCGCCACGACCGTGCCGTGGTCGATGACCGCGATCTTGTCGGCAAGCTCATCCGCCTCTTCCAGGTACTGGGTGGTGAGCAGGACAGTGGCCCCGCCGGCCAGCACCTCGCGGATGGTGTCCCACATCTGGCTGCGTCCCCGCGGATCCAGGCCGGTCGTGGGCTCGTCCAGGAACAGCACCTCCGGCTCGCCGAGCAGGCTTGCTGCCAGGTCAAGCCGGCGTCGCATGCCTCCTGAGTAGGTCTTGACGGCCCGCCCGGCCGCGTCGGCCAGGTCGAAGCGCTCCAGCATCTGCCGGGCGCGGGCGCGGGCCGCCGGGCGGGAGATGCCCAGCAGCCGGCAGATCATGATCAGGTTCTCGGTACCGGTCAGCTCGTCGTCTACCGAGGCGTACTGGCCGGTGAGCGCGATGAGCTGGCGGACCTGCACGGCGTCTGATACCACGTCGTAGCCGCAGATGCCGGCCCGGCCGCCATCTGGCCTGAGCAGGGTGGACAAGACCCGCACGATGGTGGTCTTGCCGGCCCCGTTCGGCCCTAGCAGCGCCAGTACCTGGCCGCTCTCAGCCGAGATGTCCACTCCGGCGAGCGCCTGCGTGCTGCCGAATCGTTTCGTCAGCCCTTCGGCCTCGATGACCGTGGCCACGGCTGCCTCCTATCTCTGGTGGTGTTGCCGTAGCCATCGTCAGCGGTGGCGCTGACATGTCGCTGTCAGGCCGCTGACAGGCGGTCGCGAGACGCTGACAGCAGGCGTCAGAGGCTGTCGATCCGGCGGCTGAGGCGGCGCGCTTCGCGCGCGAGAATGTCCGGGTCACGGAAGGTGCTGGCCCGGAAAAGCGTTAGCCCTGCAGCGGCGATGCGGTCATCCTTAGACGCTGGCGGTCGCGTGCGCCAGCGGAGTCTGCGCAGCCTGTCCCGGGGCTGCGCCGGCTTCCTGGTGACCGGCCGGTGGCGTCCGCGATCCACCGCCCGCTAACTCCTCAGTTGCCTGCTAGCCGGAGAATTCTGTCGTGACCAACTCGCTCGCGCAGTTGCGAGCGCGATTGCCTGCGCTGATGCTCGCCGACCAGCGCAGGCTGGCCCGGCTCGCGGACCGGGCGGCTTCGCTGCGCGAGCCGGGAGCCCGCGAGCAGGCCGTTGGCGAGCTTGCAGCCAAGGTGGCGGCAGCCGGGCAGCGCGTCGACGCGCGGCGCGGCATCGTCCCGGTCATCTCCTACCCGGCCGAACTGCCGGTCAGCCAGCGCAAAGCCGAGCTAGCGGCAGCCATCAGCGAGCACCAGGTCGTGATCATCGCGGGCGAGACCGGCTCCGGCAAGACCACCCAGCTGCCCAAGATCTGCCTGGAACTTGGCCGCGGCATCACCGGTCAGATCGGGCATACCCAGCCGCGGCGCATCGCGGCCCGCACCGTGGCCGACCGGATCGCCGCCGAGCTCAAGACCGAGCTCGGAACGGTGGTCGGTTACAAGGTCAGGTTCGCGGACACCACCAGCGACAGCACTTTGATCAAGGTGATGACGGACGGGATCCTGCTGACCGAGATGCAGCGGGACCGGCTGCTGCTGCGTTACGACACCCTGATCATCGACGAGGCGCACGAGCGCAGCCTGAATATCGACTTCATTCTCGGCTATCTCAGGCAGCTGCTCCCGCGCCGGCCGGACCTGAAGGTGATCATTACCTCGGCCACCATCGATCCGGAGCGGTTTGCCAGCCACTTCGCCAGACCGGATGACCACAGCCCAGATGGCCACAGCGTGCCGGTCATCGAGGTATCCGGCCGCACCTACCCGGTCGAGCTGCGGTACCGGCCGGTAGCCGGCCCGGATGCCGTCGGCACCGGCACCGAGCCGCGCGACCAGGTCCAGGCCATCGCCGACGCGGTCGCCGAGCTGCGCCGCGAAGGGCCAGGGGACATCCTGATCTTCCTGAGTGGCGAACGCGAGATCCGGGACACCGCTGACGCCTTGGCCGGCGAGCCTGACCTGGAGATCTTGCCGCTTTACGCCCGGCTGTCGGCCGCCGAGCAGTACCGGGTGTTCCAGCCGCACACCGGCCGCCGTGCCGTACTTGCCACCAACGTCGCCGAGACGTCCCTCACGGTGCCCGGCATCAAATACGTCATCGACCCTGGCACCGCCCGGATCTCCCGGTATAGCCAGCGCACCAAGGTGCAGCGGCTGCCGATTGAGGCGATCTCGCAGGCATCGGCGAACCAGCGGACCGGCCGTTGCGGCCGCACCAGCGACGGCGTCTGCATTCGCCTGTACAGCGAGGAGGACTTCGAGTCCCGGCCGCAGTTCACCGACCCGGAAATCCTGCGCACCAGCCTGGCGTCGGTCATCCTCCGGATGGCCGCGCTCGATCTCGGCGCTGTCGCGGACTTCCCGTTCGTGGACCCGCCGGACTCGCGGCTCGTAGCTGACGGGGTGCGGCTGCTGGAAGAACTCGGCGCGATCAAGCCGAGTGCTCGCGGCACGGTCGCCCCTCGGCTGACCGAGACCGGGCGCAAGCTTGCCGACCTTCCGGTGGACCCGCAGTTCGGCCGGATGATCCTGGAAGCCGGCCGGAATGGCTGCGCCCGCGAAGTGCTGATCATCACCGCCGCGCTGTCGATCCAGGACCCGCGCGAGCGCCCGGCCGACACCAGGGACGCGGCCGACGCGATGCACCGCCGCTTCGCCGAGCCCGGGTCGGACTTTCTCGCGTTCCTGACGTTGTGGGACTACCTGCGGGAACAGCAACGCCAGTTGTCGTCGTCGGCATTTCGCCGGATGTGCCGCCGGGAGTACCTGCATTTTCTGCGGGTACGCGAATGGCAGGACCTGTACACCCAGCTGCAGCAGGCAGCCAGGGACGTCGGCGTCGTCATCGGCCGGGATCGCGGTGCGCGCCGGGATGACAGTGAGCGCCCACGACCTGCTGTCGCCGGACAGGAGGGTGCGGCAGGGTCGGCTAGCCGGCCGCGCGCCGCTAAGAGCCGCGACACGGGCAGCCGCGTCGCTACTGGTGGTGAGTTCGCGGGCCGGTACAGCGCCGACCTGGCCGACCGGGTACACCAGTCGCTGCTGTCGGGGCTGCTGTCGCATATCGGCATGCGGGACGCTGACCGCAAGCCGGCCGACCGCCCCGCTGCCGACCGCGCCGCGGCGGACGGCGGGCGCCGCCGCGGACCGGCCGAGTTCCTCGGTGCCCGGGGCGCGAGATTCGCTATCTTTCCCGACTCGTCGCTTGCACGGAGGCCACCGCACTGGGTCATGGCGGCTGAGCTGGTCGAGACCTCCAGGCTATGGGCCCGCATGGTGGCGCGGATCGAGCCGGAATGGGCCGAGTCGCTCGCGGGCGACCTGGTCAGGCGCAGTTACAGCGAGCCGCGCTGGGACGCGCGGCGCGGTGCGGTGCTGGCGACCGAGAAGGTCACCTTGTACGGCCTGCCGATTGTCGCCGCCCGGCAGGTCAACTACGGAAACATCGATCCGGCGGCGGCGCGTGCCGAGTTCATCCAGCACGCTTTGGTCGAGGGCGACTGGCAGACCCATCACAAGTTCTTCGCCCGCAACCAGCAGGCGCGCGAAGAAGCGGCCGACCTGGAGCACAAGGCCCGCCGGCTCGGGCTGGTCGCCGGTGACACTGCCGTGTTCGATTTTTACGACCAGCGCATCCCGAGGACCATTACCTCCGCCCGGCACTTCGACAGCTGGTGGAAGAAAGCCCGCGCGGCTGACCCCGCGCAACTCGACCTCAGCCCCGCCGACCTGGCAGGGCCGGCCGCCGGCGAGATCAGCCCGGCAGACTACCCGGAGCGGCTGGGCCCGTTCCCGCTCTCGTATGAGTTCGCGCCGGGGGAGGCGGACGACGGCGTCACAGCGGATATCACGCTCGAGGAGCTATTTGCCTGGAGCGACGCCGGACTCAGCTGGCAGGTGCCAGGTCTGCGCCAGGAACTTGTCACCGAGCTCATTCGCGGGCTGCCTAAGGACCTGCGCCGCCATTTCATCCCGGCGCCGGATACCGCCAGGGCCGTGCTCGGCGGGCTCGGCGAGCCGAGCGGCGATCTGCTCGACGCACTTAGCGCGGAGCTGACCAGGCGTACCGGCGTTCGCGTCCCCCGATCGGCCTGGAGCATCGCGGACCTGCCCGGCTACCTGCGGGTGACCTACCGGGTGCGAGACGGCGATCAGGTGCTCGCCAGCGGCAAGGACCTTGACCGGCTACGCGAGGAACTGCGACCGCGCCTTAAGGTCACGCTCGCCGAGGCTGCCGCAGGGATTACCCGGACCGGGGTGCGCAGCTGGGACTTCGGCCCGCTGCCGCCGGTGTTCAGCGCCGGGCAAGTGCGCGGCTACCCGGCGCTGGCCGATACCGGCGCTGCCGTCGACGTGCGCGTGTTCGACACCCAGATCGAGGCGGATGCCTCGATGCGGCTAGGCGTCCGCCGCCTGCTGCTGATCGCGGTGCCATCCGGGGTGCGCTCGATCGCCAGCCGGCTGCCGGTGAACCTGAAGATGGCGATGAGCCGGCACCCGTATCCTGGCGCAGCCGCGCTGCTGGACGACTGCGCGGCAGCGGCGGCCGATCAGGTCATCAGCGACGCAGGCGGTCCGGTGCGGGACGCCGACGGTTTCGCCAGGCTCGTCGCCGCTGCGCGTGACTCACTGGCCCCGGATACCGCGAGGGTGCTCGAGACTGTCGCCCGGATCCTGGCCGAGGCTCACGAAGTTGAGATCAGGCTGGCCAGCGCCGGAACCCCGGGACCGGCGCTGGCCAGGTCACTGGACGACATCCGAGCCCAGTTGGCCGGGCTCATCTACCCCGGATTCATCGCCGAAACAGGTAGCGCCCGGCTGCCCGACCTGATCCGCTACCTGAAGGCCATCGTCAGGCGGCTGGACAAGCTGGCCGGGGAGCAGGCAAAAGATGCTGACCGAATGGCCGCGGTGCACCGGGTGGCAAGTGAGTACGCGGAGGTCCGAAGGCAGTTGCCGGCCAGTGCACGTTTCCGGCCTGATGTGCTTTCGATCCGGTGGCTAATCGAGGAGTTCAGGGTGAGCCTGTTCGCGCAGGTCCTCGGTACTCCGGGGCCAGTGTCGGAGAAGCGGATCCTGGCTGCCCTGGACGCCCTGCTGCCCGGCTGACCCGCGCATCCGGGTTAGCCCGCCTTGGCGATTCCAGCAGCCGCATTCCGGGTGCCGCGGCGGAAGGCCTTCCTGATGGACGCGGCCACCTGCTCCGGCGTCTGCGTGATCTGCGGCCAGGTGAAGTGGACGACCTCGAAGCCGTCGTCGCGAAGCATCGAGTCGCGGCGTAGCTGAGCACGCGCACGGCCTGGATCTGCGTACTTGCCCGCGCCATCGACCTCCGCGATGGTGCGGTACTGACGCCAGTAGAAGTCAACTCTGCCGACCGGCTCGACCGTGCCGCCTAGCCAGACCTGCAGCTCTGGCGGCGGCAAGCCGCAGTCGGAGAAAGCAACCCGGGCGATCGACTCCAGCGGTGACTCGGCGAGGCCGTCAGCGAAGTCGATGACCGCTGCGGCACGCCGGACGCCTGGCCAGCGTTTGGAGGACGCGAGGACGGTCGCCAGTCCGGGCTTCGTGACGAGCTTGCGGTGCAAGGCCGAGTCTGCGGCCACGACACCCTCGCGAAAGGTGAGCGCGCGCGCCAGATCGATGACGGTCCTGGCGGGGGTAGTGACCGGCAGTCCGACGACCGTGGTCACGTGCTCGGCCGGCATGTCCGCCACGTGTAACCGGATGCCTGCCCTGGCGTGCCAGTTGCGCCGCTGCGGGCACGTCAGCACTGCGGCGTCCGGCGCGTCGAGCAGGTCGATGGAATGAAGGTAGGCGGCGGACTCGTGACTGGCTACCGCGCAGGGGCCGGTGACGGCGACGGCCGCGGCCACCCGCAGGAGCTGCTTGCCGCCTGCGAGGACGAGGAGCTCGCGGGCCCGGCTCCCGTCGGCATAGGCACCCCGACAGAGCATGTGTAAGTCACCGCGGCGGGCCAGGGTCTTGATTCGGTCGTCAGAGAAGCCGGCCGCAGTCAGTTCGGCGGTTGTTACGATCCCGGCAACTCGCCCAGATTCCGGCATTATCGGCGCGCGCATGAGGTATAGATTGGCGCCTGGCTCTGACATCCTTCCACTACCTGTCGGTTTGCCGGGCTTGCCGGGGTGATTTGCGACTTATGTGCCCGGCAAATCGACAGGGAGTCGATTTGCGGGTGCCGAAGACTGGCCGTGCCCGGCAGAATCGGGCCGGTGGAGGACGACACTGGCCTAGACCCGGGTCTTTCGGCGGCCGCGGTCCGGGTAGTCGCATTCCTTGGCGGGCGCACCGTGCTGGACCGGCTGGCGGAGCTGAGCGGCAGCGACTTCACCAGCCTCATGCTCGAGGTCGCCAGCCGGCGGGCAGCCCGCGAGAGCGCCGCCACCGTGGTGCGCCGCTACCGGAACGACCGGTTCGTGCAGCCGGCCAGCTTGCCATGGCGCACTCTGCGGCGCGCCGAGGACCTGATGACCGGCAACGTGCCGGCCAGCTACGAGCTGCTGACGCTGGCACCGCTCGTGCCACTGGGCACGCACTCCGCCCTCGGCCCGGTCAGCCAGGACAAAGTCGTCACCGCGATGCGGGCCTGCGAGGTGGCGGCCGATCCGACCAACGCGCTCGCGCTCGAGGCAGCGGTGCGGCGGCTGGCGCGGCCAGGCGAGACCATCCGGCTCGCGGCCGTCCAGCGGGTGGTGCGAGCGCAGCAGACCGGACCGGGCTACCTGCCGCACTTCGGGTTGCTGGGGCTGGTAACCGCCGGACGTGATCGCGGCGGACGGCAGTTCGAGCGGGCCGCCGTCGGCGAGCACGTCCGTGCGCTCGCTGGCGGACTGGCTGCAGCCGGGCTCGCGCCGGCGCAGCTCGCGCTGACGCCGCTCTCCGCGGCTGGCGGCACGCTAGCCGCGGCCGTCGCTGCTGACCTGGCAGGGCCAGTGATCAAGGTCGTCACTGACCCCGACCGGCAGTCGGGCCGTGGCTACTACCGCGACCTGTGCTACAAGATCAACATCCGCCGCGGCGGGGAGGAGGGAACGGCCGCTGACGCGGATGGCGAGGCCGCAGGGGGACAGTGGCAGGCCGCTGCGGAAGGGACCGCGGCTGCCGGGGAGTGGCAGGAGGTCGCCGACGGCGGGTTCACCGACTGGGCCGCACGGCTGGCCGCCAGCGGTAAGGAACGGCTGCTGATCAGCGGACTCGGCATCGACCGCCTGGCGGCGATGCTCCCGGATGACGCGCCTGCGCGGTAGGCTCCTCGTCCCGTGAAGTACGTGCTGTTTTACGAGCCCGGCGAGGACGCGGCAAAGCTGGCGCCGGTGCACTTCCCGGAGCACCGGGCACGCTGGCAAGAGTTCGCCGGCCGCGGCAGCTTGCTGGCGATCGGGCCGTTCACCGACGGAACCGGAGCGATGGGCGTGTTCACGACCAGGGCTGACGCTGAAGCGTTCGCCGGCGGCGATCCGTTCGTGCAGCACGGGGTCGTCCGCGGCTGGTCCGTCCGGGAGTGGAACGAAGCACTCCTCTAGCTGCCGCGGTACCCGCTGTGGCCGCGGCGCAGCCAGATGAACGCGATCAGCCCGAGGACCAGCCAGGCGCCAATGGAGTGCCTCAGCGCGTTGGCGACGATGATCGCCAGGACCACTCCGGCGGCGAGCAGGACGAGCCAGCCGAGCGACCGCGTCCGCTGGCGGTGGGTGGCCTTGCGCTGCTGACGTCGCTCGTGCTTGAGGCGCAGCCGCTCACGCTCCACCTGGATCTTCAGCATTTTCCGCTGGTGGCGGCGGCCTCCTGCTGGCGGCTGAGGAAGGGCTGGCTCGGAGTCGGGCAGGTCGGAGAGCAGGCCGGTGAGATCAGCCATCGTGGTTGCCCGCATCGCCCGGTCCAGGCGTTCGCTGAACTCTGACTCGTCGAGCCGCCCGTCGCTGAAGTGCTTGGCCAGGCGGTCAGCGATCGCGGTGCGCTCGGCGTCGCTGACTCGCATCTGCGAGCCGGGCCAGCTGGCTCGCCGTAGCGCCGGAGCTGCCTGCTGCGGCGAGCCCGCCGGACTGGACATGATGTCCCGGCCCTCCTTGGTTAGTTGCGCCACTCGTGCACGTCGCTGGCGAAGCCAGCGGCGATCGACTGCGGCGAATCTTCGTCCGGGATCAGCAGCCAGGAGGCCAGGTACAGTGGAATTCCGATGCCTCCGACTAGCGTGACCAGCACGAACGCGATCCGGACGATTGTCACGTCGACTCCCGCGTACCTGGCTATGCCGGATGCGACCCCTGCGAGCATCCGGCTATGCCTGCTGCGAGACAGCGTCCGCCGGCCGGCTTCGAGGGACTGGGAGTGACTGGACTGGGTGGAGCTTGGTGCTGAAGTGTTCATGCCACTCAGCGTGCCCGCAGGCTTCCGGCCAGGCCATCGGGATCAACCCTGAGCCGTCCCTGACGGCCAAGGGCGAGGACCAGGGACTGTCCGGATGGCGCTCCGCCACCGTCTGACGGGATGATGAATTCATGGTGGATCAGGCCAACGCCGCTGACAGCGCGGCGCCCCGGGCCGGCCAAGGCCGCGGGGCGGCGACGTGGCTGGAGAGACACGGCATCCGCCTGTCCCGAGGGCCCGCTGGCACCGGGCCGCTCCGCCGGGCGCCGGATGGGCAGCTATTCGGTGGTGTAGCGGCCGGGCTGGCGGAACGAACGGGTTTTTCCGTCGGCCTGATCCGGGTCGTGATAGTGGTGGCTGCGCTCAGCACGACCGGCTACCTCGCCATCCCGTACGTCCTCGCCTGGCTGTTCATCCCGGCTGAGGGCGCGGAGCGGAACATCGCCACGAAGGCACTCGCCGATAAGCGCGGCATCGGCCTGGCGGCCGGCCTCACCTCCGTTCTTGCCGTCGCGCTCGTCATCGCCTCGGCACTCAACGCGCCGTGGGCTACCTCGCTTGCGGTGCCGATCATTATCTGCGCGGCCGGGCTCGTGCTCATCACGCGGAACGCCTCCGATGATGAACTGGCCTACCTGCGCAGCCTGGCTGATCCGGCGGGCCTGACGGCCACCGCACCGCGGTCGCGGCGGTTGATGAGGTTCGGGGTCGGGGCATTGCTAATGATCTTCGGCGTCTATGCGCTGCTGCAGGGTCATGAGCGGATGGCGCTGCTGAAACCGCTGGCGGGCATCATGCTGCTCGTCGGCGGCGTCGCGCTGGCACTCGGACCATGGTGGCTGCGGATCGCTCGGGAGGCGGTCGAGGAGCGGCAGGCGAGAATCCGCGCTGAGGAGCGGGCGGAGATGGCCTCGCGGGTCCACGACTCGGTACTGCAGACCCTTGCCCTGATCCAGCGGCGCGCCGCTGATCCGCAGCAGGTGGTCAAGCTGGCCAGGGCCCAGGAGCGCGAGCTCCGCGCCTGGCTGTTCGACGGCCGGCCGCCCGGTTCGATGGAGGGTCAGGCGGCAACGGTCGCTGACGGAGTCCGCCTGATCCAGCAGGATGTCGAGGCCCAGCACGGTCTGACGGTCGACGCAGTGACGGTAGGGGACTGCGAGCTGGACGACGATCTCGCTGCGCTGCTCGCCGCCGCCAGAGAGGCCACGGTGAACGCGGCGAAATGGTCCGGCGCCGACACGGTGTCGCTGTTCACCGAGGTCGAGCGCGACTCGGTGTCGATGTTCGTGCGGGACCGCGGCAAGGGTTTCGACCCGGACGCCGTGCCCGATGACAGGAAGGGCCTCGCGGAATCTGTGCGGGCGAGGCTGGCTCGCCGCGGCGGCTCGGCCACCATCCGCAGCGCTCCCGGGCAGGGCACGGAGGTGTCGCTTGCGATGCCCAGATGTGCTGCCGAGCGGGTGCCGAGGCGGTCATGAGCAAGCCGCGGGTCTTCCTTGTCGACGACCACAGCATGTTCCGCTCCGGCGTGCGCTCAGAGCTCGCCGGAGCGGTCGACATTGTCGGCGAGGCTGGCGACGTCGCTCCGGCCATTGCCGATATCACCGAAAGCCTGCCCGACGTGGTCCTGCTCGACGTGCACCTGCCCGGCGGCGGTGGTCAGGACGTGGTCGCGGCGGTCAAGGCCGATCATCCGGACGTGAAGTTCCTCGCGCTGTCGGCCTCGGACGCGCCGGAAGACGTGATAGCGGTCATCAGGGCTGGCGCACGGGGCTATGTGACTAAGACCATCTCCGGCAGTGAGCTGATCGACGCCATCCAGCGAGTGGCCGCGGGCGATGCGGTCTTCTCGCCCAGGCTGGCTGGCTTCGTACTGGACGCATTCGCCGCCGGGCACACAGCGGACCTGGACCGGCCTTCGTTCGACCCCGAACTCGACCAGCTCACCCTCCGCGAGCGGGAGGTCCTTCGGCTCATCGCGCGCGGTTACACCTACCGCGAAGTTGCCAAGGAGCTTTTCATCTCGGTGAAGACGGTCGAGAGCCACGTCTCCTCGGTGCTGCGCAAGCTGCAGCTCTCCACCCGGCACCAGCTCACCAGGTGGGCGGCCGAACGCCGGCTGAACTGACA
>Ga0335073_10003151_pt1 | contig 22863 bp, 18 predicted proteins | sample Lox_Sample_22_FD_207093 | JGI IMG/M metagenome (GOLD analysis project Ga0335073, IMG submission 207093) | Soil microbial communities from Loxahatchee National Wildlife Refuge, Florida, United States - Lox_Sample_2.2 | ecosystem: Environmental > Terrestrial > Soil > Wetlands | place: USA... | reverse complement strand
CGCCTCCTCGGCCAGGTGGCGGTACTTGACCGCGCGACTACCTTGCCCACTCGCCAGTCGCGCGAGCCCGTAGAGACACAGCCGCTGAGCCGCGTCTCGCACGGTGGCCTCGTCGTAGGCGGTCACCGGGTCGCGGTTGGTCGACTGGTTGCAGGCCAGCCGCAGCGCGTTGAGCGACAGCGGATACTGGTCCGGCGTCGTCCAGCGCTTCTCGATCAGGCACCCCAACACCCGCTGCTCCGGCGGGGTAAGCTCGGCGAGATGCATTGGGCCGAGCATAACGGCGACCCCCACCGCTGAGCGAGGACCGCAATGAATCTCGCCGGCAAGCTCCAGCTGAAGCCCGGTCAGTCGGTGTCCATCGTCAACGGGCCCGCCGGCGTCGCCCTCGATCTCGGCGAGGAGCACCCCGCCGCCGACGGTCCCGGCGAGGCCGACGCCGTGATCGTGTTCTGTGTCGACCGCGCAGAGCTCGACGGGCTCCGCGACCAGTACGTGCCGCCGGCGGCGCGCGACGCGCTGACCTGGGTCGCCTACCCGAAAGCGGGAAAGCTCGGCACCGACCTCAACCGCGACGTGCTCGCGGAGATCGTCATGCGCGAGGACGTCCGGCCGGTGCGCCAGGTCGCGCTCGATGACGTGTGGTCGGCACTCCGACTACGCCCGTCCTGAGCCATGCCGGCGCGATGCTGACAGCGGCCGACGCGCGTCGCGTGGCGCTGTCGCTCCCCGAGACGGTCGAGCAGGATCACCACGGCCGTCCCTCGTTCCGCGTCGCCGGCAAGATCTTCGCGACGCTGTGGGACGAGGACCACATGAACGTGATGGTCGACGAGCCCGGGATCCTCACCGCCGTCGAGGCGCACCCGGGGATCTGCGCCGAGGTGATGTGGGGCAAGCGTCTCGCCGCCGTCCGGGTCGACCTGCACGGCGCCGACGAGCAACTCCTCGCTGACCTGCTCGCCGACGCCTGGGAGCGGAAGGCGCCGGCCCGGCTGGCGCGCGGATAAACCCGCCGGCGCCGGTCGCGCGGGGAGCGCGATCAGCTGGGCGCGGCGCTGCGCCGCCCGACCCGCGGCCCTCGCGTCCGACCCCCTACGCTCGCCGAGACGCATCGAAGAGCGCGGGCCGCGCGCGGGCGGGCAGCCGAAGCAACCTATTGACAGATATCACGGGCGGATATATCTTACCGTCATATGCCGGGCGGATATATTCCCTCGCTAAATGCCCCCGCGAGATCTGACACCGACAGGCCGGGTGATCCTTGGGATGATCGCGCTCGGTAGGCAGACCGGCTACGACATCAAGCAGTTCGTCGACAAGTCGACCCGCCACTTCTGGGCGGCGAGCTACGGCCAGATCTATCCCGAGCTCAGGCGCCTCGAGGAAGAAGGACTGATCAGGGGACAGTCCGAGCCGACCGGCGGCCGCGCCAGAACCGTCTATGAGCTGACCGACGCCGGCAAGACCGCGCTCGAGGACTGGCTCGAGCCCGAGCCCGACGCGATATTCGAGGTGCGCGACGAGGCGATGCTCAAGCTGTTCTTCTCGGACATGGGCACGCCCGAGCAGCGCATCCGCAACATCCGCGCCATGCGCGAGGCCCACGAGCGCATGCTCGCCCAGTTGTGCTCGATGCAGGAGAAGGCGGACCACCACATGCCAGAAGGCCCCCGGCTGACGCTCGAGCTCGGGATCGGCTTGCACCGCGGCATCGTCGAGTGGTGCGAAGCCACCGAAAGCAGACTGAGCGAGCAGGCGTCAGATGCTGGGTAGGCTCGCCGGCTTCCTCTACGCGCACCGGCGCGCCGTGCTGTACGTCACGGTCGCCGGCGCCGTCATCGCCGGCGTGTTCGGCAGCTCGGTCGCGAACCACCTGAGCCCCTACGGCGCCACCGACCCGGCCACACAGAGCGTGCAGGCGACCAATCGCTTCCAGGCCGCCACCAACCGCGAGATCGACCCGGGCGTCGTCGCGCTCGTCAACGTCGCGAACGTCCACAGCCAAGAGGCGCGAGCCCGTGTCGACGAAATCGCACGCCGGCTGAAACACGGGCCCGATGTCGCCGGCGTCGTCACCTACTACGACACCCACAACCCCGCGATGGTCTCGCGCGACGGCACGTCGACGTACGTCCTCGCCTACTTCAGGCCCAAATCGGACACGACGCTGAAGAACGACGCTCAGCAGATCGAGAACAGCTTCGCCGGCCAGCGCGACTTGAAGCTCGGAGGCCAACTGATCGCCAACGCGCAGGTGAACACGCAGGTCAGCCACGACCTCGAGCACGCCGAGCTGCTCGCGTTCCCGTTCGTGTTCCTGCTCTCGCTGCTGTTCTTCCGCTCGCTCGTGGCCGCGCTGCTGCCACCGCTCCTCGGCGGGCTCGCGATCCTCGCCACGTTCTTCGCGCTGCGAATCGTCGCGAGCTTCGTCGACCTGTCGGTGTTTGCGCTCAACCTGACGACCGGGCTCGGTCTCGGCCTGGCGATCGACTACAGCCTGTTCATGGTTTCCCGTTACCGCGAGGAGTCGGCCAAGTCCGGGTTCGGGGTCGAGGCGCTGCGGCGCACGGTTCAGACCGCCGGTAGGACAATCGCGTTCAGCTCGCTCACGGTCGCCGCCGCGATCGCGTCTCTGACGCTGTTCCCGCAGCGGTTCCTGTACTCGATGGGAATTGCTGGCGCGCTCGTGGCGCTACTCGCCGCAAGCCTCGCGCTCACGGTCCTCCCGGCGCTGCTGGGCGTTCTCGGCCCGCGCGTGAACGCGCTCGCACCAAAACGCCTGGCCCGCGCCGCGGACCGCGACGCCCGCCCGACCGAAGCAGGCTTCTGGTATCGCCTGTCGCGAGTCGTGATGCGGCGCCCCACGTTGATCGCGATCACCAGCGCCACGTTCCTGATCGCGCTCGGCGTCCCATTCTTCACCCAGGTCAAGTTCACCTCGGTCGACGCGAGCGTGCTGCCGACGACAGCGTCCGCCCGCCAGGTGAACGACGTGCTCAACACCCAGTTCCCGCCGAACCGCGGCGCCCCGCTCGACGTGGTCGCCGGCGCACCGACGACATCGCCCGCGGTCGACGCTCTCGCGGCACAGATCAACCGCCTCCCCGGTGTCTCCGCGACAGAACCGCCACAACCCGCGGGGCCGCGCAACTCGCTGATCGTCGTCGCCCCGGTCCACGCGCCGCTTTCAACCGCCACTCAGAACCTCGTGCGCCAGGTCCGGGCGCTCAAGACGCCGTTCTATCTCGGTGTGGCGGGTGAGACCGCGGCGTATCTCGACCTCGAGCACAGCCTCGCGGTCCACCTGCCGGCGGTCCTCGCGGTCGTAGTCGCCACGACGTTGATCATCCTGTTCCTGATGACCGGCTCGGTGATCCTGCCGATCAAGGCGGTGATCATGAACGCGCTCGGGCTGTGCGCGATGTTCGGGCTCCTGGTCCTGATCTTCCAGGACGGCAACCTCGAAAAACTGCTCGGCTATCAGAGCCTCGGCGCGCTCGACGCCACGCAGCCGATCCTGCTGTTCGCTGTCGGCTTCGGGCTCGCCACCGACTATGGCGTGTTCCTGCTGTCGCGGATCAAGGAGGCGCGCGACCGCGGCGCGTCCGACCACGACGCGGTGGCGATCGGACTCGAGCGCAGCGGGCGCGTCGTGACCGCCGCCGCGTTGCTGTTCGCGGTGGCGCTCGGTGCGTTCTCGACCTCAGAGATCGTGTTCGTCAAAGAGCTCGGTGTGGGCGCGGTGCTGGCGGTCCTGATCGACGCTTCGATCATCCGCGCGCTGCTGGTTCCGTCGCTGATGATGCTGCTGGGCCCGCTCAACTGGTGGGCGCCGGCGCCGCTCCGCCGCCTTCACGACCGGATCGGGCTGCGCGAGGGCGGGCCCCCGGTGTCCCAGCCGGCCGCCGGCCACACCTGAGCCCTGCTTGACTAACCGACGTGACGGCCCCGGACACGACCGGGCGCGCCCGTGCGATCGTGTTCGACCTCGGCGGGGTGCTGCTCGACTGGAACCCTCGCTACCTCTACCGGAAGCTGTTCGACGGCGACGACGCCGCGATGGAGCGGTTCCTCAATGAGGTATGCACGATGGAGTGGCACCACGCCCACGATCTCGGCGTGCCGCCCGAGCGAACGGCCACCGAGCTATCGAAGGCGCACCCCGATCACCAGGAGCTGATCTGGGCCTGGTCACGGCGTAGCGAGGAGATGGTCGCCGGGCCGATCGACGGGAGCGTGGAGCTCCTGCGCGAACTGAAAGCCGCCGGCGTCCCGTGCTACGCGCTCACGAACATGGAACGCGAGACGTACCCGCTACGGCGGGAGCGGTTCCCTTTCCTGCGCTGGTTCGACGGGACGATCGTGTCCGGCTTCGAGGGCGTGGCCAAGCCCGACCCCGCGATCTTCAAGCTGCTGCTCGACCGGTTCGACCTTGAGCCGTCGGAAACCGTGTTGGTCGACGACTCGCCCGCGAACGTGCGCGCTGCCCGCACCGCCGGCATGAACGCGATCGAGTTCGAAACGCCCGGGCGGTTGCGAGAGTCGCTGAGAGACACAGGCCTACTTGACCGCAGGTCCTAGTTCTCTTCCTCCCAGTTCTCCGAGCGCGGATCCTTGCCGGTGAGGAGATCGACGAAGTGGTGCCAGCGGCCCGGCTTGACCCCGGGCTCCCGCTCGCGCCATGCCGGCGCGCCGCCATGCGGCGGCTCGAGCGCGGCCGCGGCGGCAGCGTCGATGCGCAGATCCACGCCGCGCTCGTGCAGGGAAGCGACGTCGTTGGCGGCGACGAAGCGCGGGTCGTTGCCGACGCGGATCACGAGCCCGTGGAAGATGTCCTCGTCAAGCGCCGCGACGACGTGGTCGACCGTGCCGACCTGCTCGCCCCCGGACGCGTACACGGGCACCCCACGCTCGAGCACCTCGTAGGCGATCGGCAGTCCCTCGTCCACGCCGGTCACACTACAGGCATGACGCACACCGGTGTGGTCGGCCACGTCGAATGGGTCGACTTCGTTTCGGTGCCGCACCTGCCGGTCCACGAGGAGATCCTCCACGCCGACAGCGCGTTCGCGCGCGCCGGCGGAGGTGGCGCGGTGGCAGCAACCGTGCTCGCAGATCTGGGCGCCGAGGTCGACTTCTACTGCGCGCTCGGGCGCGACGGCCACGGCGAGGCGGCGGTGGCCCAACTCGAGGGCCGCGGCGTCCGCGTTCACGTGGCCTGGCGTGACGAGCCCACCCGCTGCGCCGTCACGTTCCTCGAGCCGGGCACCGAGCGGACGATCGTCACGGTCGGCGACCGCCTCGAGCCCATCGGGTCCGACGAGCTCGAGTGGGACTACCTCGCGAACGCGGAAAGCGTCTACTTCACCGCCGGCGATCCCGCAGCCCTCGAGCGCGCGCACGCCTCGAAGTTCGTCGTCGCCTCACCGCGCGCCCGAGACGTGCTCGAGGCCGACAACGCTCACGTCTATGCGCTCGTGTTCAGCGAGGGCGACGACGGCGAGCGCGCGTGGGCGAACCGAGTCGCCTCCCGCGCCAGTCTCTTGGTGGCCACCGAGGGAGGTCGCGGCGGGCGCTGGTGGGGGGAGTCGGAGGGCCACTGGGAGGCGGCGCCGCTGCCTGGCCCGCCCCGCGACACGTATGGCTGCGGCGATTCTTTCGCGGCCGCGTTCACGCTTGGCCTCGGACGCGGAGACTCGATCGCGGAGGCCGCGAAACTCGGAGCGCAAGCCGGCGCCCTCGCCCTGACCATCGTCGGCGCCCCCTGAACCGGCGCGCTAGGCCTCGAGCTTCGTGAGCAGCAGCCACGCACTCGCGACGCCGCCGACGAGCGCCGCGACGATCGGGACAACCAGGACGTACAGCCCGGCGTTCACGCCGGCGGCGACGAGCCCGCCCGAGACGAGGACCAGAACCGAGGTGACTGCGTTGGGCGCGATCACGTCGAGCGTGCGCCCGATCGCGTGCGAGCCGCCCGTGTCAGCGCCGGAGTGGGCCCGGTGATCTAAGACCAGCATGCCGGCGCCGGCGATCGCGCCAAGGGCGATCAGCTCGACCCCGAGCGGCCCATGGGCCTGGCCCGGAATCGACAGCACGATCGAGATGATCACGACCGTGCCGAACAGCAGCAAGATCTGCGCCGCGCGGTTCCTGAGCTCCAGCGACGGCGCGATCACGTCGATCTTGATCGAGACCGCGACGAACAGGAGCCCGGTCAGGCCGGCCGCAGCCGTTCCGGCGACCGCGGCGAACGGGACCCAATCCTGCACCGACCGGTAATCGTGCCCGCCACCGCAGACGGATCGCCTTCACAACCCGATCTCGCGGCAGCTGACGTCCCGCTCGCCCGCGCCTGACACCGACCACTCGCCGCGCCGCCACGAGATCCGAGTCCCGTCGGCGAGCCGGGCCGCGGCGCGTCCCAGCCGCGGCGAGCCCCATAGCGTCGCCACCAACGGACGCGACGACTCCGCGACATCCCCCAACCCCCGCGCCACGTGCGACGCCGGGTACGTGACGACGATCGAGCCGGCGCGAACCCACACCGGGATCCGTTCGAGCGGCGCCTCGACCACGACCTCCGACCCGCCGTACACCCGCCGGCCCGACCAAGTCTCGATCCACTCCCCGCGCGGCAGTGTCACCTCCCGCTCGCGCGCGTCGTCGTCGAGCACGGGCGCCACCCATAGCGCCGGCCCGTATCCGTAGGCGTCACCGATCTCCCATCCGCGCGGATCGGCGGCGTCGATCAGGCACAGCGGCCGGATGATCGGGAGGCCCGTGTGCGAGGCGGTGACGGCGGCGGCCCGGACGTACGGCACGAGTTGCTCGTGGAGCAGCACGTACTCGCGGTACAGGTCGAGGACGTGCTCGGAGTAGTTCCACGGCTCCTGGGGCATCCGGCCGTGGGCCTGCATCAGCGGCGTGAAGCACCCGAACTGGAGCCAGCGGACGAGCAACTCGGGTGGGCAGCGCTCGACCAGGCGATGTCCGAGGTAACCCCCGACATCGTGCGACCAGTTCGAGAAACCGCTGCACGCGGCGGACAGCGTCGCAACCACGAGGACACGAAGCGACCAGAAGTCCGAAGCCTGATCGCCGGCCCACGTCACGCCCACCGCGTGCTGACCGGTCCAGCCGCTCCGCCCGAACAGCACCCCCCGCCCGGGATGGACCTCGTCGAGCGCGCGTTGCATGCTCAGGCGATAGAGGCCTCCGAGTCCCCAGGCCGCGTCGGCGCCGGTCCGGCCGTCGGCGAACCGGACCCCATTCGGCATGTAGTACCCCTCCCCATCGTCCGCTTTCACACCCTCGACGCCCAGCGCGAGCAACCGCTTGGCCTGCTCGCGCCACCACTCTTCACCTACACGACTCGTGAAGTCGATCGGCGATCCGGTCCCCATCCACCACTGCGTGACGAACGGCTCACCCGATCCCTCCTCGGACCTCACAAACGCCCCGGCGGCAGCGCCCGGCGCGTAGTTGGGCGCCGGCTCCCGGTGAAGTCGCTCCGACTCGGGCTGAGGGGGGACCTGCCCGTCCCTCGAGTCCGTATTCACCCACGGAGTCACCCACACGACCGTGCGCACGCCATCCGACCGCATGCGCCGGATCAGGCCCGGAGCATCCGGGAACTGAAAAGCGTTGAACTCCCAGGTGTTGTATTGCGTCGCCCACGGAGAATCGAGCACGATCGCGTCGACGGGTATGTCGTGCCGGCGGAGACCCTCGAAGTCGTCGAGCACGTCGTCCTGATGCTCGTAGACGTCCCGGCTCTTCCAGAACCCGTATCCCCACTCGGGCAGGACGGCAGGGAAGCCGGTCAGGCGGCAGAACGCGCGGAGCCGCGCCGCCGGCGTGGGATCGCACAGAAAGTCGAGCCGGAGCGGGCCGGCGCTGCATCGAGTCGACGCCGACACGCGGTCGCCCGCGAAATCGAACTTGACCCCGTTGGCTTCGGAGCGCAGCCACACCGCGTATCCCCGGCTCGAGATGAACCACGGCACCGGCGCGTAGTCGCCCTGGGGAATCCCCCCGCCCGCGAGGAGGTCGGGTGGACAGTCGGGACCCGTGTACCGCCGATCGGCGCCGAGCTGGACGACCCGACCGACCTGGTCGAACTGCGTGCCGTGCCGGGCGCCAAGCCCGACAAAGTGCTCATCGGATCGGCGGCGCCAATCGGCGGCGACGCGCAGCGGCTCCCCCTCGGGGTCGAGCTCGAACGTAACCCGATCGTCGGCGAGCACGCGGACCTCGAGGCCCGCGCGCCGGCCACCGTTCAGCTCAACCGCGAGCACCACTCGGTCGGCAGCGAGGCGCCGGACTCGAGCCGCGGCCGCGCGCTCGACCGGCGCCAGCTCTTCCATCGCCACGACGCCCTCGGTGAGCTGGATGAAGTGGTCCTGGACGGTCCCCTCGGCCACCCACGCGCCCATCGACCGCACGAGGCGCCGGCCGGAACGGCGGATCGTCAGCTCGAACGGCCGCAGGGCGATCTCGACCCGCAGCGCACCGCGCGCCAGGACGACGACGTCAGCGTCACTCACAGCAACAGGACCACCGCGGGCATAGCGGCAAGGTTCTCTCACACCGCGGCGTTCCCATGCCGGCGGTAACAGAAACGTCACAGAACGTGACCTCGTTCTTCACTGGTACCCCGTTTTGCAGGGCGATCCTGACCCCATGAACGATATGAGTCGCGCCGACCTGCATGTCCACTCCTCGGCCTCGCAGATTTCGAAGCTCGGCGTCCAGCGGTCGCTCCATATTCCCGAGTGCGCCACCGAGCCGCTTGAGGTCTATGAGCTCGCAAAGCGCCGCGAGATGGACTTCGTGACGATCACCGATCACGACACGATCGATGGGATCCTGTCGCTCAGCCACCTCCCCGACACGTTCATCTCAGAGGAGCTGACCGCATCGTTCAAGGGGGAGCCCCAGGCCGTGCACGTGCTCTGCTACGGCATCACGCCGGACGATCACGAATGGCTACAGGCCAACCGCGACGACGTCGAGGCCTGCGCCGCGTACCTGCACGACCGCGAGATCACGGCCGCACTCGCCCATCCCTTCTACGCCGTCGCGGCGCCGCTCATGGCGCGCCACCGGCGGCGCCTGGCCCAGCTGTTCCCGATCTGGGAGACCCGCAACGGCTCGCGGGCCAAGGAACTCAATCTTCCGGCGTTCGTGTACATCGAGACCCACGGGGGAACCGCCATCGGAGGGTCCGATGACCACGCCGGAATCGATATCGGGCGGACCTTCACCGAGACCCCGAGGGCGACGAAACCCGAGGAGTTCCTCGCGCACATCCGCGCCGGCCGCGCGCAAGCCCACGGGCAGCAGGGCAGCGCTGCCAAGTGGGCACACGCAGCGATGGCGCTGGCGATCCGCTCGCTTGGCGACGGCGACGCGCCCGCCCGCCCCGATCCAGCGTCCGTCCTGAAGATCGTCGAGCGCGTGATGTGTGAGGGCGACGCCAGGCAGGGAACGAACGGAGCCGACCTGCAGGCAAGCGATGGACTCGCGCTCCTGCGCGCGTGGCTGCTCGCGATGGACCTCGACGTCGACGAGCACAAGCTTCTGACTCAGCTCCAGGAGGGCGAGCTCGGCCATGCCGACCTCGACCGGCGCGCCCGGCGCGTGCACGAGCGAAAGCTCGCCGCTGTCGTGCACGACACCGTCGCCGGCCTCGAGCAGGGTCGGCTCGACGGCGGCGCCAGCGCGCTTGCGCTGTTCGACGCTTGCATCCCGGCGATCCCGTACGCCGCGGCGTCGGCCTTTCTCGGACGTGAGAAGGCCAAGCTGGCGCGCAGCGAAGGTGACCGCCCGCGCGTCGCGCTGGTGGCGGACGCGATCGGCTCGATGCACGGGGTCACGCACACCATCCAACAGATCCGGGCCCACGGGGTCCGCGGTTTCGATGTCGAGGTGATCGGCACCGACGCCGACGTCGACCGCCGGCTCAGCGCGGTCGCCGAGATCGACGTCCCGTTCTACCCCGGCCTCGAAATCGGCGTCCCCACCGTCCCCGCGATCGTCGACGCGCTCGCCGAGGGTCGCTACGACATCGTCCACGTGTGCTCGCCGGGCCCGGCCGGAATCGGCGCCTGGCTCGTGGCGCGCGTGCTCGAGCTGCCGAGGGTCGGGAGCTATCACACCGAGCTCGCCGCCTACGCCGCGCTGCGCACCGGCCAGGCGGAGCTCGAGATGCTCGGCAACTTCGCGCTCGGCATGTTCTATGGGGCCTGCGACGTCGTGCTCTCGCCGAGCCGGGCGAGCGACGAGCGGCTGAACCAGCTGGGCATCCCCGACGAGCGGATCCGGCGCTGGGATCGCGGTGTCGACCTCAAGCGCTTCGACCCCGGCCACCGCGACGACGATCTGCTGCCCGGCGAGATCAACATCCTCTACGCGGGACGCCTCAGCAAGGAGAAGGGAGTCGATCTCCTAGCCGACGCGTTCCTCGAAGCTCGCCGCCGCGACCCGCGTCTCCACCTGTCGCTGGCGGGGGGAGGACCTGAGGAGGAGCTGCTCCGCGCCCGGCTCGGTGAACACGCGACGTTCCTCGGCTGGCTATCCGGCGATGACCTCGCGTGCGCCTACGCCAGCGCAGACATGTTCCTGTTCGCGAGCTCCACCGAGACGTTCGGTCAGGTGGTGCTCGAAGCGCAGGCAAGCGGGCTGCCGGTGGTCGCAGTCGACCGCGGCGGGCCCGCATGCCTGATCGAGCATGGTGAGACGGGGCTGCTCGCGGCCCCCGACGTCAATGGTCTCGCAGACGCCGTGGTGTCAATGACAAGTACTCCACTTCTATCCGAGCGCATAAGTCGCGGCGCGCTGGCGGCGGTGAGGGGACGCAGCTGGGAAGCTGCGCTCGACCGCCTCGCCACCGCCTATCGCATCGCGCTTTCCGCGCACGGCAGTCAGCAGCTCGCGCGCGGCGTCGCATAGCCGTCACTCAGCGGGTCAATACGACCAGCCGTAGACATATCCGCCTCCGTCGCCATAGCCGCCGTAGCCGCCCTGGCCGTAGCCATAGCCGCCGTCACCGTAGCCGCCATAGCCACCGGAGCCGTAGCCGCCGTCACCGTAGCCGCCGTAGCCGCCCGGATAGCCGCCGTAGCTATAACCGCCGCCACCGTAGCCGCCGTCGCCATAGCCGCCGGACGATCCACTCGTGTCTGAGGACGAGCCTCCGGCGCCGTTCTGCTGCCAGGTCACCGAGAACGACGACCCGTCGGAGGAAAGTGACGAGGGCGACGCGCCGGCCGTGTTCTGGCTCGACCCGTAGCCGATGTCATACGTGCCGTTCGCGCCCAGCGCGATCGGCTGTGCGCTCCAGTTCGAGTCGGAGATCGTCCCGGTGTGACCGTTCGCCGTCGCGCTCGCGTTGGTGAAGTCGACCGTGCTGAAGTCGGACAACGGCAGCGGGGTACAGCTACCCGAGCCGTCGCACTCCGACGGGGCCTCTGCGATCCACTCGGCACTCGAGGTGTCCGGATTAGGCGACGACAGCGTCTTCGAGAACGACTGTCCGGTGGTCTCGTCGGTCAGCTTGAACAACGTGCTGTTGCCGTTCACGTTGACGCTCGCCGTGATGCGGTCGCCGGGATGAATCGCCAGGTCCAGCTGAACCGGCGCTGCGGGCACGAGCTCGTACCACGCGTAGTACTGCGTCCCGTTGCCGGTGCAGTTGCCCTCGGTACCGATCTGCTCTAGCGACGTCGACGACCCGTCGCCGAGCCCAGACCCGCCGTACGACGACGACTGGCCGTCGTCGCCGCCGATGCCGACCCAGAAGGCGGCGTCGTCCTGCCCTGAGCTGCATTTCGACGTAGGCTGGACCCAGCTGCCAGAGACATTCGAGAACTGCGTATTCGAATCTGAACCTCCGGCGACGTAGCCAGCCCAATTAGAGCTCACTTGCTCCGCGGCGCTCGTCGCGGCGCTCGCGGAGCCGGCCGACAAGCCAGTGACAGCTGCGGCCGTGGTGAGAGTTGCTAACAGGGTGCGATATTTCATGCGTCCCACTGTCGGAGACGCAACGAAGAGCCCCTGACGAGCTCACGAAGAGCTCCTTATGCACTTGCGAAGAGCTCGATATGAGGCGACTACGCACGGTTCGGCGAGACCGGCTCGAGAAGACGACGCCCACCGTCGTTTTCTCGAGCCGGCTCAGCTCGCCCGGGAGCGCTCCCCGCGACCGAGATCGAGATCGTCATCGCCATCGTCGTCGAGCGCCGGCAGCGGCTCGAGCTGCGGCGGCGCGACCGCGGTGCAGCTCCCACCTTGCCCCTTGGCGGCGTACAGCGCGAGGTCGGACCGCCGGAGGAGATGCGGCAACTCCTCACGGCGATCCCATACGGCCACGCCGGCCGAGAAGGCCTCCGCCTCCGGCGTCGAGTCGCGGAGCCGGTCGATCGCGGTCAGAGATCCGGCCAGCGTCGAGTTCGTCAGCAGCGCCACGAACTCGTCGCCCCCGAGCCGCGCGACGACGTCGCCGGCTCGCAGCGTCGCTCGGATTCGCTCCGCGGTGTCGCGGAGTGCGCGGTCACCCTGGTCGTGGCCGAGCTCGTCGTTGAGCTCCTTGAAGTTGTCGAGGTCGAGCGTCACGAGGGTGATCGGGTTGCCGCTGCGGGCCGCGCGCGCCAGCTCTCGGGGCGCCGTGTACCGCCACCCGCGGCGGTTCAGCAGTCCGGTCAGGTCGTCGACGACCGCCTCGTGCGCGAACCGCTGGGCGAGCGTCGCGAGCTCGCGGGTGACCGCCCGCAGCGACCCGGCGACCGCGATACCGACGAGCGTCAGCAGCGCGGCGTGGCCCCAGCTCTTCGGGTACGCCGGGGTGCCGATCAGGACCATCGGCAGCGCGCAGCACGCCGCGAGCACGACCATCCCCGCCGCCAGTTCGACGTCGGTCCCCTCGAGCCCGAACCAGACCATCGCCATGATCACGAGCACCGAGTAGCCGGACGCTGCGCCACCGCTGTAGGCCTGCATCAGCGTCAGCGCGGGGATCAGTCCGAAGGCGGCCGCCCAGAACGCGAGCTGGCGCCGGCGCGGCACGAGCGCCACGACCAGCGATGCCAGGCATGCCGCGATCGCCCCGGCGAAGAACACCGGGTGATGCGCGGTCCGGTCGGTCGCCGCCGCGATCGTCACAGGCAGGACGTTGCACACGACAGCGAACACGATCAGGCGCAACCTGCCGTGCGGACGCAATGAGCTGGATCCCATTCAGTACTCGAATCGGCGCGCCGGGAGGAAACTTGAGCAGGAATAGGTAGGTTTGCCCCGCTCCTTGCGCCTTTTCGGTCCCGCATTCGGCCCTCGACAGGAGGCCCCGGGCGGACGGCGAACCTGTCGGCGTGACCACGGGTCGGCTCGAGGCGTTCTCGGATGGGGTGATCGCGGTGGCGATCACCCTGCTCGTCCTGAACATCCACGTCCCCGCCCCGCCGCTGCCCGCCGGCAAGACGCTCGCCCACGAGCTAGCCGTGAACTGGCCCGCGTATGCCGCCTACGTCACGTCGTTCCTGACGATCGGAATCATCTGGATCAACCACCACGTGACGATCCGGCGGCTGCGCGACCCCGATCACATGATCCTGTTCCTCAACCTGTTGCTGCTGATGAGCATTGCGGTGCTGCCGTTCGCCACCGATCTGATGGCCGCCTACCTCAAGCAGAGCAGCGGGCAGCACCTCGCCGCCGCCATCTACGGCGGGTCGTTCCTGGTGATGGCGGTGTTCTTTTCGACGCTCAATCGCCATCTGCTGCTGGTCAAGCCGGAACACCTCCGCGAGGAGATCTCGGTGCAGCGCCGGCGGCAGATCCTGTACCGCAGCATCGCCGGAGTAATCCCGTACGCGATAGCTACCGCGCTGGCGATCGTCTCCTCCTACGCGACGATCGCGATCTGCGCAGCAATCGCGGTGTTCTACGGGTTCCCGATCGCCAGCGGCGGCTCCGACGCGGCGGCCTGAGACCGCCTCAGTCCCGCCACCACGCCCCGAGCACCCGGCGCCAGTTGTCCCAGGCGATCGCGGAAACCTCCTCGGAAGTGAACCCGGCGCCAGCGAGCGCCTCGAGCAGCTTCGGCGTGCCCGCCACGTCCCCGAGCGGCGCCGGGATCGTGGCGCCGTCGTAGTCCGATCCGAGCGCGACGTGCGCCACCCCGATCCGGTCCGCGACATATCGCGCGTGCTCGGCGATCAGTGAGATCGGCGTGTCGGGGTCATCGGCGAAGTCCGCGCGCAGGAACGGCACTGCGAACACGATGCCGACCAGTCCGCCCGACCCCCCGATCGCGTCGAGCTGAGCATCAGTCAGGTTCCGGGACGTGGGGCACAGCTTGTGCACGCCCGAGTGGCTGGCGACGATCGGCCCCACATCAAGACGCGCGAGGTCCCAGAAGCCCGCCTCGTTCAGGTGGCTGACGTCGATCATGATCCCGAGCTCGCTGCAGCTCCGGACGAGCGCACGGCCCGCGTCGGTCAGCCCAGGGCCGGTGTCCGGCGACGAAGGCGAGATGAACGGCACCCCGGACGCGAACGAGTTCGGCCGGCTCCACACGGGTCCGATCGACCGGAGCCCGGCCTCGTACCAAAACCCGAGCGACTCCAGCCCGGGGTCGATCGCCTCGGCTCCCTCGAGGTGCAGCACCGCCACGGGCGGCCCATCCTCCGAAACAGCGCGATCGAGATCGCCCGCCGCCCGCGCAACGCACACGTGACCAGCCCGCTCGAGCGCCAGCAGCCGCCCCGCGACCGCGCTCGCGTCCGCCGCCGCCACCGCGTGCTCCACCAGCGGGGCAGGCTCGAACTCGATCACCCCGTCGTCCCGAGGCACCTGCACGTCCCGCGCGCCGCCATCCGAGCGAGTGAACACCGCGAAGATCGCCCCGCGTACCCCGCCGGCGCGCATCCGCGGGAGGTCGAGGTGCCCACCAGACCGGCCGTCTGCGATCAACGCATGATCATCATTCGTCAGGGCATCGTTGTGCCCGTCGAACACCGCCACCACGACGGCTACTCGGGCACTCGCAGGGGCAGGTCCACCGCCGGCAACCCGTCGATGCTGACCGAGTTTTTCTCGCGCTGGTACTCGGCCAGCGCCTCGGACCCGCCGACACGGACCTTCTTGGCCGCCCACAGCGCCATGTGCGGCCTATCGCCCTCGTGTTTCATCAGCGGCACGCCGTAGCCGCAGGAATCGGCGATCCGCTCGACTTCGACAAGGACGACCGCACGCCGGGCCTCCGGCGTCGACGGCTCGGGGAACTCGCACAGCTCCATGAGCTGCTCGAAACGCGAATCCGACGCGACCACCACCTCCCCCCGCCCGTGTAGCCGCAGGATCCGGGGCGGTCCCTCGAACGCACACAGCATGATCACAATCCGCCCGTTCTCGCGGACGTGGGCGATCGTCTCGACTCCACTCCCGACGAAATCCAGGTACGCCACGGTCGTCGAACCGAGCACGCGGAGCGTCTCGATCGAACCCTTGGGCGACACATTCACGTGCCCGTCCCCGTCGAGCGGAGCGGTGCCAACGAAGAACATGGACTGCCGCGCGATCCAGCTCTCGAGCTGATCGTCGATGGCATCGAAGATCTTGCCCATCCACTCACAGCTTACGGGTCCCCTTTAGGATCCGACCCGTGGCCATGACCGCATCGACCTCGCTCGAGCGCGACCTGAAGGCGCTTCTGGGCGACGGCGTGGTCCTGGCCGGCGACACACGGGCGTATCTCACCGACGCCACCGAGAGCCGCAACCTGCGCGGTAAGGCCGATGCCATCGTCCTTCCAAAAGACGCGCAGCAGGTCGCCGACGCCGTGCGCTGGTGCTACGACCACGACGTGCCGATCATCCCCCGCGGCGGCGGCACGGGCTTCACCGGCGGCGCCGTCCCGCTCGATGGCGGCGTCGTCCTGAGCCTCGAGCACCTGAAAAAAATCAGACATCTCGATCCAGGGTTGTGGCGCGCCGCCGTCGAGGCGGGCGTGGTCACCGCCGACCTGCGCCGCCGCGCCCGCGAGAACGGTCTGTTCTTCCCGCCCGACCCCGGCTCCGCCGAGCAGTCCCAGCTCGGCGGCAACATCGCGACCAACGCCGGCGGGCCGCACGCCTTCAAGTACGGGGTCACGGGGGCCTGGATCACCGGGCTCGAGTTCGTGCTCGCGCCCGGCGAGCTCGTCCGGGTCGGGGGGCCCATCCGCAAGGACGTCGCCGGCTACGACCTGAAGTCGCTGATGATCGGCTCCGAGGGCACGCTGGGGATCGTCACCGCGGCCTGGGTCAAGATGATCCCCGCGCCCGAGGCGGCGCTGCCCTTGGCCGCGCTGTATCCGGACACCGGGACCGGCTGTGCCGCGATCGAGGCGGTGTTCGCGAGCGGCGTGATCCCCGCGGCGATCGAGTACCTCGACGCGGGGTCGATCGAGGCCACCCGCGGCGCGTTCCCGGTCGAGCTCCCCGGCGACGCCAGGTTCATGGTGCTCGTCGACGCCGACGGCACCGCGGACGAGGCGGCCCACGTCCACAGCGAGCTCACAGAGATCCTCGCCGAGCACGCGCTCGTCGTCCACGCCCCCACCGCCACCAAGGAGATCAACGCTCTGTGGCGCTGGCGCGACGGCGCGTCGATCGCGGTCACCGCGCAGCGCGGCGGGAAGGTCTCCGAGGACATCGTCGTTCCGATCGACCGGCTACAGGAGGCGATCGAAGGCACGATCGAGATCGGGGGCCGACACGACCTGCCCGCCTGCAGCTGGGGCCACGCCGGCGACGGCAACCTGCACTCGACGTTCATGATCGACCTCGACGATCCTGCCGAGCTCGAGCGCGCCGAGCATGCGGCCGAGGACCTGTTCGCGCTCGCGGTTGAGCTCGGCGGATCCGTCTCGGGCGAGCACGGGATCGGCATGGTCAAGAACGGTCAGATCGCTGCCCAATGGGCTCCGGCGGCAGTCGCGATGCACGAAGCGATCAAGCGCACGTTCGATCCCAAGGGACTGCTCAACCCCGGCAAGAAGCTCGCCGGGCGAATCCGCGAATAGAGCGCGGTCAGTCCAGGTGCAACCGATGCGCCACGGCCGCTGCTTGGGTACGGCTACGCACGCCCAGCTTGCTGAGGATCCGCGAGACATGCACGCTGGCGGTCTTCTCGGCCATGAACAGCGCGGCGCCGATCTGCCGGTTGGTCGCGCCCTCGGCCACCAGCGCCAGCACCTGACGTTCGCGTTCGGTCAGCCCGAACGGATCCTCCCCGCCTGACCCCGCCCCGGAGCGGCCGCCGTCCGACGCCGCGGCTGCATCGTCGCCGAGGTCGAGGCGAGCTCGCTGGGCGAGCGCGCTCAGTTCGTCGACCAGCCACTGCGCGCCCAGCCGCTGTGAGATCTCGAGCGCGTCCCGCGCCGTATCGCAAGCCGCGGTCCGGTTGCCGGCCTCGACGTACGCCTCGGTCGCACGCCACAGCGCGATCGCGCGCTGGAAGGGCCGCGTGATCGCGTCCCATTCCTTCGCCGCGGCCACCCACAACTTCGGGTCGCTGCGGCCTCGGGCGCGCGACAGCTCGGCTGCTCCGACCGCCCGCCACGCACGCTCGACCGGTCCACCCTCCTGCGCGGCCGCGCGCAGACGCTGTATGTGGATTCGCGAGCGGGTGATCGCGTCGCGCTCCTCGGAGCGTTCGCGCAGATCGCGCGCACGCTGGGCGACGTCAGCCTCGACTCGCATTCCCGCCGCGGTGACGCGCGCGATCCGGGCGACGTCGTCGGTGCACAGCTCGATCCGGTCGAGCGCGTGGGCCACTGCCGCGCGCGCGCCCGCCAGGTCGCGCTGGCGCCGGCGCAGCTCCGCCATCAACGTCCCAAAGGCACCGATCCACTGAGGCTCGGATGACCGCGCCACGAGCGGCTCGGCTTCCTCCAAGCACTGCTCCGCTCTCTCTACATCTCCGACTCCGAGGGCGAACTCGGCTTCGCGTAGGTGGCGGAAGATCAGCTGCCGGCCGGCGATCTGGCCGGTCACGGGGACGAGGTACTTCCTCGCGGCCTCCCAGTCCCCGGCCTCGAACGACAGGTCCGAGACCGTCAGCGACATCCAGTCGTAGGGGCGCGCGACGCGGCGCGACACCGCCGCCAGGCCCTCCTTAGCCGTCGCGAGACCTTCGGTTGTGCGTCCTGCCAGGCTCAGCGTATCGGCGAGGTTCCCGTAGGCCGTCGACAGCCCGTCGGGGTCGTCGTCCTCGCGGGCGATCTCGATCGCCCGCCGCAGCGACTCGACGCCTTCGTCGATGGACCCGGTCGCGATGCCCGCCATGCCGAGCGTGTTCAGCACCTCGCTCTCCGAGCGCCGGTCCCCGGCGGCAACGGCCGTGTCGAGCGCCTCCCGACCCTCTCGCAACGCCTCGCGGTACCGGCCGCGCAAGTAACGCACGCGCGCGGCCCAGACCAGGATCGAGGCGCGCTCGCGGCTGATCTCGTCCGGCGGCAGCATCGACAGCGCCCGCTCGGCCGTCTCGATCGCCTCGGAGCCCCGGTTCAGCGCCCACTGTGACCGCGACAATCTCGCGAGCAGCCCGGCATAGCGCCGCGGGTCGCTGTCCGGGTCGAGCTCCTTCAGCGCTCGCATCAGCAGCACTTCGGCGCGCCCGCGATCCCCCGCGACCGCGTGCGCGGCCGCCGCGATCCCGAGCAGCTCGACGTGGTCGAGCGGGATCATCTGATCGGCATCGGGGACGCGCGGCCACAGGTCCAGCGCGCGCTCGGCGAGGTCGGCGGCGTCGCCGTACGCGTGCACCTCACGGGCGGCGAGCGCGGCCTGCACGGTCGCGCGGAGCGCGGCGGGCTGGTCTCCCGCGGTCGCGTAGTGGCGGGCGATCGCCGAGGCCAGCTCGACGCCGCGGTCGTTCTCGAAGTCGGCGCGATCCTCGAACGCCCGTGCCAGTGCCAGGTGGAGCTCTGAGCGCTCGCCGGGAAGCAGGTCGTCGTAGAGCGCCTCGCGGAGCAGCGCATGACGAAAGCAGAGGTGGGTCGGCTCGCCCGCGACCAGCACCTGCTCGGAGACGGCCTCGCGCAGCGCCACGTGGAGCGCATCGGGCTCGATGCCGCTGACCTCGGCGATCGTCGGCTCGTCCAGCGACCGGCCGGCCGCGATCACGCGGGCCGCGGCCTGGGCGTCGGGCGACAGTCGTTCGATCCGCAGCATGAACGCGTCGCGAAGGCTCTGCGGAGCCGCGCCGCGGCCGTCCATTCCGGCCGCCAGCAGCTCTTCGGTATAGAGCGGGTTGCCCTCGCTGCGCTCGAACAGCCGCTCGACGAGCTTCGCGCTCGGGGGCTCCCCGAGGATGTCCGCGAGCACCTCCGTCAGCTCGTCGCGGTCGAACGGCTCGAGCTCAATCCGGCGGGCCCGCTCGAGGCGGTCCAGTTCGGACAGCAGGGTCCGCAAGGGGTGACGGCGGTGAATCTCGTCGGTCCGGTAGGTCAGAACGAGAACGACGCGCTCGCCGCGCAGGCTCCGGGCCAGGAAGTCGACGAAGGTCCGCGTCGAGCGGTCGGCCCAGTGCAGGTCCTCTAGGACCAGGACCAACGGCTGCTCCTCGCTCAGCAGATCGAGCAGTTCGAGCAGCCCCTCGAACAGCCGGACCTGGGCGGACGGGTCATTGCGGTCAGAATTTCCGTTCTCCTCGTCCAGCGCCGGAAGCAACGCGGCCAGCTGCGCGCGGCTGCCCCGGCCCAGCGAGGCGAGTGCCGGATGACGGGACCGCACCAGCGGCCTCAACGCGCCGATCAGCGGCGCGTAGGGGAGCTCACCGTCCGCCTCTTCGACGGCCTCCCCCCGGAGCACGAGCGCCTCTTCCTCCGAACAGCGGCGCTCGAACTCGCGGACCAGTCGTGTCTTGCCTACGCCCGACTCTCCGCCGAGCAGCATTACGACCGGCCACCCCGCTTCGGCCTCACGTAAAGCGCGGGCCAGCTCCGCGAGCTCCCCGGCGCGCCCGACGAAGTGACTTGAGGTGACCCTCGCGCGCATGAGAGAAGTATCGCGAGAAGCCGAGACGGCGCCGGCGACGTGTATCGCCGCTGACCTCGGCCGACCACCGTTGCTCGCGGGCGGCCCGCTGTGCGTCCTCGATGTGCTGTGAGGCGACGGCTTGGGAGATGCTGGGATGCATTGCTCGTTCCTCTCGGTCGAATCCTGCTTTTCCACTGCGATCAGGATGAACTGAGAGGTCCCGTCCAACATCGGGAGAACGGAGCCGCTTAAGGCCCTCCACCCCTTACTTGATCGACCCCCACCCCTTAGCTTCCGAGGGGCCTCAGGGAACCGCTTACGTCACGGGCCGGTCGTCGCCGGCGGTCAGCGGACTCGCGTCCGACCGCACGGCGCCGACGACTTCGGACGCGGTCACGTTCTGGGGGTGGTGGCACGCCGCGATGTGACCGTTGGCGTACTCGGTCAGCTGTGGCTCGACCGTCGAGCAGATCTCGGTCGCGCGCGGACAGCGGGTGTGGAAGCGGCAGCCCGACGGCGGGTTGATCGGGTTCGGCGGCTCCCCGGTCACCATCGTCCGTTCCCGCGCGCGGTTTTCGTTGGGATCGGGGATCGGAATCGCGCCGAGCAGCGCCGACGTATACGGGTGGATCGGCTTGGTGTACAGCTCCTCGGCGGGCGAGATCTCCATCAGCTTGCCGAGGTACATCACGATGATCCGGTCGGACACGTGGCGCACCACACCGAGGTCGTGGGCCACGAACACGTAGGACAGGTGGAGGTCGTCCTGTAGCTCGTCGAGCAGGTTGATGACCTGCGCCTGGATCGACACGTCAAGCGCCGAGACGGGCTCATCGAGCAGGATCAGCTTGGGCTCGACCGCGAGCGCCCGCGCGATCCCGATGCGCTGGCGCTGCCCTCCGGAGAACTCGTGCGGGAAGCGGTTCAGGTGCTCGGGATGGAGCCCCACCTTGTCGAGCAGGCCCCGGGTCTCGGCCTCGAACCGATCCTTGGGTACGCCGCGGATCCTGAGCGGCGTGGCGATGATCTGGTTGACGCGCTTGCGGGGGTTCAGCGACGCCTGCGGATCCTGGAAGACCATCTGCATCTGGCGCCGGATCGGCTCAAGGTCCTTGCGGTTCGCCTTGGTGATGTCCGTGCCGCGGAACCGGATCGTGCCGTCGGTGGCGTCGACCAGCCGTACCAGCGTGCGGATGAGGGTCGTCTTGCCGCAGCCCGACTCGCCGACGATCCCGAGCGTCTCGCCTTCGTTCAGCACAAACGACACGTCGTCGACCGCGTGGACGTAGCCGATCTTGCGGTTGACCACCGTGCCCGCCTTGATCGGGAACAGCACGCGCAGGTGGTCGATCGCGAGCAGCGGGGTGCCCTCAGCCGGGCCTGACCCGTCCGTCGGCGGGCCGGCCTGCACGTCTACGAGATCGCCGTTGCCTTCGACGTTCACGAGATCACCGCCTCCTCACTGGCGAGCCCGATCTGATCGCCGACGACGCGAAGCCTTCGCTTGCGCTCGGGCTCGAGCCAGCATCGATCGAGGTGGTCCGCCGCGTCGGCGAGCCGCGCTTTCAGCTCCGGCACCTGTGTGCAGCGATCGTACGCGTGCGGGCATCGTGGCCGGAAGTGACAGCCCTCGGGCGGGCGCAGCAGCGACGGGGGAAGGCCCGGGATTGCCGGCAGCCGTTGCGAGCGGTCGCGGTCGATCCGCGTGATCGAACCGAGCAGGCCCCACGTGTACGGGTGCTGCGGGTCGTAGAAGATCTCGTCGAGCGTGCCCTGCTCGACCACACGCCCCGCGTACATCACGACGATCCGGTCCGCGATGTCCGCGACGACGCCGAGGTCGTGGGTGACGAGGATGATCGCGGCCCCGGTTTCGGTCCGCAGCTGGCGCAGCTCGTCGAGGATCTGCGCCTGGATCGTGACGTCGAGCGCGGTTGTCGGCTCGTCCGCGATCAGCAACGTGGGCGCGTTCGAGAGCGCCATCGCGATCATCACGCGCTGGCGCATGCCGCCCGAAAACTCGTGCGGGTAGGAGCGCAGGCGCTCCTGCGCCCGAGGTATCCCGACCCGTTCCATCAGCTCGGAGGCTCGGTCGTACGCCTGGGCCTTCGAGATCTTCCTGTCGTGGGTACGGATCTGCTCGACGATCTGCTTTCCGATGCGCTGGACGGGATCGAGCGAGCTCATCGGATCCTGGAACACCATCGCGATCCCGGCGCCGCGAACCTTGCGCAGATCCTCGTCGGTCGCGGTGACCAGGTCGCGGCCGTCGAACAGCGCCCGCCCTTCGAACGTCGCGTTGGGGCTCCGCGTTAGCCCCATCAGCGTCATCGCGGTGACCGATTTCCCCGAGCCTGACTCGCCGACGATCGCCACGACCTCGCCGGGCTTGATCCCGAACGAGACCCCGTCGACCGCGCGGACGACGCCGTCCTCGGTCCGGAACGAGACCTTCAGGTCCTCGACGTCGAGCAGGTACCCGTTCGCCGAGGGCATCTGCGCACCCGAGCTCACAGCCGGATCCGCGGATCGAGGTACGCGTAGAGGATGTCCGTGACCGCGCCGAGGATCACGACCACGAACGCGGCGAACAGCGTGATCACGAGCACTGGTGGGATATCCAGGGCCTGCACCGACTGTGCGGCGTACTGCCCGACGCCGTGGAGGTTGAACACCGTCTCGGTGAGGATCGCGCCGCCGCCGATCACCGCCGCGAAGTCGAGCCCGAACAGCGTGACGATCGGGATCAGGCTGTTGCGCAGTACGTGGCGCCCCATCACCTGGCGCTCGGTCAGCCCCTTGGCCCGCGCCGTCCGCACGTAATCGTCGTTGGCCGTGT
>Ga0335073_10003150_pt1 | contig 22864 bp, 23 predicted proteins | sample Lox_Sample_22_FD_207093 | JGI IMG/M metagenome (GOLD analysis project Ga0335073, IMG submission 207093) | Soil microbial communities from Loxahatchee National Wildlife Refuge, Florida, United States - Lox_Sample_2.2 | ecosystem: Environmental > Terrestrial > Soil > Wetlands | place: USA... | reverse complement strand
TCAGCCTGAAGAGTTCCCAGTATGAAGCCTCGTCCAACTCCCCAAGAAACATTCCTAAGGAACGCGGCAAATCAAAAGCCCTGGTATAGGCGTGGGACAGTTCCACCTGGTAAGCAAACACAGACGGAAACGCCTGAATCTCCACCAGTTTAGGGGCCAGCTCACCGGATCTGGTGCGCACAAATGCGAAGTCTGCAGTGAGGAAGTTCGGATGCGGTGCCTCATTGACGACATCGTATTCCGGGGGAATTGCGGCCCGCGCTGCAACAAGATAATCCTGATCAGCGATCAGCCACTGCGCAATCGCCGCGCCCTCATTTGCGAGGTCGTCGAGAAGCGTTTTCTCTAAGAATATCGGCGTCTCGGCAACGCGGAACGGGATCGGACCTCCGCAGCGGCAACCCAGATCGACGAGTAAGTCGGTGTAGGCTCGCCTGGAAAACCTGGTGTTGAATGTGTTCCGCAGTTCGGGGATCAAATTTCATCTCCTTGTTTTGAACCGTCTTGCGAGTCCCGCCGCCGCACAGATTGTACTGAAGTCAGACCCGCTACACAAAAGTAACGTAACGTGACCTTCCGGTGATCGTTACCGCATGAATCCCATATTGTGGTACAAGTAAACGTTATCCTGCAATTTATTTCACTTTCGTAAGTACTTTTGTTGTACCGGATTGCATTGTTTGCGTTAGGCTTGCGAATAGATTTCGCTCCAAAAGCTGAGGGTAATCATATGTCCGTGTCATGGTTGAAAGTTTCATGCGTGGCGCTTGGTTCGGCTATTGCTCTGTCCGCCATTAGTGCGGTCGCGGCGCCAACCACGCATACTTCGCCGGCTCAGGTCCGGCTCGCCGCCATTTCGCCAGTTATCGTTCCGCCACCGCCGCCGGGATCTCAGAGCTTCCTTAATTCGCCGGTTATCGTTCCGCCGAAGCCGCCGGGAACCCAGAGCTTCCTCAACTCGCCGGTTATCGTTCCGCCGAAGCCGCCGGGAACCCAGAGCCTCCTCAACTCGCCGGTTATCGTTCCACCGCCACCGCCGGGAACCCAGAGCTTCCTCAATTCGCCGGTTATCGTTCCGCCGCCACCGCCGGGAACCCAGAGCTTCCTCAATTCGCCCGTTATCGTTCCACCGATGCCTCCGGGCAAACAGAACGGCTAAGGTGTAACTAAGGTTTAGGTTTCAGGTCCTTTCTAGTAAATTGAGCTGGTAGAATTTCAGCATCTCTCGTTGATCTCGCTATCGGGAGATTGGTGGCTAGTCTGGAGACCGTCCTACAATTTGCCGGTGTGGCTGCTGAAGCCGCGATCATCGGTCTCATATTGTTCCGGCGAGTCTACAAAACCCTTCCCCTCTTTTCTTCTTATCTCGTCTGGAGTTTTGTTGCGGACCTTGGGGTCGTCCTGCTCCTTGGACGATTTCCTTCCGCCAGAATTTCTATCTATCTCGCCAGCGCAATCATCGATTCAATCTTTATGCTTTGCGTGCTGATGGAAGTATCGATGTCGGTACTGAAGCCGATTCGCGGCTGGCTTCCTCGTTGGATAATTCTGGCGGTAGGCTTGTTCGTCACACTGGTTGGAGCTGTGATTTGGCAATTCATCCGTTTTCCCGGATTTAATTCTTTACCGCATGCCTTTCAGTTGATCGCTCACCTGCAGATGACAGTTTCGGCGGTTCGCGTATTGTTCTTCCTCGTCCTTGCCTGCTTCAGTCAGCTTTTGTCGATCGGCTGGCGTGACCGGGAACTCCAGATCGCAACCGGATTCGGCTTTTATGCGATCGTCAGCCTCTCTGTCGCTCTCCTTCATGTAAATCAGGGCTACTCCCCCGAGTTGAACAGTCGATACCACCTTATCGATTTGCTGGGCACAGCCAGCTATGTATGTGCATTGTTCTATTGGATCGTCAGCTTCGCTCAGAAGGTGCCCGAACGACGCGAGTTCACCCCGCAAATGCAGAACTTCCTCCTGGCCGTCGCAGGCAATGCCCGGGCAACGCGGATGGCAATGACCGGCGCCTCCAAGCCCGATTCAGACCGCCCTGTACCCCGCTAAAGTCTGATTCCTACCGCGGAGTCGCGCTGTTTCATCAAGTTGGTCCGGAAGTTTCACATTCCAAACAGCTTTTATTGAGCCTCACGGGTCACTCCGCAACCCAAAAGTGTCATTTACCGTGGACAATAGTTACTTTAAATTACTCATGTGATCAGCTTTGTGGATTACCTCGGTAGGCAGGAAAACGCGGGAATTTGCAGAAAGAAGTCCACAAAGTCTGTTTTTTCTGTTACTAGTGTTAGGAACAGTGAAAAAGCGTCCGGCAGGTCACAGGAACGCATGAAGGTTACTAAAGACCGGACAAGGGGCTACTAATGATCTTCCCGCTGCTTCAACTCGGTGCAGTTGTTTTGGTTGCTCTGTATCTGGGTCGCTGGAGACTGAGTGTTCGTCGCCGCAACGCCCAGACGTGGGACTCGCTCCTGGCACGGTTGCGGTCGGACTGGAGTGCTCGCGAGCTCAGCGATCAGTTCCTTTGGAAAGAAGGCTTGAACGCGTCGCCTGAAGATACGTGGACCCGCCTGGAAGGTCCTCATGGTCTGTGGGTGATGTATCAGAACGCGAAAGTCATGCTTGAGATGGCTGACTACGCTACTCGCAATTGCGACGGTGTGGATCGCGTCCTGGTCGAAACGCTGCGCAGTGATGCCATGCAGATCAGGGTTTGCGTCCTGATGGCGCTGGCGCAATACGCATTCAGCCACGCTAGTGAGGGCGTCCGGGTCAATGCCTTCCGCGCTGCCTCAATGTACACAGGTATGGCTGCAAGAATGACGCAGTTGCTGCAGGACAACGCAGCGGTGCTGGTTCCCGATTTTGTAGCCGCGATGTAACCGCAGTTCTTTTTCTCGACAGGAGCCCCGGCCAAGTGCCGGGGCTCTTGCTTTCCACGCTGGAGCGAATCGATGATCGGCCCTGCAATCTCAATCTCTCGCCGAAGCGCTATGCCGAGTTGGCAGCGAGAAAGGCGTTGATGCTGTTGTATTCATTCTCTGCAAGCCTGAAGTGCAGTGCTGGAGCGAGGCCTTCCACCTGTTGCGCGCTACGACCACCGACTATTGCGGCGGTCACCGCTGGATTGCGAAGGGTCCATGCAACGGCGACAACGCCTGGTTCTACATTGTGCAGTCTGCCAATCTCACGCAGTAGCTCGACGAGACGCAGATTGCGGCTCAGTCGCGGTTCGTTGAACTCAACAGCACGCTTCCGCCAATCGTCCTCGGGAAATCGCGCCACCCGTTCCGCGGTCATCTTCCCGGTGAGAAGGCCGGAGACCATCGGCGAATAATTGATAACACCGATGTTGTTGGCCAGAGCAAAAGGTAAAACTTCCTCTTCAATCGCCCGACGCAGCATCGAATATGGCGGCTGCAGGCTGGTAATCGGAGCAATCTTCTGCGCACGCCTCATCTGTTCGACGTTGAAGTTTGATACGCCGATCCAGCGCACCTTCCCCTGATTTTGAAATTTCGCAAGCGTTTCCCAGGCTTCTTCGATCTCTTCCTGCGGGTTCGGCCAATGGATTTGATAGAGATCGATCGTGTCGCGTCTGAGCCTGCGTAAAGAGTTTTGGATCTCGTCTTCGAGCGACTTGGCTTTTAGTGATCGATAAATCGAGCGGTCGTCGTGCCAGCGCATCGAGCATTTGGTGAACACGTATGGCTTGTGGCCGGTGCCGCTTAGCGCCTTTGCGACCACTTCCTCGGAGTGACCGAGGCCGTAAATGGCCGCAGTGTCGATCCAATTCACTCCAAGATCAAGCGCGCGGTGGATGGCGGAGATGGATGCGCTGTCGTCCTGTGGCCCCCACCCGAATTCCCAGTTGCCTCCCCCGATGGCCCAGGCGCCAAAGCCAATCGGGGTCAGGTGAAGGTCGGAATTGCCGAGAGTCCGCAATTGCGCTGCAGAAACCGAAGTTGTCATAACAGTCCCTTGGATGTTGGGTCGGACAAATGGGTGCAAGCAATTGAGTGGATTGAAGTTTGCGTTAAGAGCGACGTCCCTGAACCAGAATCAGGGAACCTGGAACCAAACGCAAAGCCAAAAAATAAAGAGATCAGGGTTCGTTACAGGTGACTTAAATCACATTTCTTAAGAAACGAAAGTGCGATCCTCTGTTCGTCACAGGAAACCAGTTTACCGATGCATAAACTAGAGACACTTCGCGCGTATCTTCATCACTTCGATCAAAGCCCTGACTTTGGAGACAGCGAGGCAGTGGCTGTGATCCGCCGGCACCTTCTCATGCGCATCCACGAGGCGGAGGGAGCAATGCAATGCCGCGAGTGGCTGCAGACACAGGCCCAAGCGAAAAACACGGTACCGAACAGAGGCCGCTTTCAGTTTTGCGCGGAGGCGGCCTGAAATGTCGATCTTCGAATTTCGCAAGCCGGCAGCAGGTGAATCACACCGAGACACACTGCTTACGTTGCGCGAGACAATACAGCGGCTTGAGGCCGAGCCTCAACAGACGCCGCAGACCGCGACTTTAAAACGCATTTTGGCGGTACGAATTCAAGAACTCGAAAGCAAAACTGCCTAGCGCAGTTCGACCCTGATTTCATCCAACGAGGACTATATGTTAATCCTAACTACTATCTATTTCGTGGACCTCAAAGACATGGGCACCGATGGCGTGCCGGAGAACATGTTTGACCTCGAGCAGGGCACGGATAAATCGAACGAACCCCTTCGCGAATTGTTGGGCCTTTACGAAGGCCGGAACCGCGTGATTCCCATCGATCGCAATAGCTGAAGACAGGGGTCAGAAGTCACGATCAAGGATCGTGGAGGTCAACAACTCACCGCCAATCGCCGTTCGAACTTCTGCTATCCGATATACGCGATCTCCCACCACTTCACCGTTTCTGAGTGTCGAATCAGAGTGCCACAATCGGGCAGGTTGCAAATCAAGACAACCCTCGATGCACAAGACAGCAACAAGGATGCGTGGAAATATTTCTGCGCGGAGTTGCATCTTCCGCGCCCAGATGGGGTTCCAATCAGCAGAGGGGTTAAAGATAGAGCGATAGAAGCAAGAAAGAGGTCCGCATATGTTGATCGTTACGACAATTTATTGCATGGAATTAGAGACAGCTAAGAAGCTGAGTACTGAACAGCCCACCGAGGAACAAGCGGTCAGTCTTCCCGGCGATGATCGCGAGTTTCTGGGAATCTACCAGGGGAAGAAGGGCGTAAGGCCGAAAGAGCAATAGCGGCCTTCTCGAATTTCACGTGGGCCGGCTCATCGGGGGCCGGCCCGTTCCCGCCTATAAGCGACGCTTGCGATTATCTGTTAATAAGGAAAAGAATTGAAGCTCTTTGCCGGGCATGCGGCTGCCGCCCACGTTGAGGGCCGATTGGCTTTTTCACTACGCGGCGTTATCGCTGGGCGCGGAAACCAGTTGTGGGCTTGGGTCGAGCGGCTCCGGCACGGCGGCTCGCGGTTCGGCGCACGACTGAACCTCGGCGACAGCTTCAGACAACGAAATGGAAACGTGCGGCGGATCGGTGCGACTGACCATCTCTGCGGCGCGCAGGTGGTCGTCGGCATAATTCCAGATTCCGACAATGATCTTCAAGCTCCCGAGGCCCGCTTTCAGGCTGCGATAGAGACGGTTGGCGCGGGCCATGGCCACCGGCGGCATTCCGGAGAGAAACACGATCGCGGGGTTTTGAGCTGCAATTATGGAAACGGTCTCATCGATGGATCGAATGGGAATCGAAGTTGCGTCGAAGCCGGCGAGAGAGAGCGCCTGAGTCAGCATGGTGGAAACCAGCTCGTCGCTGCCGTCCCGCACGGGGATAATGGCGATCTTAGGGTGAAGGGACTGCGGGTCTCGGACGGGGTCCGAAGCTTCTGAAGTTTGGTTTCGGTACTCCAACGCATTGAATCCGAGTTCGTCGACCATGTTTGCCGTGCTCGATCGAATGAAGCCCACAGTAGCGTCGTCCAGTTCGCCCTGCTGCCGATCTTTTTCGACAAGGGTCATGGCAGGAATGAGGATCGAATCGTAGACGGCCACGAGCGGTCCAGACTTGAGCGCTCCGTCGAGTATGTTTGCGGCTTCTCGTTCATCATGAGCCAACATGCGCTGGTAGAAGCAGGTGTAGGACGGGATCACCGGCTGGTCCCCAAGCAGAATTGTGAGGAATTCAAGGGAGGGCACATGGCTGCCCATTACCACCAGACACACGGTAAGCGGCACAGAAAGGATGAGGCCGACGGGCCCCCAGATCAGCGTCCAGAACGTAGCGGCGATGAGAATGGCAAGCGAGGAGAGTCCCGTATGCCGACCGTAAATGTGGGGTTCGGCGTAGTTGCCCGTGGCGACTTCCAGAAGAATGAAGGTTCCGACGATGAGCGCCGTGTGACGCCATCCGTGAAAGACAGCCAGAGACAGGAGCGTCGGCGTGACGGCGGCGACGGGAATTCCAATGTACGGAACGAAGCGAAATAGGGCGGCGATGGCTCCAAAGAGTACAGGATGAGGCAGGCCGATGAAGTAAAGCGCAATAGCAATCAAAGAGCCGAAGATCAGGTTTACGGTAACTTGAAGCTGGAAATATCGGCTGATGCGCCGGCTCGCATCGCCCATAGCCTGAGTCATGAGGCTGAGGTTGCGGTCGCCGGAGAGGCGGATCAGCCGGTTGCGCAGGTCTTCACGCTGAAGTAATACGAAGAACGTAAACACGACCGACAGCAAGCCCGTGGCTATCGGCTCAACGATGCCTCCGAGTTGATCCAGACGTCCGGTGGGCCGGCCTTCTTCGCGGACGTGGAGCGGACGTTCCGAAGTGGAGCCGATCGGCTCCTGCGCCGCCCGGTTGGGAGGATGAACCGCCGCGGCTGTGGTGGAGTTGGCAATCCCCAGTTCGTCGCTGATCTCTTGCAGTTCGTGCTGGGCACGACCAAAAGCGGAATCGCCAGGGCTGTGCAGGGCCTGCATCTTTTGCTCGATATTGCCACGGTAGGTAGGCAGGTCATTCGCGATTGCGACTAGTTGGGTGAAGAGCGCCCAAGTAATGACGCAAAGTAACGAGGCAAAGGCAAGAATGACGAGCAGGGCGGCAATGGGCCGTGGAAGCTTGAAGCGTTCGAGAAATGCAACGAAAGGCGCAAGCAGAAATGCGAACAGGATGGCGATTCCAAACGGCAGCAAAAGAACCTTGGCAAGATAAAGCACGGCGACGGCGAGAACCGCGACGGTGGTGAACCATAAATGCGACAGCATCCGTGCCGAAGGTGAACCGTTCATCGTGTCTCCGTGTCTGCGCCAAAGCCTGTAAAGTAAGATGCACTTTGGGCGCGCTGAATCGACAAGCCAGGCCGCCCAGCCTAATGAAATGGTTAACCAAAGGAAGCGCCTTGATGAGCGAAGCCGAGAATTTCCGAGATGATGGCGTGAAAGGCGCGCCCGTGCGGGGATTTCTGCATCGGGCCGCGAACGGTGTGGACGGGCTGGTGCTGACCCATGGAGCGGGAGCGAATTGCCAATCTCCCCTGCTGCAAGCGTTGGCGGCGGCATTCTGCGCGGCGGAGATAACTGTATTGCGCTGCGATCTGCCCTTTCGACAGGCGAGACCCACTGGACCACCTATGCGCGGTAGCGCTGAACGAGATCAGGAGGGATTACGGGCTGCAGTTGCGGCCATGCGACGAGCATGCGCGGGGCGGATTTTTCTCGGCGGTCATTCGTATGGCGGCAGGCAAGCGTCCATACTTGCAGCTGCTGATTCCACCGTGGCACAAGCGCTCCTTCTGTTGTCGTACCCGCTGCACCCTCCTCACAAGCCGGAACAGCTTCGGACCGCGCACTTCCCTTCTCTGCGCACGCCTGGGCTATTCGTCAGCGGTGAGCGGGACGGGTTTGGAACGCACGATGAATTGGAGATCGCGCTGAGCGAGATTCAAGCACGAACCGAGTTAATGCTGATCTCGGCTGCGGGGCACGAATTGATCACTCCACGGAACAAGCAGGAATTGCCAACGAGGATTGTGGAAGCGTTCCTGAAATTTACGTCGACTCAAGAATGAGGTCAGCACGAGAATTGCTGCAAAGTGTCCAAAGAAGCTCATTCGCGAACAACTTTATAGCCTATTTTTTCAAGCATGGCGGGAACGCCGTCTTTGCCGACCAGGTGGCCTGCGCCGACCGCGACAAAGCTCACACCATCCCCTTTGAGCATCTGGTCGATTTGTGCAGTGAAGTTCTGATTGCGCTTGACTACCAGGACCTGAAACAGCTCGGGATATTTATCGCGGAAGTCTGCGTTGTTGAGCGCATCCATCTTAGCCACATCGCCGGCGTACCAGGCCGCAATCATCTCTTTGAGCTTGTCTGCCGCGGTGTCAGCACTCTCGAGTTCGGAGTTGAGAAAGTCCATCTGTGTCTTCTCGGGCATGTCGGCGAAATAGTGAATCTGCTGCTCGGCAGTTTCGAAGCCTTTTACCGGCTTGTTGGCCTGGGTGAATTCGGGTTTCAGCACGAATTCCACGCCGCTGTTCGGGTCGAACCCGGCCTGCAGAACCGGGGCAAGGCTTAGCATCATCCCGGCCATCCAGGGCTTCATCGATTCCAACAGAGCCTCGCCGCCGGGCAATCCCTCTGCGGCTTTGTTGAGTTTGGCAACTTGGTCAGTCGTGAGCTTACTTGAGAGCGGATGCGCAGGATCCATGCCAAGTTCGAGAATCAACGGTTGCATCGAAGCTGCATCATCAATATTTGGGATTTCGAGCCAGAGAGTTCCACTGTCCTTAATCGCGGTTTCAATTTTCGTCGACTGCCAGGGATGATCCGGTTGCAGCGCATGAACCGTGCCGAAGAGATAAACCGTGGCGTGTGGCCCCTTTACTACCCATATGGCGGGTTCGCCCTGCGCGAGAGGGGCGATAAGCAGCAGGACCAGAAAGATGACGGTTGCGGCGATCTTGCGAATATGGGCCATTGCTCGCTCCCTGTGTGCGTTTGTGTGAGTATACGTGAAACGTTGGACTCTCAGATCACCCGAAGGTCATGGGCGATCTCGAACAATCGCTCCAGAGGTTTTCACGCGCAGAAGTCGGATTGGACGCTTCGAATCTTGAGTAGTTGCACCACCTACGCGCCTCAAGCCAACGCTGCGCAAATCGCCTGAATCGTATTTGCCGAGGAGGTGCTATGGCGAGTTCTACCCAGATATTCGAGTATCGCGAAGAACCTCGAGCTTCAGCTCAAATCTATCTTCAACCCCTTGCCCCGCCGTCCATTCTTGGACTATATGGCTTTGCGGGCGCCACGTTTATGGTGGCGGCACACATGGCGGGCTGGTTTGGCAATTCTGCTACGGATCTATACCTTGCGCCGTTCGCAGCACTTTTCGGAGGTGTTGCGCAGTTCAGCGCCGGGATGTGGGCGATCAAGGCACGCGATGGAGTGGCATCCGCCATGCACGGAATGTGGGGTGCCTTCTGGATCGCGTTCGGACTGCTCCAATTTGCGTATATGCACGGAACACTGGCGACGCCCGTGGGTGGATTTCCGGCAATGGGTTACTGGTTTGTTGTATTGGCGGCAATCACATGGGTCGGAGCAGTGGGAGCGAGTGCGGAGAACAAAGCCCTGTTTTCCGTTCTGCTGGCCCTTGCGGCCGGCTCGACATGTGCAGCGATTTATAACTTTACGGGCGTCCTTTGGCTCAATGTGTTGGCCGGATATCTATTCCTGATCTCAGCGGCGGTGGCTTGGTACACGGCAAGCGCCCTGATGCTGGAAGGCGCGTTCAAGCGTCCGGTGCTGAACGTGGGCAAGACAGAACTGGTTCGGCAGGAACCGCTGGTCATGCCGGGGCGCGGCGAACCAGGCGTGATTCGCGGACAGTGAGAGGATCTAAAGCGCAGCGCGCATACAACGTGCGCGCTGCGATGGGCTCACGAAGAGATGAGGAACTGGCCATCCCGCATGATCTGTTCTTGTCCGGAGGCGTATTCGAGCCAGATGTTGAAACCGAGACCGACTACATCGATGTGCGTCGTCGAGCGCCACGGCGCGCCCGTGTGTTCGCCGTAGGGATTGCCAAAAGCGATGTGGATGCCGGGAAACTTCTCGTCCTGGAGGATGTTGCCGATCACGCGTGATACGCCGATGTTCGTGCCGATGGCGAACTCGCCGACGCGATCGGAGTTCTCGTCGGTATGGGTGTAGGACCAGAAGTCCTGCTCGAGCTGCTTGTTGGTGCTGGAGCAGGAAACAATGCGATTCTGAGCGATCTCGATCGTGAGCGGGGCTTTTTCAAGCAGGCCGTAGCGGGCGCAAAGCCAGTCGCCGACAACGCCGTCAACAATAAATGTCCCGTTAACCTCGCCGGGAGAGGTGAAGCATTCCCCGCCGGGCAGGTTGCCCCACTTTTCCGGTGAAATGATGCCCGAGGTTTTGAACCACTTGTAGTCTGCGTTCATCTCCGAGACGATGTTCGTTCCGGCTGCCGTGGTAGCGCGGATGCGGGTGGCGCGTCGAACTCGATCGAGCACCTGCTGCGAAAGGCGATCGACGGCATCGTAATCGGAGCGCATGCCGTCGCACATGATTTCCGGCGTGATATTCACCATGTGCGCGTGGCGCATGCGCCGGCGATTGACGACGCCGGTCATCTGCATTCGCGAGTGAAGTTCGTTGGGTTGTACCTGCGCGGCAAAGATGGAGACCGCCGAGGTCTCCATGTCATCGAGAACCGCTTGTGGCATATCGGCCAGCGGACGCGGGGAGAGATCTTCAAGAATAAATGCGCTGAAGGGGCAGCCACGGAGAGCAAGCTGGGCGGCTATGGACGCTGCAATCGGCTCGGTGACGCGGTCGGTAATGAGGGTGACTTTCTCATCAGGCTGGATGCGCAGGCAGGTGAAGACAGCAGATCGGGCGCCGGGAGTGAATTCAGCGGGATAGGCCTGCGACAGCAGGCGGGATGCGGTTGCGGTAAGGCTTGCGATGATGATGCTCCGTTGATGGGGATCCGCAATGGGCGCGTATCTACTTAGGGTAACAAAAACGACGACGCCGTCGGATAAGATAGCGGACGCGGTATTTTCCTGCTGAAATTATGTCCCAAAACGGCTCGGCACGCAGGTTCCTGAGCTTACTGACAAATCGGAGGGCAGCCAACGATGCACTCGGTGAAAAGGATTGGATGGGGAATTGCCCTGGCAGCAACAGCGCTTACGGGCTCACAAGGGATGTTCGGGCAGGGTTCCACCGAGCAGCCGGACAAGTACACGTGGCTCGAAGATATTCACGGCGACAGGTCGATGGCTTGGGTGAAAGCCGAAGACGCGCGCACAGCAGCGGTGCTGGAGAAGCAGAAACCGTTCGCGGAACTTGATGAGGAGGCACTGAAAGTAATGGACTCGCCAGATAAGCTTCCCGGGCCGGTGTTTCGCGGCGGGATGGTTTACAACACCTGGCGCGACAAGGACCATATCCGTGGAATTGTGCGGCGCACCACGCTCGAAAGCTACCTCACCGATTCGCCGCAGTGGGAAACGGTTATCGACTACGATGCACTCGGCAAACAGGATCAGAAGAGTTGGGTAGGGCACGGCTTGAATTGTCTGCAGCCCGAAGAACAAGTCTGCATGGCTGCGCTTTCGGTGGGCGGCGAAGATGCCGCCACAATGCGCGAGTTTGACCTGAAGACGTCGAAATTCGTCGAGAGCGGCTTTGTGATGCCACGCGGAAAGCAGACCGTCGCCTGGCTGGATAAGGACACGCTGCTCATCGGCCGCGATTGGGGTCCGGGAACCATGAGCGAGGCGGGCTATCCCATTACCGTACGGAAGTGGAAACGAGGAACGCCGCTGGAGAGCGCGGTGGAAGTGTACCGCGGAAGCACAAAGGACAATGGCTACGGCGACGATCCTCGTGTGCTGAAAGATGGACAGGGCCATCGGGTAGCGCTGATTGAGCGGAACCTCAACACGTTTCAGCGCGAGTGGTACCTGCTTACATCGACCGGGACCAAGAAGCTGGACGTGCCGTTGAAGTCGGATGTGGAGGCATTGCAGGATAATCAGCTGCTGGTTTCGCTGGAAGAAGCGTGGACGCCGGAGGGGCAGACGGAGAGCATTCCGCAGGGATCGGTTGTGTCGCTCGAATTGAGCGCCTTGGAAACCGATCCAGTTCGATTGAAACCGACCGTGTTGTTTGCGCCGACCGCGCGGGAATTTGCGGATCAGGTCGCAACAACTAAGAATCACGTGCTGCTGACCACACTGGAAAACGTTCAGGGGCGCGCCTATATCTACACGCATGAGAAGAACGGCAAATGGACCCACGTGAAATTGCCGGTGCCGAATAACACCACCGTTGGGATCGTGACTACGAGCCTGATGGATGACCGGTTCTTTCTTGGGCAGACCAGCTTTCTGGTGCCTCCCAGTGTCTGGCTGGGCGATGCCGCGGATGCCTCCCTGAAGCCTGGAAAAATGCAAAAGCCATTGTTCGATGCATCGCGTGATACGGTCGATCAATTTGAGGCGACTTCGAAGGATGGAACCAAGGTTCCGTATTTTGTCGTGCACCGCAAAGACATTCCGATGGATGGAAGCACACCGACGCTGCTGACGGCATATGGTGGTTTCCAGGTTTCGAACTTGCCTCGCTACAACCCGGTGGCAGGAAAACTCTGGCTGGAACGCGGCGGCACTTTTGTGCTGGCCAATATTCGCGGAGGCGGAGAGTTTGGTCCGGCATGGCACGAGGCGGGGCTGAAAACTCATCGCCAGCGCATTTATGACGACTTTTATGCGGTGGCGCAGGACCTGGTGGCGCGGAAGTTTACGTCGCAAGAACGTCTGGGCATCGAAGGCGGATCCAATGGCGGGTTGCTGATGGGCGTGGAGTTCACACAGCATCCGGAGATGTGGAAGGCGGTCGTGATCCAGGTGCCGCTGCTCGACATGCTGGGTTACGAACATTTATCGGCGGGTGCTTCGTGGGTGGGCGAGTACGGCTCGGTGAGCGTCCCCGAGGAACGCAAGTTCCTGGCTTCCATTTCGCCCTATAACCAGCTTCGCGCAGATGGGCATTATCCGGAGCCATTAATCTTCACAACGACGGCGGACGATCGCGTGGGGCCGGTACATGCACGCAAGTTCGCGGCAAAGATGGAGGAATTCCATCTGCCTTTCTACTACGACGAAATCACAGAAGGTGGGCATGGAGCAGGCGCGGACAACCGGCAGGCAGCACGCACCGAAGCAGAGGAGTTCACGTATCTGACCATGAAGTTGATGGACTAGATCGAAGTCGCCCAAATTCAGCCCATCCCGGCGAAATCCAGGGATGGGCTGAATGACCTTACAGCTCATGCCGCCAGTTCCTGCGACTCCTCAACCGTGCTACGACGCATCGGTTGGCGCTTCCAGTAAGTAAGAGAGCGCCAAACCCACTCCATCGGCCCGAACTGGAAATAGCGAAGCCACAATGGACTGAGCATGAGGTTCAGCAGCCATACGAACCCGACCACCACATAGATCTGGTAGTACTCGAACTTGCCATAGAGCTTGAAGCCACAGAAGAATGCGGTGCAGCTGATGCTGGTAAACAGATAATTGCTGAGCGCCGTCTGCCCTACCGCCGCAACGCGCCGCATCAGCGCAGGCACAAGACCCGCCTTGCAGATGGTCACGACGAGAGCAACATTCGCGAGGGCGCCCGTGATCCGACCCAGCTGATAGAGAATCCACCACGCCGATTCGTACTCGAAGTTATCGCGAATCAGGCCCCAGGCTTCAAAACCATTGATGGGCAGGCTGAGCAAGAATCCGATCGCGATGGTCCAGCCATAGAAGCGGCGGCTTAACGCGCCGGTGAGGAAACCCATGCGATATAGCCCCATACCGATCAGCATCATTCCCAGAGAGTCGGTAAAGCCTAACATGTAATAACCTTTGGCCTGAGCACGCGGTCCAAACTGCGCGTGGTATTTCACGATATCGAGATAGCTGCCGCGCATGGCCTTCAGATCCTCATCGTGCTCTTTCTTACGGCCGTCGAGTACGTCAGTCCACTTCTTTAATGCATCCTGCTGGGCTTGCGTCAGCTTCTTGCCGGCTGATTGAAGAGCCTGCGCTTCGAGGCCCCGATTGCGCGTGCGGAGTCCGTCCACTGAGTAATACACATCGTTGGCGGAGCTGAGCGCCAGTACCAGCCCGCCAGCGATGAAGAGATTGCGATAGCGTATATTGCGACATGGATACAGGAATAGAAGCGCCGTGAGTCCGTAAAAGTAGAGGATGTCGCCGTTCCAGACGAGATAGAAGTGCAGCACACCGAAGAGCACGAGCCACATGTTGCGACGAAGAAAGATGTCTGCAACATTCTTACTGCCGCGTCGCTCAGCACGCTGGGTGAGGAGGATGACTCCGGCGCCGAAGAGCATTGAGAAGGCAGCTCGCATCTTGCCCTCGAAGAGAACCCAGCGAATGAGCCAGGCAAAGATGTCATAAGACCGGTGGCCCTGCACGGAAAGCGGATTGAAATACATCTCCAAAGGCCCGCTAAATGAGGAGATGTTCATCAGCAGGATTCCCATCAAAGCGACGCCACGGACGACGTCGATGGTGGGAATTCGCTCGCGCTGGGTGACAGGGCATGCAACCGGCTCGGGGGTCGGCGCAGGCTCGACCGGGACGGTTGTAGCAGAAGTGGAAAGCGGTTCGGCAACCGCAGCGGCTGTTTCAACGAAGGTTGGTGCTGTGACCGTATCAGACAAGGGTCGCCTCCGGAAATTGAAGGGTGGGCCCGATGCGGAAAGTGATGGATCAATGTAGCACGAAACGGGGATGAGTCCGCTCGAAAATGAGGCCAAACCGCTTTTCGAGCAGTTCGCAACCCCGGCAACCTAGAATGGTGAAACGCGGTGCGTTATCGTTTCCAAAGTGATCAGGAATATTTCGCAACCTTGCTCGGAGGTAGATTCATGGGATCTGCAACAGCGGTCGTAGAACGGACGCAGGAACAAAAACTGAACTTGCTGGCGGAAGTAGCGGTGCGGGTTGGATTAGGCCTGAAAGAAGGCCAGGAACTGGTGATGACAGCATCGCTGGACGCGGTCGATCTGGCGCGTCGGATTACGGAGCAGGCGTACCGCGCGGGGGCGTCGCTCGTCACGACGCTTTATGTGGATGATGAGTCCACCCTGCTGCGTTACCACCACGCACCCGATGCGGCCTTCGACAAAGCTGCGGGATGGCTCTATGACGGCATGGGCGCAGCCTTCCGGAGCGGCGCCGCGCGACTGGCCATTACCGGCGGAAATCCGGCGCTGCTGTCGAACGAAGATCCCGACAAGGTGGCACGCGCGAATCGTGCGGTTTCGCAGGCATACCGGCCGGCTCTCGAACTGATTACCCGGCACGAGATTAACTGGACGATCGTGGCCAGCGCGACACCGGCGTGGGCCGCGCAGATGTTCCCCAACGACGCGCCGGATGTGGCGCTCGAAAAATTGTGGGAGGCAATCTTCCAGACCACACGGATCAACGTGGAAGATCCGGTCAGGGAGTGGAAACGACATGACGACGGCTTGCAGAAGCGCGCGAAATATCTCAACGAGAAGCGCTATGCGGCGCTGAAGTATCGGGGACCTGGGACGGACTTCACACTAGGCCTGGCAGACGATCACGTCTGGATGGGCGGCGGAACAACTGCAGGCAACGGGCTTTATTGCGTTGCGAATATGCCAACCGAAGAGGTTTTTAGCATGCCGCACAAGGATCGTGCGGACGGTACGGTAACCGCAACCAAGCCGCTCTCGCACCAGGGAACGATGATCGAGAACATTCACGTGCGCTTCGACAAGGGACGGATCGTGGAGGCGCATGCTTCGCGCGGCGAAGAGGTGCTGCGCAAGCTGATCGAAACCGACGATGGCGCGCGGCGGCTCGGCGAAGTGGCGCTGGTGCCGCACTCGTCGCCAATTGCATCGAGCGGAATGCTGTTTTTCAATACGCTTTTCGATGAGAATGCCGCATCGCATATCGCGCTGGGGCAGGCGTACTCAAGCTGTATGCGCAACGGCGACAAGCTGAGCAAGGATGAGCTGGCAGCCAAGGGCGCAAACGACAGTTTGATTCACGTGGACTGGATGATCGGGTCAGACAAGCTGGATATCGACGGGGTGACGGCTACTGGCACTCTGGAGCCGCTGATGCGCGGCGGGGAGTGGGCGTAAAAGTCGGTGAACAGTGGGCAGTTTAGATCTCGCGGGTCGGTTGAGGGGTGAATGGCGAAGATCGGAATTATCGGCGCAGGCAGCGTTGGAGCCACGATTGCGTACGCTGCGTTGATTCGAGGCGTTGCGCGAGAGATCAGTCTGTTCGATATCGCACGGACCAAAGTCGACGCCGAGGTGCTTGACCTGAATCATGGTCTGCTGTTTGTGCCGCAGGCCAAGGTGGATGGCTCGGATGATTTGGAGATCTTGCGTTGCGCCGATGTAGTGGTCCTGACAGCCGGGGCAAAGCAGAAGCCGGGCCAGACGCGCATGGATCTGGCGGAGGCAAACGCACAAATCTCGAAGAAGATTTTGCCGGAGGTGGTTCGCGTTGCGCCGGACGCCATCCTGCTGATGGTGACGAATCCAGTTGATGTGGTGACGGAACTTGCGCTGAAAGTCACGGGACTGCCCTGGCAGCGCGTTATTGGGTCCGGAACCGTGCTCGACAGCTCGCGTTTCCGCTTTCTGGTGGCGAATCACTGCAACGTTGCTGTGCAGAACGTACATGCTTATATTGCCGGCGAGCATGGCGATTCGGAGATCCCGCTGTGGGCCAGCGCCACGATCGGTTCGATCCCGCTAAGCCAGTGGAGCGTGGATGGACACGGCCGGCTGACCGCGGCAAATAAGGAAGCCATAGTCAAGAACGTGAAGGAAGCCGCATACCAGGTGATCCAGGGCAAGGGGGCAACGAACTACGCGGTGGGGCTTGCGGTGTGCAACATCCTCGAGGCGATTCTGTTCGATGAGCGACGGGTTCTGCCGGTGAGCGGCCACCTTCGCGGGTTCAGAGGGATGGAGGACGTATGTCTGAGCCTGCCGCGCATCGTTGGACGCACCGGAATTGAAGCGCCCTTACCGATTCCCATGACGGTCGACGAGGAAGCGGGGCTTCGCGATAGCGCTGACCGCATTCGTTCCGTCGTGCGAGGACTCGGATACTAGCTGAATGATCAAGGCCGACTGATGGGTCCGTTTCGATCGAATTCAACTGCCACTCGGGTTTACCGGATGAGTGCGTGGATCCGGACGTTCGCCGTTGCATTTTTACTGTTCAGCGTGCTTGGCCTGTTGGGCTTGCTTTGGAGTGAGCACTCCGGAATGCAGGGGCGCGGCATTGCGGAGGTCATCGAGTGGGCGGCGATTGCGCTCTTCGCGGCAGGGTGGCTGGCCTACGTGTTGAGCGCGGTGATTATCTTGTCGAAGGACACGGTTGAGAAGCGCACACTCTTCCGTTCGGACCGCTTGCGCTTTGACCAAATTCTCGGTCGTCGCGAGAAAGTGCATCGCAATTTTGACGGAAGCTATATCCGCTACCTGCAGGTGATTCCCCGCGATGCCTTGCTGCCAGCGATCCAATTCCAGAAGTTCTATGCTCTGGATGCAGCGTTTTACGCGTGGTACGACGACCTGCCGAATCTGGACACGATGGATCGAATGCGAAGCGGCGGCTTGTAGTAAGCATAGATTTCCGCTTACCGTGATCACAGAGTACCGCTGATTTGAAAGTGGTAGTCGGTGTAATCGATGGTGATCACGGTCCGGCCGAAAAGCGCACTGCTCGACTCAGCCCGCGCGTGCGTAGCCATGGCATAGCCCTGCATGTTGGCATAGCGGCGCATCATATGCGTGGTTCCGGCAAACATCGACGCTTTCTGAGAGGCGATGCCTTCCACTTCTACCTGCGTATGATCCCGCACGTCAACCCAGAGCGTGCCCTCGATCATGTTCGGTGCCTTATGAAGCGGCGTAATTGCCAGGGCGAGACACGGACGGCCGTCGATGGTCTGCCTGACACCCGGTTTGAGTTTCATATCGTAATTGGCAGAGGTGAACCAGGACTGTGCAACCCGGGCAGGATCGTTGATGGCTTTTTCGTTGTCCAGCAGCGGGCGGAGCCCGTATTTTATGACCAGTCCCGAACCGGATTGAGAGAGAATTTCATAGTTCTTGCCGACGCCCTTTCTGTAGGTCATGCGGACCGTCATCTCGGCAGCGGGATGCACCTGATCGTCGCCGCGGAAGACGACATAGTGCTCGACGTCAGTGAAGCTCAAAACGTGCTCGTAACGGGACTGGTTCTCGGCATCCAGAGCGTGGATGATGGCCGCAGCATCAGGCGCCTGCGCAGGCAAGACCGCTGCGCAAACCGTGAGCACAATCCCGGAAACGAGCCATGACGTTCTTTGAAGATGCATCCGTGCCTCACTGTGACTAGACCAAAAGCTCGCCTGTTGTGATTATCCTGCTTCGAATGAGGATGCCTGGCGAGGTTGTGACACTTTTGCCGAGCGATTGCGCGAGTGTGGCGTCTTGTGTGAATAGAAGCGTGCTGATGATGATAGGAACTGAACACGCGGCAGCTTCCAAAACACTTTTGAGAGGCTGGCAATGAAGACGAATGCACGAGATGCAGTTCGAGCGGTATTGTGTGCGTCGACCGTAGTGGGAGCGATGTTGCTTGTGATGAGCGGGTCAATCGCAAAGTCGCAGGAGCAAGAGGTTGTACAGAAGCCGGCGGAGAGCTACCAAACGCTTTATCTCACCAATTCGACAGGTCAGCACGATGCAAACGAGATTTCAACGGACCTGCGCAACATGTTGCCGCGGGCGAAGATTTATTACGTGGCAACCGGCAATGCAATTTCGATGCGGGGAAGCGCGGAGGACATTGCGATGGCGCAGAAGATCCTGACCGAAATCGACCGCCCGCGCAAGGCCTATCGCTTGACATACACCATCAACGATGCGGGCGGCCAGGGCGGCGGCCAGCACCTCGTACTGATTGTGACGCAGGGCGGCGGAAAGGCAATGCTGAAGCAGGGTTCGCGTGTGCCGATCATGACCGGCGCATACGCCAACGCCAATGGCCAAAACCAGGAGATCCAGTACCTGGATGTCGGGATGACAATCCAGGCATCGCTAAGCGGCGATGGCGAAGCCTTGCGGCTGGAGTCGAAGGTGGAAGAGACGAGCGTGGCTGACGAGAAGTCGAATGTGGGGCTTCAGGATCCGCTGATTCGCCAGGCTGAACTCGAGGAGCAATCCGCTGTAGTACCAGGAAAGCCGGTGATGCTGGGGTCGATGGAGATACCGGGTGGAGGCCGGAAGATGGAAGTATCGGTGGTCGCCGAGGCGGTGAAGTAGGCAGGCTTGCGATCGTTCGTGCTTTCCCATCCATGCGCATACAGCGCGCATGGATGGGGCACGCCGGAGTCGCAGCCATGGCCGACGAGAGCTAGAGACCGGCGCGGGTTTCTTCGGCCATGTAGTCGACGACAGCTTTCAAATCGCCTTTGGTGTCCTCGAAGACTTTGAGCTGGCGGTCCGCGCCAGTCCCGGTTTTCATGATCTTGCGAATGCCATTAACCGCTTCCCTGCTGCCGAGTTCATCGACAACCGGATCGATCATGGTCAGATATTCTTCAAGCAACTCGCGCTCAGGGACCTCCTGCTGCTTGCCGAAATCGATGAGGCTGCCATCGAGGCCATAGCGGACGGCGCGAAATTTGTTCTCCATTAGCAGCGGCCGCGCGTAGTGGCGAAAATCCTGGTTGGCCTCGTGCAGTTTGTAAAGGTAGGCGGCAGTGGCCTGGATGAGCGCGGCGATAGCGATGGTCTCTTCGGCGCGCAGTGGAATATCGCAGGCTCGGACTTCCACGGTGTTGAAGAACGGATGTGGGCGGATGTCCCACCAGATCTTTTTGGCGTTGTCGATACAGTTGGTACGGACAAGAAGGCTGACGTAGTTCTCAAACTCGGAGTAGCTCGAGAAAGCGTCGGGAATGCCGGTGCGCGGAAAGTTTTCAAAAACCTTGGCGCGGTATCCCTTGTATCCGGTGTTCAGGCCGAGCCAGAACGGAGAGTTGGTGGCCAGCGCCATGATGTGCGGCAGGAAGTAGCGCATGGCATTCATGATGCGAATGGCCGCCTCGCGGTCTTCGATGCCGACGTGCACGTGCAGGCCGAAGATGAGGTTGGCGCGGGCAACAAGCTGGAGGTCCTTGACGACCTGGTGATAGCGTGGGTCGGGATAAATCTCCTGCGTGCGCCAGTCGGCGAAAGGATGCGTTGCTCCGGCGACGAGTTCCAACTTGTGCTCGCGGGCCAGCTTGACCATCTCACGGCGCAATTCGTAAATATCCTCGCGAGCTTCCTGGATGTTTTTGCAGACGCGAGTACCCACCTCGACGACCGAGGTGTGCATTTCGGCTTTGACGCGCTCCTGCAGGCGCATTTTACCCTGAGCCAGCATCTCGGTCTGGATATGAGAGCGCAGATCGCGCGTAACCGGGTCGATCGTCTGGTATTCCTCTTCAATGCCAAGTGAGAAGGACGGCCGCATGAATGACCTCGAATGGTGCGTGGGCCAATTGTAAAGCCACCCGCGGACCAGGAGCTGTCCGCAGGGACAGCGGCGACAGGCAATCTGAAGCTGTCCGTCACCCGTCATCAGTGCTCTGCCACGCGTTTTGATTTTGGCTGTTGTGGGATTGGACTTTTTGTGCGGCGAACAGCGATTGGGCTTACAATCCTGCGCGTGAGTGAAAGAGTGTTTCAGGACCGTCGGGAGGCCGGACAAATTCTCGGGGAGATGGTTGCCGCATTACCGGATCTGGGTGACGGTGTGGTGCTCGGATTGGTGCGGGGCGGCGTTCCGGTGGCGTTTGAGGTAGCCAAGGCCTGCGGTTTGCCCCTGGACATTCTTGTCGTGAGGAAGCTTGGAGTTCCGGGACAAGAAGAGTTGGCAATGGGCGCGGTGGCAAGCGGCGGCGGAGTGGTTCTGAATGAGCACGTCCTGCGTTCCTACCGGATTTCGGAAAGGAAGCTTGAGCATGTCATCGAACGCGAAATCGAGGAGCTGGAGCGGCGCGAGAAACTGTATCGCGATGGACGTCCCGCGCTGGAGATCACGGAGCGTGCCGCGATCCTGGTCGATGATGGGCTGGCTACGGGCGCAAGCATGCGCGCCGGGATTCGGGCGGTGAAAGGGCGGGCGCGTCGGGTTGTCGTGGCTGTCCCCGTCGGTGCCAAGAGCATCTGCGAACAGCTTCGACAGGAGTCCGATGAGGTGATTTGCGCGCTTATGCCCGAGCCGCTGGATGCGGTTAGTCTGTTTTACCGGGAGTTCCGGGCTACATCCGACGAGGAAGTCCGAGCGCTGCTAAAGCAAGGATTAGGGTTAGGGGTTAGAGACTAGGGATCGCCAATAGTTTCGCTTTTTGTTCGCCTTTGTGCTAGTTTATGGCGAGGGCGGTATGAATCTCTTTTCCCAACTTGCGGCGGAGCCGACGCATGAGGAGATCTTCCCCGGAACGGTCCTCATGCGTGGGCTGGCACTGGAGCAGGAGATCGAGTTCTTCCGGGCCGTTGAGGGGATCCTGGCGGCAGCGCCGCTACACCATGCGACGACACCCAGTGGTCTGCCGATGCAGGTGATGGTATCGGACTGCGGAACTCCGGAAGCGTTCAGGCGGCGCTGGGATCCGCGCAATCCGAGCGTAAGAAAGATGTGGCCGCCGATGCCACGGGGCCTGGTCGATTTCGCCACTCGCTGCGCAGCGCGGTCAGGGTTCCCGCAGTTCCGGCCAGACTCTTGCCACATCAACCGCTATCAGGCGGGCACTAAGCTGGGGATTCACCAGGACCGGCATGAATTCGATTTGTATCAACCGATTGTCTCCCTTTCGCTCGGCTTACCGTGCATCTTCCTGCTGGGTGGTTTTCAACGGGCCGAGAAGACCAAACGCATCCTTCTCGAACACGGTGACGTTATCGTGTGGGGCGGACCGTCACGGATGCGGTTCCATGGTGTACAGCCGCTGAAGCCCGGATCTCACCCTTTGACGGGACCGTACCGGTACAATCTGACATTCCGAAAAGTGGCCTAGAGGCAATTCCCCAGATGGCGATCTTTCCCAACTTCGGGCTTCGCTATCTCTTTCGGTGACGGCGGGAATCAGTGTCCAGCGAGCTCCTGCATTTGGGATACACTTGGCGGATGATTCGCCAGATCGCACCAGTGTTCTTCACCATGGACATTCCGCGGACGCTCGCCTACTACAGCGAGAAACTGGGATTCGAGTGCCAGGGGACGTGGCACGATCCTCCCGTATACGCGATTGTGACACGGGACGAGCACGCAATTCATTTCCGATGCGCCGATCCTCCCAAGGCCAATCCGGACAAATATGCGGACGAACTGCTCGATGCGTACTTCTCTGTCGGCGCTGTAGATGCGTTCCATGCGGAGTTCGCAGGCAAAGGCGTGGAATTCACTCGAAACATTGAGAACACGCCTTGGCAATCGCGAGAGTTTGTGATGAAGGATTGCGACGGACGACTGCTGGCGTTTGGGTCGAATCTATAGCCGTGATGCGGTCTTACGCGGAGGCATTTCCGGCCGATGATTCTGAGGCCTTCGTTTCTGCTGGTCGCTTCTTCTCCGGCTTTTTTGCGGAAAGCTTCTTTGCCTTGGATTTCTTGGCGGCAACTTTTTTGGCGGACTGGCCGGCAAGGAATGTAGCCCAACGAAGGTCTTTCATCGGCGATGTAG
>Ga0335073_10003149_pt1 | contig 22867 bp, 18 predicted proteins | sample Lox_Sample_22_FD_207093 | JGI IMG/M metagenome (GOLD analysis project Ga0335073, IMG submission 207093) | Soil microbial communities from Loxahatchee National Wildlife Refuge, Florida, United States - Lox_Sample_2.2 | ecosystem: Environmental > Terrestrial > Soil > Wetlands | place: USA... | reverse complement strand
ATCAATGTCTATGCCCATCATGTAGTAAGCGGGGCCGCTGGGAAAGTCGAGGTTGGGATGAATGTTTTTCTGCTCGAGCATCGTCGCTTCAAGGACATCGGCGATCTCAAGCCATCGCGTTTCCCCCGTGAACGCCGCCATCTTTTGGGCGTATTTTTTCATCGTTGGGACCCGGGAATCTCCACTTTTATAGACGCGGTGTCCGAACCCCATAACTTTGCGTTTCTCTTTCAAAGCCTTCATCATCCAATCGCGGGCTTTTTTTGGATCACCGATTTCCAAAATCATGTGCATCACCGCTTCATTCGCGCCGCCGTGCAGCGGGCCTTTGAGCGAAGCGATGCCGCCAACCACACCTGAGTAAAGGTCGGATAAACTCGATACGACGGTTCGCGCGGTGAACGTCGAGGCGTTGAAACCGTGCTCGGCGTAAAGCGTGAGCGAGACATCAAAGGCCCGCACAACTTCCGGGGCGGGAACGCGCCCGTGGCAAACATGAAAAAAATTCTCCGCCATGCTCAAATCAGCACGCGGCGGGATAAATTCCTGTCCTTTCCGAAAGCGATAGAATGCGCCAATGATCGTCGGGATTTTTGCCAGCAGATCGATCGAACGGTTCAAATTTGTCGCAGCATCCGTTTTTTCCGGCGAGGCGTCTTCCATTCCAAAAAAGCTCACTGCGGTGCGCAATACATCCATCGGATGCGCCGTGAGCGGAAATTTGCGGATGATGTCCAATAATAGGCCGCTGATATTGCGCCGTGAGCGTTCGTCCGCCTCAAACGCCGCGAGCTCCTTCGTGGAAGGCAACTCGCCATGCCAAACCAGCCAGGCGACTTCCTCAAAACGACAGTTCTCCGCGAGCTCCTGGACGGGGTAGCCCCTATAGACAAGCGCGTTGATTTTCGGCATCACTTTGGAAATTCGCGTCGTGTCTACGACAACGCCGTCAAGACCGCGATGGATTGTGGTATCCTCGCTCATAGTTTGAAATTAAAAATCTCTTTATCGAACTTCGCGTAACTTTCGTAGCGGAGCAATTCGTAGAGTTCCGCCCGAGTCTGCATCGTTTTCACGAGTGATGCCTGCGTTCCCTCATTTTTGATTGTCGCCAGGCCATCTTCAATCGATTTCATCGCCAGCCGCAGGGTGGTCACCGGATAAATCACGATATTGATGCCCAGGGCGGAAAGCTGCCTGATCGTCAGCAATTTGCTTTTGCCAAACTCCGTCATGTTTGCCAGCAACGGCACCTTAACGGCCTTGCGGAACTTTTCAAACTCACCCTCATCGGCAAGCGCTTCCGGGAAGATCGCATCTGCGCCGGCGTCAACGTACGCCCTGGCGCGCTCGATCGCGCCATTCAGGCCTTCGGATGCGCGCGCGTCTGTCCTGGCCATGATAAGAAAATTTTTGTCGCGGCGCGCACCCGTTGAGGCGCGGATTTTCTCGACCATGGCCTGCGTGGTGACGAGCGACTTGTTGTCGAGATGGCCGCAACGCTTGGAGCCGGCCTGGTCTTCAATATGGCATCCACAGAGCCCGGCGCTTTCAAGCGTCTGGATTGTTCGGGCAGCATTTAACGCCTCCCCAAAGCCGGTATCCGCGTCAATCAAAGTGGGCAAAGCTGTGGCTCGTGCTATCGCTGCACCGCGGCCTGAAACTTCAGAAAGGGTGGTCAATCCGATGTCCGGCAAGCCCAGATCTGCCGACAAGGCCGCGCCGGAAATATACACCCCCTCAAAGCCATGCCGCTCAATCGCCATGGCCACCAGCGGTGAAAAAGCGCCAGGGAACCGCAGAAGCTTCCCGGATTTTAGCGCGGCGCGAAAGGCTTTGCGCTTTTGATCGGCGGATATGGCGTTTGGACGCATCACTAGAAAATGCCGCGCTTATCGCGCTTGGCGCAAGTCAGTTTTTCCAGCGGCAGCATGACATTTAGCCCGCAAACTTCCGCTGCCGTCAATTGCGGCAGCCGTTGGACCAGAGTTAAAAACCGCTTCGATTCTTCCGGTAAAAGCAAGCTTTCCGTAAGCGTTTCAAATTTACGGATGTAATCAGCGCGGTCAAATGGCTTCGCGCCGAGTGGATGGGCATTCGCTACAGCAATTTCGTCCACGAGTTTTTTGCCATCATCGAAAATGATTTCGACCCTGCCGCCGAAAGCCTTCTCTTTTGGATCAGCGGAATGATAACGCCGGGTCCACTCCGCGTCCTCGCGCGTGGTCATTTTTTTCCAAAGCGCGATGACATTCGGGTCCTTCACTACTTCCGGAGCGTAACTGTTGACGTGATGCCAAAAGCCGGTGTGCAGCGCCGCAGCGAAAATAAACATGATGCTGTGATCGAGCGTTTCCCGGCTGGCGTCCGGATCGGACTTCTGCGGGTCACCTGAACCCGTGCCGATGACAAAATGCGTATGATGGCTCGTGTGCAGCATGATTTCGCGGACGGCTTTAAGGTTGGGAATTTGTTTTCGCAGCTTAAACGCGAGGTCAATCCACGCCTGTGCCTGGTACTCGGCCGAGTGTTCCTTTGTATAGGAATCGAGAATGGCGCGGCACGATTCACCTGGCGCGGGCAACGGGACTTCATATCTGGCGTTCCTGCCGCCGAGCATCCACGCGATGACACTATCCTCGCCCTCGTAAACGGGTGAGGGGCTTTTTTCGCCGCGCATGGCCCGATCCGCGGCTTCAACCGCAAGCTTGCCCGCATGGGCGGGTGCATAAGCCTTCCAACTCGAAATCTCGCCCTTGCGGGATTGGCGCGTGGAAAATCCCACGTGCGCCGCGTGTTGAACCGCCTGATAGATCGTATCGGTATCGAGATCAAGCAGGGCGCCAATGCCGGCGGCTGCGGACGGGCAAAGGTGCGCAATGTGGTCTTTTTTAAATTCATGGAGGCAAATGCCGCGTACGAGACTCATTTGAATCTCATAAGCCACTAAAATTCCCCGCAACAAATCTCCGCCGCCGCGGCCACATTGCTGGGCCACGGCCAACAGCGGCGGGATGTTGTCGCCCGGATGGGAATAATCCGCGGCGAGAAACGTGTCGTGCATGTCCAATTCCCGCACGGCCACGCCGTTGGCCCACGCCGCCCATTCGCAATCGAAGCGTTGTTCCGGCGGAATCCCAAACAGCGTCGCACCGCTTGAACGCGGATGCGCCAGCGCCTGCGTTCGGGCGTTGGCGACAGGCGTGCGATTGATCGCCGCAATTGCGACCGCGGCATTATCTATTATTCGGTTGATGACCATCTCTCCCGCCGCGGAATCCATTGGCGCATTATCGGAAGCAACGGCGGCTATTTTCCAAGCCAACTGGTCCACCTTCGGCAAAGAAGCTTTGGACGGATAAACTTTGACGTTGTGCGTTATCACTTATTTTGTTCCCGGAAATATTATTGGGCGAGCCAAAATCCAAAACGAATAAATTCCAAATCCCAAAATAAGGCAGCCGGACAGTCGGTTTACCATTTGCAACCAGGCATCACCGACACGCGAACGAAAACCGCCGGCGACTGTGCTCAATATGACCCACCAGGCGGCCGAACCTGCGAATACCCCAATAACCAGCAGGCTTGCCGCGAAATAATCCGCCGCCGTCGCCAAACCCAGGCCTGCAAATACGGCGACAAAGGATAGAATCGTCATCGGATTTGTCAGCGTCAGCAACAGTGTAGAAGCGTAGGCAGGCGCCAGGGTGACGGCTTCTGTGACATCAGATGATTTGGCCGGTCTGCTAATAAACGTGCGGACACCGAGAAAACATAAAAAAACTCCGCCAATAAAGTCCAACCAGGGTTTTTGGCTAATGAGAAAGCCGGAAACAGCAGTCAATCCGAATCCAGCAACCGCCCCATAAGTCGCGTCGGCGGTTGCCGCGCCCAAACCGGTCGCCAGGCCCAACCACCTTCCTCCGGCCAACGACCGACGAATGCACAGCACTCCGATTGGACCCACCGGGGCGGCGATCGCAAAGCCAATTGCGAAGCCCTTGATTAGAAAGTCTGAAGGCATTGGTTCACGGAATCAGTTTAAGTATGCGCTTGTTTTGCATTAAAAGTCCCCAAATTCCAAGGACCAGGCACCAGAGAATAACCAGGCATCAAGAATCAAGCTCCAGATTTCATTCTATCAGCGTTGGATTGGACCAAACCAAACCCCGGCGCCGCTGCCAAAACTCATTGGCCGAAGTGTTCACGTGGCCAGTTTCCCAAATCGCAAATGAAAAATCAAAAGTCAAAAATTGACCTTACCGCGCCAGCGCCTGCGATTGTTTGACGAACTCCTCCCCGCTCCATTCCCCGTCACTTTTTACCATCTTCGCGGCGGCCTTTTGGGCAGCTTTGCGCTCACTCTGCCGTTTCACCAAATCAGCATGCGTTGTGAAGTAATCCAGGCTCTTTCCTTTGAAATCGCTTAGGGTCTGGAATTTGTGCTTATCCATGAATGCAAGCAATTGCTCGCACATGGGTTTGATGTGCTCGTAGCCAAATTTCATTACGCCTGTGCAAACCTGCACGGTGTCGCCGCCCAGCAAAATGAATTCCGCCGCGTCGTTGCCGCTTTCGACGCCGCCGATGGCCGAAAGCGATCGGCCGGGAAATTCCTTGCGAATGACCTGTGCCACTTCCATGACCATGCGCAGCGCGATTGGCTTGACCGCCCGGCACGAATAGCCGCCCGCTGTAGTATAGCCCTCGACCGAGGGTTCGGGCCGCAACGTTTCCAGGTTCACACCCATCACACTGCGAATCGTATTGATCGCGCTGATGCCAGTCGCTCCGGCCTTGAGCGCCGCGCGGCTGGGATCTTCAATGTGCGTCACGTTTGGGGTCATTTTCGCCCAGACCGGTTTTTTCGCGGCTTTCATGACCCAACCCGTCACTTCTTCGAGAATTTCGGGATTTTCTCCCATCGCGGCGCCCATTTTTCGTTCGGGCAAACCGTGAGGACAGGAAAAGTTCAGTTCGAAACCGTCCACACCGCAAGCCTGGCAACGCTCGACAATCTCGACCCAGGCGTCCTTGCGATACTCTTCCATGATGGAGGCAATGAGGGCACGATCAGGAAACATGTCTTTGCATTTCTTAAATTCGCCTTCCCAAATCTTGAATGGGCGATCGCTAATCAGCTCGATGTTTTCCCAACCGATGATTTCTTTGCCGTCCACTGAATGCAATTTTGCGTAGCGCGGCGTCACGTTGACCACTTTTGAAGCATCCAGGCTCACCGTCTTGGCGATTACCGCACCCCAGCCTTCTTTGAAGGCCTTGACGATGACATTCAGGTTTGTGCCTGGCGGCCCGGATCCGATGACAAATGGGTTCGGTAATTTCAGTCCGTCAACGGTGGTTTCTAATGTTGGCATAACGTAATCTCAAATCATTCCCCAATTCCAATTTTATACAGGCTATATGGCCGATTGTCACAATAATTTTACAGAACCGCTCTCATTTCATAGTCTCATCGGGGACGCATTGTTTTTCTTGTTATCATGACAACTCTCAATTCAAAACGCACGGTCGCTGAACTAAAAGAACTGCGCACTCTCACGGCCGACGAAAACGGCGCACAACGTGTCGCTTTCACCAAAACCTGGCTGGCAGCCCGCAATTGGCTCCGCGAAAAACTCAAGGACTTGCCGATCGAAATCCACAACGACGCCGCGGGCAATACCTGGTTCACGCTGCCTGGCGCTTCCGATAAATGCCTCCTCATCGGCGGACATATGGATTCAGTGCCCAATGGCGGCTGGCTCGACGGGTGCCTAAACGTTCTCGCCGGAGTCGAAATCCTGCGCCGCATCCATGCCCAATATAACGGCAAACCTCCCGTTACAGTCCGACTTGTGGATTGGGCAGACGAAGAAGGCGCCCGGTTCGGCAAAAGCCTGTTCGGCTCTTCTGCCTGTTCCGGAAATTTAAACCTGGACGAAGCGCGAAAGCTTAAAGACAAGGACGGAATCCGCCTGCCCGACGCGCTCCGCGAGGTTGGCATTGATTTTGAGCGCGTCAAGGAAAGCGGCGCGGAGTTGAAAAACGCCGCCGCCTATCTCGAGCTTCACATTGAGCAAGGCCCCGTACTTTTGGACATGGATTTGCCATTGGCGGCGGTTTTGGGAACTTTTGGAGTAGAACGGCACGCCATTACCTTCCACGGCCAGGCCGCTCATTCCGGCAGCACGCCCATGAACCGGCGTAAAGACGCCTTCCTGGCGGCCGGCCGAATGGCGCAGGAAATCTATCGCGTCGCCGCCCGCAGCGGCCAGGGCGTCTGCACTATCGGCTCTTGCGTTACGCGTCCGGGGATCGTCACGAGCGTCGTCGAAGAATGTCGCATCACACTGGATCAGCGCCATCTGGATCCTGCCGCACTCGCGACCATGCTCCAGGAAGTCCGATCTGTCGGCGAGCAATTTGCCCGTGAAGGCGGCATCACTGTCTCCTGGGAACGTCTCTGGCGAATCGCCCCGCGGCCATTTCACGATCAGCTCGTTGCGTTGTGCGAAGACGCCATTCGCGAAACCTGCGGCACAACTCATCGGATGCCCAGCGGTCCGTTGCACGATGCGGCCGAGGCCGCCGCCGCCGGTGTGCCTGCCGTGATGATGTTTGTCCAAAGCCTGCACGGTATCAGCCACAATAAAATCGAAGACACCAAAGAAGAACACCTTGAACTCGCCGTCACCGCTTTCGACAACCTCGCCGAAAAGACGATCCATTGGATTACGCGCAAAATGTGAGGTAAATTCATGCCGACGATTGACGCGTCCATGAAACCCTTGATCATCTGCTGGCTCGTGGCGAGCGCCGTCCTGTTGGCGGGCGGCTGCGCGTCATCGAACGTCAATCCTGCCGCCGCCCGTCATCATACGGGTTACGTCGATTTTTACGTTACAGTAACGAATGATTTGTTTTGGGATGTCACCGATATGGCTTCAAACAGGAAAGTATTTTCTAAATTCAGACCGCTTGGCGGACCGATTTTGCGATTGGCGTTCAAGCCGGGACAATATCAATTCCAGATTACATTCCTGAATCGAGTCATTGCCGACACGGGCACGGCGGAAGCGCATGTCCGCGACGGCATGGTCACGCCGATAATGGTGACGCTCCTGCCCACGGACGCCACGGTCGTTCAATCCAAAAGCATCGAGGCAGGGCAAACTTTTTATGGACCGTATCGCAGGCGGACCAACATCCGCAGTACCCAGGTTGTTACTTATAAAATTATTGCCGAGCCGCAGTCGCCATTGCCCTATCGGCAAAAGGAGATGATGCCCTATTTCCGTCCACCCCAATAAAGCTCAAATCACTTTCTGTAATCCGCCAGCCACTTTGGCCCCGGTCCGTGCCCGCGCACCGAAGTATCTTCCCGGCGCTCCAGCTTCACGGTCCGTGCCAGCGCCCATTCCAAACTGTCCCAGAAACGCAATCACATACGCGTCCTCCAGCCAATGCACCAACCCGCCTACAAAGTCCGCAGCAAGAACAGTGGCGGCAATTCTCGCAAAAATGAGGAGAGCGGTTTTCATTGGACTCCTTTGGTGTAACAGTTGGGATTGGTTCGTCCGCGCCGGACTGTGTGGACAAATCCAATTCAGCCCGCGCTGTTGATGTTGTTGCAAATTCAATTTGCATGAAGCCCTTTTAACTCACCTTGCCTTGGAGGCGTGAATTGATAAAACTTTGGGGACATTGACCGGCTCGATGAACGTTCATCACCTCGAACTCTTTTATTACGTCGCCCGCCACGGTGGCATCATGCCCGCCGTGCGCAACATTCCTTACGGAATCCAGCAGCCTGCCGTCAGTTCGCAAATGGCGCAACTTGAGGAACATCTTGGGGCCACGCTGTTTCAGCGCCGGCCCTTTGCCCTTACCGTGGAAGGCCAAAAATTGTTTCAATTCATCCGGCCATTTTTTTCGAATTTGGACAAAATTGCCGCAGAAATCCAGGGCGGCCAGACAAGACACATACGCATTGGCGCATCCACTATTGTACTGCGCGACCATTTGCCGGAAGTATTCCATACCATTCGAAAAAAATTTCCCGGCCTGAAACTTTCCCTTCGTGAAGGCTATCCGGCGCAATTGGAACAATTGCTTGAGCGGGATGAAGTAGACCTGGTCTTTACGCTCATCGAAAAAAAGGCCGCCGCCGGGACCCATTCCATGACTTTGCTCGAACTGCCTCTCGTGCTCCTGGCGCAAAAAGAAAGCGGCATTCGGTCGGCTGAAGAACTATGGCGGCGCGACAAAATTGACGAGCCGCTCATCTGCCTTCCCGCCGTTGAAAGCATCTGCAAAAAATTCCAGGACGAGTTGCAAAAGCGCGGCGTGGATTGGTTTCCATCGATCGAGGCCAGTTCTGTGGATTTGATCGAAGCCTATGTCGCCAGCGGCCTGGGCATTGGCGTATCGATCGCCATCCCGCGTAAAAATTTGTCATCCGCTGTACGCGCCCTGCCCCTCGATGGTTTTCCCCCTCTCGTCGTCGGCGCTCTTTGGCGCGGTCAAAAAACCCCATTGATCGAAATACTGCTTACGGAGGCGCAAAAACGGGCAAAACAGTTATGGACCGGCCCGCGGCAGTGAGCCGGAGATGACACGGATTTTCGCGGGTTTAAGTTTTCCCCTTCGATTACTTGGCAGCAGCCGCGTTTTCCGGCCTTAAAATGAGTTCCCTCCCCTTCCAACTGGGTCTCCCAATGTCGTCGAAAGCGCCCAACCGATAGCGCCAGGAGATTCCGTAAAATGGATTTCCCGTCGGCCAGAATGAAATCATATCCACACCAATTTCCTTTGCCATTTCAATGGCCCGCTCAATTGTTTTTGGTGAATCGTTCCAGTTAAATAGAAGATATTTCCATTCGAGAATGGGCATCTTCAATCCGCGCGCGTCACGATAGGCCACCATTTGCTTCATCGCGTCGTAAGCTTTCTCAAAACTGCCCTTCTTCATGTATTTGCCGCACATCTCGTCGCTGATGCCATGGATTGAAAACTGAATGTCGCTCAAATTCAGCGCGGCTTCACGTTTGGCATCCGTATTCAACAATATACCGTTGGTTGAGACGCGAATATAGGCATTCGGATTTTTCGAGCGCAACAGCGGCAGTTCCTGACAAATGCCCGGCGATAGAAACGGTTCACCCAGGTTCAAATAAAAAATCCGCTCCATGCCCAACCGGGCCGCAATGTCCGCCATCTGGCCCAATTGCTCCAGAGGCATTGTTTTGCGGGTCCGGATGTCCGCGGCGCCTTCCCGCGCGCAGCCGATGCAATCCACATTGCAAATAACAGTGTTTTCCAGAAGCATTCCCCGATAGGGCAAACGCGGCTTCGACGGCGTCTCCCCGCGCTTGAGCAGGCGCAGTTCGCATCGGGAGCACGTGGGAATCGGAATTTTCCCCTGGGCCAACTCATCGCGAAATCGCTGCGCGGTCTCGCCGAAAAAAATCTCTTCAAACGAATTCTTTTTCAAGTCGCCTATATGCCCGCTGCCGTCGTAGTCCTGACAATTGCACGAAACGGTCAAGTCCGAATTAATCGTCATATTATACTCGGATTCCCCCTGGAGGACCGTGCAAACATATTTCCGTCCCGTAATTTTCGCGCGAATTTCAAGCCAGCGGGACATGATCCAGCGAACGACCTTGCTCACACGCCAGTTCAGGCGCGTTTTAGGGTCGCGGATGGATCGTGATGTAGGCGAGGCCGCCATGAAATCAGACTGCCAGAATCCTCGCCAAATTCCAAGCACCAACATCCACAATAATTCCTGATTGGCATTTGACCTTCGCCGGGCTGGGCCGAATGTCGATTCAGGCGTCAAATCACCCAAACCCTTTGCGTTCAATTCTTTATTTTAACGACGTACCAGGGCTGCGCACCCTGGGACACCTTAAACGTGCCATTTGTGACGCCCACAACTTCCGCTCCGTTTCGTGTGAGCCAATCGCTGAACGCCACACCCTGGGCCTCCAATGTAAATTTGCCGATGACAACGTATTCAACTTTTTCCCGCCGGAACCGTTCCGGCGGATCGTTAACAAAAAAATGCTCGACTCGCCGCGAGCCCAGCGGAAGCCAGAACGAAATGTCACAGTCATCCAGACCGCCGATAAAACCCACCGCTTTGATACCCGGCGGCAGCAAAGCGCGCACATTGGCCAGGGGATCAGAACGCCTGGCATAGACGGCATATACGTCGCGCGCGCGCAAAATCAGTCGATTGTCCGGATGCCGTGCTGCCAGCCAGCCCAATACTGTTTGCGCGGGCCATAACGGCCGGTCAGGAGTGATGACGAGAACAACAAATGCCAGAAAGACGACTATCCCCGCAGCCGCGCGCCACCAGCCCTGCCGGACAATTGCCGACTGTCTCCACCCAATCAACAATGATGGCAGCAACAACGGATAATACGGCGCAATCAGCCGGTCCGGCGCAATCATGCCGGCTTTTGCGCAGTAAGCCAGCAGCGAGACCCACGGTGCGAGCAAAAGCAATTTCCCGGTAATAACGGCGCGCTGCGCCGCCGGCGCCGGGCTCGGCGGCACAACTCCCCCTCGGCGAGAGGATGATCCAGCCTTACAGAAACCCGCAATAATCGAAACCGCCAGCAACGTACTCAAACCAAATCCCAGACCAGCCCAGTCCTCCGTGGGCAATTCACCAAGCCATAAAAAGCCCAAAAAAAAGTTGTGCACCATTGGTGTCGTCAGGAAATGCGGCAAAATCGTAAACGCGTGCTCGTTCCACCAACCTGCGAGCGGAAACAAAGGCGGGGCAAAATTGTCGAGCAACAATAAAAATGTGTTTCCCCATATTCCGACGATCGGATTCTTTACGGTCATCCCCTCCGGCTCTATCGAAGCCCCGGACCAATCGCCGTGAAGGTAATGCAGATTCAGGATCGCGCTTGGCAGAAATGAAACTGCGGCCGCCAACATGACTATCCCCATCGTGCCCGTGATTTTGTTGCGCAATATCGGAGCGGCCGGGAAAATCGCGATTATCCAGGGCAAAAGCAACGGCAAATTGCTCGCTTTGGCCCCTGTCAACAACCCGGCGGCAAGAATTGAGCGCCACAAATCTCCAATAGCCGCAGATGACGCCTCTTTGTCCCCCGCCCTCCAGGAGCTTGCGCGCAATGCAAAATAGACCGCTGCCAGCGCGTAAACCGCCGGGAACGTGTCGTTGGCATTGCCGCCCGCCTGTAATAGAAACGTGTAGCCGGTTGGCAGCAACCACATCCAATGCCACGCAACACTTCTGCGTACGCCGAACTGAATTAAAATACTGAAAATCAGCCCCGGCATGAGCAGAAACGGAAGAAAATTGAGCAGGAACAAACCTCGCGTGGATCTGGTAAACAACAAAATTGGGGCCGAGAGCCATTCCATGCCACAGGCGCGATCGTTCATCCGATAATCAGGCGTATGGATCCAAAGCCAATGCCCATGCGAAAGCCACTGCAACACCCGGCCGGCGCGATATGTGAGTCCCGTATAATTGTCAGGCGGATACAACGCCCCGCCGGCAAAAACCAAAACAGCCAGGACAAAAAAACAGAACGGCAATGGACGGCGAAGCCGCCGGGGCGCCTTTCTTATGGCCAACCACAACCTCTCCCTTGAAAGCCCCAGGCTTCGTCGCCGCAGAATAATAAAGGCCCCAAACACGGCAAACGCCGCCGTATAGCCAGCCCTGTTCAATACTCCCAGCGCCGACAACGTCCATCCCGCGAGTGTGGCAAAAGCTGAAATCCAAAGCCAAAGCTGGACAAAGGGCCGAGGAGACATGCAAATAGTTTTCGGTTTTCGATTCCGGCGAAGGCCCTCAGGGCCTGAATTTCCAATACTCATCCGGTGGCGTGCCCACCCGTTCCATTCCAGCCCGCGGAAACTGCTCAAGTGACTCGCCGGATTGAAGCAAATAATAAAGGTCCGAAATAACCGAACGCTGATCGCCAATGTAAGAGTGCCCTATAAAACTTGTATCTACCGCCGTCGCGTCAATCGTGTCCATGCCGGGGATCACCGTCGGGGATGGCGCCGTTTCGCCCAGCCGTTTGTGCCCGTTGTAGAATGACCTTGAGAGAGTCAATGCTTTATCGTTTGAAGAAGCATAAACGGTAACAAACGGCGAATTGGTGGAAATGATTTCGGGAGCAATTTGGGTTTTGAAGACCTCGGAATCAATGTCCGGAGCCGCAAAAACGATTTCTTTGAATCTTCTGGCGGCGGCGGGGTTTTTTGCCGCCAATGAAGCAAAAGCAACAGCCAGCGCATGGCATCCCATGCTGTGCGCGATAACGTAAATATTGCTCGCGTCTGAATTTGCGGCGAAATCGTTCAGAAATTCCTCCAGGTGACCTTCTGAAAACTCTATGCTTTGCTCATCCCTGGTATAGCCAAATACGTTGCCTTGCGAAGGCCAACTATAAAAGACCGCCGCACCGTCGAAGCCAAGATCGTAAGAAAGCTGCGCCGTTCTCCGCGCTGCGTCGTCAAACGTCATATTGAATCCATGTATATAGATAAAGGCGCGCTTTCCGGCAGAACTCTCAATGTCGGACTTTACCGCTTCCAAAAACTTTGCTCGGTCCTGCGGAATGATCTGCAATAAAGCGACCTGTTTATTTGGGTCCGGATTAAACTCAAGCTTCCAAATAAAAGGAGATTCTATTTCACCCATGCGGTGGTCGCGAGGAATGCTGACAAGGCAGGTCCCGTAACTGATGTCGCCATAGTCGCAGCCAAACATCTTTGCCGGCGCCCGATTCGATATGCGGTTTCGATCCGTCGCATAATAAACCCGCACGACGGCATAATTTTTCTCCGAAACCCATTGCTGCGGAGCGGGGTGCTGCGCCTCCTGGCCCGTCCTTGGCGCATAGGTTTTGCATCCCTCGATCAAAAGGACCGAAATCGCTAATCCCATCAATAGCTTGCGCATAAAATCCTGTTTTAAAGGAAAGTTTTCAGTTTTCAGCCGGAACAATCAATCACCAAAATGATATCGAGCTGAGCGTGGGGATTCAAAACCAGCAGTGACTAATCTATACGGGCCTCCCAATGGGTTGTTTATCACTTTTTTATTGAATCTTTTGCCTGTTTTGGCAGTCTAAGGTGGACGAATGAACGGGCCTCAACCCATAAACAACTTGAATGACTTCCGCAGGGATACAGCCGAATGCTGGCAACGTTTGCCCAATAAAGCCTTTTTCTTTGTCCTGCTGGCGGCATGGCTGGCGCTGTTTCAGTTTCTTGGCAATTCCATTTTGGGCTACGTCCATACGTCGTCACTGTTTTTGTGGATGTACAAAGCGTACAACGCAGCCTCAGGGGAGGAAGTGAACGACCAGCACGGCAATTTCATCCCGTTTATCGTCTTGGCGCTCTTTTGGTGGAAACGGCATGAATTGCTGAATTCCAAGCTGCAATTCTGGGGGCCGGGTCTGGCAATTTTGATTTTTGCAATGCTGTTGCAGATTCTTGCCTATACGGTCCAGGTGCCACAGGCTTCAATCGTCGCCCTTTTTTTTGGAATTTACGGGTTGATGGGATTGGCGTGGGGGACGGAATGGCTGCGCAAGAGTATTTTCCCGTTCTTTTTGTTCGCATTTTCGGTGCCGTTGGGCCAACACGGCACATTTGTCACATTCCCACTGCGGCTGCTTGTGACCTGGCTTGTTGCAGGCGTCTGCCACATTGTTGGAATAGATGTCATACGTACCGGTACCGAACTCTACAACCCCTTCGGTACGTTTCAATATGACGTTGCTCCGGCCTGCAGCGGTATTCGGAGCCTCGTCGCGATCTTCCTGTTGGCCACGATTTACGCCTTTTTCCTCTTGCGGTCCGGCTGGAAACGTTTTCTTCTGATAGTGCTTGCCGTTCCGTTCGCGGTCCTGGCCAACCTGCTGCGGCTCCTCATGGTCATCGTGGCTGCGCAGATCGGCGGCCAAAATGTGGGCGATTGGGTTCATGACAACTGGTGCACCAGCATGCTCCCCTACGTGCCGGCGTTCATCGGATTCCTGTTTGTCGGGCAAAGACTCGAAAAACAGGAAGGCGCGCGAACTCTCGAAAATCAGGAAGCCGCGCCGGCCGTGGCGCCAAACTAAAATGAAAAATCCGAAATGGGCATTTCTGGCCGCAGCGCTGGTCTTGATGGCCGGCACTGCCGCCGCATTGACATGGTTGCGCGCCAATCAAAAGCTGGGCTCTCCAGGCATCAAAGCCACCCCGATCCCCGGCGAGACTCGAATGAATATTGACCTGCCGCAGCGCGTCCTGGACTTCACTTCCACAAATATCCCCGAACCGGCGGTTGCAATTGGCTATTTCCCAAAGGACACCAGCTATGCCGAGCGCATGTATTTCGATCCGGACGGGTTGCGGATTCAATCCACGGCCGTTTTGATGGGCGCGGACCGAACCAGTATCCATCGCCCGGAATATTGCCTGCCCGGCCAGGGCTGGAGCATTGACAAAAAGGAAACCGTGGACATTCCAATCAATGACAACCCGCCCTGCCCGTTGCGTGTCGCACGTTGGAACCTCAGCACGTCTTTTAAAGAACCCGATGGCGAGAAGGCGACAGCTTATGCCGTTTATGTTTTTTGGTACGTGGCTCACGACGAAGAAACTCCCGACCATGACAAGATGCTCGAGGAACTGACGCTCAATTTATTTCGCACCGGCAACTTGCAACGATGGGCGTATATTTCCTACTTTGCCCTGTGCGGGCCGGGACAGCACGACGCCGCCTTCGGAGAAATTAAGAGGCTGATCGCGGCGCAGGTACCGCAATTTCAATTGCCGCTGCCGCCCAAATAAAAATGCTCAGACGCGATCAACAAATCCGAACGCAAATTCATCAGATTGCGGACGCCTGCATTTTTTCCGCCAGTTTTCTCATTGCGTATCTGTTGCGCTCGGACCCGCGGATTATTGAGACCTTTGGCCTGACCGCTTCAATTCCCTTTAATGATTTTGCGAAGCTGTTTTTTGTGCTCTTTCCTGGAGCACCCCTGATTTTGGAATGGCAGGGATTTTATAATCGTCCGCCATTGGCCCCTAGAGCGGCCATTCTTTGGCCTCTATTGAGAGGCTGCTTCTGTACCACCCTGGGATTAATCGCCGTTGCCTATGTTTTTCACCTTTCACAGGTCCCGCGAATTGTCTTGATAATCTTCGGTTGCATCGCCTTTTGCGCCGTCTACGCGAAGGAAGAAATAGTCCGGCTGTTTCTTAAAAGCAAAATGGGGCAGTCGCAGTACCGCAGGCGTTTCATCATCGCCGGAACAGAAAAAGAAATAGCCAAAATGCGCCGTGAAATTGAGGCCCAGGGCGATGAAGGGGTCGATATCGTCGCCGCGCTGGACATGAATCAAATGGGCGCCCAGGAGCTCATCCAAATGCTGCACGAACATTCAGCTTATGGAGTTATTTTGAGGGCGCGCCATGCCTATTTCGAACAAATCGAAAACGTTATCAAAGCCTGCGAGCTCGAGGGCGTCGAAGTCTGGCTGATGGCCGATTTCTTTGCCACGCAAATTTCCCGCACCAGCATTGACGAACTGCTCGGACACCCCTTGCTCATCTTTCGCACTACGCCCGAGGCTTCGTGGCATAGCCTCGCCAAAACGCTCCTGGATTTCGTCGGTTCGTTCATTTTACTCGCGTTTTTTGGCATCCTTTTATTCCCCTGGATCGCCATCGCCATCAAGCTCTCGTCGCGCGGCCCGGTTTTTTTCAAACAACAACGGTCCGGCCAAAACGGCCGGCCATTTATCCTCTATAAATTCCGGACCATGGTGACCAACGCGGAGCAATACAAGCACGAACTGGAAGCCATGAACGAAATGCGCGGCCCGGTCTTTAAAGTCACCAACGATCCGCGGGTCACACGCACAGGAAAATGGCTCCGCAAATACAGCCTCGACGAATTGCCGCAACTCTGGAACGTCCTGCGGGGCGAGATGAGCCTAGTGGGGCCGCGCCCGCTGCCCGTGGATGAAGTCAAACGCTTCAGCGACTTTGCCCATCGCCGCCGCTTGAGCGTCAAACCCGGCCTTACCTGCCTGTGGCAAATCGGCGGGCGCAACCAGATCTTCGATTTTAAAGAATGGGTCCGCCTCGACCTGGAATACATTGACAACTGGTCGCTATGGCTCGATGTCAAAATCCTGCTCCTCACCATCCCCGCCGTCCTTCGTGGGACTGGAGCCAAATAGCGGATGTCATTTTAGGGCTTTGAACTTTGGGTGATGATTTGGGACGGCGTCTCGATTGGCGAATTCTTCATGTCCCGCAAATTTTGCCCGTCGTTTAGCATCTTCACTACCGGCCCAATTTCAGCGGCTTTCATAAACGTCTTCCAGCACAGGCCCGTCCGATAATTTTCAATCATTGGCGCAATCGGCCCTTCATCTATGCACAGATAAGTCTTCGATACCCAATCGCGTGAGAAATTAAACGCGTCATAAAAACCAAACGGCCCCCATAACCGAGAACCGTCCTTCTGATACATTTCCAAAAGGCACGACATGCTTTCAGAGGGAACATAAGGTATTGAAGAAAGGGATGCCGTTGGCGCCAGCGTGCCGTTGTCTCGCAGCCCCGGCGCAAATGCCCTGTAACCATCCGGCCCCGCGCTGGCGGTAATCCCCCAAAGCGGGCCGTAACCCTTATGCACCGTCTTCCGGGATTCCGCATAGAGGTCCTGCACCAGACAGAAATCCCTGAAATGGTCAAAATAACTCCGGCCATGAAAAACGAGCTCGCGCGGATCCAGGCCCAGATACGAATATTGGGTAAAGAAAAGCGGCGGCCCCACGTCGCTGCATCCTCCCAGCTCCACATGAATTCCAAATTCCGTGTTCTCTCTCGCATAGTTTCCCGATTCCCACCCGTTCCAATAGCATTGCGGTTTGATCGGATGCGTGGGCGACGCCAGCGCCAGCACGTAGACAATCTGGCATTCGTTGAACCCTAAAATATACAGGTTCTTTTTCCAGCCATAACGCGGCGACCAATGCCATATCATCGCTGGAATCGGGTTGCCTGGGTTGACAAACCAATCCCACTCAACGCCCCGCCACAGGCTGTCCGCCAGCGCGCGGATTTCCGCTTCCGTCGGATTTGCCCGGGAAAAATACTCGCGCGCAAACAACACGCCCTCCATCAGGAACGCCGTTTCCACGATATCGGCGCCGTCATCATATTTACTGAACGGAATTACCTGGCCCGTTCGCCCATTGATAAAATGCGAAAAAGCGCCATGGAAACAATCCGCTCTTTGTAAAAGAAATCTAAACTCTTTCAACACCTGCTCCGCTCCCTCTTGTCGCGTGATAAACCCTCTTTCAATTCCCACGCCCAGGTTAAATAACCCCATGCCGCTGGCCCCAATCGCGCAAATATCGGGGTCCCGCCTCGCCGATGCCCGGGCCAGCCCGGATACCGGGTGAGCGTACAGGTAGAAATAATCGAAGCTCGCCCGTTGCACATCCGTGAGCAATTGTTCCTGGTTGAATGCCTCGGAACTGCCCGCCACCGAATCTGACCAATCCGAGGGCAATAAATGGCCCTCGCTATTGGTTTGTATCGAGCGCACCCGGTAATAGTTCGTCGCCGCTTCGCCCAAAAAATCATCGTACAGCGGTAATTGCGGCAGGATATTGCGCAAGTCCTTGAACGGGCCAAACGGAGTGGGAGACCGCTGGATGTCATAACCCATGGATCCTTGCGCTGGCTCCCATTGCAGCCGGACACAAAGCTGGCGTGAGGCCGCTTTCAAACCCTGCGGCACCTCAATCGGTTTCTCGTTCGGTTCATGCGCCGCGCCGATCGCCGCCAACGCAAGCAGGATAAACCATAACTTTCCGGGGAGTTTTTCAGACTGTAGCCGAAGAATTGCCACGGCGCTGAGTCTGGCACGGGGCTGCGTCTCAATCAATCCTGATTCATCGCGTTCATAGACAACCCCCTTCCCGTTTGTTATTGTTTCCTGATTTATGAGCCTGGAAAACACCGCTCCCGCACCCTCGGACTTCATCCGCGACATCGTGGCTAAAGATGTCGATGAGAAGAAATATCCGCATATTCACACTCGTTTTCCGCCTGAACCCAACGGGTATCTTCACATCGGCCACGCCAAAAGCATTTGCCTGAACTTCGGTATCGCCCGCGAGTTTGGCGGCGTTTGCAATCTGCGGATGGATGATACCAATCCCGCGAAAGAAGACGTGGAATACGTGGATTCGATCCGCGAGGACGTGAGCTGGCTCGTTTCCGGCTGGGCCAGCCAAAATCTGGGCCTCAAAGAAAAAGGCAAAACACCAGAAACAGTTTCATCCAACGGCAAACTGGATTTTCACCTGGCGCCCGTGTTGACGACCCGACCTTTGGCAACCGAGCCGTTTTATGCGTCGGATTATTTCGACCAAATTTACGAATATGCGGTCGCTCTCATCAAAAAGGGCAAAGCATTTGTGTGTGATTTAACGCCGGAGGAAACGGACGACTACCGCCGAAATGCCAAAGCATCTCCTTACCGGGACCGCGGCGTGGAGGAAAATCTGGATCTATTCTCGCGCATGAAGGCCGGCGAATTTCCCGACGGCAAACGCTCATTGCGCGCAAAAATTGACGTTGCGTCGCCAAACATCTGGCTGCGCGACCCACTGCTCTACCGTATCCGCCACGCCGAACATCACCACACCGGCGCCAAATGGGTCATCTATCCCATGTACGACTTCGCGCATTGCCTGAGCGATTATATCGAAGGCATTACCCACTCGATTTGTACCCTTGAATTTGAAGTTCACCGCCCGCTTTACGATTGGATTTTGGATAGCCTGGATCTGCCGCGTCCTTTGCCCCATCAATATGAGTTTGCAAAGCTGATTCCCAGCCACACGATCGTTTCCAAACGCAAGCTGATTCAATTGGTAAACGATGGAGTTGTAACAGGATGGGATGATCCGCGCATGCCGACGATCTCAGGAATTCGCCGCCGCGGTATTCCCGCAGGGACGTTGCGCCGTTTTGCCATTGGAGTCGGGGTCACGAAATTCATCAGCCTGACAGATATGGCAGTCTTCGAGCACATCATTCGGGATGACTTGAATAAAATGGCCTTGCGCCGCCTGGCTGTCCTCCGTCCCCTCAAAGTCGTTCTTACAAACTATCCTGAGGGCAAAACCGAAGATTTGGACGCTGTCAATAACCCCGAAGATCCGGGCGCCGGGACGCGGAAAATACCGTTTGGCCGGGAATTGTTTATCGAAAGTGAAGATTTCATGGAAAACGCGCCGCCAAAATTCTTTCGCCTCAAGCCGGGCGGTGAAGTGCGGTTGAAATACGCATACATTATCAAATGCGACGAAGTGGTCAAAGACGGGGCCGGAAAAATTCTGGAATTGCGATGCACCGCTGATCTGGACAGCAAAACCGGCGGCGCTACGGCAAATCGAAAAGTCAAAGGAACAATTCATTGGGTCAGCGCCGCGCACGCAACAGACGCCGAGGTTCGCCTCTATGATCGCTTGTTTACAGTTCCTGAACCCGATGCCAGTGGCGACTTCAAAGCCTTCCTGAATCCGCATTCGCTCGAAGTCATCACCGCCAAATGCGAGCCTTCGTTAAAGGACGCCAGGCCGGAATTACGATACCAATTTGAACGCCTCGCGTATTTTGCCCTGGACAAGGAATCGAAAACGTCAAAATTGGTCTTCAATCGCACAATTACGCTGAAAGACACCTGGGCAAAGGAGTCTCAAAAAGCGTGATGCGCGCCCGAATCACGAACTGTGACCGGCATTGAGCGACGGCGTTGTGAGCGACGTAACTGCCAAAAACCAGCCTGTCCTTCCGTCATTTCGCGCTTGACAAAGATTCAAATTTCTGCACAATGACATCGCAACAGCCCCGGTAAACAAAAGCAAACACTGGCAATATGATAAACAGGCCGGCCATCTGCGGCATTGCTGAGGAAAGGACAATGTTATGACTAAATGTGGCTATTGTGGTTCGAGTATCATTATGGGCGGTGTTCGGTCAGGCGATCAGCGATTTTGCAATAATAATTGTTTCCAAAATGCTCGCGTTCTGAGCATGACAAAAAATGTGCCCGATGACGTCCTCGAACGCAAAATCGAAGAAGTCTGGCGGGGTAACTGCCCAAAGTGCCGCGGGCTGGGCCCAATTGACGTACACAAAGCTTTTGACGTGTGGTCGGCTTTGGTGCTGACGCGCTGGACCACCAAATCGCAAGTCAGTTGCCGCTCCTGTGCCGTAAAAAAACAAATGGGCGCCGCGGCATTTTCACTCTTTTTCGGCTGGTGGGGCTTTCCCTGGGGGCTCGTCCTAACGCCCGTCCAAATCACACGAAATGTTATCGGAATGACCCGCGGACCGGATCCATCGCGTCCGTCTGACGCCCTGCGCCGGGCAGTTTTAGTCAATCTTGGCGCTCAATTATTGGCCCACCAGGCCGCCGTCCCGAACGGGCCACCAAAGGCAATTGGCTAAAAGAACGTTATTTGGGTGGATTCGGTAACGCGATAGCCTGCGCGTCTGCCATCGGAGTAAAACCATCCGTGGATTTGGCCTAAGCTGGTCTCGATGACACTCATTGCATTTTGACTTATTCCAATATTTGCAAAATGCACGAAAAAGGCCCATTCCCTTCATGAATCCCATTAAATTCAAGGGTTTTAGCTCTGGCACAGAACTGGCAATAGAAGATTCCGTTAATGGAGTTTGAAGAAAACGCGGAATCGCCAAGGAATGAGCGCGGACGGAAACGTCCGCGCTTTTTTGTTTTTCCGACAAGCCTATTTTTTTACCGCAGGCTTATTCTTTTCTGACACGATATAATCAGGTGCTCGCGCTGGTATAATGCCGCAGGGACAGCCGCCAGAACCATTGAGATATCGCAGCCCACGCCAGGCCTAGCCCGAGCAGCACAGCGCACGCGGACGGCGAAGTCAACTTGTCTGCCAGCACGCGCACAGGTACGTTTGAAACCAGCAAGACCGGCAGCGCGAACGTAAACACAGCCTTGAACGCGCCATGGAATGCGTCGTCCGGCATCCGCGCGATATTAAAAAGATTATAGTAGCCCCATACTATCCCCTGCGCGCGGACCGTCCAAAAGCTGACTGATGCCAGCATAAACATCAGCGAATAATGGATAAGCAGGCCAACAACACATAATGCAGCGAAGCCAAACAGTTCCATTACCGTGGGTTGCAGATGCAATTTGTGCGCGGCAAAGGCCATCACACACGTGGCAAACGCCGCATTGGCAAATGAAGAAATGTCTACTTGCCGGGTCGAGACTACAAAACGTGTGTTCACCGGCAACAGCAGCAGAAAATCCATTTTCCCCGTCCGAACCAATTCGGAAAGATTCGTGCAATTCACCAGAAAAAAGGCCTGGTAAATCTGCTGAATAAAATTGCTTGCCCCCGTCAGCAGCACTACCTCCCACGCTGACCACGAACCAATTTGCGAGGTTTGCGTAAACACGACGCCAACAAAACTTAATTGCAGCCCGAACCAAAGAAGTTCAACAATAATCCACAAAATGAAATTGCCCTTGAACGACATCTCACGAGTGATCGAAGTCCTCCAAAGCGCGGCATAAATCCGGAAGTACCTCATGATGCGGGAAACAAGAGATGACGATGGCATTGGCGCCGGCGTCAAGGGGTCAGGTTCCGCATTCATTACTTTAAACCAATTTCTTTAACTTTGCGTCTTCGCCCAGCTTCCTGACAAGTTCTTTGACCTTTTGCGCCTGGCTCTTGTGCGCCAGCAGCACCGCGTCATCGGTTTGCACCAGGATGCTATCGCGCAGGCCGACGACAGCGATGGGGGTTCTATTCTTTGTCCGAGCGTCATAAATAATGTTCCTTGCGCCATCTACATGAATAAAGTCCGCGACCGCGCAATTGCCTTCGGCATCGGCTTTAAGATGCCGGGACAACGCCGGCCACGCGCCCAGGTCGTCCCATTCCAATGCGCCGTCAGCCACGATCACATTTTGGGCGTGCTCCATGAGCGCGTAATCGATGGAAATTCTTTTCATAGCGGGATATTCTTTCGCAAGAACCTTTGCCAGTTTTGCGGGATGATTTGCGACTTTGAACCAGCGATGGCACGCCGCAAACATTTCCGGCTGATGCTTCTCAAGCCCGTTCGTCACGGTCACAAAACTCCAGACAAACATTCCGGCGTTCCAGCGATATTGCCCGCTGTTGACGTATTCAATGGCCTTTTCAAAATTCGGTTTTTCGACAAATTGTTCCGCCTTAAAAAATGTGGTTTTGTATTTTTTAACGCCGTCCGGGGCGGGCAACTCGTTACCCACGCGAATATAACCGTATCCAGTAGCCGGCTCCGAGGGCTTGATTCCAATAGTTACGATGGCCTGTCCGCGCGAAGCCAGATCAAAGGCGTCATTCAAAATTTGTTGAAATTTTTTCGCATCCGGCATCACATGGTCCGCTGGCAGCACAGCCATAACAGCGGTTGTGGAGCGCGCGCCAACCAGCGCCGCGCCGAGCGTAACCGCGGCGCAGGTATCGCGCCCTACGGGTTCGGCAATGAGGTTGGATGCGGGAATTTTCGGAAGCTGCTTTCGCACTTCCGGCAATTGCGCCTCATTCGTGATCACAAAGATATTCTTGACCGGCACCAGGGGCAGAACACGCTCGACGGCTTCCTGCAAAAACGATTTTTTGCCAAGAAGCGCCAGCAACTGTTTGGGCGTCCTTTCGCGGCTCAACGGCCAAAACCGCTCGCCGCGCCCGCCGGCCATGATGATGACGAA
>Ga0335073_10003148_pt1 | contig 22869 bp, 21 predicted proteins | sample Lox_Sample_22_FD_207093 | JGI IMG/M metagenome (GOLD analysis project Ga0335073, IMG submission 207093) | Soil microbial communities from Loxahatchee National Wildlife Refuge, Florida, United States - Lox_Sample_2.2 | ecosystem: Environmental > Terrestrial > Soil > Wetlands | place: USA... | reverse complement strand
CGGACCCGCCGAACCTGCACCGGCTGCGCTCCCGGAGCCTCGGCCACAAGCGGTCGCTGGCCCTGCGCGAGTTCGCCCTGGGCGTCGAGGCGCTGGAGCGGTTCACGGCCGGCGAGCCGCTCTACCGGGTGCACCAGTGCGTGTTCGGCGTGCTGGCCCTGGAAAGCGAGCCCGTGGACCCGAGGCTGTGACCGGTAGCCTCGTCGGGATGGCGAGCCATCCGACTTTCCCTAACGCGCCGGAGCGGGGACGATGACCCGCCGTCAGGGCCGCGCCGGACCGGGGCGGAACCCCCGCCGGCCGGTGGCGGCTGGCGCTCTGGCGGTCGGCGCCCTGGTAGCGCTGGTGGTGGCCGCCTGCGGCTCGGCCGGGCCATCGGCCCGCCCGACCGTGGGCTCGGCGGGCCCGCCAGCGAACCCGTCGGCGGCTACGCCGGACATTCCCGGGCTGCCCGGGCAGAGCGGTCCCGGGACGCCTTCCGCGAGCCCGTCGGCCAGTCCGGCCGCGCTGCCCCTGGCCGGGAAGATCATCGGCATCGACCCGGGCCACAACGGCGGGAACTTCACCGACCCGGGCGCCATCGGCCAGCTGATCTGGAACGGCACCGGCTGGGAGACCTGCGACACCACCGGCACCACCACCGACGGCGGCTACACCGAGGCGCAGTTCAACTTCAACGTCGCCCGCTACCTCGAGGCCGACCTGCGCCGGGATGGCGCGCGGGTGGTGCTGACCAGGACCAGCAACGACGGTGTCGGGCCCTGCGTCAACCGCCGCGCCGAGATCATCAACGCCGCCGGGGCGAACGTCGCCGTGGACATCCACGCCGACGGCGGTCCCGTGTCCGGCCACGGGTTCACCGTCCTGGAGCCGGTTGCCGACGGGCCCAACGACCGCGTGATCGCGGCATCGCAGCGGTTCGGCGCCGATGTCCGGCAGGCCATGCTGGCGGGCACCGGGATGCCGGAGAGCGACTACACCGGCGTGGACGGCATCATGCCGCGTGACGACCTGGCCGGGCTCAACCTCACCACCGTCCCCAAGGTGCTGATCGAGTGCGGCAACATGCGCAACGCCACCGACGCGGCGCTGCTGGTGACGGCCCGGTTCCAGCAGCAGGTGGCCGCCGCGCTCACCGCGGCCATCGTCCGGTTCCTGCGCTAGCCGGCCCGCACCGGCCGGTAGTCCGGCTCCCACATCAAGGCCCGGATGCTGGCTCGCGCGTCCCCGTCCAGCCGGGCGCGGGCCACGCCGTCCGCGGCGGCGGCCTGCGCCACGGCCACGGCCACGGCGACCGACGTCTCGCGCAGCGCCTCGACCAGGGGCAGCAGCGGGGCGCCGGGCGTCTCGGTGTCGACCACCTCCGACACCGCGTGCGCCGCGGCGGCCAGCATGTTGTCGGTCACCTGGGTGGCCCGGACGGCGATGACGCCCAGGCCGAGTCCGGGGAAGACCAGCGCGTTGTTGGCCTGGCCGATCGTGTACCGGATCCCGTGGTAGTCCACGGGCGGGAACGGGCTGCCGGTGGCCACCAGGACCCGTCCCTCCGTCCACCGGATCAGGTCGGCCGGCGCGGCCTCGGACAGCGACGTCGGGTTGGACATCGGCAGGATCACCGGCCGGTCGCAGTGCGCGGCCATGTCCCGGACGATGGGCTCGGTGAACGCCCCCGTCCGGGTCGACGTGCCGATCAGGATCGTGGGGTGTACCCGGTGCACCACCTCGGCCAGCCCGACGCCGCCGAGCGAGGGATCCCGCGGCCACCCCGCGACCTCGGCCTCGGCCCGCGCGTACCGGCGCTGCGACTCGGGCAGGTCCGGCGTGGCCGTGGTGATCAGCCCGGCCCGGTCCACCGCCCAGAACCGTGCCCGGGCCGCGTCCGGTGACAGCCCGTCGGCCCGCATCGCGGCGGACAGCTGGTCGGCGATGCCGGTCCCCGCGGTGCCCGCTCCGAAGATCACGATCCGGTGCTCGGCCAACGGGACCCCGATAGCCCGGACCGCGGCCAGCACCGCGGCCAGGTTGACGGCGCCGGTGCCCTGGATGTCGTCGTTGAACGTGAGCGTCTGGTGGCGGTACCGGTCCAGCAGCCGCCGGGCGTTGCTCACGCCGATGTCCTCCCAGTGCAGCAGCGCCCCGGGAAACAGCTTCCCGACCGCCGCGACGAACGCCTCGAGGAACCGGTCGTACTCGGCGGCCGGCACCCGGGGATGCCGGTTACCGACGTAGAGCGGGTCGTCGCGCAGGCTCTGCCGGTCGGTGCCCACGTCGAGCATCACCGGCAGGGCCCGGTTCGGGTCGATGCCCGCGGCCGCGGTGTACACGGCGAGCTTGCCGACCGCGATGCCGATCCCGCCCACGCCCCAGTCGCCGATGCCGAGGATCGCGCCGGCGTCGGTGGCCACGACCAGGTCCACCTCCCCCGGGCCGAGGCCGGGGGCGGCCAGCGAGGTCTCGATCAGCTCGGGCTGGTCGACGGACAGGTAGACGCCGCGTGGGCGGCGGTACTCATGGCTGTACTGCTCGATGGCCTGGCCGACCGTCGGGGTGTACACGATCGGCAGCATCTCGGTGAGATGGCGGCTCAGCAGCCGGTAGTACAGCACCTCGTTGCGGTCGTGCACCTCGTTCAGCAGCACGTTCCGCGCCAGGTCGGTGGCCTGCCGCTGGTACTGCGCGTGCACCCGCGCCGTTTGCTCGTCCAGGCTCAGATGGCCCGACGGGATCAGGCCGACCAGGCCGAGGTCGCGGCGCTCGTCGTCGGCGAACGCGGTCCCCTTGTTGAGTCGGGGGTCGGCGAGCACCTGCCGCCCCCGCAGCGTGGTGTGCCATGCGCCGTCGTCGCCCAGCCAGACCGTCTTCATCGATGGCCTCCGGGGTTTACGACGGGGCAGCCGCTTCCACGGTAAGGCTTCCCGGCCGCGGGCGCCGCAACTCCCAGGCTCCCAGCAGGCACAGCAGTACCGCCGCGATGACCGTGCCGAGCCGGACGTACGGGGACAGGTCGTTGCCGACGAACGAGATGACTGGGGTCAGCCCCGGCGGGTGCCGCGCGGCCGCGCCGGTCGCCACGGCCATCGCCGCCGGGATGGCGCGGATCAGCGCCAGCCAGTCCAGGCGGGTCGCCGGGTACACGGCCAGCAGGCAGAACGCGATCGCGTCGTACCAGGGCCGCTGCAGCGGCCACACCAGGAGCCAGGCCAGCATCAGCACCAGGGCCGGGCGGACGGCCGGCAGGTGCGGCGGCCCGGGAGGCAGCCGCCACGCCAGCAGCCCGGCCACGACCACGCAGCCCAGGGCGGCGAGCAGCTCGAGCCCGGCGGGCATGCTCTCGTAGCCGAAGGGCGGGTAGAACAGCCGCCAGAAGCTGTCGAAGGTCACCAGGTTCGCGCTGCGCACCGCCAGGTCGGACAGTGCGTGCGGACCGGCGATCAGGTACCCGGGCACCAGGGCCACGATCCCGCCGGCCGCGGCCGCGGCCAGGTCCTTGACCGAGTGCCGGAGCGACCAGGCGAGCGCGAGCGCGAGCGGGGCGAGCGGGCTCTTGACCGCGATGGCCGCGCCGACCAGCAGGCCCGCGGCCAGGGCGCGGCCCGGCCCCACCCGGCCTCCCGGCGACGAGGTACGGGCGACCAGCAGGCCGAAGATGCCCAGGCAGGCGGCCAGCCCGTCGGCGTGCGCGCCGGCCACCACCGCCCACAGCATCAGCGGGTTCACCGTCCACAGCAGGTGCGCCCGGGCCCGGGCCGCCGGGTCGCCACGCAGTAGCCGGTCCAGCGCCAGCGCGACCGCGCCGAAGCACAGCGCGAACAGCAGCTTCAGCCAGAAGATGACGTAGGAGATGTTGGTGCCGCCCAGCTTCGCCGCGGTCCAGTCCGCGGCTATCGCCACCGGGCCGTAGAGCGAGGGATCGGACTGCCAGTTGCGGGTCGTCTGCTGGCCGATCGGATCGCCGGTCGCGCGCAACTGCTGCGGCGTCATCACGTAAGGGTTATGGCCGAGCGCGGCGATCCGGCCGTAGGCCGCGTAGCTGAGGCTGTCGGTGGAGCCGGCCGGGGGCAGCAGGGCCAGCACGGTGATCGCGATGGCCGCGGCCGTCCCCAGCAGCCGGAGATTCGGCCGGGCGCCGCGGCGGACCGCGACCAGGCCCAGGCCCACGCCGGCCCCGCCCAGGATGATCGCGGTGTAGATGGCCACGGTCACCGTGACCTGCGAGGGATGCAGCGCCAGCCACAGCGGCGGGTCCGGCCAGGTGCGCGGGATCACCGGGATCACGGCACTCGGCCCGGCCACCGATACGGCGATCATGAGCAGCACCGAGATCGTGACGGCCGCCGCGGCGATCCAGCCCAGGAATCCCGAACGCAGCGCTGGCGTGGCTGGCCGTGACGGCAGGCCGGCCTGGGGTGCGGCGGTCGGCCCAGCGGTCGTCAGCCCGCCCTGCCCGTGCCCGTCTGCCACCACGCCCCGCGACCGTGTCGATGATGCCGAAGATCCCCGGACTGCCGAAACTACTCGAAGACCTCGACAGCCGGCAGGCTGGGCCGGCCCGTTGACCCGATTTTTACCAAGCGCGTCAATCAGTTTTGGGCACGATCTTCGCGTTCTGGTACAGGGCGGGCGGGGGCGGCCGCCGGAACGGCGCGGACTGGCTACCGTGGCGGCGGCGCGGCGGCGCTACGGGCCGGCCTGCGCGGACCAGATCTCGCGGACGGCGTCGATGGTGTCGGCCTCGGCCGGGCTCTTGTCGGGCCGGAACCGCAGCACGCGGGCGAAGCGCAGGGCGAGGCCTCCGGGGTACCGGCGGCTGGCCTGCACCCCGTCGAACGCGATCTCCACGACCAGTTCGGGGCGGACCCAGACGACCCCGTAGGCCTCGCGGCGGTCCTCTCCCTCCGGCCAGCGCTGCGCCGGGTCGGCCAGTTCCAGCAGCCGGGTCGTCTGCCACGCGAGCATCTCGTCGGTCAGGCCCTTGAAGGTCTTGCCCAGCATGACCAGGCCCCCCGTTTCCGGGTCGCGCGCGCCGAGATGCAGGTTGGACAGCACGCCCCGGCGCCGCCCGTGGCCCCATTCGGCCGCGAGAATGACCAGGTCCAGCGTGTGCCGGGGTTTCACCTTGATCCACTCACTGCCCCGGCGCCCGGCCCGGTACGGAGAGTCCAGGGATTTCACGACGACCCCTTCGTGGCCGCGCGCGACTGCGTCGGCGAGGAAGGCCTCGGCCACCGCCGGGTCTGCGGTGACGATGCGCGGGGTGAGCAGGGCGGCCGGCGCGATTCGGGAGAGCAGGCGATGCCGCTCACCGGCCGGCGCGTCGATCAGGTCGGTGCCGTCCAGGTGCAGCAGGTCGAACAGGAACGGCGTGAGCGGGGTCTGCACCCGCAGTCGGCCGACGTCGCCCTGGCTCGCGGTCCGGGCGGCGGTGACCTGGAACGGGCGGGGCCGCCCGTCCGGGGTGAGCGCTACTGCCTCACCGTCCAGGATTACGTCGATAACCGCGAGGGACATGGCCGCCTCGGCGATCTCGGGGACTCGCGCGGTGATGTCGTCCAGCGTGCGGGTGAACACGGCCACCTCGCGGCCGGACCGGTGCACCTGGATCCGGACGCCGTCGATCTTCCATTCGGCCGCGGCCGGGCTGATCCGGTCGAGGGCCGCGGCGATATCCGGCGCGGAAGCCGCGAGCATCGGCCGGACCGGCCGGCCGACCCGAAGCATGAAGCCGCGCAGGGCCTCCAGCGCCCACTCCGCGGAACGTGGAGCGCCGCCCAGCGCCGCCCGGGCCACCTCGGGCAGCGACCCGCCCAGCTGGTGCGCGCGCCGGACCTCGTCGGCGGGAACCCCTGCGGCCTTGGCCACCGCGTCGGTCATGACGCCCTCGAGCGCGCCCTGCCCGAGGTCACCGGCCAGCAGCCGGACCAGGAACTCCCGCTCCCGCTGCGTGGCGCGGGCGAAGAGCTTGGCGAGCAGCCTGCGTCGTTCGGCCTGAGAGCCCGGCCCGGTCACCGCGCCGATGGCGCCGAACGCGGCGTCGACGTCGGTCAGGGTGAGGGTGGGCGCGTCCGCGGCCTGCGGGGGCCCGGCGCCGCCGACGATCGCGTCAGCGCCGCCGCCGACCGCCCCGGGGCCTGCGGCGGGCCGGGCGCCCCCGGGCGCCCGGAGCAAATCGCCGACCGCCGCGTATCCGACGCCGATCTGGCCCTGCAGCAACTCCCCGGACAAGAACGCCACTGCCACGCTGACCTCACCGGGCGGCACCCGGCCGAGCAGCGCTGCGATCTGCTCGACCTTGGCGGTGCGCGCGGACGTGGCCGTCACGGCAGCCGACACGTCAACGACCTCGCTCAGCAGCACACAGCGATTCTGCCAGGAGGCTCGGCCAAGTGCGCCGGGTCAGAGCCAGCCTTTCTCCTGGGCGATCCGGGCGGCGTCGGCACGGTTGCGGGCGCCCAGCTTCTGGATCGCGGCCGACAGGTGGTTGCGCACGGTGCCGGGCGACAGGTGCAGCCGGTCGGCGACCTCCGCGATGGTGTCGTGTCCCGCAGCCGCGGCGAGCACGTCGGTCTCGCGCTGGCTCAGCGGGCTCTCGCCCTCGGTCAGCGCGGCCGCGGCCAGCGCGGAGTCGACCACGCGCTCACCCGCCGCCACCCGCCGGATGGCCTCGGCGAGTTCCGCCGCGGGGGCGTCCTTCAGCAGGAAGCCACTGGCGCCCGCCGCCATCGCCGCGCGCAGGTAGCCAGGCCGGCCGAAGGTCGTCACGATCACGATCTTCCCGGGGAAGCCCGAGGCCGTGAGCAGCCGTGCCACCTCGATGCCACCTGGCCCGGGCATCTCGATGTCCAGCACGGCAACGTCCGGTTGGTGCTTGCGCGCCATGGCTATCGCCTCGTCTCCGCTGGCCGCCTCGGCCACCACGTGGATGTCGGGCTCCAGCTCGAGCAAGGCCACCAGGGCCTGCCTGACCATCGTCTGGTCTTCGGCGATCATGATGCGCAGGCTCATGTGTCCATGATGACGGGCGGGCCCCTCCGGATGGGCCCGCCCGCGCCTGTCTGGCCAGCGGCTAGCTGCCGGTGGCCGGTGTGGTGGCCGGGCTGCTGCCGCCGCTTGGCCGTGGCTGAGCGCCGCCGGACATGTGCGTGCACTTGCCCTTCATCTTGGCCGGGGTGCGGGGCGGCGCCGTAGTTCCAGCCCGGGCGCGCGCTGGCGCGGCTGGGCCGGCCGATCGCGCCACAGACGTCTCCGTCGCCGCCCTGGCTGTGTGGGTGGTGGCGGACGACGCGGCCGTGGCCGCGCTCGCGCCGGTCACGCTCAGCCCTAGGGCCAGGCCGCCGGCGAGGGCGCCGGCCGCGACCGCCGTCCCCACGAGTGGTCGGACGATTCTCATGCAGTTCTCCTCTGCCTGCCGTTCGCGTCCACGCCCGCCTGGCCGGCGGCCGCGGGACGGGCCGGTGGCCCGCCGCGATCAGTAGACGAGGGGAATCTGGGGCGGTTCTCGGGGGTGGCTATGACGGCCCGCTGAATCGGCCAGCCGGGACCCGGACCAGCAGACGGAAGCCCTTCCCGCCGTGGCCTTCTCCCGCGCTGATCTGCGCGCCGGCCTGGCGAGCCCGCTCGGTCAGCCCGGTGAGGCCGGACCCGTGCTCGCCGGCACTGGGCGGGCCGGAATCGGAACCCGGGTCCCAGGCCGGGCCGACCCCGTCGTCGGCGACCTCGGCGGTTACCTCGTCGGGGGTGGCCGTGATCGTGATCGTCACGCGGCGCGCGCCCGAGTGCCGGACCACGTTCGTGGCTCCTTCCCGCACCGTCCAGGCAAGCAGCGCCTCCGCTTCCGGGGCCACCTCGACATGCGCGGGCGCGCGTATCTCGCAATCCATCCCGGCCGCGGCCAGCATCTGGCGGGCCTCAGCCAGCTCCGTGGCCAGGGTGGGCTGGCGGTAGCTGGTCACCGCCGCGCGGACCTCGCCGAGCGACCGGCGTGCCACGGCCTCCAGGTCGGTGATCTCCCTGGCCGCGCGGTCTGGGTCGGTGCCGATCACCCGCCCGGCCAGCTCGGCCTTCAGGGTGATCAGCGAGAGGCTGTGGCCGAGCAGGTCGTGCAGGTCCCGCGCGATCCGCAGCCGCTCGTCGGCGACCGCCATCCGGGCCAGCTCGGCGCGGGTCTCGCGGAGCTTTTCGACCACCTCGATCCGGCGCGCGGCTGCGTACGCGAAGAACGCGGCCAGGATCGGCCCCAGACTGAGCTCCAGGCTGCTGCCGTAGTTGATGCCGTGGTAGAGGCCGACGCCCACCCCGCCCGCGGCGCAGCAGGCGGCGCCGGCCACGGCGGCCCGGGGGGATTGGGCCAGGCGCCCGGCACCGGCGCCGGCGATGTAGATCGCGCCGACCCAGTTCAGGCCGCCCACGATCATGATCGCCAGGCAGAGCGCGACGATAACGACCATCCAGGCTGTGGCCGCGCGGCCCCGCAGCGGCGGCCCCGGGGCCATGACGACCCTGATGAACACCACGATGAGGATGACCGTGGCCGGGGCCAGGAACAGGACCTGCTCCATCGTCGGCCTCGGCTTGGAGAAGAACGGCGCGACCAGGAAGAACGCGACGATGAAGCCGATCACCACGCGCCGGGTCGACGACCACCGATCGACCTGGTCGTCTACATCGTCGGCGAGCAGCCCCTGCGGAGACGACGCCTCCGGCGGCTCGGCCCTACGGGCCGGGCCGTCCGGGGGTAGCTCGTCGGTGCTGCGCATACGCACATCATGCCTTCCGTGGCTGGGTCGGGCGGTGGTGTGCCTTCCGTGGCTGGGCTGGGTCGTGGTGGGCCTTGGCGGCCGGGTCGGGTGGTGTACCTGGCTGGGCGTGAGTGTGCCTGCGGCGTCAGGCCGCGGTGCTCTCGCTGCGCCAGCGCCAGAGTGCCACCGCGGCGAGCCCGGCGGTCCAGGCGCCGAGCACCGCGATGTTCGTCATGCCCAGCCCGCGGCCCGCGGCCGCGTTCCAGCCGAGCTGGGCGAGGTGGTAGCTGGGCAGGACCTTCCCGATCATCTGCATGCCGTGCGGCAGGTTGTTCCAGGAGATGAAGATCCCGCCGAGGAACGCCAGCACCAGCAGCGTGATCATCTGCGCCACCTGGGCGGTCTGGCTGTCGAACAGCAGCCCGATGACCAGGCCGAGCGCGCAGAACGGGATCGCGCCGAGCACCAGCACGGCTACCAGCAGGCCCAGCCGGCCCGCGGCCAGGTGCACGTGCCCGTAGGTCAGGGCCAGAGCCAGGAGAACCGCCAGGCCCGGAATGATCATCAAGATGGCCTGCACCAGCTTGGCGGTGAACCAGCCTCGGGTGCCGATCGGCGAGATCCGCAGCTGGCGCATCCAGCCGCTGCGCCGCTCCCGGGCCAGCTGCGGGCCGCTCGCGAACATCGCCGAGCCCATGCCCGAGTACACGGCCATGGATACCAGCAGCAGCGTCGCCACCGTCAGGCCCTGCGAGATGCCGTGCTGTTTGGCGTAGATCAGGTACAGCAGTACCGGGAACGCGATCAGCATCACGAGGAACCGGACGTTACGCAGCGTCCGCACGATCTCGAAGCGCAAAAACGCGATCATGATTCAGCCCGCCTTCGTCGTCAGGGAGGGGCGGGAGGTCTCGGAGGGGTCGGAGGCCTCGGAAAAAAGGTGGGAGGGGCGAGAGGGCGGGGAAGGGCGGAAGGAGCGGGCGGGGCCGGAAAGGTCAGAAGCGCGGGCGGACGAATCGTCGTCGCTGGTGAGGGCCAGCAGGGCTTCCTCCAGCCCGCCGCCGCCTACGTCCAGGCCCCGGACCGGCTGGCCGAGCGCGTACAGGGCGGGCAGCGTGGCGTCGGCGTCCCCGGACCGCACGGTCACGGCGTCGCCGTCGGCCAAGACGTCGCTGACGCCGGGCAGCCCGAGCAGCACGGAGGTGTCGGGTGCCGGCGTGCTGAAGCGGATGGTCCGGACCGAGGTATACGCCTTGATCTGGGCCGGGGTGCCGTCGGCCAGAACCCGGCCGTGACTGACCACGATGACCCGGCTCGCGTTCGCGTCGGCCTCGTCCAGGTAGTGGGTGGCGAACAGCACCGTGGTGCCCTGCGCGGCAATGGCTCGCACCGACGCCCAGAACTCGCGTCGTGCCTCCACGTCGAGAGCGGCCGTGGGCTCGTCGAGGAACAGCAGGTCGGGACGGCCGGCCAGGGCGAGGGCGAAGCGCACCCGCTGGGACTGGCCGCCGGACAGCTGGTCCACCCGCCGGTCGGCGAGGCCGGTGAGCCCGGCCAGCGCGAGCAGTTCAGCCTGGCTGCGCCGGTCCCGGTAGAGCTGGCGGAACAGGCTGATCAGCTCGGAGACCTTCGCGCCCTCGGGCAGGCCGCCGGTCTGGACCATCCCGCCGATCTTCCCGGCCGCGACCGCGTGTGCGGGGGTCATGCCGAGCACCCGGACCAGGCCCGAGGTGGGGGTGCGCAGGCCGAGCATGGTGTCGATGGCGGTCGACTTGCCGGCGCCGTTCGGCCCGAGCAGCGCGACCGTCGCACCGCGGGGGATCTCGAAGCTGACGTGATCAAGCGCGGTGACCCGGCCGTTGTAGACCTTCACCACGTCGCGGAACACGACCGCGGGGCTCGCATCGGGGTTTGCTGTCTTCATGACAGCCACGCTAGGTGCGCATCGGGGGCGGGCCATGTGCTGCGGATCACGAACCCGGCATGACACATGTCACGGCCCGCAGCCGTCGCGGCGGCCTGCGGGTTACCCGGCCGGCCTGCTGCGAGAGCTGAATCGGCCCGCCGGGTCAGGGGCGGGCCGGTCAGTCAGGTCAGGGCGTGCGCATGCGCCCGTTGGCCACGGATGCTTCCTCGTCGGCACCGCCGTTGGCACGGCCGCGGGCCGTCTCATCCGATGACTGAGCCGGGACCTCGCCCATGCCCGGCACGGCGCCGCCGGCGGCCGCCTGGTCCTCGGGCTCGAAGGTCTCGACGTCTGGCCGGCGCCGCATCATGATCGCGGCGGCTGCGCTGCCCGCAGCGGCCAGCATCCCGGCTCCGGCCAGCACCCACGGCCAGCGGCGTCGCTTCGGCGGAGAGTCGTCCAGTCGGCGCGCCGCCTCGATCAGCGCGGCCGAGACCGCCGGCCCGTACTTGTCACGGACCGTGTAGCCGGCCTGTTCCACGCGCGGTGACGCCCACATGCGCGCGCCGTGTACACGCGGCGCCGCCCATTCGCGCGCGCCGATGACGCGCGGTGTGGCCCAGGTTACGACGACGTCAGCGCCCTGCCGGGTCGCCAGGCCGACGCTCCTGGCCATCGGCAGGACCTGCGCGTAGGTCTCCAGCGCGCGCAATCTCACCTGTTCAGTCCAGGGAGCAGGTGTACCGTTGCTAGTCATAAGGGACATTTATACCTCCTGCGAGTCGTCATGCAAGTCTCACTTCCCCCCCGGCCGGCCCGTCAACCTTTATCGGCCAGATCCCCACGGCCCGGACGGCCGAAAACCGCCTCGCCGGTTGGCTGCGGGGAGCGGGCAGGCTCTGAGAGGAGTCAGAGGAAGCAGGATGGCTCTGGGGAGGGTGGGAGAGCGGGGCAGGCCTGGAGCGGTGGGACGGTCGGGCGAGAGGCAGGAACCGGGCGGCGGGCGCAGTGGTTCGAGCACGGGGACCGGAACAATACTCTGGCCGTGCGAGGATTCTGTGCATGACTAATACGCTCACCGCAACGCTGCGGACCAGTGAGGGGCCTGTCGTCATCCGGCTCTTTCCCGACCATGCGCCGAAGACCGTGCAGAATTTCGTGGGCCTCGCGGAGGGGTCACGGGAGTGGACCGACCCCCGGACCAGGCAGACCACGAACGCCAGGCTGTATGACGGGACGATCTTCCACCGCGTGATCCCCAGGTTCATGATCCAGGGCGGGGATCCGCTCGGCACGGGAACCGGCGGGCCCGGCTACCAGTTTGCCGACGAGATCCACCCGGACCTGCGGTTCGACCGGCCGTACCTGCTGGCCATGGCCAACGCGGGCCCCGGCACCAACGGCTCGCAGTTCTTCATCACCGTGGTGCCGACGCCGCACCTCAACGGCAAGCACACCATCTTCGGCGAGGTCGTCGACGGCCGCGATGTCGTCGACCGGATCAGCCAGACCCAGACCAACCGCAACGACCGCCCCGTGCAGGATGTCGTCCTCGAGTCGGTCGCGGTCGAGGAAGCCGCAGGGTAAATGACGGACGTGCCCTCCGCCGGATCCCCGGGTCCCGGTACCCCACCGGGCACGGGGGTCCCCACCTGTTTCCGCCACCCGGGCCGGGAGACCTACGTGTCCTGCGTCCGGTGCGGGCGGCCCGCCTGCCCGGACTGCCTGCGTTCCGCGGCGGTCGGGCAGCAGTGCGTCGAGTGCGTGCGGGAGGGCAACCGGGGCACCCGTCCGGTCGGCGCCGTGTTCGGCGGCCGGGCGGTCTCCGGCGCGGTGGTGACCTGGGCGCTGGTCGCCATCAACGTGGTGCTGTACCTGTTCGAGCTCGCCCGCCCGAGCCTGGGATACGACCTCGGGATGATCGGCCTCGGCCAGTTCACGCGCGGCGGGCCGTTGCAGGGTGTCGCGGCGGGCCAGTGGTACCGCCTCATCACGTCCGCGTTCCTGCCGCCGCCGGGCGGCGGCCTCGGCCCGCTGGACATCATCTTCAACATGTGGGCGCTGATCCTGGTGGGCCCCGCGCTGGAGCGGCTGCTCGGTCACCTGCGCTTCCTCACCGTTTACCTGGTCAGCGCGCTGGGCGGGTCGGTGGCCCTGCTCGTGCTGGCCCCCTACGAGCTGGCGCTGGGCGCCTCGGGCGCCATCTTCGGCCTGTTCGGTGCCTGGTTCGTGGTGGCCAGGCGGCTGAAGCTGGACAGCCGGTGGATCGTCACCATCATCCTGCTCAACTTGGTCCTCGGGTTCACCGTGCATGGCATCGCCTGGCAGGCGCACCTGGGCGGGCTGCTGTCCGGCGCGCTGCTCACCGCCGCCTACGCCTACGCCCCGCGCGCCAACCGGGCGCTGATCCAGGGCGGGGCCACCGTGGCCGTGGTCGGCGTGCTGCTGCTAGCCGTGCTGGTGCGCGACCATCAGGTCGCCGCGGCCGCGGCCGCGCTCGGCTGAGGCCGGGCTGCAGGATGAGCCTTTTCATCCGCAGACCTCGGGCTCAGAGTCTGTGGGCAGCCAAGGGAGGATGAAAAGGCTCAGTAGTTGTACACAGGCTGTGGATGAAGGTGTGCGTGAATCACAGCGTTGTGCTTCAGTTTCCCGCCGCCGCGGTGCTCAGTGCCACTTGGTGGACAGCGCCACGCCCCCGACGATGAACCCGAACCCGATGACCAGGTTCCAGTCGCCGAGCGCGCTCTGCACCGGCGTGGTACCCCCGGTGATGTAGTAGAGCGCGATCCAGGCCAGGCCGAACAGAAGGCAGAACAGCATGGTCGGGACCAGCCAGCGCGGGCTGACCTTTGACTTGGCTGACTTCGGCGGCGGTGTGTAGACCGCCTTCTTTCTGACTCGGGACTTAGGCACGGTCGGCTCCTGGTCGGGTGGTCCAATGCTACGGGCTCGGCGGCGGCGAGGACGACGGCGGCGAGGATGGCGTCGGCGACGGCGTGGTCGGGCTCGGCGTCGGCTGCGGCACCACGAAGATGGTCACCGACGACCCCTTGCTGAGCACGGTCCCCGCGGACGGGTCGGTCTGCCACACCGTGCCCGGCTGGAAGCCCTGCGAGCCCGAGCCAGTGTTCATCACCACGTTCACGCTGAACCCGTCGTTCTCCAGCTGCTGGGTGGCTCCCTGCTGGCTGTCGCCCACGACGCCAGGCACCGGGGTCCCGCCGCCCGAGATGAAGATCGTGACCTGGCTGCCCTTGGCCGCCAGGACTCCTGCGGCGGGATCCTGCCGGGCCACCGTGCCGGCCGGCGCCGTCGAGTCGGGCGCTTGCTGCTCGCTGACCGTGAAGCCCTTGGCCTGCAGCGCGGCCGTGGCCGTGGCCGCGAGTTCCCCCTTCACGTTCGGGACCGTGACCTGCGCGGCGCCGGTGGAGTACAACAGCCTGACGGTGCTGCCCTTGGCCACCGTGGTGCCGTTCGGCGGGCTGGTCCTGATCACGTCCCCCTTGGTCACCGAGCTGGAAGCCTGCGGCACCGCCTGGGAGACCAGGTGCGCGTTAGCGATGTCCTTCTCGGCCGTGGCCAGCGGCAGGCCGACGACGTCGGGCACGGCGTAGTTGCCCCCGCTGCCCGCAATGTAGTTGAACCCCCAGATCAGGCCCGCGATGAGCGCCACGGCGACCACGGCGGCCACGATCCATGGCCACTTCTTGCGGCCGCCGCGGTCCGGGGGCTCGTCCTCCGGCCCGTAGTCGTACGGCGGGATCGCGCTGGTGCGGCCGGCCGTCTGGGTGGACTGCCCCATCCGCCGCGTGCCCTGATAGGCGTCGAGCCGCGTCGGCGCGGCGACCGGCATGCCCTGCAGCGCGCGCTGGATGTCGTTGCGCATCTCCCCGGCCGACTGGTACCGGTCCCCGGGGTCCTTGGCCATGGCCTTGAGCACGATCGAGTCCGCCCACGGCGGGATCTCCGGGTCCACCCGCGAGGGCGGAATGGGATTCTCCCGCACGTGCTGGTAGGCGATCGCGACCGGCGAGTCGCCGGTGAACGGGGGGCGCCCGGTGAGCAGCTCGTACAGCAGGCACCCGGTGGAGTACAGGTCGCTGCGGGCGTCGACCCGCTCGCCCCGGGCCTGCTCCGGGGACAGGTACTGCGCGGTGCCGATGACCTGCGCGGTCTGGGTCATCGTGGCCTGCGCGTCGCTGACCGCCCGGGCGATGCCGAAGTCCATCACCTTGACGTCACCGGCCCGGGTCAGCATCACGTTGCCGGGCTTGATGTCCCGGTGCACGATGCCGTTGCGGTGGCTGTAGTCCAGCGCCCGCAGCACCCCGTCGGTGATCTCCAGCGCCCGTTCCGGCAGCAGCCTGCGGTCGTCTCGCAGCAGGTCGCGCAGGGTCCGGCCGTCGACGTACTCCATGACGATGTAGGGGACCGGGGTGGGACCCATCATGTCTTCCCCGGTGTCGTAGACCGCCACGATGCTGGGGTGGTTGAGCGACGCGGCGGACTGGGCCTCGCGGCGGAACCTGGCCTGGAAGGTCTGATCCCGCGCCAGGTCCTCGCGGAGGGTCTTCACCGCGACGATGCGGTCGAGACGGATATCGCGGGCCCGGTAGACCTCGGCCATGCCGCCGCGCCCGACGACCCCGTCGAGCTCGTACCGGCCGCCCAGGAGCCGTGGCTGAGTCATGTCTCGCACTTGCGTTACCGCCCTGCGTTGTCGGGTGTCTGGCCGGTCACTGAATGTTTTTCATCCGTCGATGTCAGGCTCAGAGCAGGTGGGCAGTCATGGGGAGGATGAAAAATATTCACTGATGACCTCCCAGGTAAGCCTCGATGATCTTGACCGCGATCGGCGCCGCGGCGTCGGCGCCGAAGCCGCCCCCCTTGACGATGACGCCGACGGCTATCTTCGGGTTGCTGGCGGGTGCGAAGCAGGTGAACACCGCGTCGTCCAGGCCGCTGTTGTCAACGCCATTCTCCGCCGTCCCGGTCTTGCCCGCGATCACCAGGCTGCCGACCGTCGGCGGCCCGGCCGTCTGGTACGCCGTGCCGCCCGGGTTCTGGGTCACCTCGATCATCATCTGCGTCATGTCGCCGGCCACCTGCGGGCTGACTGCCTGCGACAACACCGACGGGGTGGTGCTCGAGATGACCGACAGGTCCGGCGCCTGCACCTGGTCCAGCAGGTACGGCCGCATCAGCGTGCCGTGGTTGGCGATCGCCGCGGCGTCCATGGCCTCCTGCAGTGGCGTCGCCCCGTCGCTGTACTGGCCGATCGCCATGTAGGCCGTCAGCGACTTGTCCGGGGGCTCTCCGGGCGGCAGCGGGGTGATGCTCGGCGAGACCGGCATCGGGATCGTCAGGTTCGGGTTGTTCCAGCCGAACCTGGTGGCGTAGTCCTGGAGCGTGCGGGCGCCGAGGTTCATGCCGATCTGGCCGAACGCGGTGTTGCAGGACAGCCAGAACGCCTCGATGATCTGCGGGTGGCCGTCGCCGCAGGTCTCGCCGCCGTCGTTGTTGAGCGCGTGGCCGTTGGGCAGGATCAGCGGCTGCGGCGCGGGAACCGTGGTCTGCGGATTGGCGACCTTGCCGGTCGAGAACGCGGCCGAGCCGGTCACCACCTTGAACGAGGAGCCGGGCGGGTAGGTCTCGTTGATGGCCCGGTTGAGCAGCGGCTGGTTCGGGTCCTTCAGCAGCTCGTTGTCGGCCTTGACCAGGTCCGCGCCGTTGAGCGTGGCGAGCCGGTTCGGGTTGAACGACGGGTACGACGCCATGGCCAGGATCGCCCCGGTGCTCGGGTCAAGGGCGACGGCGGCGGCCTGGTGCCCGCCGTCGGCCAGCAGCGCCTGGTACGCCGCCTGCTGCGCCTTCGGGCTGATGGTGAGGTACACGGTGGCGCCCTGCTTGGGCTTACCGGTCAGCAGGCTGATCAGGTTGTGCACGGTCAGGCTGGGGGCCGTGCCCGCCAGGTACTTGTCGTAGGCCTTCTCGATCGCGGTCGCGCCGTAGATCGAGTCGAAGCCGGTCACCGGGGCGTACGTCGCGCCGCCCGGGTAGAACCGCTGGTACATGTTGGTCCCCTTGATCGGGACCGACTCGGCGATGGTCTTGTTGCCGCCCACCCCGGTGGCGATGATCGAGCCGCGCTGGTACTGGAACTGCTGGGAGAAGGTCCGCGCGTTGCCCGGCCGGTTGGCCAGGCTGTTGGCTTCGAACGCCTGCACGTAGTTCACGTTGATCAGCAGCAGCACGAACATGGCCAGGCAGCCCAGGGACAGGCGGTACAGCGCGCGGTTCATCCGGCCCGCACCACCTGGGTCATGCCCTCGTCCTGGATCGGCTGCGGGGCCGGGCGCCGGGCGGTGTCGCTGACCCGCATCAGCAGCGCGATCAGCGCCCAGGTGGCGATGAGCGAGGAGCCGCCCTGGGACAGGAACGGCGTGGTGATGCCGGTCAGCGGGATCAGGTTGGTCACCCCGCCGACGATGATGAACACCTGCAACGCGATCGCGAACGACAGGCCGCCGGCCAGCAGCTTCGCGAACGGGTCACGAACCGCGATGGCGGCCCGCAGGCCGCGCTCCACGATCAGCCCGAAGATCAGCAGCATGGCCATCAGCCCGGTCAGCCCGAGTTCCTCGCCGAACGCGGTCATGATGAAGTCGCTCTGCACCAGAGGAGTCCAGAACGGCTGGCCGTGGCCGAGGCCGGTGCCCAGGAGCCCGCCGAAGCCCAGGCCTTCCAGCCCCTGCACCGTCTGGTAGGCGAGGTGGGTGGGGTTGTTGCCGGCCCACGGATGCAGCCAGCTCGTGAACCGGGCGCCCACGTGGCTGAACAGCTTGCTGGCCACGTAAGCGCCGAACACGAACAGCAGGACCCCGATCAGCAGCCAGGACGTGCGCTGGGTGGCGATGTAGAGCATCGCCACGAACAGGCCGAAGAACAGCGCGGACGTGCCGATGTCGCTCTCGAAGACCAGCAGCAGCAGGCTGACGCCCCAGGCGATCAGCACCGGGCCCAGGTCGCGGGCCCGGGGCAGGTCGATGCCCGCCAGCCGGCGACCGGCCAGGGACAGCACGTCCCGCTTGGTGACCAGGTAGCCGGCGAAGAACACGGCCAGCGCGAGCTCGGCGAACTGCTCAGGCTGGATCGAGAAGCCGCCCACCGCGATCTGGATCTTGGCGCCGGTGTTGGCCACCTCGCTCATGCTGGCGGGCAGCAGGGCCGGGATGGCCAGCAGGATCAGGCCGATCGCGCCGAGGGTATAGGTGTAGCGCTGCAGGACCCGGACCTCGCGGATGAACACCAGGACGGCAATGAACGCGGCCACCCCGGCGGCGCTGTACAGCACTTGCATGGCCGTGGCCGACGAGCTGAGCGTGCTGATCTGGTTGCCGGGATTCCCGTTCCGCCCGGACTGCTGCAGGCGGTAGATCATCACGATGCCGAGGCCGTTCATCAGCGCGGCGAGCGGCAGCAGCAGCGGGTCGGCCCACGGCGCGAACCGCCGGACGAACAGGTGCGCGACCAGGATGATGGCCGCGAACGCGAGACCGTATTCGAGCAGGCCAGAGGGCAGCTTCCCGTTGAGGCCGAAGCCGACGTTCGCGTAGGCGAACAGCACGACCCCGACGGCGAAGATGAGCATCAGCAACTCGGTCCGGCGTCGGCCGCGCGGCATGGCGACCGCGCCGCCGGTGCCGGGCCGGGCGGCGGGCTGGCTGGAGATCGCGGTCACCCGGGCGCCACCTGCGGGGTGCAGCCCGCAGGCGTCGCGGGCGGCGGGCGGTAGGGCTTCGGGGGGATGACCTCGGTCTTGTCGCCCACCTTGCGGGTGGTCGGCTTGGGCTTGCCCGCCAGCCAGGTGTTGTAGGCGGCCACGTACTGGTCGCAGGTCCAGGCCTGGCGGATGTTGCCCACGGTCTTCTGCGCGGCCGCCAGGCTGCTGGCCGGGATCGTGCTCCTGACCTGCGGCAGGTCGTTAGCGGGCACGTGGGCCAGCGGGATTCCGGTCTGCTGGTACACGCTGGACAGGCTCAGCCCCAGGACCCGCTGGTCGACGCCGCGGTAGATGATCACCTGGCTGCCGTCGGTGCCCACGTAGTACTGGTCCTGCGTATAGCGCCAGGCCGCGTAGCCGCCGCCGACGACCACGACCACCAGGACGACCAGGATGGTGGTGACCACCGGCCAGCGGCGCCGGGCCGCCCGGTGGTCCGCGCGGGGGCCGTCGTCTTCCGCGGGTCCGGGACCTGGCGCCTCGGCCGGCTCCGGATCCGCGGTGTCGACGAGCGGCCCGGCCTGGGTCAGCAGCTGGGCGCGCCCGGCCGGGCTGTCGGCGCGCGGCCGGGACCGGCCGTCGCCGTTCGACGCCGCGCCCACGACCACCGCGACCGGCCCGGTCGGCGGGCTCCCTCCGGCGTCCACGACGTCGGCGACGATGCAGGTGATGTTGTCTGGCCCGCCGCCGCGGATCGCGAGCTCGATGAGCTTGCCCACCGCCTGGTCACGGTCGGTGCACCGGATCAGCGTGTCACGCAAGGTCTCCTCGCTGACCACGTCGGACAGCCCGTCCGAGCACAGCAGGTACCGGTCCCCGGCCTCGGCCTCGGTCGTGAACAGGTCCGGCTCCGCCTCGGTCCCGCTCTGCAGCGCGCGCATCACCAGGGAGCGCTGCGGGTGAACGGCCGCCTGGGCCGGGCTGAGCCGGCCGTCGTCCACCAGCGACTGGACCAGCGTATGGTCGCGGGTGATCTGGCGCAGTTCGCCGTCGCGGAGCAGGTAGGCCCGCGAGTCGCCGATGTGGCAGATGGCCACCGTGGTCCCGGACCACAGCAGCGCGGTCAGCGTGGTGCCCATGCCCTCGAGCGACGGGTCCTCGACGCTCATCTCGTGCAGGTTGCTGCTGGCCGTCGCGACCGCCGCGGCCAGCGCGTCAAGCAACTGCTCGGCGGGTACCTCGTCGTCCAGGCCGGTGAGCGCGGAAATCGTGACCGAGCTGGCCACCTCGCCCGCGACATGCCCCCCCATGCCGTCCGCGATCGCCAGCAGGTGCGGGCCCGCGTACGCCGAGTCCTCGTTGCCCTCGCGCAGGAGGCCGACGTCGGAGCGGATCGCGTAGCGAAGTGCGAGTGTCATTTGCGCAGTTCCAGGACGGTCTTACCGATGCGGATCGGCACGCCGACCGGTACCGGGGTCGGCTGGGTTACCTTCTGCCGGTCCAGGTAGGTGCCATTGGTTGAGCCGAGATCCTCGACGATCCACTGACCATCCTGAGGAAACAGACGGGCATGCCGGGTCGAAGCGTAGTCATCGTTGAGCACCAGTGTGGCATCATTCGCGCGGCCGATGGTGATCTGCTGATCAGCCAGGCCGAGGCTGGTACCCGCCAGGGCGCCCGCCGTGACCAGCAACTGCTGCGGGGCCGAGCGCGCTGCCCGGCCCCGCGGCGGCTTGGCCGGCTGCGGCGGCCTGCCCCGCGCCTTCTGCTTCCTGGCCTGCCGGCGCGACGGGGCCGACGAGGCCCCCCCGAACAGGTCGGTGCGCACCACGCCTACCGCGGCGATCACGAAGAGCCACAGGACAGCGAGAAACGCGAGCCTGATGAGCGTGAGCGTGAGCGCGTTCATCGGGTAGTGCCTCTGCTGCCCTTTGCTGTTCGGTGACTGACGGGGCCGTCCCTCCGGGTCGGCCCCGACAGCCGGTCGCGGTGGTGCCGGTGCTGGTGCGGTCGTGTGGTCGTGCGCTGTCAGTAGATACCGTCCCTGCGGAAGACGAGGGTCGTACGGCCCAAAGTGACGCGCGTGCCGTCGGTCAGCGCCACGCGCCGCACCGGCTGGCCGTTGACAAACGTGCCGTTGGTGGAGCCGAGATCGACGAGGACGACCTCCCCGTCCTCGACGCGCAGCTCGGCGTGGTGCCGCGAGACGCCCGGATCGACCAGGCGCAGGTCGCAATCGGTTCCCCGGCCCAGTATGGTCAGCGGCGCGCTGAGCTCATAGGTGCGCTGCGTGTTGCCGTCAGCGCCCGGCTCCGGGCCCGAGACCAGCAGCCGCGGCGTCCCGGCGAAACCGCCGGTCGGGCGCGGCAGGTCGCTGGCGGGCCTGCGGATCTCGCCGTCCTCGACGGTGGTGCCGCGGATGACGCCGGACCGGATCCGGAACGTGCCCGTGGTCAGGTCGGGAACGCCCTCGAAACGCATCCGCACCGGGCCGACGAAAGAGTAGCCCTGCTCCCTGGCGTGCTCGCGGGCCAGCGTGGCGAGCTCGATGCCGAGGCTGTCCGCGTAGACCTCGAGACGCTCGTAGTCGGCTTCGGCCAGTTCCACGACGAAGTCGTTGGGCACCAGGGTCCTGCCCTGAGCCACGATGGCGGCACGGTCGTCCATCTCGCGCTGGACGGCGCTGGCGATCTCGACCGGCTGCAGCTCTGATTTGAACGCCCGCGCGAAGGCACCCTCGACCATCCCCTCAAGCCTGTGCTCGAAGCGCTGCAGAACTCCCACCGGGTACCCCCTCTCCCTGTCGTGCGTGCTCGCATCCGATCGTATCGGCGACTCGGCATTGCTCGCGGACGTGCTACCCTGACTCCCTGCCCAGGGCGGGTGGCGGAACGGCAGACGCGCACGGTTCAGGTCCGTGTGTCCGAGAGGACGTGAGGGTTCAAATCCCTCCTCGCCCACCTCGTCAGCGTGCCTGCCCCCGACCCGATGAGGTCGCTGGCCGCAGCTTAGGCGCACCGCGGGCTTGGCGCCACCGTACGCCGGGATGCGCGATCACGCCTGCGGACCAGGCAGAATCGAAGCTGTGCCAGAACTACCCGAGGTAGAGGCCCTGGCTGCGGACCTGCGTGAGCGGGCTGCGGGCCGGGAGATCGACCGCGCGGACGTGGCCGAGATCTCCGTGCTGAAGACCTACGACCCTGCCCTGACCGCGCTGCGCGGCCGGGCCATCACCCGGGCGAAGCGTTATGGAAAGTTTCTCGACCTGATCACGGAGCCCGCCGATGCCGGGACGCCCGGCGAGCCGCTGCACCTGATCGTGCACCTGGCCCGGGCGGGCTGGCTGCGCTGGCGAGACAGCCTGCCGGACCAGCCGCCGCGGCCGGGCAAGGGCCCGCTGGCGTTCCGGCTCCGGTTCACCGACGGCGCCGGGTTCGACCTCACCGAGGCCGGGACCCGCAAGCGGCTCGCGGTGTACCTGGTGACCGACCCCGCGGCGGTACCCGGCATCGCGTCGCTCGGGCCCGACCCGCTGGACGAGGCCTTCACCCCGGAGGTGCTGGCCGGCATCCTCGCCGGGCGCAGGACGCAGATCAAGGGCGTGCTCCGCGATCAGTCGGTGATCGCGGGCATCGGCAACGCCTACTCGGACGAGGTCCTGCACGCGGCCAAGATGTCGCCGTTCCGGCTGGCCGCGAGCCTGACCCCGGACGAGGTGACGGAGCTGCACGCGGTGATCGTGGCCACCCTGCGCGAGGCGATCGGCCGGTCGGCCGGGCTGGCCGCAGGCGACCTGAAGGCGGAGAAGAAGGCGGGCCTGCGGGTACACGGGCGAGCGGGCCAGCCCTGCCCGGTGTGCGGTGACACCATCCGCGAGGTGTCCTTTGCCGACTCCGCGCTGCAGTACTGCCCGACCTGCCAGACCGGCGGCAAGCCGCTGGCCGACCGTCGGCTGTCCCGTCTCCTCAAGTAACTAGTTGAAGATCTGGCCGATCTTCGCCCAGCGCGCGAGATCACACCCGCCCTGCACGAACGTGGCGTCGACGTGCTGGCCGAAGTAGGTTCCCGTGACCTTCGCGGTCTTCGCGCTCGCCAGGATCATCGGGCACGCGACGGCCTTGGGCGGCGGCGCGAAGGGGGCCTTGGCCTTGAGCAGGATCGCACAGGCCTTCGCGGGATCAGGGTCGGTGCCGCCGGCCGGATCGCACCGCAGCGTCCAGTGCCTGGTCGCGGTCCCGGGAGCGCCGCTCACCTTGATATCGAGGGAGACCTTCGGCGCCGCCGGGCTGGCCGGCGCGGCCGAGCCGGCCGGGGCTGTCGTGCTGCCGCACGCGGTGGCCGCGGCCGCGCAGATCGCGGCGATCAGGAGGTACCGGGCGCCGCTACGCGCCCGGAGCATGTTTGGCGTCATGCCCCCTAGGACGCGCGCTCCGCTCGCCCGGTTCCCTGCAGCTTTATTCCCGGCCTTCCGGGGGCGAGAGGTTGGCTGGTCACGTCCGGCCGCT
>Ga0335073_10003147_pt1 | contig 22872 bp, 18 predicted proteins | sample Lox_Sample_22_FD_207093 | JGI IMG/M metagenome (GOLD analysis project Ga0335073, IMG submission 207093) | Soil microbial communities from Loxahatchee National Wildlife Refuge, Florida, United States - Lox_Sample_2.2 | ecosystem: Environmental > Terrestrial > Soil > Wetlands | place: USA... | reverse complement strand
ACGTAAAGTCGCGTCTACAGCTTCACGGTGACGGTTTTGACTTCGGTGTAGTTGGACAGGGCGTATTCGCCGCACTCGCGGCCGATGCCGGATTGCTTGAAGCCGCCAAAGGGCGCGCCGGCGTCGAAGACGTCGTAGCAGTTGACCCACACAGTGCCGGCGCGAACACTGTCGGCGATGGCGTGGGCTTTAGAAATGTCCTTGGTCCAGACGGCTGCCGCGAGGCCATAGTTGGTTTTGTTGGCGCGCTCGGCGACTTCGTCGACGGTCTTGAACTTCAGAATGGACATGACCGGGCCAAAGATTTCTTCCTTGGCAATGGTCATGTTGTCGGTGACGTCGGCAAAGACGGTCGGTTCGATGAAATAGCCCTTGTCGCCGACGCGTCCGCCGCCCGCCATGAGCTTGGCATTTTCTTTCTTGCCGCTTTCGATGTAGCCCATGACTTTGTTGAACTGGTCCTGGTCGACCTGCGGGCCTTGCTCGGTGTTTTGATCGAAGGGATTGCCGACGGTGCGCTTCTTGGCGCGAGCCACGCTGCGCTCGACAAATTGATCATAGGCTTTTTCTTCGACGAAGAGGCGCGAGCCGGCGCAGCAGCACTGGCCCTGGTTGAAGAAGAGGGCGAAGTGTGCGCCTTCGATGGCTTCATCCATGTCGGCGTCAGCGAACACGATATTCGGGCTCTTGCCGCCGAGTTCGAGGGTGACGCGCTTGAGGTTAGTTTCCGCGGCGGCTTTCATGATGAGGTGGCCGACTTCAGTCGAGCCGGTGAAGGCCACTTTGTCGACGTCCATGTGACGCGCAATCGCCGCGCCTGCCGTTGGACCATAGCCCGGCAGCAGGTTTACGACGCCTTCGGGGAAACCAGCTTCCATAATCAACTCGCCGACCCGCAGGGCACTGAGCGGCGTCTGTTCTGCCGGCTTCATGACGACGGTGCAGCCGGTCGAAAGGGCCGGCCCCAGCTTCCAAGCCTGCATCAGCAGGGGGAAATTCCACGGGATGATCTGGCCGACGACACCGACCGGCTCGTGCTTGGTGTAGCAGAAATAGTTGCCGTTCACGGGAATGGTTTTGCCTTGTTGCTTGTCAGCCCAGCCGGCGTAGTAGCGGTAGCAAGCGATGGTGAGAGGAAGGTCGGCGGCGCGGGCGACGTGATAAGGCTTGCCGTTGTCGAGCGATTCGAGCTGCGCCAGTTCATCGGCGTGCTTCTCGATCAAATCGGCGAGGCGGTTGAGCATTACGCCGCGCTGAGAGGCGGTGATTTTTTTGCGCCAGGGGCCTTTGTCGAAGGCGGAGCGTGCGGCGCTTACGGCTCTGTCGACGTCGGCGGCATCGGCTTCCTGGACTTGCGTGATGACGTCGCCGGTCGAAGGATTAATCGTCGGAAAAGTCTTGCCCGACGCGCTATTCACCCATTGCCCGTTGATGAGCAGTCTGGTCGCGCTAATTTTTACACTGGGTTCCATCGCAGCAGTTGCCATTACGTTCCTCTCAATCTGGTTTTCGCGGCTCCCCGAACCATACGCCACGCGCCAAGCGGGCAGGGCAAAGACAATCGTGGCGGTGCTGGAAGCCGCGAAGGAATCACTTAAAATGTACCGCCTCAGGCGGATTGGCGGCGCGCCCGCAAAGTCGAAGGAAGGCAGGGCCGAACCCCTCGGACCCTGTAAACCCGCAGTCGTGCCACCGCCGAAGAGCCTATACCGCTGAAGAGCGAGAAGCAAGCCACTCGATGTGGGCCGGTCGGATCCTCCGCAGCCGCTGCGTTGCGGGACCGACGTCTTTAGTGGGAGAGCTAAAGAGCAGTGCGGCAAATTAGCTTTGAAAAAAACAGTTGGAGAGGAGGGCTGTGCGTTTCCGGTTCGCAAAGCCCTCCTCTCGTCGCGGCGTTACTGCGAGCGTTTTCCTGGCGGCTTCAACAATCAGTGGAACCCGTCGCGATCCTCAGGCTTGGTTTTGGTTACCGCGCCGTGGATCGGGAAACCCCCGAAATGGCCGGCGGCGCCGCCCCCGAATACCAAGGTGATATTGGAAAGTGGCACGATCGGTTCGTTGGGTTTGACGACTCCTCCCGAAAGACAGACCTGCAACGGCGAGAATTGCCCGAACGGTGGCACGTTGCCATTAGCAAAAACGCTGGCGCCGGCTCCGCTGCTCTTAATCTCAATGCGGGCCGTGTAGGCAGGCGTGGCGGCGGCCGCGGCGGGACAGTCGGTGGGATTGTAGGTGACCGTGCCGTCCATGGTGATGTTGTGAGTGTGCTGCGCCAAGATGGTGTCCTGAATGTCCGTCGAACTTTGGCCGAGTACGGACAACCCCATCGTAAGGGACGTGGAGAAGTGGGCTGTCCCGGATTTGTCGAAGGTGAGGTTCCAGGGCCCGTGAAGCTCCCATGCGGTTGGCGTGCCGTCCGGAGCGGTGACGCCGGTTGGTGCGTAGTCGTGTATGACCCCGCTGATACGCCCAGGTCTGCTGTCTTGTGCCGAGGTGCTGGCCACTCCAGCCACTACCAACGCGGTTCCAGCGAAACATGCCGTCAGAAACAAAGCTCTTGTCTTCATGAATGTGTCCTCTCTCGCTTGCAAGGGTCGGCATAAGCCTACCGAGAGAAAAACCCTCGGTTCGCGGTAGTGCGCTGGCGCGGGGCCGCGAAGTCGCCAACCTCTCTCCCTATAAGGCGGAAATGGGGCGCGAAACCTGTAATGATGCATAACTCAGGGTGTAAGACGAAAAGTGGAAAGGCCCTGCGGACTGTGGTAGGTTGTGCCAATTGATTCGTGTAAATGGTTCTTTTAGGTGTAGTTAGATGCCCTTCCGTACCTCGGAGCCGGACCTCACCGGGCTACTTCGGGCGTGGCGCGCCGGCGACGAAGACGCCCTCGGGAAGCTGACACCGCTGGTTTACTCCGAACTGCACCGCGCGGCGCGGAACTACATGGCGGGAGAGCGAAGCGGGCATACTCTCCAAGCGACGGCCTTGATTAACGAGGTGTATCTTCGGTTGGGGGCGTTTCAGCACATCGATTGGCAAAACCGGGCGCAGTTTTTCGGTATTTGCGCACAGTTGATGCGGCGCATTCTGGTAGATTTCGCCCGTTCGCACCGGAGCCAGAAGCGAGGCAAGGGGGCTGCTCCACTCCCATTGGATGAAACGCTCATCGAGCCCGGGCAGCAGGATACGGATTTGATCGCATTGGACGAGGCCCTTACGAAGCTAGCCATTCACGACAACCGTAAATGCCGCGTGGTGGAACTGCGTTTTTTCGGAGGGTTGAGCGCGAAGGAAGCCGCGTTCCTGCTGCAAGTTTCGGTCGACACGGTGATGCGCGACTGGAGGCTGGCGAAAGCTTGGTTGTTGCGATACATGGAGCAGCAGGAAGGCCATGAAGGCTGACTCCTGGCCCCGCGTGGAACAGGTCTTTCACCTTGCTCTGGAAATTGAGGAGAGCGAAAGGCCCGCCTTTCTCGAGGAGACCTGCGAGGGAGACCAGGACCTGCGCAGAGAAGTGGAAGCCCTGCTGGCCGCCGACAAGAAGGCGCAAACCTTCCTGGAGTCTCCGCCGAAGGAACTAGCGGCGAATGTGGCGAGTAGCCGGCGTGCGGATGGCGCGCTCGGAGAAGACCGCCTACCCGGCAGCACGATTTCGCACTATCGCATTCTAGAGAAATTGGGCGGCGGTGGCATGGGCGTCGTCTACAAGGCGCAAGACCTACGGCTGAATCGCTTCGTGGCCCTCAAGTTTCTGCCGGAGCAGGACTTTCACGATCCCTTGCTCGTGGAACAACTTCGCCGAGAGGCTCGCGCAGCTTCGGCGTTGAATCATCCGCACATCTGTACGGTTCATGACATTGACGAGGAAGCCGGGCGCCCGTTCATGGTGATGGAGCTGCTGGAGGGGCAAACGCTAAAACAACACATGGCCGGTGGTCCATTGGCGCCCAGTGAGGTCATAGATCTGGGAGTGCAAATTGTGGAAGCTTTGGACGCTGCGCATGCCCGCGACATCATTCACCGGGACATAAAGCCGGCAAACATCTTTGTCACTCCTGGCGGACAAGTGAAAGTACTGGACTTCGGGTTGGCCAAGTCGCTGCCCTCGGAAACGGTGTCGACGTTGAAGGAAAACGAAGACACCGTAGAGACGCGGGCCTTCGCGGGGACGCTCCCGTATATGGCTCCGGAACAATTGGAGGGTCGTGGACTAAGTTCCTGCACGGACATCTTCGCGATCGGGAACGTGCTTTATGAATTGGCCACCGGCCGGCGGCCATTCACGGAGCAATTCGCTCCAGCATTGGCGCACAGCATTTTGCACGACGAACCTTCGAAACCGAGATCCCTGAATCCGGCGATTCCGCAGCGATTGGAAGCGATCATTCTGAAATGTTTGGAAAAGAATCCGCAGAACCGCTACCAGACGGCACAAGATCTTTTGGCGGAGTTGCGAAGGTTGCCGCACCATTCCGCGCTATGGGCGGCGGTAACTAGCTGGACCTTCCTCGTCCCGGCTTCCGTGCTTTCCGCCGCTATCGTTATTTTCGTCGTGGTCTGGATTCAGCGGACGGATTACTTCTGGCGAAACCCGCTCGCGGCCGCAAAATTTCAAGCGGTCACGGATTTCGATGGAGAAGAGCGGGCGGCGGCCATCTCGCGCGACGGCCAGTTTGTGGCGTTTCTCTCGAACCGGGACGGGCCGGTGGATGTCTGGGTGAGCCAAATCATTTCTGGTCAATTCCACAACTTGACGCACGGGAGCACTCCCGGGCTGGGCAATCCCGAGGTTCGCTCTCTGGGTTTTTCGCCCGACGGCGCGCTGGTTACCTTTTGGCAGGGTGGTCAAAATGAGCGCGGTGGGAGCGGTATCAACATTTGGGCGGTTCCCACACTCGGGGGGCAGCCGCGACCGTACCTGGAAGATGCAGCCGAGTTCGACTGGTCGCGCGACGGTTCGCGGCTCGCCTACCACACCCCCGGGCCCGGCGACCCGTTGTTCGTAACGACGGGCAGCCGCGGAGCGAATGAGCAGCCCATCTTCAGGGCTCCCGCGGGCCTGCACTCGCACTTTCCAGTGTGGTCTCCGGATGGTTCGTTCATATATTTAGTGCAGGGCGCGCTTCCGGACAGCCTGGACATCTGGCGGATTGCCCCTACCGGTGGAACTCCGGAACGAATCACGTGGCAGTCGGCGCGCGTAACGCATCCCGTTTTCCTGGACCGGCGGACGCTGGTGTATCTGGCCACGGAGCATGACGGTTCCGGTCCGTGGCTCTACAGCATCGATGTAGAGCGCCGGATTGCGCATCGGCTCGCGCCCAGTTTTGATCGCTACACCTCACTGGCTGGTAGCGGAGACGGCCGCCGCTTGGTCGCTACGCGTGCGAGTTTGAAGAGCACGTTGTGGCGGGTGGCGATGCCTGATTCTTCCACAAAGGCACCGACCGCGTCGCGAATTTCGCTCACCACCGGCAGCGGCCTCTTCCCACGTCTGGGGCCGGATTATCTTCTGTATGTATCGGCCACGGGCTTCGCCCAGAGCATTTGGAAGCTCGCGAATGGAGTCCAGACGGAGGTGTGGACAGGCAAGGGTGCACAAATACTCGGCGCGCCAGCAATTTCCGCGGATGGCCGGCAAATCGCAGTCTCGGTCGAGGAGAATGGGCAGAGCTTGTTGTACGTCATGCAGGACGATGGAACCGGAGCACACGTAGTCGCCAATTCGCTCGAACTGCAAGACTCTCCGACGTGGGCACCCGACGGCAAGTCGATCACTTCCGCAGCCAACGATCACGGTGCGCCGCACCTGTTCCGTGTGCCGGTGGACGGCACCGCGCCAAATCTTTTTGTTAAGGACTATTCGATCGATCCAGCATGGGCACCGGACGGACGATTTGTGGTTTATTCCGGAGCGGATATTGGCACCACGTTTTCGCTAAAGGCTGTCAATGCCGAGGCCGGCGCGCATCCCTTTCCAGCCCTTACTTTGACCCGCGGCGCGCGCCATGTGGTCATCCTCCCGGATGGGAAGACCATAGCTCTCCTGCGAGGAGACATGCAGCACAAGGATCTCTGGCTGGTCAATTTGGAGACGGGTGCGGAACGGCAGGTGACAAGTGTCGCTGCCGATTTCCGGATTCATGATTTCGATATTTCCCCGGATGGTCACGAAATTGTCCTGGAACGGGTACAGGAACGCTCGGATGTTGTGCTCTTGGATTTGCCAAAGCCGTAGTCCGCGCTGTTTTTCGCCGCGACCCGTAACCTTTTCCGCGTCTCGCCAGTTACCATACAGGAAGCCATGGTAGGGGGCCAACGTCCGGCAGCAAGTCCGCCGCCGCAACCGGCGGACGAACGTGTGCTTGTGGAAGCAGCGCAGGCCGACCCGTCGAAATTTGAGGCTTTGTACGAATTGCACTTCGAGCGGATCTACTTCTTTATCGTTAGCCGGGTGCGCGACCGGGCGGTCGCCGAAGACATTACGTCCGAGACATTCCAGAAAGCGCTGGCCAGTCTCGGGTCCTACGAATATCGCGGCGCGCCGTTCGCCTCGTGGCTTTATCGCATCGCGTCCAACGGTATCGTGGACCATTACAAGCGGTCGAATCGGGAGCAGCAGATCGACGAGTTGGAAAATCCGTTGGCGGACAGGACCGACCTAGGCGCCCACGACATTGAGTTTATCGAGCGGCACGTGCACTTTTTCCGGTTGGTAGAGCAACTTCCGGAGGTGCAGCGGCGGGTGGTGGTGGAGCGGTTCGTGGAGGACCGCAGCGTCCGCGAGATTGCGCAGCGGATTGGCAAGACGGAAGGCGCGATCAAGCAACTGCAGTTCCGCGCATTACAGACGCTGCGCGGACAGATAGGAGACCGCGATGCCTAAGCGCTCTCCTGCAATGGAACTGGATCAGGCCATCACGGCGTTGCTGGCCACGCCGGGGGCGTTTGTGGATGCGCCGGGGGCTGGAAAAGCGGATGGGGCGCGGCGGGCCAAAATCAGCGCCGAAGTTTCGCAGTTGCTGACATTGGTGCGCGACCTCCGAGCCATGCCGCGCCCGGAATTCAAAGTGGCACTTAAATCTGAGCTACACCGGAGGAGTTTTATGAGCCAAGCTGCGGCAAAAATCGAAAAACAGACGGCGTCGTTCCGTCCGCCGAACTTCCGCAACATTGCGCCATATTTCCTGGTGGAGGATGCTCCGAAATTCATCGAGTTTTTGGTGTCTGGCCTGGGCGGCAGGGAAACGGGGCGGTATTTGCGGCCGGATGGGAAGGTGATGCATGCGGCGGTGGCCATCGGCGACTCGATGATCGAACTGGGCGACGCGAACGAACAATACCAGCCGCGAGCCATGGGCGTGCATCTCTACGTGGACGACTGCGACGCCACGTACGCGCGCGCGTTGGAGCTGGGCGCCACCGCGCTCGCGCCGCTGGCCGACCAGCATTGGGGCGACCGCTGGGGCGCAGTGAGAGATCCGTTCGGCAACACCTGGTACATCGCGACGCCGAAAACATATGACCCTGCTCAGTATGGGCTGGTGTCGGTGCAGCCGTACATGAACTTGCGGGGCGCGCATAAGATGATTTCTTTTGCGGAAGCGGCGCTCGGCGCCCGAGGACTTGGTGTGAAAGAAGGACCGGATGGAAAGATTCTGCACGCCACGGTGGAAATTGCCGGCTCCACGTTTGAGCTCAGCGATGCGCAAGGCGGCCATGAGGCCAGCAGTCCTTTTTATCTGCACGTGTATGTGCCGGATACGGACGCGCTGTACGCGCAAGCGGTGGCGGCCGGGGCAAAGGGTAAGACGGCACCATACACTGCGCCTTACGGTGAGCGGTCCGCCACCATCGAAGACCCCTTCGGCAACACCTGGTTCCTGGCGACCTACCTCGGTCCGCAAGCTGAAGTGAGCCAGTAGGGTTTATCGGCGTTTACAAATCCAGCTGCCTCGCCTAGTATCCGCTGGCCAACTCTGGTCACGGAGAAAACAGATGAAACTCAGCCGCTTTCGTCGAATAGCCGGCTCGTTTGTGGCTATCCTTTGCGTCGCGCTGGCGTTGACCGCGACGCCTCTCGACGCACAGCAAACAGCTAACAGTCCAGCGACGGTGGACACGACGGTGAACAAACCCGAATCTGAGGGCTTTTCTTCGGAGAGGCTGGAGCGGCTGCACGCGCTGATGCAACAGGAGGTGGACCAGAAGCAATTGCCGGGAATTGTGACGATTCTGGCGCGGCACGGGAAGGTGGTGGACTACCGGACGTACGGCGTGCGCGATCTGGGCACGGGCGCGCCGATGACCAAGGACACCATTTTCCGCGCCTACTCGATGACCAAGCCGATGACCGGCGCGGCGATGATGATTCTGTACGAGGAAGGGAAATGGCTGCCGTCCGACCCGATTGCGAAATTTATACCGGAATTCGCGCACCTGAAAGTGGCGAAGGGCGTGGACGCGGCGGGAAACATCCTCACGGAGGAGCCGAATCATCCGCCGACGATGCAGGAATTAATGACACACACGGCGGGATTTGTTTACGGATTTTTTGGCAACACGCCAGTGGACAAGGAATATCAGAAAGTGAATCCGCTGGATTCGAAGTCGCTGCAGGAAATGATCGAGAAACTGGCGAAGATTCCGCTGGCGTACCAGCCGGGAACGAAATGGGTGTACAGCGTTTCGATGGACATTCAGGGGTACATCATCGAAAAGCTTTCGGGGCAAACGCTGCCGGATTTTATGGCCGAGCACATCTTCAAGCCGTTGGGGATGAAGGATTCGGGATTCTTCGTGCCGCCGGATAAGCAGAGCCGTTTTGTGACGTTGTATCGCAGCGATGAGAAAGGTCAGTTAGTGTCGATGCCATCGTATCACCGGGAGTTTACGCAGCCGCCGGCGGCGCCCTCGGGCGGAGGCGGCCTGGTGACAACCGCGGAAGATTATTTTCGGTTTGCGTCGATGCTGGCTAACGAAGGGGAGTTGAACGGGGTGCGCGTCCTCTCACCGGCAGCGGTGCATTTGATGAGCACGAATCATCTGGGAGCGAATTTGCTGACCGGGGAGTTCAGCATTGGCGGGCAGGTGATGCGGCCGGGTTTTGGGTATGGCTACGACTGCGCGGTGGAATTTGATCCGCAGACGGCGAATTTGCCGGATGGGCGTGGAACATTTTTCTGGGACGGTGCGGCGGGGACGTGGTTCTGGATTGATCCGACCAACGATGTGATTTTTGTGGGGATGATTCAGCGGCTGCTGGGACCAGACAGTCCCAACGTGGAGTACCTAAGCAGGCCGTTGGTGTACCAGGCGCTGTTGAACCCGAAGAAGTAGCTATTGTCGGAGCGCGGCCCGTAGCGGCCGATTGTCGTCGTTCGACGCAGCCTTAGACGTCGTTGCGCTTGAAGCGGTCGATGAGGTGATCGCAGGCGCGGACGGTGATAGCCATGAAGCTAAGCGTGGGATTCTGGCAGGCCGTCGAGACGAAGGCGGCACCATCCATGACGAAGAGATTTTTCACGTCGTGAGTCTGGTTGAACGAGTTGAGCACGAATTTCTTCGGGTCATTGCCCATGCGCGCGGTGCCCATCTCGTGGATGGCCATGCCCGGCTTTTCGACGCTGGAGCGCACATGAATGTCTTTCGCACCGGCCGCTTCCAGCATTTCCGCGGCGGCGACAGCGGAGTCCTCCATCAGCGCAGCCTCGTTATCGCCGTGGGACATGTGGATGTGCAGCGCGGGGATGCCCCAGGCGTCTTTTAAGTTGGGATCGATGGCGACGTAATTGTCCCAACGCGCCAGTGATTCGCCAAAGGCACCGAGGCCGACGGAGTACATGCCGTCCTTTACTGCTTTTTTGTAAATCGAGCCGTAACCTTCCGCGCCAAAGTTGAAATTGGCTTCCGCGCCGCCCTGATAGCCGTAACCGCGAATGAAGCGCGCATGCTTGCCGCTTTTCGGCGTGTTGCGGAAGCGCGGAACGTAAATGCCGTTGGGCCGCGCGGGTTCGTTGGCGTTGGGCAGGACGCGGAAATTGTCGAGGCGGCCGCCGGCTCCGCCACCGACCACGTGGTCCATCAAGTAGTGGCCGAGCGCGCCGCTGGAATTGGCGAGCCCGTTGGGGTACTCGCGCGTGGAAGAATTTAGAAGAATGCGCGCGGATTCCATCGCCTGCGCGCAGAGAATCACGGTTTTGCCTTTTACTTCTTTGACCTCGTGCGTCAGCCGATCGACGTAGGTGACGCCCGCGGCTTTGTTGGCAGCGCCGTCCATGTTGACATGCGCCACCACCGCGTTGGTGATCAACGTGCAATTTCCGGAGGCCAGAGCGTCTTTCACGGTAGTGAACGGGCTGCTGAAATAAGAAAACGTGGTGCAGCCGCGTTCGCAGGGGCCGCAGTAGTGGCAGGGCAACCGGCCGTTGTGCGCTTCGGTAAGGATGGCCACGCGCCCAATCGTCACGGTGTGGCCGAATTTTTCTTTCACGCGATCGCGCAGGAGAATTTCGCCACAGCTCATTTTCATGGGCGGCAGGAATTGCCCGTCGGGCAGCATTTCGTTGCCCTCAGCGGAACCGCTGATGCCGACATATTTTTCGACGATATCGTAATAGGGCGCGACATCCGCGTAGGAAATCGGCCAGTCGACGTCATAGCCGTCGTGGCTGGCGCCCTTAAAGTCGGTTTCGCACATCCGATAACTTTGACGGCCCCAGCAGAGCGTGCGTCCGCCGAGAATGCGCAACCGCTGCCAGGTGAACGGCTTGTCCTGCGGGGTGCTATAGGGATTCTCGAGGTCGTTCACGAACCATTCGTAGTTGTATTCCATGCACGCGTAGCATTCTTTCTGGATGGGGCGCGTGCGCACGATTTCCGGCGAGTGATCGCGATACTTGAGTTTGTACGCCGGCATGTGCTCGGTGAATTCTTTGGGTGTCACCGCGCGGCCCGCTTCGAGCAGCGCCACCTGCAAGCCCGCTTCGGAAAGGCGCTTAGCCGCCCAGCCGCCCGTGGCGCCCGAGCCCACCACAATCGCGTCATAGGTTTGCAGCAGAGGATCGTCCGAACGCATCCCGTTCACGTTGACGCTCACTTGTGGCTCCCTTCGGGATGGTCGCAGCCCTGATAGGGGCCATGCGCAAAGGCACCATCCCAACCTAGTTCCTTTTCGCCGGTTTGCGAACTGTAATAGGCCATCACGATGCGTTCTTTCAGCGCTTCGAAATGCGTGTGGCCCGGATCCGGGGGCACGACATTATCGCCGGCCCAACCGCCCGCAGCGCGCGGATAAGCCATCGCATGCAGCAAGTCGTCCTGATCTTCCCGAACGAGATACCGGAAGGTGTTGCGGTAGCGCCGGATGCTTTCGCTGTCCAGGTAGCTGAGTGAATTGAGGAATGTTTTCTGCTGGTCGGGCGTTTCCGCAGCGAGGACTAAATCAATGTAACGGTTCACCAGAGCTTCCTTCGCGCCGGGCGTATCCGTGGCCGGCATGATCAGCTCGCTCAAGACGATCAGAGTTTCGTTCTGGTGGTCGTTCAGAAAGAGTGGCTTCCAGTTGGCCGTCGCTAACTCGTTGGAGGCGTCCACGCCGCGCCCGGCTGGAGTCAGTTGCGACTCGGGAGGAGCGGGAATGCTCGGGCCCCGCGTACTCTGGGCGCTGCCTACTGGGGGACGCATCGCGGCCACCGCGCCAGCCACGACTCCCGCGCGAAGCAATTCGCGTCGTTTCATAACGACCTCCTGGACCTTATGCTTTTGGCGAGAAAGAAGTCTACACTAACGGGGCGCGAATCGCGTCGCGTAAAGATGCCGCGTAGTCCCTTCTTGCTCAGCTTCGCTCTTTTGTGCGTTGCCGCTTGCGGCGTGCTCGCGCAGCAGTCTCAGCGGCCGCGCGTGCGCGATGTTGGCGTTCAGATCGGTGTGTTGCCGCCCGGTCCGCTCAATGCCATCACTGACGTTTCCGGAGTTTTGGTCGGCCAGACCACCATCCTTCGTGGCGACAACGTTCGCACCGGCGTCACCGCCATTCTTCCGCACGGCGGCAATCTCTTTCAGGAAAAAGTGCCGGGTGCCGTTTTCATCGGGAATGCGTTTGGCAAACTGGCTGGCTCGACGCAAGTCAATGAGCTCGGCGAAATCGAAACGCCCATTTTGTTGACCTGCACACTGTGCGTTCCGCGCGCGGCGGATGCGCTGATCGACTATGTGCTTGGTCTTCCCGGCAATGAAGACGTGATGTCCATCAATCCGCTGGTGGGCGAAACCAACGACGGTTATCTCAGCGATATTCGCTCACGTCCGATCTCGCGCGATGATGTATTTGCCGCCATCAAGTCCGCCAAGAACGGTCCGGTCGAAGAAGGAGGCGTGGGCGCCGGGACGGGCACCATTGCGTTTGGTTTCAAAGGAGGAATCGGCACGAGCTCGCGCAAGCTGCCGGCGTCTCTCGGCGGCTACACGGTGGGTGTTCTGGTGCAAACGAATTTCGGCGGGGTTCTGAGTATTGCGGGCGCCCCTGTGGGAAAGGAATTGGGCCGCTACTATCTTCGCAAGGAGCTCAGCCTGGCTGCGCCCAACGCGGCGGCGGTCACGAATGCGGATCGCTTTAGCAGCCCGGATGGCTCCTGCATGATCGTTGTCGCGACAGACGCGCCGATCGATGCGCGCAACCTGAAGCGTCTCGCGGCGCGGGCGATCTCAGGCATGGCCCGGACGGGCTCTTCCGCTTCGAACGGATCTGGGGATTTTGTGATTGCGTTCTCTGCGGCGGCTGCGGCGCGGATTCACGCGGACCGCAGCGACAAAACGAGTGAAGTCACATTGCTCGGTAATGATGCGATGTCGCCGCTTTTCGAAGCCGCCATCGAGGCTACGGAAGAAGCCATCCTCAATTCGCTTTTCAAGGCAACGACTACGACCGGCCGGGGCCACACGATTGAAGCTTTGCCGCTGGACAAAACGCTCGAAATCCTGCGCCAGCATCGCGTCATTCCGTAGAGCCGCATGAATATTTTCGGCGGGGAAGCAATTCCTCAGGCGCCAAGGCCCTTTTTCCCTAGCGTGTTTTTGGCGGAGCTAAAGCTGCGCCCCCCGAGAGCTGTTTTTTTTTGATACAGCTTCTAGAGGCGCAGAAGGCGGAGTGGCTTTGTCCGTTCGCGGAAGTGTTGGCGTTCCTACGAGGTTGCTTTCATTTCTTTGCCGCTAATCTGCAAATCGAAGCCGTTGGGATCTTTCACGTGAAAGCTGTTCTCGGTGTCGGGCTGGGGATTCAAGCCACGGCGGTCGAGTTCGGCTTTGACGGCATTTTTGTCCCAATCTTCGATCGTATACGCAATGTGGTCAATGCGCGGCGTCGTGGCGCCCGGCGGGGCATTGCGCGGGATCAGGAACGTGTCGCTGTCTGCGAGAATTAGAAAGCACTGGCTGCCGTTGTCGCCTACGGTGCGCATGCCGAGTAAATCCGCGTAGAAGTCTCGCGTCTTCTTGTAGTCGCTCACTTGATACGAGATATGATTCACGGCGACGGCACGCAGTTTTCTGGCTTGTGGGGCCGCAGCACGCAGGGCGGCCAGCCTGGTTCCTGCGCCCACATCCGTTTTTGCAGGGATTTCGAGTGCTGCCGCGCTCCCCGCACTGGCGGCGACCGCGCTCACACACGCGAGGCTACGAATCAACTGGCGCCGCGTCATTCTGCCGCGCTCGAAATCTTCCAAGAGACTCGCGATGACACTTTCCATTTCTCCTCCTTTATTTTGCCGAATAGACGATGGAAGCTGAAGGCCCTACCGAGCACATCTAAGGCTGGCGAGTGCGTAAGGGAAGCAGGGCGCGGAGGCGTGGTTCGCGCAAGTAAAGTCCCAGCCAGACCAGCACGCCAAAGGTAATCGCGAAAACGGTGTTGAAGATAGGGCTTTGCGCGCGCACGTTGGCGGCCACCGCGCCGCCGAGATGCCCGGTAAGCAGAACGGCGCCAAGCACGGCGGTTTGGGGAATGGCGTAAAGAATTGTCCCGATCAGCAGAGCGAGCCCGATGCCGACAATCGTGCTTACGGGGAAACCAATACGGATGGTGGCATCAATTACTTGCTGCATTTTCAAAAGCTTGGTGATGCTGTCGAAGAGCATAAACAGGATCACCAGCCCGCTGATCACCCGCCCTGTCCAAACCATGCCTCTCCCTCCGAAGCGAGACTATCGCTCTTTTGAGCAAGCCTCTGGCAATCTCCAAGGACCTAGAATTGGGTGCCTCAGCATACAACAGCTGGAACGAAAGTGGAGGGCGATGGGGTAGTCTCGTGAAACTTTTGCGGGGGAAGATTCGTTCTGGATGTAGAGAGCCCGGCCGGAGGGTCCCGCATGGAGACGCTGACGAAGGATTTGCGGTACGCGTTTCGGACGTTGCTCAAGAGTCCGGGGTTCACGCTGGTTGCGGTGCTGGCGCTGGGGTTGGGGATTGGGGCGAACACGGCTATCTTCAGCCTGTTCAACGGGATGTTGTGGCGGCCGTTGCCGGTGCAGAATGCAAAAAACCTGGTGATTCTGGCTTCCAAGAGCCGTGATTTTCAGTTTCCTTCCAACCTGTCGTACCCCGATTTTCAGGATTACCGCGAACTGAAGGGGGTGTTCTCCGATCTGGTTTGTTATACGGAGTCGCCGGTGAATCTGGGGGCGCAGGGCCGGCCGGAGCGCGCGTGGGTGGAATTTGTGAGCGGGAATTATTTTTCGGCGCTGGGGCTGGAGCCGGCGGTTGGACGGACGTTTGCCCCGGACGAGGGGTGGGTGCCCAACAAGGACCCAATCGTCGTGCTCGGCTACGAGTTCTGGCAAAAGCGGTTTGGCGGAGACCGTCAGGTGGTCGGGCAGACCGTGCTGGTGAACAACCACACGTACACAATCATCGGCGTAGCGCCGGAGAAATATGTTGGCGCGTATTACTGGATTCACCCGGACTTTTATCTTCCGCTTTCGACCTTGGGCCTCGCTGACCCGACACAAAATGATGTGCTGACGCGCCGGACAGCGGCGTTTCTTCGGGTGCTCGGCTATTTGCAACCGGGTGTGACGGCCACACAAGCCATGGCCGCGGCGCAGACCCTGGATCAACGGTTGGAGAAAGATTACCCCGAAGCGCACAAGGGGATGTCGCTCCTGGTTATGCCTGAATTGGCGGGACGCCCGGAACCGGGAGTTACTGGCTTTATGTCGACGGCGATGCTTATTTTCATGGCGCTGGTAGGACTGGTTTTGCTTATCGCCTGCGCCAACGTCGCGAATTTGATTCTGGCGCGCGCGAATGGGCGGAGAAAAGAGTTCGCAACGCGCGTGGCGCTTGGCGCAAGCCGTTGGCGTATGGGGCGGCAGCTGCTGACCGAAACGGTTTTGCTAGCGGGCGTCGGCGGGCTGCTGGGGTTTGTGCTGGCGCGCTGGGCGGGGCTCGGCCTCTCGAGCATCCACATTCCCACCGATATTCCGTTGCATCTCTTTAATTTGCAGCTCGACTGGCGCATTTTTAGCTTTACTTTCGTGGCGGCGTTGCTGACTGGCGTTTTCGCAGGATTGGTGCCGGCGCTACAGGCGTCGCGCACCGATTTGGCGGATACGCTGAAAGCAGGTGGGCGTTCCGGCGGTGGCTCCGCGGGCCATCACCGTTTCCGCAATGCGCTGGTCGTTTCGCAGGTGGCGGTATCCGTGCTGCTGCTGGCGTGCGCGGGATTTTTTATTCGCAGCCTGCAGAATTCGGCGCATGTAGACATGGGCTTCCGGGTTGATCACACGTTATTGATGTCGGTCGATCTCGGTTTGCAGGGTTACACGCCGGAACGCGGCCAGCAGTTTTACAAACAATTGAGCGACCGGCTGCGGCAGCTTCCCGGCGTGCGCGATGCTGCTGTCGGCGCCTACCTTCCGATGGGTTATGACAATTCGCTGCTGAACATCTTTCCGGAAGGCCAGTCGATCGACGACAAATCCAAACAGGAACTGGCGTGGGACGATGAGGTGCAGCCCAGTTATTTTCGCGCTGCGGGAACGCCGGTGATTCAGGGCCGGGAGTTCACCGACGCCGACAATACTGCCGCGCCGAAAGTGGCTATCGTTAATGAGACGTTCGCCAAGAAGATTTGGCCTGGGGAGAACCCGATTGGTAAGTTGTTCCGCACGAGAAAAGACGAGCCGCTGATTCAAGTGGTCGGCGTTGTGGGCACGGGGAAATACATGTTCCTGTATGAGCCGCCGCAAGCGGCGGTCTTTTTTCCGATGGCGCAGCGGTACAGCTCGACGGGAACGCTGTTTGTTTACACGCAGAACGATCCGCAGCAAATGGCCGGCGCGGTGCGCGACCAGGTTGCGCAGCTCGACGCGACGATGCCCGTGTTTGCGGTGACGACGATGAATGCGCACGTGCAGTACGGTAAACCGCTGCTGCCGGCGCGGCTGGGCGCGATGTTGGTGGGTGCGTTTGGCGTGCTGGGCCTAATCCTGGCATCGGTGGGCGTGTATGGTGTGGTGTCGTACTCGGTGAGCCAGCGTACGCAGGAAATCGGAGTGCGGACGGCGATGGGCGCGCAGCGCAGCCACGTGCTCAGGCTGATTCTGAAGCAGGGCATGAGCATGGCGTTGATTGGGACTGGCGTTGGGTTGGTGCTTTCGCTGCTACTGTTCCGCGGGATGGCGACGATGCTGTACGGCGTGAAGTCGTTCGATCCGGTGACACTGTCGTCGGTGTCCCTACTGCTGTTGCTGGTGGCGTTCGTGGCCAGCTATGTGCCGGCGATTCGCGCTACGCACGTCGATCCGGTGGTGGCGTTGCGCGAGCAGTGAACTTTATCGACAACAAGAAAGCTACTTCGCCGTGATGTCGTCTTTGATGCGGTCATAGAGGCTTTGGCTCATGACGCGCTTGCTGACCAGTTCGTGAGTGTCGCGATAGGGCCGGCTGGCGATGATGCGGCGCGCCTCGCGGTGATCGACTCCGGGTAGACCCGTGAGATCTTCTTCACTGGACTCGTTGACGTCGAGCCGCTTGCCGTTGCTATGTTCCCAGCCTTCTTTGGCGCCTTCGGCGGCCGCTTTCACGGCGCGGCCAGCCTCTTCGACGACAGGCTTGGCCTGCGCCGCGGCTTTTGCGGCGTCTTCACGAATTTTGGCTTCGCGCTCGGCGGAGTCACCACCGCAGCCGAAGAGCGGCCACACTAAAGCCACAGCGGCAATTGCGGTCCCAAGACCAATTCGCAGCTTCATATTGTTGTGCTCCAGTTCGTGATCTTTTCGTCCCTGCTATTGTTACGTGGCGGACCCGCAGTGAGTATCCCCAATTTCCTCTAATCTCTACTCCATTGATTCTGCTGGAGTTCTATCACTTTTCCTTTAGGAACGTGCCGCGGTCGAGTTCGCGAAAAGCTTGTTGGAGTTGCTCCTGGGTGTTCATGACGATGGGGCCGTACCACGCGACGGGCTCTTCGAGAGGTTTGCCGGAGACGAGCAGGAAGCGAATGCCTTCTTCGCGGGCTTGCACCGCGACTTCGTCGCCGCGATCGAACAAAACGAGCGAGCGGTTGTCGGCGTCGGTCGGCGGATTCGTGTCGAGCCAGCCGACCCCTTCGGTGGGAACGGCGAGCGGCTCGGAGGCGTTGCAAAATTTGCCGGAGCCCGCGAAGACGTAGGCGAAAGCGTGCCGGGTGGTGCTGACAGGCAGAGTCTTGCGGCGGCCGGGAGCGATGGAGACGTCAAGATAGATGGGTTCGGCGGCAATGCCGTCGACCGGACCAGTGGCGCCCCAGAAGGTGCCGCAGACGACGCGAACGTGCGTGCCGTCGTCGTCGGTGATTTGGGGAATGTCTTGCGCTTGCACTTCCTGATAGCGGGGCGCGGTCATTTTGAGCGAGGCGGGAAGGTTGGCCCAGAGTTGGAAGCCGTGCATGCGTCCAGCGTCGTCTCCTTTGGGCATTTCCTGGTGAATGATGCCGCGTCCGGCGGTCATCCACTGGACGTCGCCGGCGGCGATGGCGCCGTGATTGCCCATGCTGTCGCCGTGTTCGACCGTACCGGCGAGTACGTACGTGATCGTCTCAATGCCGCGATGGGGATGCCACGGGAAACCGGAAAGGTAGTCCTCGGGCACGTCGTTGCGAAAATCGTCGAGGAGAAGAAAAGGATCGAAATCGGAAGTGCTGCCGAAGCCGAAGGCGCGGCGGAGATGGACACCCGCGCCTTCGATGGTGGGTTTGGAGCGAATGAGTTTCTTCACCGGGCGGATGGACATGCGACCTCCGAGAGCAGAAGGGTGCATGTTGGCATAGCGAGGGATGGAAGCAAAGCGAGAAGGAGAACGGAAGTAAGGAGACGAATTTACGAGGAGGCAGCAGTGGCCATTAGGAGGCATAGTCTGGAGACCGGGATGCGAAGTGCGGCTAGGGCCAAGTAAAATGGCCTGGGCGTTACCTGGGAGAGGCTGTGCGCAGGCCAAAGGTTATCTTGGGACTGGCGATGGTGATGTTGGCCGTGGTGGCCAGCTGGCAAACCGCTTCTGCCTACATCGCTAACGCAGAATTGCAGGAAGACCTGCGCGACCTGGCTGCGCAGGTAGGCATGCGCATTGGGCTCGACGCTCCCGCTTCGGTCGAAGAGCTGCGGAAAACGGTAGTCAGCAAAGCGGATCGATACGACATTGCATTAAAGCCGGAGCAGATAACCGTACAGATCCAGGGCGCCGGGCACACGGCGACGATTTTTCTGGCTGCGGACTATACCGCGGAGGTGCGCATTTTGTTCGTGTCCTACGAGATTCATTTCAGGCCTTCCAGCGCAAAGTAGAGATCGCCTAAAGAACCTAGGGCAGTACTAATTGGAAATGAAACTAACAGGATGAAACCGGGTTAAAGACTGGGGCGTCCCAAAATGCAGAGCACAGTACGCCGCGAAATAAGGTCGGCAGTTGGTTTCGGCCGATAGTCGGGTGCTCAAGTCGCCGCAGATCCCGGCCGTCATCATCCACGTGTTCTGTTTTGGATGTAAGGTAAGGCGCGCCTTCAGGACGCGCTGAAATTCGACTGAAAGAGAGATAGCGAGTAAGGCCGCGCCGGAGCAGTGTGCGGGGCGCGGGCCGGCGGTGTGGTGTGTTTACGAGGCGTGGGCAAGTTTGCGCGGAGTGACTTGACAGGGAAGGAGAACGGACATGCTAATCCTGGCGGTGATGCTGATGGTGGGGGTGACGAACGGCGCGATGCAAGACCCGGGTGCGCCGTCGACGGCGGTGTCTGCGGCCCAGCAGGGACAGCCGACGCAGCAGAGCGGTCCACCCGTTGTGTCGCGGGACACGGTTCCGGCGGCGCAAGCGCGGACACCCGATGCCAGCCAGGTGTTCACCGTGCCGCAAGGAACGCGGGTGCCATTAACGCTGGCGCGGGCGATCAATCCGAAACGCTCACGGAAGGGCGATGAAGTGCGCGCAGTGACGGCATTTCCGGTGACGGTGGACGGGCAAGTGGTGATGCCGGCGGGAGTTTTAGTGGAAGGCGTAGTGGATAAGCTGGTGAAGAAGGATCGCTGGGGACATCCGTGGGTCCAGGTGCATTTTACGCGGATGGTGTTTCCAAACGGGTATGTGATGCCCCTGGAAGGAGAAACGAGCCAGGCGCGGGAGGCGAAACCGAACGAGAGTGAGAGGACCGATGCGCAAGATGTTTCGGTGGTAGAGCATGCGGACGGTCCATCAGCGGAGGAAGCGTTTCAGTTTCCGCAGCAGCCTACGCCGCCCCAGCCAACCTTGCCGCCACTGCCGAAGCCAAATTACGGTCCGGCGATCGGGCTGGGGATTGGCGGAGCAGCGGTTGCGGTGGCGATTGCGGTCATCGCCGCGCATCATCGCTACGATGAATTCTGGTACAACCCAGGATGGCAGTTTGACATGGTGCTGCAGTCGCCGGTGCGAGTGGATGTGGCGAGTTGGAATGTGGGCGAAGGAAGCTAGTCGATTCGAAGCGGCCCCTAAATTTTCTCGACGCTTACGATGAGCGCGAGTTGTCGCACCTAGATTTCGAGGATGACGGGAAGGATGAGGGGGCGCTTGGAGGTTTGTTTGTTGATGTAGCGTTTAAGGTCGACACGGATTTTTTCTTTGATGACGCCCCAGTCCGACTTTTCTTCGGCGTTGGAGGCGGCGAAGGTTTTCATAATGACTTCGCGAGCGCCGGCGAGAAGTTCCGTGCCGTTGTCGCTGAACATGCCGCGAGTGACGATCTCCGGGTGCGACTCCAGCTTTCCCGTGTGTTTATCAATGGCGATGATGGGGACGACCACGCCGTCTTCGGAGAGATGCTTGCGTTCGCGAATGACGACGTCTTCGATTTCTTCAAGGGAGCCAGAATCCACGCAGACACGGCCGGCGGTGACGGGATCGCGGCGGCGGACGCCGTCCTGCGTGAACTCGATACACTGGCCATTTTCGAGGAGCAGGATCTCACTGCCGACGACGCCGAGTTGATGAGCCAGCGCGGCATGGCGGAAAAGATGGCGATATTCGCCGTGAACCGGGATGAAGTATTTCGGTTTGACGAGTTGCAGGACGAGTTTCTGCTCTTCCTGGGAGGCGTGGCCGGAGACGTGGATCGTTCCAGCGGAGTTGTCGTAGTAGACGAGGGCGCGGCGACGAAACATGTGGTCGAGCATGCGGAAAATGGATTTTTCGTTGCCGGGGATAATGCGGGCCGAGAGGATCACGGTGTCGTTTTCATCGACGGAAACGAAGCGGTGATTGTCCACGGCGATGCGTGAAAGCGAAGACATGGGCTCAGCCTGGGACCCGCTGGCGAGGACAATGAGGCGTTTGGGGTCGAAGGAGCGAATGTCCTGGGGGCGGACGACCATTCCGTCGGGAATACGCAGATAGCCGAGGGAGTGGGCGATCTCGACGTTGTCCACCATGGAGCGGCCGACGAAGGCAATTTTGCGGCCGATGCGGGTGGCCACGTCCACGACTTGCTGAATGCGGTGAATGGAGGAAGCGAAGCAGGAAAGAATGACGCGACGCGGGGCGGAGCGGCAGAGCTCTTCGATGCGCGGGACGATGGCGCGCTCAGAGGGAGTGAATCCCGGACGTTCGACGTTGGTGGAATCGGAAAAAAGGGCCAGAACGCCCTCGCTGCCGTAACGAGCGAAGGTATGCAAGTCAAAGCCGGCGCCATCGACGGGAGTCTGATCGATTTTGAAGTCACCGGTGTGGAGGAGCACGCCGAGCGGTGTGCGAATTGCCAACGCGACACAATCGATGGTGCTGTGGGTGACCGGGATAAACTCGATTTCGTAAGGGCCGATTTCGACGAGGCGACCGGGCAGAACTTCGCGGAGCGTGGTGGAGTCGAGAAGGCTGGCTTCTTCGAGTCGTTTTTTGACGAGCGCGAGAGTGAAGCGGGTGCCGTAGACGGGAACGTTGAGGTCACGAAGGATGTAGGCGAGGGCGCCGATGTGGTCTTCGTGGCCGTGAGTGAGAACGATGGCGCGAACGTGCTGGCGATTCTGTTTGAGGTAAGAAATGTCCGGAATGACCAGGTCGACGCCGAGCAGTTCGGATTCCGGGAACATCATGCCGGCGTCGATGACGAGGATGTCGTCGCCGAGGCGCAGGGCCATCATGTTCATACCAAATTCGCCGAGGCCGCCAAGGGGAATTGCAGTGAGAGAGAGCGAGGTATTGCTCAACGAGTGTTCAGCTCCATGACGTAACCAATCATCGTATCACAGAGGCGACAGACGAGAGCGCGCACAGAGGCGGACTCGAGAGCAAGGCAGCCGCCGAGACGAATTGGGATTGGGCGAAGTAGATCGAAGCGATTTGGGAAGCGGCTTCCCGGATTGGAACGGTCCGTACGGAAATGAAGGAGCGAGGAAAGCCGAAGATAAGAGAGAGGTGAATTTGGTAGGACTTTTTTAAGGCAGAGTGGCGGGAGCTTTTGGAGATGTAAGTGCAGGGTTGGTTCGTAGATTCGCGCGCGTAATCCTTGTCGAGTCAATTTTGGTATGTCGGGTCGCTGCAGGGCTGGTTCGCGTAAGTGGGCAGGCGAAGCCGGGGCGGTTAGATCCAAATTAGCGTTCTCCCCTTCCCATCGGATGAATGCGTGTAAGCCGAAGTGGTGTGGAGGGAGAGGAATGTCCAAACAAGATTGGGCGGCAGAGAAGGGGCTGCGGAGATCAGCGTGGCGCAGCGGTTGGTTCTTTGTGTGCGCGCTGCTGGCGAGCGGCGGAGCAGCGTTAGGCGACACGCCGAAAACAGCGGACGACGGCAAGCCTGCGGGAGCAGCAAAGACCGGAGATGCCGCAGCGAGGCCGACGGAGAAGAGTCCGGACCACGAGTTAATTCAGCAACTGCTGCAGCAGATTGAGGCGTTGCAGGCACGCGTGGCGGATTTGGAGTCGCGCGAGCGTTGTGGAGGGGTTGCTGCCGCAGCCGGAGTTTCACCGACAGCGGCGCCCGCTGCTCCTGAGGTGAGCCCGGGGACTACGGCGACGACTTCGGCTGCTGCGAATTCCGGGGGAGAAGCGACAAATGCAACGACCGCGGCGTCTGCAAGTTCAGCGGCGGCCAAGGCCCCGGAGCCACCCCAGGAAGGCCATAACATGAGCATTCCGGGAGGGCCGACGCTGAACATCCGCGGCTTCCTGGATTTCAATTTCGATGTGGGATCGGCGGCGAACCCGCTGATTTATCCGCTGACGATACCGCCGCCAATTACGGTTCATGACACGTTTCAGTTCGGCGAGTTTGACTTGTTCTTAAATTCGCACCTTTCGGATCGGCTGAATTTCCTAAGCGAGATCGTATTCGGAGCGGACGCGAGCAACGACTGGGGCGTAGACATCGAGCGAGCGCAACT
>Ga0335073_10003146_pt1 | contig 22872 bp, 19 predicted proteins | sample Lox_Sample_22_FD_207093 | JGI IMG/M metagenome (GOLD analysis project Ga0335073, IMG submission 207093) | Soil microbial communities from Loxahatchee National Wildlife Refuge, Florida, United States - Lox_Sample_2.2 | ecosystem: Environmental > Terrestrial > Soil > Wetlands | place: USA... | reverse complement strand
CGTGCGGGTTAGGGGTTGTACCGCGTCACACGTTGAGAGCGCGTTCAAGCCTGACAAGAAGGCTCAACTCCCGTAGACTGAGCGCTTGGTCCTACTCGAAATTTCACAGGGAAAAGAATGTCACCACTGTACGCCGTAGTCCTGGGCGCGATTGTCCTCACGCTGATGAGCGTCTCGCTGGCTCGTCTTCGCAAGGTGAAGACGAAGGCCGATTATCTGGTTGCCGGGCGTTCACTGTCAGCGTTTGTGCTGGTCTTCACGCTGCTCTCGTCCTGGATCGGATCGGGTTCGCTACTGGGCGGAGCGGAGAACGCGTACAGGCATGGGCTTGTCGCGCTATGGCAGGGCGGAGGCGGTTGGGCAGGTCTGCTACTTATATACTTCATTGCGCCGCGGGCGCGCCGGTTTGCGCAGTTCACGATTCCTGACCTGCTGGAGGCACGCTACAACCAGACGGCTCGAGTGCTGGGGGTGATTGCGGTGTTGTTTGCGTACACGGCGATCACCAGCTATCAGCTGATCGGCGGCGGCGACATTCTGCACCTGATTTTTCCGACCCTGATCACAGCTACGTTAGGCAAGTACATCATCGCCGCATTCGTGATTGTGTTCACGGCAATTGCGGGCATGTCGTCGGTGGCGTATATGGATGTGTTCATCGGCCTGCTGGCAACCTTCACGATGCTGATCGCGCTGCCAGTGCTGACGCATTCAGTGGGTGGCTGGAGCGCGGTCCATCATATGCTGCCGGCGACCCATTTTCAGCCGCTTGGAGATTACTCGCTGATACAGGCGCTGGAGTTGAGCGTGCCGACGTGCCTGCTGATGCTGGGCAACCAGTCGATGTATCAAAAGTTCTTTTCGGCGAAGTCGGAGAAGGACGCACGAGTGGCAGTTGTGGGCTGGATTATCGGCACGGTGATTCTGGAGACGGTGATCGTGGTGTTGGCAATGGTAGGCTCGGCACGTTTTCCTTCCGGCGAAGTCTCGCAGCATCCGCGTGAGATTCTGGCTTACTCCGCGCTGCACGGCCTGCCGGCATGGCTGGGTGCGCTGCTGATGGGGGCGATCTTCGCGAAGATTATCTCGACCGCGAATAACTACCTCTTTTCACCCGCAACGAATCTCGTGAACGATGTGTTTGTGCGTTACATCGCGCCGGACGCTTCGAACAAGCGAGTGCTGATCGTGTCGCGACTGATGGTCGCACTGCTGGGCATCTGGGCGCTCTACCAGGCGCTGGGAACCGAATCGGTTTTGAAGAAGACGCTCTACGCTTACACAATTTATTCGGCGGCGCTGACTCCGGTGATTCTGGCAGCGTTCTACTCGAAGCGCGCTACTGCGGCGGGGGCGGTGAGCGCAATTGCTGCCGGAACTTTTGTAACGGTCTTCTGGGACTCGGCGTTCGTACATCAACATTTGCCAACTGTTATTGCGCAGCGGGATGCGATTTTCCCGGCGCTGCTGGCCGCGGTGCTGTGCCTGATCGGGGTCAGCGCGGTTACGAAGCCGCCGAGCGCCGAGCAAATCGCTCAGTTTCACGGGGAGTAAGTAATGGTTACAAAGAAAGCTATCGAAGAACTGTTGCTCGAAGGGCTTCATTCCGGCGAGCCGATCAAGACCACTCCCGAAATGTGGGAGGAACTACGCCGGAAGCTGCGTGAGCGGCGCGCGACCACTACTTTCCATTCAGCGGCTTGCGCGCGAAGTAATAGAGTGAGAAGCCAAGCAGCGCGAACATGATCACCGAGATGGACGGGTGGTAGAGAAGCCTGTATACCGCAGAAGTTGGCGAGAACCAAAGGCTCAGCTCATGTCCGGTGGTTTCTTCGTATAGCTTCAGCGCCACTCCGAGCAGACCCATGATACCGCCGGCGGCGATGAGGCCGCTGGCGTAGAGCGCGCCGGGAGAGACTTCGCTCTCGGTGTCGACGGCGCTGCTTCCTGCACGGGCGACCGCAGCGTCGATCATCCAGCGAATGACCCCTCCGCAGAAGATGGCCAGTGTGGTTCCGATGGAAAGATAAGCGCCGACGGCGAAGGAAAGTGAGCGCACGCCGAGAAGTTCCACGGCAATAACGAGGAAGACACCGAGGAGAACCAGTCCCCAGGGAAGTTTGCGCGAGAGGATTCCATTAATGACCGTAGCCATGAGGCGGCCCTGCGGGGCCGCGGCCTTTTCGCTGCCGATGCCCTGCGCCCACTGAATTTCGATCCTGCCGGTGGCAGGGTTGTAAAGATACTTGCCGTCGGCGAGAACCGGCGAGCCGAGGGCGTTGAGCAGAACATACTGCCCGCCGCTGACCATCTTTGTGGTGTTGTCAGGCTCGGTGAGTTCGAAGTGGTCGCGGGTGAAGTGTTGCTGCTGAACCTGCACGCCGGGAATGGGTGCGCCGAGGTTGTAGAGGATGGGTGTCTCCATCGGCTTGAAGGTTTCAAGCGCACGGTTCATGGCGTTGAGGGTGATGCCTATGGAGAAGACAGAGGCCATGACGCCAACCATGACGGCGACCTGCTGCTTCCACGGGGTGGCACCGACGAGAAAGCCCGTCTTGAGGTCCTGCGAGGTGTCGCCTGCGTTGGCTGCCGCGATGCAGACAACTCCGCCGATGGTGATTGCGAGGGCTCCGAAGGCGGGAGCAGTCCAACCTTTTACCAGAAAGATTGCGGCTGTCGCCATAAGCGTCGCAATGGTCATGCCGGAGATGGGATTCGCAGAACTTCCGATGAGACCGACAATGCGCGAGGAGACAGTTACAAATAAGAAGCCGAAGATCACGACCAGAAGCGACGCGGCGAGATTGGCAAACCAGCTGACCTGTGCGCCGGGTACAGGCTTAAGCGTGAGGAACAGGAACATGAGCAGGACAAGCAGGATACTGCCTCCCACGACGACAGACATTGGGAGATCACGTTCGGTGCGCTTCGAGGACGACATAGCGGCGTTTTTGCCGAGAGTCTTCACACCTGCTGTCAGAGCCCCGATGATGGTGGGGAGAGTTTTCAGGAGGGTGATGAGTCCGGACGCGGCAACGGCTCCGGCGCCCATGGGCCGGACGTAAGTTCTCCACAGATCGCTAGGAGACATCTGCGAGATGGGCACGGTGCCGGGATAGATGGGCGTGGACAGGTGGGCTCCGAAGAAATGGATTGCGGGCATGAGGACGAACCAGCTGAAGACACCGCCGGCGAAGAGGACTCCGGCGACGCGAGCCCCGATGATGTAGCCGACCCCCATATATTCGGGTGTGGCGTCGCATCGTAGAGCGGCGCCGGGCATCCATTTCGGCTCATAATTTGGTTCACCGGGCCATGCGCCGAGCAGGTTTTCGTTCTGGAAGAGGGCATAGAGGGCACCAAAGCCCAGACCGAAGAAGACGCGGCTGGCAAAAGACCCTCCTTTTTCACCGGCAACCAAGACGTCGGCGCAAGCGGTGCCTTCGGGGTAGGTAAGGTTGCCGTGCTCCTCGACGATGAGCTGGCGGCGGAGGGGGATCATGAACAATACACCCAGCCAGCCGCCGAGCAGGGCAAGGATGAAGATGCGGATGTATTCGAGATCGAAGCCGAGGAAGATGAGCGCAGGCAGAGTGAAGATGACGCCGGCGGCTATGGACTGGCCGGCGTTGCCGGTGGTCTGCACGATGTTGTTTTCGAGGATAGAGGCTTTGCCGAGAGCGCGCAGGACGCTGATGGAGAGGACGGCAATGGGGATGGATGCGGCGACGGTGAGTCCGGCACGGAGGCCGACATAGACGGTGACGCCCCCGAAAACGACGGCGAAGACACAGCCCAGCAGAATGGCGCGAATTGTGAATTCCGGTCGGGTTTCGTTTGCGGGGACAAAAGGTTGGAAGTCGGGCAGACTGGGCAAGCGATTCCTCCGGTGATTTCATGCGCAGCGCTCATATCCGCGCCTGAGAAATGCTGAGTGTAGCAGCGGGGCTTGTCGATGCAGAAGCCAAATCGACAGGCAGAGCTTACTGACCGTTAAGGCTGGTTCTCAGGCTTTCAAGGTTTAGCGGGCGAACGTGGATCAGGCCGCCACGCGGGCTATCGATGTCGGCAATGAGCAGAAAAGAAATCGATACCACGATTGGCAGCACAATGAAGACCCTCACATCCTTGCGATGCGCGCCATAGCCGAAGAGCACGTTGCAGAAGATGGCAATAAACGCCATCAAGCCCCAGGCGGCGTGGGGGATCCGGTTCCACCAAGCGGCCTGAGTGTAGCCCTGAGAGTTGATCACATCGTTCATGCCGGCGACGGCAAGCGCCCGCACCGGAGTGGGCTGAGCGCTGGCTGGTCCGGAAACGGCTGCCCAAAGCTGATTCTGTACCGCCGCAGTCTTATCGTTGATTGGGCCCAACTGAGAGCGCCAACGCGTGCGGTAGAACTGCAGGCGGAGATCAGTGTATTGCCGGAGCAGGGCACGGACCTGCGAGGCATCGGATGGCGGCAGCAGATCGGCTCGGAGGTACTCGGTGCCGATGGCGTTAGCTTCTTCCTCCTCGAGGTTCTTCCGCTGATCGTAGCGGCCAGTCGCCATCGAGAAACTAAATCCGATGATGAGGCCGAGCAGAGTGAGACTGGCGGCAAGCAGAACACCGAAATCTTCGCGAAGATCCTCGGGGAGGTCCTTTTGCGCTCGAGCACGGATACGCGAGCCTATCCAGGCGGCGAACCAGAGAACCAGGATCGAAATCAAGAAGACGATGACTGGAAAGTTCAAGAGATTCGGCATGATGCTACAGCTTTTTAGCACGAGTGGGAACGAGATTGTCCAGCACTAACGACGTTGATGGTCAGTGATGCGCTTTGTACCCAAGGCGCCAACGGCATGGTGAGCCGTCTTTATCTAAGGCTGCGAATCGGAGTATACTCTTGGCAATCGGGGCGCGGGATTCGGAGATCTGGCGCGCCAGTGAGCGAGGTGAGTCTTCCGCAGTCAGAGTGACCTTCTGACCCAGGACCTGCCGTCAAGTCAGGCTATGGCTTGGCGGGCAGTGGTCCGCGTGCTTCGAAGTCCATTGAGCAGTGTGACTTCGGTGACTTTACCCGGCAATTGTGCCATATGCGGCAATCCCTTAACCGACTTGGCACGCACTCCCGTGTGCTCTTCCTGCTGGAATGATCTTCCTTCACAACTGACATCGCTTTGCTCCCGCTGCGGAGAAGACCTCGGCGTGTCGGACTACGGCGAGGGGCCGGAGGGTGGCATTTTGTGTCGCCAGTGCCGGCTTGCATCTCCGCCGTTTGAAGAGGCGGTGGCGTATGGGTTGTATCAGGGCACGATGCGGTCACTGCTCCATCTGCTGAAATATGAGGGGGTTGAACCGGTGGCTCAGAGGTTGGGCGCGCTGCTGGCGACCCGGGTCTTAGCGATTTCGGAGTTGCCGCGAAGAATGCTGGTGATTCCGGTGCCCCTGTTCAGGGCGAGGCGAAAGGAACGGGGTTTCAACCAGGCAGAGTTGCTGGCTCGTGCGGTGGTGCGAGTCATGCGGTCGATGAGGCCGGACTGGCAGGGCGAATTCGCCCCGGGGGTTCTAGCGCGGCAACGCGCTACGGAGAGTCAGGCGGGTCTGAGCCCGCATCAGCGCCGGCGCAATTTGCGCGGCGCTTTTTTTGTCCCGGACACCACCCGGGTAGAAGGCCAGGACGTGCTGCTGGTCGACGATATCTACACGACGGGGGCTACGGCTCGGGCCTGCTCTCAGGTTCTGAGGAAGGCCGGCGCTGCCCGGGTGTGGGTGGCCACGGTGGCGCGGGCGCAGCGGCGGCAGGTGGAGCCATTCCGACCTGCGGCGGCAGAGGTTGCGATGCACGAGGATGTCGCCATTTGGGATGGAGGCACGACAGTTCAGTAGGCCGCAGATAACAGGTCGAAGAGGGGGAAGAGGATGTCGCTAGGGAAATCAGCCGTTCACGCGCGCAAGCAGAAGTCGCTCGCCAAGTGCCACACCCTGCCGCACGCTGAGGCAGCCGAGCCGCGTGTGCGATTCGCGTCAGCCATGCAAACCCCCGTGCTGGTTCTGAATGCGTCGTATGAGCCGATCAATATCTGCGGGGCACGCCGTGCCCTGGTGCTGGTACTGAAGGGAGTCGCCAAGACCGAGGAGGAGCAAGGCGCTATTCTGCATGCGGCGCGGGTGCGGATGCCGATGCCGTCTGTGATCCGGCTGCTCGAGTACCGGCGGATTCCGCATCAGACGCGGGCGCTGTCGCGGAAGAATATCCTGCTGCGCGACCGGAACATGTGCCAGTACTGTGGGATCACTTTGCACTCGGCGGAGTTGACGCTCGACCATGTACATCCCCGTTCGCGCGGGGGGCTCTCGACCTGGGAGAACCTGGTGGCGTGCTGCCATAGCTGCAACCGGCGTAAGGGCAATCAACTACTACACGAGCTGCAGGACATGAAGCTGATCCGGGAGCCGCGGCCGTTTTCGCTGCATACCAGCCGGCATATCATGCGGATGATCGGCCACTCGGACCAGAAGTGGCGGAAGTATCTCTACTACTAAAGGCATGACAACCGTCATGTGCGATTGCTGACAATCCATACTGCCGTACGGGACTGAACGGAGCGATTCTGTTCATGTCAGGAGGCAGTCATGGATATCACTCAGGTTCAGCGGCGGCAGATGGAATGTGAGGAGCGGGAAGACCCCCTCATGAGGCTGGCATATGCGATCGGCGTTCTCCTCCTCATCTTTGGACATTTTGTTCCGGGCCCGATGAACTGGAACATAGTCGGGCTCGCGGTGGTGATCTTCTACTGGATTTATTAAGGGTACCCCTCCCCCTTAAACTGGAACTGTTTGATTCTAAAGAGGCGGAAGCGTAAGCGTTTCATTCTAAAAGGCTTGGTCCGTAACCGTTTCATTCCAAGGAACTTGCCTGTGTTTCAAAGCGCAGTGCCCGTAACCGTTTCATTCTAAAAGAAGAAGCTAATCGTTTCATTGCAGATGAGTTGGCTCGAGAAGCGAAAGGCCCGCTGATTGTGGCAGCCGGGCCTTTTCGTGAGATCTATTTCTATTGTAGCTAGTGGCGGAAAATGGTCGGCCAATTAATTTCTGCTCCGGGCTAAGGGCGCGACTGTTGCTTCCGGCTGGAGTTGAATACATGATAGAGAGCACGGCAAAGTCGAGCGGAGCGCCATCGTGTATTCCAAATTGAGACTCGTTGCATTTGTGCTGTTCGCGTTGGCGGTTGCACTGCCAGGTCGGGCGGCATCCGATCAGAGCTCGGCTTCGAATCCGAAGAGCGCCCACTCCCAGAAGAAGGGCCGCAGTCCGGGGGGCGATATCGCGAGCGGAACCGGTGATATCGGGAAAGGCGCGGCCAAAGGTGCGGGCAACCTGGCGGCGGGTACCGGCAAGGGCGCTGTCGACCTGGTGACGCTGCATCCGATCGATGCGGCGGCATCGGTGGGAAAGGGCGGCGTAGTTGCGGGTAAAGATGTCGGCGTTGGGACAGTGAAGGGCACCGGCAAAATTGCCAAAGGCGTGGGCCGGGGAATCAAGCACATCTTCTAACTAAACGAATTGCTACCAAGGCCCGGCCAAGTGGCAGCCGGGCATTTCTACGTTTGGGCGAACGATCGTGGATCCCGCCAAAAAGAATCCTTGACAGCTGTTTCCAAGTAAACTATATTTCAACTCATGAAAGCTCAAGCTTCACCAACTGGAATGAGCGATCTGAGAAGTCACACCGGCTTCTGGTTGCGGTTTGTCTCGAATTACGTCTCGCAAAGCTTTGCGCGAAAGCTGGTGGGTAGTGGCGTGACGGTCGCGGAGTGGGTGGTGCTGCGAGAGATGTTTGACACAGCCACGACTGCTCCGAGTGCGCTTGCCGTCAAGACGGGGCTGACGCGCGGGGCGGTGTCCAAGCTGATTGACCGGCTGGTTCAGAAGGATCTGGTGAGCCGCGCCGAGGCTGCCGATGACCGGCGGTATCAGGACGTGGGGTTGACGGCTGCGGGGCGGATGCTCGTGCCCAGACTGGCAGCCATTGCCGACAGAAACGATGAGGAGTTCTTTGCACAGCTATCCGCGGGAGAACGAGAACGGCTGGTGGCCACGCTCAAGAAGCTGGTGACGGTGAACAAGCTCAACAAAATTCCGACGACGTAAGGGAGAAGGACCATGGTTCATTCCGTAACGAAATACGTGCAGATTGAGAAACCGGCAGGGGATGCGTTTGCGTTCCTCTCTGATCCTGCGACGATGCCCAAGTGGGCGATTCACAACGTCAGGGCGATCAAGCCGGTGGGAGATGGGCGTTGGGAGATGGATACGCCGCGCGGGAAAGGCACGCTTGTTCCGCACTACCAGAACGAGAACGGAATTCTGGATCATGAATTCATCGATGCGGCTGAGGGGCGCTGGTGGGTTCCGGCGCGGGTGGTGCCAATCGGGGCATCGGTCTCGACGTACATCATCACGCTCACCAGACCGGAGGGTCTGCCGACGGAGATGTTTGAGGCCGGGATGAAGCTGATGGATGACGAGCTGGCGGCTCTGAAGGCATGCGTGGAGAGTCTTTGATGGGCGACGCAGTTCAGACCGTGCAGCAGCTTTACGATGCGTTTGGCCGCCGCGACATCGCTACGGTGTTCAGTTTGCTGTCTCCCGAGGTGGAGATCAGCCAGTCGGCGGAACTGCCGTGGGGTGGGGTTTACCGCGGGCACGATGGAGCGCGGCAGTTCTTTGGCAAACTGGGCACGCATATCAACTCCACGCTTGATATCGAGAGATTCATTCGGCCGGGCGATCATGTGGCAGCCATCGGATGGACGCAGGGCACGGTGAACGAGACTGGCGCGAGCTATCGCGTTCCCGTCGTCCACCTCTGGAAGGTGCGAGACGGCCTGATTGTGCAGGCGCAATTCTTGATCGACAATCCGGCAATGCTGGAGGCGCTGGGGCGCACCTAGGACTTTCGGCGGTGATAGGTGAAGTCGTACTCCACCGTCCATGTCTTCCCGCCGTCGGTGCTTTTCTGGCTGAACTGGCGAACGGTGTCGGGCGCGAGATTGAAGAATTGAAGATGGCGTCTCATGCTCGGGCCCGATGGCTGGGGAATCTCATTGGTCCAGAAGTCCATGACGCCGTCTTTGAGGTTTCCGTAAAAGAAGATCATTCCCTGTGAGTTGTCGACCCAGAACTGTTCCCACCGCTTCAGACTGGTGTTGTAGGCGTTGTAGCTCTTGCCCGCGTAGGGCAAGCCAGCTGAGGTCCAGTTTTCCCAGATGACGCAATCGCCTAATTCCTGCGCGATGTGGCTGCTGCCAACCGGCTGGCCTCCCGATGTACTCACTACGTCCCAGTCGCCCACCCAGAAATCGAACTGCCGGCTCTCGGCGGAGTACTTGCAGGGTGTGAGATTGCGCTTTGCCTGATCGAGAAGGGGGGCGTATCGAGGGTCGGAGCGCAGCGAATTCCACGCGGTTTCGGTCTCGAGCTTGTCGGGCTGAGCGTAGCCCGCGTTGGTTGCGGATTTGAGGGCAGCAAAGGCATCGTCGGCGTGTCCCATCGCGGCCTGCATGCTTGCGATGTCGTAGTCAACGACAAATGACGGCAGGCCCTTGCCCTGTCCGTATTGTTTGGCTTTGTTGAAGGCCTGAAGGGCGACGTCGTAGTGCTTGTCGGCGCGGGCGGATACCGCGTATCGATACCAGAAACGGGCATTCTCAGGCTGGTACTGCGCGAGCGCGCCATAGAGTTGTTCGGCTTTATCCCACTGCTGCTGTGAGTATGCCTGGGCGGCTTCGTCGACGGTGGCTTTGCCGGTCGGGGCTTGTGCGAGCGCGATTGCGGAGCACAAGACGCATAGAGAAAGGATGGAAGGGGTTCGCATGGGTTCGACTCCCTGAAATTTACGCGCCATGTTAGCTGTGCCATGCGGGGGATGGGATGGTTATGTAACTGTCGGCGTGACAATGTGACGAGCGGCGGATTGGAGGGATGAATCGCCTGGTAGAGATCGAGTCGCTCCGTCTACGACTACGCTCCAGCCTGCGTCAGCAGGGTGCGATCCTCCACCCCACGGCTTCGGGGAGTGCATCCTGCTCGTCCCGCGAATGATGGGTAAGAGGGGAGAACCAGGCAAGAGATGCAAGACTTTTATGGGAAATCGGCCCGAGCCCGATTGACCAGATTGGGGATGTCGTTTCCTCCCCCGGCTGAATTCGTCGAAGAATTTTGGCCGCTTTGTACGCCGACCACACGCGGCCAGGCTTCTCCGGCCCACCAGCCGAAGAATGGACCGCCCGATTGTCCCGGTATGACGTCTGCTTTCTGGGCGAGATATTCGTCATCGGAGCCGCCAAAGTTATTGTCAATCGATATGGCATTTTGGAAGGTGGGTTCCGAGCCTCCCGCGATGTCCTGCGGATAGCCGATGTGACTCCAGTCGGGGAGGCCATTCCAACTGCCGTCATAGCCTCGGGTCCCCATCCAACCGCAGATATCGCCAAGACGGTTGCTGAGGACGAGCACTACATAATCTTCCTCGGTGTCGTCGGCGCTGAGGATTGGTCCAACAACTTTGCGATATGCGTACCAATGGATGATTCCCGAATTTCCAAAGGGAGCGCTGCCGCTGAAGTAAGACGGAGTGAATGTGACCTGGTTCACGGTGTTGTCAGGATTCCAGGTCATCATGTGGGACGCACAAAGCAGGTGACGCGGACCAATCAGAGTGCCCGATCCCCAGCCTCCAGTGACATCGACGCGTCCCACGGTGCACCAAGGGAAGGAGGTGTCAGAGAATACGCGGCGCTGATCAGGAGGAAAAATGGTGGTTGCCATGAACTGGTTTTTCTTGAGTTTGGCGAGTGGGTCATAGGTGCGGCGAATGCGAAGGCGCTCATCCATAGCCGGCGGGGTGGGATTGAGAGCGAGATGATCGGGGAGGAAGCCCTGAAGATTTTTTTCGTCGAGGGCCGCCGTTTTCGCCGGGCGCTCCAACACGGTGCCCGCGACTGCTGGCGGAAATACTCGAACTCCCGCCCTGGTTGACTGAGGGGGAAATTCGAAGGCCAGTCGGTCGGGTGGTTCGGTCAGGGGCGGCCGGGGATGTATGGCTTTCGCGATTTCGGTGGTCTTCAATGGCGCTGTGGGCATGACGCCTCCGTTCAACTGTTAGTGAAGAAGTGAGCGGAGGCGTTACAGGGCGAATGCGCGCTGTTTCTAGCTGACAATTCCCAGCTTGCGCGCGGTCTTGTCGAGAATGTCGAGAGCCTGGTCGATCTGGGAGCGGGTGTGTTCGCTGGTCATGATGGTGCGGATGCGGGCCTTGCCTTCTGGAACGGTGGGGAAGGCGATGCCGGTGGCCATGACTCCGGCGTCGAAGAGGGCGCGCGAGAAGTCCATTGTTCTTTTGCCGTCGCCAATGATGATGGGCGTGATGGGAGTCTCGCTCGCGGGAGTGGTGACGCCTCCGATGTCGAAGCCGAGACGGCCGAGTTCGGCCTTGAAGTAGCGGGTGTTGTCCCATAGGCGATCGATGCGTTCGGGCTCCTGCTCGAGAAGGTCGAAGGCGGCGATGCAGGTAGCCGTGACCGATGGCGGGTGCGAGGTCGAGAAGAGGAACGGACGGGCGCGGTGGTAGAGGAAGTCGATGAGATCTTTGGATCCGCAGACGTAGCCACCGAGAGCTCCAATGGCTTTCGAGAGGGTTCCAACCTGGACGTCGACGCGTCCGTGGCAATGGAAGTGATCGACGGAGCCGCGGCCGTTGCGGCCGAGGACGCCGGAGGCATGGGCGTCATCGACCATCATGATGGCTCCGTACTTGTCGGCGAGATCGCAGAGCTTGTCGACGGGGCCGATGTCGCCGTCCATGGAGAATACTCCGTCCGTGATCAGAAGTTTGCGGCCGGGTTCGGAGGCGACTTCCTTGAGGAGCTCTTCGGCGTGCGCGGTGTCCTTGTGGCGGAAGACCTTGATTTTGGCGCGGGAGAGGCGGGCGCCGTCGATGATGCTGGCGTGGTTGAGCTCGTCGGAGAGGATGAAGTCTTCTTTGCCGAGGATGGAGGAGACGGTGCCGGCGTTGGCGGTGAATCCGCTCTGGAAGACGACGCAGGCTTCGACGTTTTTGAAGGCGGCGATTTTTTCTTCGAGCTCCATGTGGATCTTCATGGTTCCGGCGATGGTGCGGACGGCTCCGGAGCCTACGCCGTAATCCTTGATTGCCTGGATGGCGGCTTCGCGCAGCTTGGGGTGGGCGGTGAGGCCGAGGTAATTATTGGAGGCGAGGTTGATGACCTGCTTGCCGTCGTAGTGGCAGACGGGGGCCTGCATGTCGTCGAGGATGCGCAGCTTGAAGTAGGTTCCCCTGGCTTTGAGGTCATTGAGCTGGGCGGTGAGGTGCTGGAGCTGCGGGCGCTGAGAGAGCGTGGTGGTCATGGGGTTCCTCGCGATGCAGGAGGTGGTAACCAGTCATCGTATCAGCGAGCTGAGGTTGATTGCGACGAGCTGACGAGACGGCCCGGTGGCGAGAATGCGCATCTAACTCCGAACACACAAGGAGAACGCTGGATGATGGGATTCGGGCTGAGTAAGGTCGTTCAGGGGTTGTTGCTGGGAAGTGTGGTGCTGGCGGCAGGGGGATGTCACAAGAATCAGAATGCGCAGAATACGGCGGCGCAGAATCCTCAGAGCCAGAGTGCGGCACAACCGGCGAGTCCGGATAACAACTCGGCGAGTGCAGTCACGTCGCCTACGCCCAATAATCCTGTTCCGAGTGCGGCACCGGCTTCTTCATCCGCAAATACAGCGGCTGCGAATCCGGCTCCGGCGAGCACTCCGGCGCCTGCTGCGCCGCAGTCGGCCGCACCCGCGCCACCGCCGGCGGCAGAACAACAGGCGAGCAACGCACAGCAGCCTGCGGCTGTGGTGGTTCCGGAGGGCACGGTGCTGCACATCCGGATCAACCAGCGCATCAGCGTGAAGACGTCGCATGCCGGGGATGCGTTTGATGGAACGATCGTGAATCCGGTGGCGGTGAATGGCGTCGAAGTGATCCCGGCGGGCTCGATCGCGCGCGGCAGAGTGGTGGCGGCGCACAAGCGCGGGCACTTCAAGGGGCGGTCAGTGCTGGAACTGACGCTTGTTGGACTCGATGTGAACGGGCGGCATTACCGGCTCGATACGGGCACGGTGGTTCGGACCAAGAAGGGCAAGGGCAAGCGGACAGCGGCGTTTATCGGTGGCGGCACGGGTGTGGGCATGCTGATCGGTGGCGTGGCCACCGGTGGTGTTGGACTGCTGATTGGCGGACTGAGCGGCGCGGGCGCGGGAACGCTGGGCGCGGCCTTCACCGGCAATAAGGACATCGATATTCCGGCTGAAACGGTGATGACCTTCCGACTGGATCAGCCGATCCAGTTGCGATAGGACGAAAAAGCATCTGCACTGCGGCACGGGGAAGCGCCACCCCCGATCTGGTCGCTAGAAGCTGTGTGCGCGCTGTCAGATACAATGAGTGCTTAAGGCATTTCCGGAAATTCTGTAGCCTACTCCAGATCGTGCCAGGTCACCGCTTCCTGTTGGTCGCGTTGACTTTGAGGGGGGCGGCGGCTCCGAATTACACTATTTCCGAAAATGCCTGGCGCAACTTCCGGTGCGCCAACACGTTTTTTGAGAGAGCAGAGAACCCGAAGAATGAGTTTGGAGTTGTTGAGGCAGGGCATCGGCAGCCGGGCAGCGAAGGCTGCGGGCTTGGTACTGGCGGTATGTTTGGCAGCGGCGATCGCCGGAGCGCAGGTGGCGACGCGGACTCATCTCTCGGTTGCTCAAGTGGGCCAGGGAGCGACGTTTACCGCGAAGGTTGCCGATGTGGCGGGAAATCCTGCCAGCAATGGATCGGTGAGCTTCGTGACGGCCAAGGGTTCGCTTGGCTCAGCGTTTGTCGAAAATGGAGTGGCCACGCTCACGGTGGAAAAGCTGCCGCAGGGCACCGGGTCGGTGACGGCGAGCTATTCGGGTGGCGAAAGCTACGGGGCGTCGGCAACAACAGCTGCGGCAACTGCTGCTGCGGCGGGCCTTCCGGATTTTGCGTTGACCGCCACCCCTAGTTCCGTATCCGTCACGCCCGGCGAGTTCGCGAATATCACGGTTACGGTTACGCCGGAGAACGGCTTCACCGACATGGTGACGCTGTCGTGTTCGGGACAACCTACGACGACGGTTAAGTGTGTCTTCAGTCCAACGACGCTTACTCCGCTAACGGCAGCGGCGGTTACAAGCACGCTGCAGATCCAGACGCAGGGGCCCTCGGGAACCAGTGCCAAGGCAGAGAGATCGCCTTCAACGGTGGCTTTTGCGTTTGTGTTGCCGGGCGTTCTCGCGCTGGCGGGTCTGGGCGCGCTGCGCAAGGGGTCGGGTATCGGGGTGTTGCGGGTGCTGGGGCTGGTGGCTCTATTGGGAGCGGGGCTGGGCCTAGGGGCGTGCTCGGAGCGGTATGGATATCTCAACCATCCGCCGTCGGGCAATCCAGGTGTCGTTGCGGGCACTTACACCATCACCCTGAGCGGCTACGCGAGCATTAACGGCACAAGCGTGACCGGTCACTCCCTCAACCTGACGCTCACCGTCAAGTAAGTCATCTCACTTCCCGCCGCCTGCATCCCGTGGGCGGCGAATTCTCCGTTTTTAATTTCCGACGAGATGTGGGCGAGAAAAACGCGCATGCTTTGGCGATTCCGCGTGCGTTTTTTCATTTGACCAAATCTCAAATTAAAGCGGTTTTTTCGTCGTCTTTAAAGTCGGGTTAAAATACGGCTATCCAAGATTGACAGTAAGTTCCCCCAGGGAGGTTGCAGGCCAGCCGCTTCAGCCAGGAATTCCTATTTCTGCAGACACTCAGGGGTATTGCATCTCTATTGCGGTTATTGAGTCTGACTAAAAATTCGCAACACTTTGGAGGCCCCATTGAAGCATCTAGCCAGAAGTATTGCTGTTTTCGCTGTCGTCCTCATTGCAGTCGCAAGCCACGCTCAATCAACCGCTACACTCTCCGGCACCGTTACTGATCCTACAGGCGCAGTTGTAGCGGGGGCGCAGATTACGGTGCACGGTATCGCAACCGGCCTGGACCGTATGGTGACCTCGGACTCATCGGGCAATTACACAGTTCCTTCATTGCTGCCAGGCAATTACAGCGTGAGCGTACAGGCACCCGGATTTTCCACGTACAAGCTGGCAAGCCTGTCGCTGCAGGTAGACCAAAATGTAACGGCGAACGTGCACCTTTCGGTTGCGGCGACAGGCGAAGTGGTCAATGTGCAGGGTGCGGCTCCGATCATCGATGCGGCGACAATGACTGTCGGCCAGGTGATCGATCAAAAGACTGTGCAGGAGATGCCGTTAAATGGCCGGCACTTTCTGGATCTTACAAACCTTACGCCGGGCACTGTGGTGCCGCCAGTCGCGGGCAACCTGACGAGTGCTAGCCGCGGGCTGGGAGCCAATTCTTACGACACCGCGGGACAGCGCGAAGACTCCGTAAACTTCATGATCAACGGCATCAACCTCAACGATGCCTCCCAGAACCAGATCACATTTCAGCCGTCGATCAACACCACTTCAGAGATCAAGATTTCAAACTCGACGTATTCGGCGGAGTATGGTCGTTCCTCGGGTTCAATCGTGAACGTGTCGACGCGCTCGGGCACGAACGCCTTCCATGGCGAGGCATTTGACTATCTGCGGAACAACTACTTCGATGCGCGCAACTACTTCAACCGCAAGCCGAACCCGCAGAACTCTTTTATCCGAAACAATTTTGGCGGCGCATTCTCCGGGCCGATCTGGAAGGACAAAACCTTCTTCTTCCTGAGCTATGAAGGTCTGCGGCAGCATCAGGCGCTGCTTTTTAACGGCAATGTTCTCAGCCCATCACAGCGTGCGGCGTTCGCAAGCAGCCCCGCCGGTCCAGACTATGCGCAGCTGATCAATTTCATTCCGGCAGGAAATAACGCGACGGGAACGGTATTCCAGGGATCGGAGCCGGGGCCGGTGAATATTGACCAGTTCTCCGGAGATCTCTTCTTTAATATTTCGGCGAAGGACAATCTGCACGCGTACTACGCGTGGCAACAGGACAAACGCACGGAGCCGAATCTACAGGGCAATACCATTCCGGGCTTCGGCGATCATCGCGGCGCGCACCGGCAGATCGGGACGCTGAACGAAGTGCATATTTTCTCGCCGAACGTGGTGAACGAAGCGCGTGCTGGCTTTAACCGCATCGCGATTTCTTTTGTGCCGAATACGCCGGCGAATCCGCTGGATTACGGGATACAGAATGGCGTTGCTTACAACGCAGCGCTACCGCAGATCACGGTGCAGGACATCGGACTGAACTTTGGCGGGCCTTCGGGATTTCCGCAGGGGCGCTTTGACACGACAGGCGTTTTCTCCGACACGCTCTCGTGGAACCGGGGCAAGCATACGATTAAGACCGGCGGCGAATACCGGCGGTTCATCGCCGATTCTTATGCACAGACTCCGGGCACAATTACATTCAGCTCGACGACGAACTTCATCAACGGAATTGCGAATTCTTTCGCGGTAACTCCTACGCAGGTAACGAGCCGCATCTTCATGAATGCTGTCGGGGCATTTGTTTCGGACAACTACAAGATCACGCCGCGATTCCAGGTGGAGGCGGGTTTCCGCTTTGAATGGAATGGAACACCGACCGAAGGCGGTGGACGCCTGGTGAACTTCGACCAGGGCTCCTCATCACTGGTGCATGTGAGCGAGGCGTACAACCAGAATTACAACTGGGAGCCGCGCGTGGGCTTTATCTGGGACCTGCGCGGAAACAGCCAGACGATCCTGCGCGGCGGCTACGGCTACATGGCCGACCAACCGGTGAGCGGCGTAGTGACCGGCCTGGCGAGCAATCCGCCGAACGCAAACCCGGTCAGCACTACCGGCGCTCTGCCGGTGGGTACGCTGTACTCGAACGCGGCGCTGGCATCGCTGGCGCCCAGCGCAACGAATCCGAAGCTCAGCAACGCTTATACCGAGAGCTACAACCTGAACCTGCAACAGCAGATCGGCTGGGGCACGGTGATGGAGATTGGCTATATCGGATCGGAGGGCAAGCACCTTCGCATCCAGCGCAACCTCAACCAGTTCATTTACCCGAACGGAACAGCGACCAGGCCGTATCCTACGCTATCGGCTACCAGTCCGATCCGGCCGGGTTCAGGTCTGGGCAACATTGCTTACGTCGATTCGGATTCGCTCTCGAACTACAATGCGCTGTGGTTCACCGTCCGGAAGTCATTGTCTCACGGAATTTCGCTGAACTCGACCTACGCGTGGTCCAAGTCGATGGATCTGAACTCGCTGGGGTCGCAGGGCGGCTATAACCTGCAGGATAACTTCAATCCGAAGGGCAACTACGGGCTTTCGGATTTCGACGCGCGCAATCACTTCGTCTTTTCGGGCACGTGGAACCTGCCGTTCCATGGCAATCGCCTCGTAGACGGCTGGATGCTTGCGAACATTACTCAACTGCAGAGTGGGAACCCGCTGAATGTGACGACCACGTCCACGTATAACGGCGTGTCGGGTACGATCCGGCCGACGCTGCTCTCGAACCAGTACCAGACGGGCCGCGGCCAGGTGCTGGCCAATGGCAACGTGTCGTTCATCCGCGCTATAGTGTGCACCACGCCGACGACGCCGGGCTGCAATTTCTACGCGCAGCCGACGGGATTTGGCAGCCTGCATCGTAACGCGCTCACCGGGCCCGGTTTTGCGGACACCGATCTTTCGCTCGAGAAGACGACTAAGATCACCGAGACGACGGCGCTGGTGCTGCGAGTGGATGCGTTCGATCTGCTGAACCACGTGAACTTCTCAAATCCGGTGCTGTCGGCGACAGGTTCACCAACGAGCACGTTTGGGCAGATTTCTTCAACCCGCACTGCGGTGGGCGATGCAGGTTCGTCGCGACAATTGCAGTTTGCGGCACGCTTCCAGTTCTAAAAGCATGAGAACATTCTGGACGATGAGGCAGCGCTTCGGCGCTGCTTCTTCTTTGCTGTAGCAGGGTCACTACTTCTTCTCAAGGAGAATGCTTTGCGTCGTCGCACATTTCTCACCACTCTTCCGCTGGCTGCGGCCGGTTCTGGTTCTTTTGCAAAAAATGTAGCCAACGGCACGATTCCGGAAGCAGTGCAGGCGGCGGCAACGACGGAACGACTGCCGAAGTTTCAGGTGTCGGGCGACGAGCGATTCGAGCGGCCGGATGTCCACGCCGGCGACCGGCCTTCGGGCGCGAGCTTTGCATCGCGCTCGGCAGCGCTGGGATGTTCGGGGGCGGCGGGCACGGCGCATCCAATCGCGACGCAGGCGGCGATCGAGATGCTGAAGCGAGGCGGCTCGGCTGCCGATGCTGCGGTGGCGGCGAATGCGTGTCTCGGATTTCTGGAGCCGACCAGCGCTGGCTTGGGCGGCGATTGCTACGCGCTGTTGTGGGATCCGAAGCAGGCGAAGGTGAAGGGCATGGCGAGCTCGGGGAAGTCTCCGAAGTCGCTGTCGCTGGAGACGGCGCGCGCACATGCGAAGGACGGAGTGCTGCCGAAGCTGGGAGCGGTCACGGTTTCGACGCCGGGTGCGCTTGGCGGCTGGTGGGCTCTTCATCAGCGGTACGGGAAGTTGAAGTGGGCGGAGCTGTTTGAGCCGGCGATTCATTACTGCGAGAACGGGGCTCCGGTGCCGCAGATTATCGGGTGGTACATCAAGCGCAACATGGCGATTTTTCTTCGGCCGGGATCGGGCGTGGAGGAGACGGCCAATGCGGTGCACACGTACATGCCGGGCGGAAAGGCTCCGAATGAGTACGATGTGTTTCGCAATCCGGACCTTGCGCGGACGTACCGGATGATCGCCGAAGGCGGACGCGATGCGTTTTACGACGGACAGATTGCGAAGACGATCGATGCGTATTTCAAGCGCATTGGCGGATGGCTGTCGTATGAAGATCTGCGCGAGCACCAGGCGGAGTGGATTGAGCCGCTGGTGACGAATTATCGCGGCGTCGATGTCTACGGCATGGGCGCGAATACGCAGGGGCTGGCGACGCTGCAGATGCTGAACATCATCGAGCAGTTCGACATGCGGGATCTGGGGTTCCAGTCGCCGGGTTCGATTCACGTGCAGGTGGAGGCGAAGCGTCTGGCGTATGAGGATCGCGCGCGATACTACGCCGATCCTCACTTTGCAAAGATTCCCATCGAGTGGCTGAACTCAAAGGAATACGCGAAGGAGCGGGCAAAGCTGATCAAGATGGATCAAATTCTCGTGCCGGTGCATCCCGGGCAGGCTCCGAGTCATGGAGATACGACCTATTTCACCGTAGCCGATAAGGACGGACTGATGGTGTCGCAGATCCAGTCGAACTTCAGGGGCATGGGGTCGGGGCTGGTGGCGGACGGGTTGGGATTCATGTTTCAGGATAGGGGCGAGTTGTTTTCGCTGCAGGATGGGCATCCGAATATCTACGCCCCGGGCAAGCGGCCGTTCCAGACGATTATTCCGGGGTTCGCGATGAAGGATGGCGTGCCGTGGCTGTCGTTCGGCGTGATGGGCGGCGATATGCAGCCGCAGGGGCAGACGCAGATCATTCTGAATCGCGTGGATTATGGGCTCGATGTTCAGGCGGCGGGGGACAGTCCGCGGTGGCACCATGAGGGGTCGTCGCAGACTATGGGTGAAGATCCGCCGGGACTGAGTCCAAAGGGGATATTGCGGCTGGAGGCGGGCATTCCGGTCGAAACGCGGAAGGCGCTGATCGCTCTTGGCTGGCCGATGGGAGTGAGCGACGGCGGATTCGGGCGGTATGAGTGCATCGAGAATCGCAAACAGGGAGGAGACCGGGTGTATGCGGCGGCCAGCGAGATGCGGGCTGATGGCGTGGCGCTGGCCTACTAAAGGCTGGCTGGGACTTCGCGATTGAACTTCCTTTCACAATAGCAATGACAGACGAGGACTAGAATCGCTGGCGTTACGCAACGTCAAAGAGTCGTGGAGGCCTTATGGCCACAGCTACGCTGGCATCTGTCGGGGACCATGGTGTCCTCAATGCGTCTTTGCCCCCGGTTTTGCAGGAGATATGGATCGACCGGGACTTGAGCTGGCTTGATTTCAACGAGCGCGTGCTGGCCGAGGCGCTCGACGAGCGGGTTCCGTTGCTGGAAAGGGCGAAGTTCCTCGCGATTTTTACTTCGAACCTGGATGAGTTCTTCATGAAGCGCCAGGCTGTTCTGCGCGAAGGAGACAGCGATGCGCAGCGCGCTTTGTGGCAGAAGGTTCGAGAGAAGCTGCTGCCGCAATTAAAGCGGCAGGCGGCCTGCTACCGGCAGGTCATCGTTCCCGGTCTCGCCGAGCATGGGGTGTTCCTGCGCAAGTGGAGCGAGCTTACCGAGGGCCAGCGGGAGGAAGCGGGCAGGTACTTCGATTCGAATCTGTCGCCCGCGCTGATGCCGCTGGTCATCGATCCGGTACATCCCTTCCCGTTTATTTCGAACCTGTCGAAGTCGCTGGTCTTCCGCTTGCGCGACGTGCCGAAGGGCGAATCGATGTATGCGCGGGTGAAGGTCCCCGAAGTGCTCAAGCAGTGGGTGCCGCTGACGGCAGATCTTGAAGCCGGACAGAAGCTGCTTGTTCCCTTGACTGAGGTAATTCGCGGCAACCTCGAAAAGCTGTACAGCGGCATGGACATCAGCGGGGTAACCGTGGTGCGGCTGACACGCGATGCAGAAGTGGAGCTTGACGATGATGGCGCAGGCGATTTTCGCGCGCAGGTGAAAGAGCAGATTCGCCAGCGGCGCTACGAACCGGTGGTGCGGCTGGAGTTTGGACCGGGCGCGGATGAGGGCATCAGGGAGATGCTACGGGAACGGTTCGACCTCGAACCCGTGGACGTCTTCGACATGGAGGAGAGGGTGGATTACACGCCGCTCTTCGAGTTGATGGGCTTGCCGCTGCCGGCTTTGCGCGATACCGACTGGACGCCTCTTACGCCTGCATTTCTCGCTGACCGGCCGGGCGCGATCTTTTCGGTCATACAGGAGGGCGACTTCCTTGTTCACCATCCTTACGACAGCTTCGATGCGACGGTGGAACACTTCATCAGTGCCGCTGCCGACGATCCGCATGTGGTGGCGATCAAGATGACGGCGTATCGGGTGGGTGATGACACACCGTTTGTGAAGTCGCTGATCCGGGCGGCGGAACGGGGCAAGCAGGTAGCGTGCGTGATGGAGATCAAGGCGCGCTTTGACGAGGAACGCAACCTGCATTGGGCGGGCGAACTGGAGGGCGTTGGCGCGCATGTGACCTTTGGAGTGAGCGGCCTGAAGACGCACGCCAAGACGGCCCTGGTAGTGCGCAAAGAGGCGAGCGGTCTGAGATGTTATGCGCACATCGGCACGGGCAACTACCACGTGAAGACGGCGAAGCTTTATGCGGATTGCGGCCTGTTCACGTGCGATCCGCGGATCACGAGCGACGTGGTGAACCTGTTCCACTATCTGACCGGACATGCGGACCGGCCAAACTGCAACTCGCTGCTGGTGGCTCCTCTGACCATGAGGCCGCGGCTGCTCGATCTGATTCGTCGAGAGATTCAGCACAAGCGCGAGGGACACCATGCGCGCATTGTGGCGAAGATGAATCAGCTCGAGGATCCGGAGATGATCGAGGCACTGTGCGAGGCTTCACAAGCGGGCGTGCCGATCGATCTGAGTGTGCGCGGGTTCTGCTGCCTGCGCCCCGCGGTGCCAGGCCATACAGAGAATATTCGCATCCGTTCAATCATCGGACGGTTCCTCGAGCACTCGCGTATTTTCTATTTCGCGAACGGCAATACCGATACTGCAGAGGGCGAGTATTTCATCGGATCGGCGGACTGGATGTTCCGCAATCTCTCGAAGAGGATCGAAGTGGTGACGCCGGTCTTTGCTGCAAATCTCAAAGAGCGGCTATGGGAGATTCTCGAGATCTGCCTGCGCGACCGGCGGGAGGCATGGGTGCTTGGACCGGATGCAAAATATACGCAGCTTCATCCGGAAGATGAGGCGAGCGGGCCGGAAGGCGTCGGGACGCACGCGACGCTGATGAGCCTGGCTGCGGAGCGGGCGAATCTATAAAACCTGTCTCATAAATCGACAAGCCGGTTGCCGTCATTCGGGATAACTTGCGGATTGACGGTGACACGTTCAGAATGCCGATTTACCGGTAGTCGGTACAAAGTACGAGACTGTGACAACCAGGGGATTGGCGCGTCAACGTTTTAAAAAGCATTATCATTGCCGCCATGTCCCTGAACCTTCCGCAAATGTTTCTTCTCCGCCAGCGGTATCCCGCCGCGCGAGAACTCCAATTCGATACCTTGCTCCAGGAAGGACTGGAACGCCAGTCCCTTACGTCAGAACTCAAACCGGGCATGCGGGTTGCGGTTGGGGTTGGAAGCCGCGGCATCGCGAACCTTTTTGAGATTGTGACCGCTGTTCTCGACTGTATTCGTAATTCGGGGGCGGAGCCTTTCATTGTCCCGGCTATGGGGAGCCACGGCGGAGCTACACCGGACGGTCAGGAACATCTCCTCGCCGAGTTCGGTATTACGCCCGCATCAACTCATGCGCGCTTCGAGACGGGGATGGACGTCGAAGAGATCGGACAGCTTGGTGGCGGTTATCCCGTGGTCTTTAGCAGTGCAGCATTAAAGGCTGACGCTGTCGTTCTCATCAACAGGATCAAACCGCACACTGACTTTATTGGAAACATCGGCAGCGGCATCCAAAAAATGCTTGTCATTGGATTCGGCAAACATGTTGG